>Ga0247804_10000531_pt1 | contig 17520 bp, 14 predicted proteins | sample UWRJL029104C1_FD_181142 | JGI IMG/M metagenome (GOLD analysis project Ga0247804, IMG submission 181142) | Plant litter microbial communities from Arlington Agricultural Research Station in Wisconsin, United States - UWRJ-L029-104C-1 | ecosystem: Environmental > Terrestrial > Plant litter >...
GATGTATAGCGCAATGAGGTTTAATGTTAAGAAGAGAAAATTAAATATAAGATGAGTTGTCCAGCCCATTTCCTTTAGGATGCCACCGCAGGAACAAGGTGTTCTGTCCCAATAATGAAGCATGACAAGTGTGATATAAATTGTGAATGCCAGTAAAAGTCCGAATGAAAATAGTAAACCGGCAAACTGACTGCGGTTGAAGCATAAAAGTAAAGCGGTAGCGATTTCTGCCGGTATAAGAAAATACAATAAGAACCCTGCCAACTCGTGTGAGAATGCCTGGTTGTAGAGCTGCTGACTGAAGTCGTTAAAGGTTATCAGCTTACTAAATGCCGCATAAACAAACAATAGGACAAGTAATGCAGGAACGGAAGATTTTATTAATGCTTTCATTATACTCGATTTACTGAACCAAAGTAACAAGGATTAATGAAGTCAAAACAGTATGAAATAGGTAGTATACCCTTTTGAGTTAAGCAGATGAACGAAGAAAAATTAATGAATTACCGATTTTTGCCGCAGGTTTTTCTGCGCACACCTTACTACAGCTTCAGTGGATATGATCTTAACCGTTTGCCGGAGGTGTTGAAGGAACAGGCCTTCAGGAATGCAGTATGGCTGGCCAGCCCGGAATTTTACCTCTTGCTGGAGAAAAAGGATTTCGATTTTGAGCAATTAAAGGATAAAGAAAAACATACGCTATACAAATATTATAACCGCATGTGTTTCAGACCCACACCATTTGGTAGTTTTGCTTCTTTTACACTAGCGGAATGGGGACATGATACACAAATAAAGTTGGCAAACAATGACAAATCAGTTTTACATCTGTTACCCGATCAACAACTGTCTTACAAATTAAGGAATACTTCAGAAAGTATACTACCGTCAGACATTTTGATGGTTAACCCAACTTTGTACCGTTTCGAAAATGTATTTCGCTATACTAAATCAATTGTTGATAAAAAAGGTCATTATTCTTTTTTCCTGGAGGCTATCTCTGGTGTAAAGTTTAATTCAGCTTTGTTGTCATTTTTAGGTACAAAAAAAGTTGCTTCAAAAGACGTCATAGAATGGATAAAGATTCATGGTGAATGTACAGATGAAGAAGCCCTGGACTATGCGGGATTTCTGATAAGTGAACAAGCAATTTTCAGAGACGCACGTGGTAGCATAATTGGTTTACCTATTTGTGATCACCTGAATTTAACTGGCTGGTTTGGGTTTTGGAAAACTTATCATTCGGTGGCCGCACCTGCTTCGATTTTGCTTGCCAAAATTTCTTTGGAATTAAAACGTATTAGCGACCTGCAAACGGATTCGATAAGTACACAATCATTTTATGCGGCACTGGAGCGACCTGTTGAAAGCGGCAGTATCGATGTGTCGATGCAAACGGAGCTTTCTAAAGCCGTACAAGTTTTACAGTTGCTATCTGTGTATGAACAACCAAAGGATTTTACCCATTTTGTAAGTGAGTTTCGTGCGCGTTTCGATCGTGAAAAAATCCCATTACTTCTAGCGCTCGATCCGGATGCAGGTTTGCCTTATGGAGATATGGAAGCTACAAATCCCAATCCGGGGGTTTTAGATGATCTCGTGTTTCCAAAAATTGTTTCTGAAAATAACCAGGTTGGTTGGAGCAAAGTGCAACAATTGCTTTTCCGGTTATGGATAGGTAATACGCTCCGTGATCCTTGGTCACCCTTACAGATCAGGGAGGAAAATATCCTTGAACTAGAGGAGGCTAATGATACTACTTTGCCACTTCCGCAATCACAGGCACTTATGTACCGGAATACGGGAGAGCATTTAATTATTGAAAGTTCAGGTGGTACAAATGGCATTTCACTCATCGGGCGTTTTTCCAGCTTCAGTGAGCAAGTTCATTCATATTGCCTTGAACTGGCAAATTTGGAAACTAAAATTAATCCAGATGTTGTATTTGCAGATATAGGACAATTTTCAGATACGCATGTTGATAACATTAATTGCCGCAGGCCGGTATATCCATATGAAATACCAATAAATGTCTATCCGACACAGCCGCAAGAAAATTTAATTTTTCTGTCTGACTTGCTACTTTCTGTTCAGGGAGATGAATTAATATTAGAGTCATCACGGCTCGGTAAACGGGTTATTCCACGATTAGCAACTGCTTATAATTTCAGGAATAACCATTTACCTATATTTAGATTCCTTTGCGATATGCAGTTCCATGGTATAAAAGCCGGGCTTTCATTTGATCTGGAAAATTTTTTCCCAGGTCTGTCATTCTATCCCCGTGTTTCTTACGGACGTGTGATTTATAGCCTGGCCAAATGGAAGTTTCACGGCCATGATTTAAATCTGCTTAACGGTAAAGAATCGCTGGCATCAATTGATGCATTACATGAATTCCGTAAAACCCATCGCATTCCCAGACACATCAGCATCGGCGCAAGCGATCAGCAGCTCGTTTTCGACCTGGCACAAACCAATGAGGCTAAGTTTTTTTTGCAATGTCTTAACGGACTCAAAAACTTAACTGTCACGGAATACATGATACCAGATCGTTCGGTTCAGGTAGGTAAAAAACCACTATCAGGGCAAATAATTGCATTTTTGGCACACAACCAGGAAATATACCGGGCAGTTAAGCCTGTAAAAAAAGTCCCAATAAGTCAAAAAGGCCGTAATTTTATGATGGGAAGTAACTGGCTTTACATAAAGATATACTGTATACCAAGAGCATCAGATACCATTCTTGCGAAAGTGATTTTGCCTTTTCTCAAAAGCCAGCATAAACGGATAAAAAACTGGTTTTTCATCCGATACAACGAAAAAGGCTATCACTTGCGCTTACGAATTCAGGCGGAAGAGACCGATTTGGGTATCTTATTGGTTGCTTTGAGAAAAAAATTGGAATCTGGCGGACACCATAAACTTGTTCGAAATTACCAGGGAGATACCTACCAGAGGGAAATCGAAAGATACGGTCATCGCCTTATTAATGATATTGAGCGTTTCTTCGGGGCAGGAAGTGAGTTGGTTATATGGGCTGTCAAGTACAGACAGACTGACAAGCCAGTATGGAATGAATTTGAATTGGCTTTAATCTCTGCCAACCAGATAATTTCCTGTATGTTACCAGGGTATGAACGACGTTTAATTTTTATCAGCGAAGTTGTAGAAAGTTTTCTAACGGAATTTAAGGCAGATAAAGTTTTTAAAGTAGCAATCGATAACAAATACCGTAAAATGAAGGTAGAAATTGCAGATTTACTTGGGCATAAAATAAAGCTGAAAGCATTTAAATCATTTATAAAAGAAATTAAAAAAATAGATGAACTTACAGCACACTATTCGCCAGACAAAAGATCAGCTCTCGTGGCCGACTTGGTACATATGCAATTGAATCGTACATTTTCTATAAAACAGCGGCAGCAGGAACTACTGGTTTATTATTGCCTGCAAAAATACTTAGTTTCCTGCATGGCACGTAATAAGTAAATTAATTACTCCGTGTGACGTTCCCTTTTGCTGATGAGCGTGTCGCGCTGAATTTTTTCACGGAATGCAGCGCGAAAAGTGCCGCCAATAGGTAGGTTAAGCTGATCAAAAAGCCTTACCTGTGCATATTCCACCGAACGGATGACGGCATGATTAACAATAAAGGATTGATGGATTCTCGAAAAAGTTTGTTCAGGCAGTTTGGATAATATTTCAGAGAGGGTTAAATAGGTCGCTATCTTTTCCGTATCTGTATGAATATAAATATAGTTGCCTATGTTTTCAATATACCGGATATCGGCAATAGTTATCCGGTTAAACTGGCCTTTAATGTTGCTTTTTACGAAAAAATACGGACTGGCATCATTATCCGAGAATTGATTGGTGACGTTTAACATTACTTTTGATGCTGCTTTTATAAACCGGGGATAGTTAATTGGTTTAAGAAGATAGTCCACAGCATTTTTTTCAAAGGCTTCGGGTGCGTATTCACGAAAAGAAGTAATGAAAATGATGCGGCTTGCAGGACTAAGCAGGTCGGCAACATCCAAACCATTGAGTTGTGGCATGTCAACGTCGAGAAAAATGAGCGCCGGGAAAGGTTTATTACAAAACTCTTCTATTGCTAAAAGTGGATTTGTTGCCGTTCCTGAAAGTTCCAGGCCAGGTGTTTGATTAATGTATTTTACAAGCACCTCTATGGAATGTGGTTCATCGTCAATAACATAACAGCTGAGGCTCATAGATTTAATTTTAAATTAAGTTCATAAAATTCATTCGATTCAATAATGTCCAGTTTATAATCACCCGCGTAAGTTGCATCCAACCTTATACGTATATTTTCCAAACCAAGTGCCTTTTGGCTACGAGGATGCTTGTTCTTTGATTTCTTAAGATTATGGCTAAAAAAAACCATTTCGCCAATCTCATCAATCGTTATATTTAACGTGGCAGGTTGGGTTGCTTCTGTAAGATCTCCATGCTTAAAAATATTTTCTGTAAGTGTTAACAAGATAAGCGGAATAATTTGAAAATTGCTGAAATTTCCCTGCATTTCTACAGAAATGTATAAGGGGTTTTCAAAGCGATAACGGTTAAGTTCAATCATATTTTCGATTTGTTCTACCTCGCGCACGAGGTTAATTTTGCCGTCGTAATCAGGTTCCTCCAGACTGAAGCGCATTATCTCAGCCAATAGCCAAATCACATGGGCAGCATCATCAGAATATTTTTGTGCATTGCTGTAAACAAAATTCAATGTGTTAAAAAGAAGATGTGGCTTAATCTGTTGTTGCAAATAGGCGTTGCGGGATTTGGAAAGTTGTATTTCTAATTCTGCTTTTTCTTTTTGGGCAATCAGATGCAGCTTCTCAGCTTCCTGAGTTTGTCTTCGGAAATAAGAAATATGACCGGCAGACCAAAAAAACGTACCTAAACCTGTAAAATAAATCGCTCTTAAAATATTTCTTGGCAAAAAGTCTCTGATGTAAGTAAAAGTACTAATATTATTTAGCGGCAGGTTGTCTAAAAAGTATTCGGCTATTAACTTCACTAAAAAATATAGCGCAAATAGCATTAGATAACCAACAATACCTTGAAAATATCTGAATTTATGGCTGACAAAAACGTAATTGAGCAATTCAATATATAAATAAAAGAAGCCAATGTTAATTGGGTAATAAATTAAATATTCATAAGGTTTTTCTATTGTTCCTATGGTGAAATATAGGATCGTAAGTTCATAAACAATAAATAAGATCCAGAATATGAGATGCGCTCGAATGGTTTTTTCAGTTATCCTTTTTGCTATTAATTTAAATAAATTTCCTGTCATAAAATGGTGTTTTACATTCCAGAATCTACGAATTTGTAATAAATATGCTTTAATATCTGCATTGCTTTAATTTAACATAAAAAACATAAAAACATGAACAAATCAAGCAAACTTCCAAAAATGACAACGCAGAAGCTGAACCACTATACAGCTGCGACTGGTGTAAACCAAGAAAAAAACACGGATACAATATCTTTAACGTCCAGTTTAACAACCACGCATATTTTTAATAAATAGTGTGCTTAACGCATCAGGCTAATCTTTAGATATGCTCAAAAATGAATTGCAGTATATAGAAGAATTACTCTTAACTACGGAGACATTTAGCACAGACATAATATCCGAAATTGATATTGACTGGCAATGTAAGTTAATCCGGGAGGCATGGGAGAAAGCAATTTTCTCAGACCTGGCTGAGCATAGCCTGATGCGTTATTTTCATTTTCATCTTGATGGTCTTTCAAAACTCTCGGATAGACTTCTTCTATCCAATCATAGCGGTTATTTTAAAGATATAGGCGAGGCACTTCTGACGCTTATAGATCATCTAAGGAATTCTTATACGCCATATTTCAATTTGGATGCCTGTGTGCCTGTCGTTTTCCACCAAAAAATAATGCTGCAATTGGGAACTGGTATATCGCTGGTTAATGATTCTTTGAAAGTCTCTAAACTAGGTTTTACCTTGAAAACCTGTTTGTTAGACTGGTTAAGTGAATTAACGGAAATGAATAATAGTGTCAGGTATACTTACCGTTCGCTATGCTACTTAGAACAAATTATACATCCAATACTGAACATAGATTTACAGTCAGATAAGGCTGAAGAACTACTGGTTACAATTCTTTCGCAGTCCGATTTCAACCATCTTTCTTTTTTCATTTATCGTCAGAACAGCATTCGTGAAACGTTATCAAGTTATACATCTGCTCAGGAAAGACTTGATTACCTCCAGGTTCAGAAAGCCCACACCCTTTCGTGTCCTGAAGTGAAAAATTTACGCTATGATTCTTCCTGGCCTTCACTAAAAACAATGCTAAGTACCTGGTTGCAAGAAGAGATTTGTTTAGCAGAGCAGGCGTTCCGTAATGAAATCGTAATAAAGTCGGAAAGTAATGTGCCAAAGTTGCCAATCCAAATGTCTGTTGCACATATGGCTTGTATCATACGTTTACTATTCGAAGAGAGCGTGTTTGCTACCAATAACCTTAAATTGATTTTTAAATGCTTTGCAGGTCATTATCAAACCAAAAGACAATCGGTAATTTCACCAGGTAGCCTCAGCAAAGAATTTTATAGTATAGATCAGCACACTGCTGCCCGGGTACGGGATCTATTGCAAAAAATGGTGTTAAGGCTCAATCGTAACTTTTTCCCGGTATGGGTTGTAATAAATGCAACAATCCTTTGTTGCTTAAATATGTGCTGAGCTCACCCAGCCAGCGGTAATTAAACCCTTTCTTATTAACCAGTTGTTCTGGTAACATCAAAAGAATATCTTCCAGTGTTTCAAAACCCATTACTTTGCACGTCTCGCAAAAGCTCGCGCTGAAACCAAGCATACAGAAAGGAGAGGACAAAATTTTGCTCACATTCATACCCGTCGACATTTACTATTGTATAAAGATAATATTATGTTTCTAAATAGGTGTGTCTTAATAGAAGTTTCTAATTAGGAGTACCTGTAACGAGTCATTTTAGTTTATTTTACTTTATGACACGAGGTAAAAACGATTCCAACAGTGAAAATGCCAAACGGCTTTTAAAAATGATCGGAATCCGAATAAAATTTTTGAGGGAAGCAAAAGGTGAATATAATTATGAAAGATTCGCTTTTAAACATGATCTGAATCGATCTCAGTTATGGCGTTATGAAAATGGGGAAGACATGTATTTATCGTCACTATTAAAAGTACTTGCCGCTTTAGATATCAGCCTGTCTGATTTTTTTAAGGAAGGCTTCGACAAAACAGCGTAGATAGACTTGCAACTTTAATGCTTTAGCGCCAAACTGCTACGCTTTTAAATTAAAATGCCTTTTCATAAAAATGATTTTGGCAATGTTGTTGGCATATCGCTAACAACAAAATCTTACACATTGCAAGATGAACTCCAATAAGTGGATTGCAATAAACACAGTTACAGCACAATCTAAAAAATTGACAGATAAATTCCTTTAGTTGTTCAATACCACCTGCGACAGTATGCCCATTGTTTATTAATAAAAATTATTCATTTTAATAAATCTGATAGGAAATTTAGCCAGGTTGGTTTCATATTGGTCGCAGTACAATCCCAATTATTAGTCTGGTTTTAAATGTTGTATTGTTTATTTCAAGAATTGAGTTGCCTATTATTTTGCTGATATAAAACAGTAAATTTACCCTCGTCGGGTTATGTGTCGGGTACCATGTTTGTTGATGATGTTAGTCCCAAATTAATCAGTCAGGCCGAGTATGAGAAATATTTATAACCCTTTGAAAATTTATGTTACACTTCTCATGCTGATCAGTATGGGTTTAACGGTAGCGCAGGCTCAAAAGGTCGGGCAGCCGGCAATCCTTGTAGATCAGTCAGGTTTTTATCCTGGTCTGGATAAGAGTGCTGTCATTACCAAAGACGCTACAGGCGATGACTTTGAACTAATTGCTATGCCAGCTGGAAAGCCGGTGTATAAAGGTTCACTATCTGGATTAAGAAGTACTGGCTATTCCGGAATTAAGACCAGGATAGCAGATTTTAGCAGTTTCAATCAACCTGGAACATATTTGGTTCGAATCCCAGGCGTTGGCGACTCTCCGGTTTTTAAGATCGAAGACAATGTGCATCAGGATCTGGCCTTGGCTGGTTTGAAAGCTTTCTATTACCAACGTGCTTCTACTGCTTTGGATAAAGATTATGCAGGGAAGTGGTGCAGGGCTTCCGGACATCCGGATACCGCAGTATTAATTCATCCATCTGCTGCCAATAAAAACAGGGTAGCGGGGAGCAGGATTAATGTGGATGGCGGCTGGTATGACGCTGGCGATTACAATAAGTACATTGTGAATAGTGGAATTTCTACCGCTACTTTACTATCGGCTTACGAGGACTTTCCCGACTATTTTCTGAAGCTGAAAACGAACCTTCCAGATGCGAAAAACGGAGTGCCGGATATACTAACCGAGGCCATTTACAATTTACGCTGGATGCTGAAAATGCAGGATCCTAACGACGGCGGCGTCTACAATAAGTGTACAAACCTGGGTTTCGATGCGATGATTATGCCTGCACAGGCTTTGGCACCCAGATATGTCGTTGCCAAAAGTACAGCGGCAACGTTGAGCCTTGCTGCGGTTGCTGCTCAGGCTTCCCGAATTTTGAGCAGTTTTCCTGAGCAGTATCCCGGCCTGGCTGATAGCTGCCGCTCTGCCGCAGTTCTTGCCTGGAAATGGGCCCTAAAAAATCCAAATCTGGCTTATGATCAGGAGCTGATGAACATGAAAACTGATCTCAAAGTTACTACAGGTGCTTACGGCGACAAGGATTTTGAAGATGAATGGATCTGGGCAGCTGCTGAACTCCTGGCCGCTACGGGTGGACAACAATATTACGACGCCTTCTTTGCCCGCCTGAATGCAAATGTAAATTTGCCCAGCTGGAATTCAGTAGGTATTTTAGGGTATTATTCCCTGATCAGGTGCCATGATAAACTTCCGGAACGTTACAGGAGCATCACCAGTATTTTGAAGAAAAAGGTGCTTTCCATTGCCGACCGTTATTTGCTGGCAGGCAAGGCGGGCGCCTACGGCTCCGTTATGGGCAGCTTACGATCGGATTTTGTATGGGGAAGTAACTCGGTTGCCATGAACCAATCCGTTTTGCTTATCAATGCTTACTTATTTACACAAAATAAAGATTATTTGAATGCCGCTGCGGGTAATCTGGATTATATCCTGGGAAGAAATGCAACTGGTTATTCTTTTGTTACAGGTATTGGTGCCAAAACACCCATGAACCCACACCACCGGATTTCTTTTGCTGATGGTGTCGCTGAACCGATTCCAGGTATGTTGGTTGGTGGACCCAATCCGGGAAAGCAGGATAAACTAAAATATGGATCTGCTGAACCGGAATTGTCGTACCTGGACGATGTGGCTTCTTATGCAAGTAATGAAATCGCGATCAATTGGAACGCACCTTTGGTGTATGTTGCAAATGCACTTGAGTGTTTACAAAAGAAATTTAAATAAACAAAAGAAAAAAAATGGCTGGAAGCTATTTTACATGGAGTAATGTTCAGTTGTTGAAATTTGTTAACCGAATTTTGAAATAAATCCAATCCCGGATAAAGCATTGCTACAAAGTTATTGCATCTTTTTTGTAAGCTGTTTTATGAGAACGGCCGCACATTTGTCAAGCTCATCTCCCGTATATTTTATTTCACTTTAAGTATGTAACCCATTCCATAAATGTTTTCTATACTCACCTGATTTGAGGCTTTGAAAAGCCTCCTCAGTCTGGAAATGAAGACTTCAAGGCTTTTCCCATTGAAATAATCATCGTTTCCCCAAAGAGCGAATAGGATATCTTTCTTTTTTACAACATTATTGATATTCCTGGCAAGTTGGTTGAGCACTTCAGCCTCGCGGACGGTCAGGGCAATCTCTCTGTTATCAGGCATAAGAAGAAAGAGCTGATTGGTGTGATAGCGGATATCGGCGATATCTATATAAACTTGTTCTGCCTGGCCGGCAGGGGTTGGTATATCAGCGAATTTTTTAATGATATTGCCGATACGCAATACCAGTTCTTCAATTTCAAATGGCTTTGATATATAGTCAATCGCACCTAACTTGAGGCCCCGAATCCGATCCTGTTTCTCATTGTGGGCTGTGAGGAAAAAAAATGGTTGGTGTGCATTTATCTTTACAATTTCAGCGGCCACGTCGAAACCGTTCATGTCGGGAAGCTGAACATCCACAATGACGAGTTTATTGATTGCCGGGCTGCCACGATAATAGTCCAGGGCTTCTTTAGATGTTTTAAACCAGCGTACATTAAATCCGCGAAGTCTCAGATATTCAGAGATTACGTTTCCAAGGTCAATCTCATCCTCTATTATAATAATGTCATAGCCCATAGTTCGTGATTTAATATTTTTCTTGACCGCCGGCCGTGTTATGCCGGGGGATTCTGACCATGAACTCCGTGCCGATTCCCGGTTTCGATTCAACTTCAATGCCCCATGAATGGAGATCCAAACACTCTTTTACATAGTAAAGGCCCAGACCGAGGCCTGGAACGGAAACATCTTTGTCTGCTCTAAAGAATTTATCGAAGATTTTTGTTTTCGTGGATTTAGCAATTCCTTTGCCGTTATCTTTCAGGTGGAGAACGTAATCATCCTGGCTTTCAGTTATAAAGATAGCAACGGTTTTGTTGATATTAGAATTGTGTTTGTATGAATTATCAAGCATGTTCTGAAGCATAGTTGTGAAAGCAAATCTATCCAGCATGACCAGGATTTCGGCACCATGCGGGTCGAAGGACAAATTATCAGAGGCCATCATTTTTATCTTGTAATCGTTTACGAGTGTCAGAACCTCATAATTGAGGTCGGTTTCTTCGAAGCGGGCATTGTTTTTTATTTCAGATATTTCGAGCATTTGATTGATGTGCGCATGAAGCCTGCGTGCCTGCCTTTCTATAATTTGCACCAGGGTCTTTACACGTGCCTTGTCGTGTAGCACCTCGTCTTCATCAAGGCTTCTGCTGGCAACCATGATTGTTGTGATGGGCGTATTGAACTCATGTTTAATGCTGTTGAGGAAATCGGATTTTACCTCCGTTTCCTTTTTCTGCCTCATCCAGCTGATATAGGTGTAATAGTTGATGGCGACCATGATGAATATGCAAAGTGCAACCAGGGAAAAAGTAGGCAGCATCTGGTAGGCCACCGCTAATGGGCGGCTCGGAGAATCAACAAAAAGATCGAACGTAATCCGGTAATCATATACCAATCTATCGTTTACAGAGAGGTGGGTTACCATATTCCTGGCGTTTGGTTCTTCAAGAGATCCATCGATTATAAATCCATAAGGGCTTTTTTCTCCGGGATAAAGATTCATTTTCCGCCTTCCATTATATACGAAAACATTGTCTCGCTTCCCATCAAAATTTATCTCTATTGATTCAAAAGTAAGCAGGTACTTTAGACTGGTATCCAATCGGTTTCTTTGAACTATCGATCGAAATACGCTATCCATGGTACTTTTGTTTTTCAGTTCACTGAGTATCGATCCAATCACCCGATGGGTAGCTTTTTCAAAATTTGCCGGGTTTTTGATGTAGGTTTCCCGGAGGTACGGCATATTTTCTGAGAGCAGAGAATCCAGTATATGGCCACCACCCTTATAAAGCTTATCCTCAGAAATACTACGGCCATATTCATCATTGATGAGTTGCTTTTCCTTGAGCCGATAATCCCTGTCTCTGAGTACGTAGGTGTTATAGGTTAACTCAAGTTGTACGATGATAAGGATAAGAAAACTGATCAGGACAATGCACTTGTAGATACGGGATTTCATTATCCACTAAATTAGTTGATTTTTTTATTATATAACTGCCATTAAGCTTTTGTTAAGCATCTGTTAGGCTTTCGTTCGACAAATTAATTTACAATAGGTTGTAGCTTTGAAATATGACCGGTATCGCTCAGTTGCGAAAATAATCTTCGCTTACTAATCGCAGCTATCGTGTTCAATAATTTAACCTGTTATCCGAACAAAATGACAATCAAAAAATGTCTTGCCACCATCTGTATTTTAATAGCGATTGGAAATCTTTCTGCCGACGCCCAAAAACAAACCGTAGCCAAGCCGCTGCCCGCGTTACAACAAGACTTTGTTAACCTTGGCTTTGGGATGTTTATCCATTACGGTATGCCATCATTCATGGACCAGGATTGGTCTGACCCGGACGCTGCGCTTTCGCTTTTCGATTCGCCGAAACTCAATGCAGACCAATGGGCGAAGGCCGCTAAATCAGCAAACATGTCATATGGATGCCTCACTACAAAACACCACAGCGGATTTCCCATCTGGGATACCAAAACGACAGCTTACAATGTTATGAATACGCCATTGAAGCGTGATGTAGTAAAGGAATATGCAAATGCATTTAGAAAAAATGGATTAAAGGTTATGCTTTACTATTCTATCCTCGATACGCATAATGGAATAAGGCCAAACCAAATCACCCCGGCTCACATCCAACTCATCAAAGATCAGCTTACCGAATTGTTAACCAATTATGGTGAAATTACTGCACTAATTATCGATGGATGGGATGCTCCCTGGTCGCGCATCTCCTATGACGATGTACCTTTTGAAGACATTTACCATCTGATAAAGTCTTTACAGCCTAACTGCCTGGTTATGGATCTTAATGCAGCCAAATACCCTACAGAAGCTCTATTTTATACCGACATCAAGTCCTATGAACAGGGTGCAGGGCAATTTATATCTAAAGAACACAATAAGTTGCCTGCGCTTGCTTGTCTTCCGCTTCAGGCCAACTGGTTCTGGAAGAGTTCTTTTCCAACAACACCAGTAAAAAATGCGGCCGAATTAATTAATAAGTTCGTAATACCATATAACAGTGCTTACTGTAATTTCATACTTAATGTTGCCCCAAATAAAAATGGCCTGATAGACGATAATGCGCTGGCAGCGTTGAAGGAAATGGGTAAAATTTACAAGCCGTCTTCAAATCCTGCAAAACTGCCAGTTTATGCTTCCCCAATAATTTCGAGCAACATTGCAAAGCATGCTAAAAGTAATTCGAGCTGGAGCGACGATATGAATATTATGGATTTCGCCAATGATGATAATTTTCGCAGCAGCTGGTCGTCAAACCCCACCGTAAAATCTCCATGGTATGAAGTTAGCTTTGAAAGCGCAAAGCCTTGCAACATGGCCGTTATTACCTCAAGGAGTCCTTCCGACTATACATTGAGCTATTATGTGAATGGTAAATGGAATCCGGTCAAAGCCGAACGCACTGGCGACCGAAAAGTTGCTGTTTACCGCTTCGATCGTGTCTGGGCTGAAAAAATCAAAGTCACTTTCCAGGATTTCCGCCGCGCTCCTGAGGTGGCAGAATTAGGTATTTATAATGAGCGCAGGTAGCCATTTGGAAACCGAAAAATAATCGCAGCATACCTGAGCGGTAAAAGCACGATTATTATCGAAGTGCATAATTATTATTGAATGAAAAAAGACGATCCGGAATAAACCGGATCGTCTTTTTGAGTTTTGGCAGCAAGCTTTAGTATCCGAAGATTTGTGTCAGGCTAAGCTTGGTAAATTGACCTAGTTTTGCAAGATCTGCCAGATTGATTTTCTTTTCAGAAGCTACGATGCAATAATTATAGGCTTTACCGGAAAAGTTCTTACTATGAAAGTTTTTGATGTCCGAAAAATTAAGTGGTTTCAAACTTTCATATTCATCAATTCGGGAATCCCTATCCATCCCCAGCTTTTTATCTGCCAGATAATGACTAATGATGCCTTCTTTTGTTATGCGTGAAGTCTCGATTTCATTAAGGGCAAATGTTTTGGAAAGATCATAAGATTTTTCTGCTTCCGGCATTTCCGACAGGAGTTCGTTCATGCCAGCAATTGCATCATTCATCTTATCTGCCTGTGCACCAACATAAGCCATAACTGTCGTTTCTTTATCCCTGCTGGCTGGAACTAAGTATCCGGCGAAAGTGGAGTAAGCCAGAGCTTTGGATTCACGGATGGTCTGGAAAACAATAGAGCCCATGCCGCCTCCGAAATATTTATTAAACAAGGATATCTCTGCCGATTGTGATGGATCATATAGTCCACCATTACGTACCCAGCGAATTTCAGCCTGCACCATATCATAGTCTGCAAAATAGACTTTGTTCGAATCCGTTTTGGTGTAAACGAATTTTTTTAACGGAGCTGCCGGCGTGAATTCTTTGGCCAAAGGATGCAGCTTTACTAAATCAGAAGAAAGCGATGCCAGCGTTTTTGGTCCATAGTAAGTAATGGTGTGTTTGTAGTTGGTTAAGTTGTGCAGCAGATAAATTAAATCAGACGATTTGATGTTTTTTATCTCATCATTTGTCAATCCATAGGTAAATGGATTGTCCGAGCCATATTGCGCGTAACTCATTAAACCACCAAGGATAGATGATTTGTTCAACTTTGCATTTTCCCTTGATTTTAAGATTCTGCCTTTGAGATTCTCTAATGCTTCTTCATTCGGTTTACAATTTGCCAAAACATCTTCTACCAAAGAAACAGCTTTGTCAAAATTTTCCTGTAAGCCTGAAATGTAAACCGTTGTTACATCGGTACCAACAACTATGCTGTAGCTACAGGCAATGTCGTAAAAAGCCTTGCTGATATCTTCCGAAGTGTATTTGTTTGTGCTCAGGAAGGATAAATATTGTGCAGCGTAAGGCAATAGTTTGTAGTTATATGCGCCCATGTCAAAACGATAGCTCATGCTGAAAATTCCGTTTTCAGTATTTTGTACGGTGATGACATCGGCAATACCGGCTTTGCCAAAATTTAAATCTTTAGTATAATCTAAAAATTTCGGTGTAATTGGCTTTACCGGGGCAGAAATGATGTTTTTTGCAAACGGCGAAACCTCATTGGCATTGGTTTGAACAGCAGTTATCGCAGGTTTTTCAACTTTGATGATGCTTTTGTCTTCACCTTTGTGCTTAAATATTGCAGCGTAGTTATTAATAAAGAATTGATTAGCGAAATCGACAATTTCCTTTTTAGTCACCTGAGCCATAGCGTCAGTTGAAGCCAACATTTTATCCCACTCGGTACCGCGATTCTGAATGAAGGCAGTCATGGTATAGTTGGCACGAACATCATTGTTGTCAAAATTTTCAAGTTCAGCCAGTTTGATATTGGCAACGGTTGCCTTGATCAGGCGCTCATCAAAAGCACCTTTTTTTAGCAAATCGATTTGTTCCAGCAACAACTTTTGTGCATCCTCCAGGCTTTGTCCTGCTTTTGGGGAGCCTGAAAGAACAAAGATCCCGTAATCCTTCATTTGATTATAACCAGCATTAGCCCTTAACATTTTCTGTTGTTTATTGATGTTAATGTCCATCAAACCGGCTTTTCCGTTAGAAAGAATACTGCTAATCAAGTCCAGTAAAAGGCTTTGACGGGTATTTTGTGCGTAGCCACGGTAGGCTAAATACAGGCTTTCCGCGCTTGGTCCGTAAATATCAACTTTTTGAGTTTGTGTAAGTGGCTGCTCCGGGGCAGGATTATACAGTGATAGCGGTTTTGCTACCATGTAAGAAAAGTCTTTGTCTATTTTCTTAATCAGGTCATCATAATTGATATCACCCGACATAATCAATGCCATATTATTTGGCAAATAATATTTGTTGTAGTATTTTCTAATTTCGGTTAGCGATGGGTTTTTCAGATGTTCAACGGTACCGATGGTGGTCTGCTGACCATAGTTATGGGTGGGGAACAAGACATTAAGCATTTTTTCATACATTTTACGTCCGTCATCATCCAGCCCACGATTTTTCTCCTCATAAACGGCCTCAAGCTCCGTATGGAAGATGCGGAATACGGGAGCGCGGAAACGTTCTGCCTGTAATGCCAGGAACTTATCAATTGCATTCGATGGAAGATCTTCTTCATAAACGGTTTCTTCAACGGATGTATGGGCATTTGTTGAGCTGCTACCGATAGCTTTAGTCATTTTATCGTATTCATTGGCAATAGAATAGCCTGATGCCTCGCCGGAAACCTTGTCAATTTCTGCATATATTTCTTTGCGCTTTGCCGGATCGGTTGTTTTTGAATAGGTTTCATACAGTGTTTCAATCCTGTCCAAAAGCGGTTTCTCCTTTGCGTAATTCAATGTTCCGAATTTATCAGTTCCCTTGAATAATAAATGCTCAAGGTAATGCGCCAGGCCAGTATTGGTTTTTGGGTCAGTGTTACTACCCGCTCTTACTGCCATTTTGTACACAATGTTCGGTTCTTTGTTATTTTGCGATAAAATAACAGTTAGCCCGTTTTTTAGTGTGTAAAATCGGGTTTTGGTTGGGTCATTGGTTACATACTTGTAATTGTAACCAGCAGACGTTCCAGTTTTCCATTGATAGGTATTTTGTGCTTGCACAACAATACCCACAATTAAGAAACTAATTAAAGTAAATAGTTTGATTCTCATTTGATTGGTTATTTTTTGCTTATGGCTTTGGTGATCCGGTCGGTTGAATTATGTTTAAAATCCAGATTTCGCAAATCGTGTGTTTAGCGTAAAAATCGTCCTTTGCAGGCCATTAACCAATAGAGACGGTTTATTTCGATTATTTTTCGCTATAAGCAGATTAAATTATGTTTTTTTATGAAAAATGGGCCAAATGCAACATGGATTATGTTGTTTTTATGGGTAGCGAAAATGAGCATCGTCAAAAATGTGATGTTTTGAATAGAGCTTATTCCATAATGTAGCCCTGCTTTTTTTATCTTGCTCCAATACTGAAGCCTGTGATTAGAATGCCCAGAGAAAACATCTGTTTTGCAAACAACAGTATAAATTTTAAGAGCTTATTTTTAACGGTTGATCAGTAAAAAAGTCAAATTTAGATATTGGTTTTATTTTCCAAAAAAGAAACCAATTCAGGATAGAAATCCTCAATGCTTTTATATCGGTCGCTATGCTCCGTGTATTTATCCATAAACAGATATAAATCATTTGCCCATTTAAAATGCTTTGCCTGGTTAGCAATTTCTGCTTCACCACTTTCCTTTCCAAATTTTTGAGCCAGTATTTTTGCGACACAGGTTCTCACAAGTAATTCGTCAATTTCATTTTCCCATTGCTCCTCAGCCAGTTTTTTCCCTTTAGCTGTGGTGAGGAAATTATTTTTGATTTTAGATAACCGATCATGATATTTATTTACGAAGTTTTTTAGGTAGATATGACTACATTCATGAGCAACCACATTTAATGCCGGCTCAAAGTTTACCGGACTATCATCTGTCAGTTTCTTTGTCTTATCTTCAATATAACCGGCTTTAGTTATAATCTTTCCGGCAAAGCGCTTATCCTTTGTAGACACCGCATTACTGCCATGGTTGCATAAGATATCAGTGTAAATGAGGTATTCACCGTTT
>Ga0247804_10000532_pt1 | contig 17512 bp, 10 predicted proteins | sample UWRJL029104C1_FD_181142 | JGI IMG/M metagenome (GOLD analysis project Ga0247804, IMG submission 181142) | Plant litter microbial communities from Arlington Agricultural Research Station in Wisconsin, United States - UWRJ-L029-104C-1 | ecosystem: Environmental > Terrestrial > Plant litter >...
AGCCACGGTGCAAGCAATATCGTAATCCGCAATCTGCACATGCATGAAGTGCCGCAAGATAAGGGCGCGGGCGATCATATCAATTTGGATGGTCAGGACGGCGCAGTGAGTAATGTCTGGATCGACCACAACGAGTTCTATAACGATCTCACTGTCGATAAAGATTATTACGACGAGTTAGTCAGTGGCCGCAGCGTGGTTAAAAACGTGACGATTTCGCACAACTACTTCCACGACAGCCAAAAAACCTCTCTTTGGGGTTCATCGGATACTGCTGCCGAAGAAGATGTTGGCCGCACCATCAGCTTCCATCACAACCACTGGAAAGATGTAGTTTCACGTTTACCGCTGTTCCGTTTTGGCGAAGGCCATTTGTGGAATAACTATTACAACGGCGTAACAGGCTCGGCGATCAATTCGCGCATGGGCGCTAAATTGCGTATCGATAACAACGTATTTGAAAGCGTTAAAAATCCGATTCTCTCGGTAGACAGTTCCAGCATTGGTTATTGGAATGCAACTGGTAATACTTTCACCAGCGTAACCTGGGGCGGTACTTCTACCACGTCATGCGCGACACCACCTTGCTACGCAGGCGGTAATACAATCACTACCGATTACCAACCGCCTTACACCTACACCGCGCAAGAGACCAGTGCGGTTAAAGCTTATGTATTGGAAAATGCCGGGCGCAATAAAATCAACGCCTGTTTGAATTTGCCGGAAGCGAGTGCGTCATCGAGTTCACAAGCAAGCAGTTCTGAATCCTCAAGTTCCAGCAGTGCAGCAACTACTGCATTGGTGACAGAGGATTTTGCGGCGGCGGATACAACTACGTTCTTTACTGCGGTTTACAAAGCTATCGCTACCGATGCCAGCGTACCGCTTTATTTGATCCCCGCAGGGGGAAGTGTAGCGAGAATCAATGTCGCTAATGGTGCTTTGAGTATGACCAATACGCGCTTTACCATCGGCGATAAAGGTGGTGCAACTACCGCAAGCACACAACCTAATGGTACATATGACCTCACTAAGCCTTACCGCATTAAATTCACCATTTCTGATGCTGTTGGTGCCAGTCCTACTACCGGAAAAATCCAGGTTTATACAGACAACAATACTGGTACTGCCGGTAGTTCTACTCACGGTGCGTCATCACGTATATTCGATATTCTTGCGAGCAGCATTACTGCCTTCCCGCATGAGGTAGTGATTGAATCCGCTGTAGGTACAGCGACCTCGTTTATCCAAATTCGTGTCGATAGCGCCATCACCAACCTCACCATCGATAACCTGACGATTGAATATCAATAAACGTTTGGTTGATGATTAGGCTCCAAAAAAACGACCGGCAATTGCCGGTCGTTTTTTTATGTGCTTTTTATCAAGTGACATCTAACAAACTAATTGATGCACAGTAGCGTTATTGTTTATCGGCTACTCCACAAATATCGCAACGGTTTTTGTTAAGTATGCGCAAGCTCACAACGCGTTAATCTTTTGTATGCAAATTAATAATTGACGTGCAAGCATCGCCCGGCTGCATTTTATTAGCAGCAACTTTGCACTCAATAATAATTGCGGATGATTAACCAAGATGCTCAAACATAGCCCTCGCATTTTACTCTGCTCATTGCTGTCCACACTGGTTGCCTGTGGTGGAGGCGGTGGCAGTAATAGTAATCAGAACGATACCTCATCCAGTAATTTATCCACTGCTGCGCAAAGCAGCAGCTCTAGTAATCCAGTGCAAAGTTCGTCGCTGGCGGTGAGTAGTTTATCGGCGGCAAGCTCGCTACAAGCGAATAGCAGTAGTGCAAATCACTCTGAAGTTTCTTCTGCGATTAGCAGTTCTACCGGCGCGATGAGTTCATCGTCGGCAACGCGTTCTTCTACCGCTGCAACTGCCTGCGTGCCACTGGCACAACGCTGGCGGAAAACATCGGTCAATGTCGGTGCCAATGCCAAACCGAATGATGAATACACTCCCGCGATTATTGCGCCATTAAATTCCGGTGAGAGTGTGCTGGCCTGGTCTGCGCAAACCGGAAATACGATCGGTTTAATGAAATTGGATAAGCAAGATAAAACGCTGCAAACATTCACTGCGATTGCCGGGCGAGAAGTACATTCCGCGATTGAGACGGCCAATGGTTATGCACTGGCCATGGTGGACAATGACCCCGATATTTATTCCGCCAAATATTGTTACAGCAGCGCCACGCCGAACAATAATGTTTGTGGAAAAATGGATCTGGTATTGCTCAATAGCAGCGGTGCGATTCAGGCGCGCACCACGCTGACCAAAAAAGGCAATGCCGATTCGGTCGGCGCACAATTTATTTGGTGGTATGGCCACACCGCACGCTTGGTGAGTGATGGTGAATTGATCATGGCTTATTATCGCTCGGCCATGTCAACGGCGCGGCCGAATGCGGCGGGCGAGGTGGATATCCATGCGGGTGACACGCTCACGTTTGTCGATGCAAAAACGGGAATTGTGCAAAGCGGTGGTTGGGATTGGGGCTGTAGTCACAGCTGGTCGGTGCGGGTAGCACAACACAATCAAACCTGGGCGGCGGCTTGTCATGGTGATGCTTACCCCAATGCAATGCAGTTGGCGCGATTCACCGCGCCGACCGCTTCAACAAAAATCCAATGGCTGAATAATCAGGATCCTGCAACGCGAGCGCTGGGTGGCTTGGTTCCCGCAACCAATGGCTTTTGGATGAATTACCTCCAAACAGAAAATGCCGCGCTTACCTTAAAACTAGCCAGGTTTGATAATTCACTCAGCCAACTGCAACAAGTCACGACTATTACCGGCGCCGTTGGGTTAAATAACGTTTATCCCTTCCGGCCTTACATGGCGGCCTACGGCACCAATCAACTGCTATTAGGCTGGAAAGCGGGCGGTAAACTGGTGATTGCGGTGGCAGACGCGACCACCGGCGAGATCATTGAAGCACCGGTAATAACGTCACTGAATATTGATAACTTTCAGGACATGGCAACTACTAACAATGGCGATGTAGTCTGGGCACACAGTACCGGCACCAGCAATATCGCCATCAACAGAATTGCGGCGTGTAACCTGCAATAGTTTGTACGAGTAGGACAAACCCCTATGTTTGGCTCATCACTGAAGCCTCAAAAAAACGACCGGTACGCGCCGGTCGTTTTTTTATAAGAAAACAGTATTGGTAATTATTGTTGGAAAATTTGACATCCTTACAGTCCGTGATCTAGTTCGCTTTATTAGTGAAAATTTCCTATCAATTTGATATAACAAAACGCGCCATAAATAGCGTTTACTTTGTTTTTATAACTTTTTTGATATAAAAAAAGAAAAATCTGCCCTTTCTTGTGATTTAAACACCACTGTTGCTAATTAGGCATGCCGCTTGCAATTCCCCCTCTTAGTTCACACGTGTTGTTGTCCGGCCGTAAATCCTAGCGAACACACTGAATCACTTCTGCTTATTCCCGCTCCCCATTACTCTATTGAAAGGATCATGCTGTTATGAAAACGCTTAAATGGCCGTACTTGCTGTTGTTGCTGTTGGGTTTCTTTACAGTTCTTAGCGCAGAGGCCAAGCCATGGAAAGGCGCGGAATTGATCACGCGGGAAACCTATAAATACGGTGCTTTTGAAGCGCGCGTCCGCTCCGCCAAAGGCTCGGGTATGGTCACGGCCTTCTTTCTGTGGAAAGACGGGTCGGAACTTGCCGGTTCCCAGTGGCAGGAGCAGGATTTTGAAATGTTCGGTAAGGATGGCAAGTACCAAACCCAGCTGATGACCCCCGGCAACCCGCGCACCGAAAATGCGGTTATCTTCCCGCTCAGCGCGCCCGCTACCGACCACTACTTCACCTATCGGATGGAGTGGACGCCAACCCATCTCGCCTTTTATGTCGATGGCCATTTGGTGCGCCGCGAAACCAACCGCGTCACCTATGCCAAAATGTTCGAACCGCTCGCTGAGCCTACCCAACTGCGCATGAGTTTGTGGGCGGGCGACTTCCCTTGGTCAGGTGCGTTTGATGCGAGTTCTGCGCCTGCGCATACCTATGTCGAGTTTCTGCAAGTATTCAATTACACCCCGGGCGCAGGCCCCGATGGCAGTGACTTTACCCTGCGCTGGCGCGATGAGTTCGATACCGCCACCATCAATAACAACCGCTGGTGGTTTGCCAACTGGACGTTTGAATTCGCCGTTAATGATTACGTGTCGCGCAATGCTGCCATCCGCAATGGCAAGCTGGTGTTGGCGCTGACCGATGACGCAACCTCCGGCCAATTCCCGGCCACCGCTCCTGAAGACAATCCACCGCTACCGCCAGTAGGCTCAGGCGGACCCCAGCCACCAGTCTCCTCGCCCGTATTAGTGCCCGCGCGCATTGAGGCGGAACACTTCACCGCTTACAGCGATAGCACCCCGCAAAATCAGGGTAATAGCGCCTGTATTAGCAACATCTACTACGTGGATACCGAAATAACCCAGGACATCAGCGGCACCTGCCATGTGGCGCATACCGTCGCCGGTGAATGGACTGAATACAAAATCGAAGTCGCGGAAACAGCCGATTACTACCTCTTCTTGCGCGCGGCCAGCGGCCAAGCGGGTTCCAAAGTCAGCGTGCAAATCGATGGTGTGACTGTCGGCGGCGAGACTGCCATCCCCAACAATGGTTGGCAGGTGTTCTCCGACGTACCCGTGCTGGTCAACTTGGCGGTCGGTGTGCATACCGTGCGCGTGGTCTACACCACTGGCTACACCAACCTTAACTACCTTGAATTTGAACTGGTCGGTGAACCTGAGCCGGAACTACCGGTGGTATTACCGGCGCGTATCGAAGCAGAAAAATTCACTGATTTCTTCGACACCACCCCCGGCAACCAAGGCAACCTCAACTGCGGTGCCAAAGATATGGATGCAGGTCTTACCGGCGACACTACCGGCCTGTGTAATCTCGGTTGGACCATCGCCGGTGAGTGGGTGGAATACGAGGTCAATGCACCGGTCGAAAGTGCGTACAAACTGAGTCTGCGCGCGGCTACCGGCCAGAGCGGTGTTATCAGCTTCCGGGTCGAGGTCGATGGCGCAAGTGTTGGCCGTTCAGTGATTGTGCCGCGCAAAGGCTGGCAGGTGTATTCCGATGTGCCGGTGCCGACCACGATTGTGCTGCCCGCTGGCGATCACACTGTGCGTGTCGTGTTTGAAACCGGCAACCTCAACCTCAACTATCTGGACTTTGACGCAACGGCTATCCCCGAGCCTGTTGGCCCGGTCAGTATTCCCGCGCGCATCGAAGCTGAAGACTACACCGCTGCCTTTGATACCACCCCCGGCAACTCCGGCGCGGCGCAATGCGGTAGCGGCGATGTCGATTTTGAACTGACCAGCGACAGCGCCGGTGTGTGCAATATCGCCAACACCGCCGCCGGTGAATGGACGGAATACAAGATCAGCACGACCGGTGGCCAGTTTGATCTGGCAGTGCGTGCAGCAACGGCGAACGCCAACATCAAATTGCGCGTATTGATCGACGGGCTGGATGTATCGGGCGCGCTACTGGTACCGAAAAAAGGTTGGCAGGTTTACTCCAACGTAATGGTGCCGGTGGAGCTGCCAGCGGGCATCTACACCGTCCGCCTGGTTCACGATACCGGCCTCGCTAACATCAACTTCATTAACTTCACTGCCGCCGCCGCATCGTCATCCTCTGCTGGCTCCTCTACCGCCAGCTCAGCAGTAAGCAGTGCGATAGCATCGAGCAGCCCGCTCAGTAGCAGTGCTGCTTCCAGCAGTGTGGCTTCAAGCGTTGCATCGAGTGTGGCTTCAAGCAGCCTAGCCTCAAGCGTCGTATCGAGTGCTGCTCCAAGTAGTGTGGCCTCAAGCGTTGCATCAAGCGTTGCCTCAAGTATTGCTTCTAGCAGTGTGGCTTCGAGTGTTGCCTCAAGTATTGCTTCTAGCAGCGTAGCTTCGAGCGTCGAATCGAGTGCTGCTCCAAGTAGTGTGGCCTCGAGCGTTGCCTCAAGTATCGCTTCTAGCAGCGTAGCTTCGAGCGTCGAATCGAGTTCTGCTCCAAGCAGTGTTACCTCGAGCATTGCATCGAGTGTCGCTTCTAGCAGCGTAGCTTCAAGCGTCATATCGAGTGCTGCTCCAAGCAGTGTGGCTTCCAGCATCGCCTCGAGTCTTGCTTCAAGCAGCGTAGCTTCCAGCATCGCCTCAAGTGCTGCGCCAAGCAGTGTTGCCTCGAGCATTGCATCAAGTATTGCTTCTAGCAGCGTTGCCTCAAGCATCGTCTCAAGTGTTGCTTTTAGCAGCGTAGCTTCAAGCCTTGCGTCCAGTGCAGCACCAAGCAGTGTTGCCTCGAGCATCGCATCAAGTATCGCTTCTAGCAGTGTCGCCTCAAGCGTTGCTTCAAGTGTTGCCTCTAGCAGGGCGTCCTCAAGCGTGGCATCGAGTGTTGCTTCCAGCAGCGCTGCGGCGAGCAATTGCAGTTATGTCATTGTTAGCAACTGGGGTTCGGGCTTCACCGGCGCGATCCGCATTACCAACACCGGCACCAGCGCGATCAACAGCTGGAACATCAATTGGACTTACGCTGGCACCACCCGTGTGACCTCAACCTGGAATGCATTTGTTGCTGGCACCAACCCTTACACGGCTTCCAATATGAGTTGGAATGGCAGTATCCAACCGGGTAAAACCGTTGAATTCGGCTTCCAGGGCACGCACTCTGGCACTGCTGAAATTCCCGTAGTAAAAGGTTCTGTGTGTAATTAATTTTCCCCGCAAGCAAACGACCGGCACCTGCCGGTCGTTTTTTTTGGCGTGGGAATAATTATTTGAGTGGATAGGTAACAGAAAAAGCGAAGTGAGTGATGTAAACGATTGCCAACGAAAGTCGGCTTGATTAATAGCAAGAAAGCATAAAGAATCGCCTTTCCCGCGCTTTACAACTCATTTGGCGGGGCAAAAAAACAATAACGCAAGGATTCACAGTTCAACATCGGCATTGGTTTGGTTATCGAATTATTACAATAACCCTGAGAACACAACCAATGAAAACGCTTCCCTTAATCACTGCCAGCCTGGCGTTAAGCCTTGCCGCCTGCGGTGGCGGTTCGTCTGGCACTAACAGCCAAACCTCATCGAGCCTTGTTGCATCATCTATTCCTGTTGCTGTCTCCTCCAGCCCAAGTTCGGCAGCTGCCGCTAGCGAAACCTCGTCTAGCACCGCGAGCGAGTTACCCAGTTCAGTTGCCAGCAGCGCCGTTATCAGTAGTGTCGCCGACATCAGCAGCTCAGCAATAAGCAGCGCAATCGCCACCAGTTCGTTGAGCAGTTCCGCTGCTAGCAGCGCGGCAGTGATTGAGCTTCGCCCGGCCAAAATGGAAGGTTTTGCTGCCCATGCTGGTGTTACTGGGGGTGAGGGCGGTGCGGTAGTAACCGTATCAACTGGCACCCAACTGAATGCCGCGCTTTGCGCGCGCGCGTCCAAAACCACGCCGATTGTGATCATGGTGAACGGCACAATTAATCACGGCAATACCACGGCGCAGGGCTGTAATACCCAGGCTGATGTGATTGAAATCAAACAGATGAGCAACATATCGATCATCGGTGTCGGCACCAGCGCGCTGTTTGATGAAATCGGCATTCATGTGCGCGACGCCTCCAACATCATCATCCAAAACGTGCATGTGCGGAATGTGAAGAAAAGCGGTACACCGACCTCTAACGGCGGCGATGCCATCGGCATGGAAAGCGATGTGGATCGTGTCTGGGTTGACCACAATAAACTGGAAGCATCAGGCGGCGAGCAAGATGGCTACGATTCGCTGCTGGATTTGAAAGATGGCGTCACTAATGTGACTGTGTCCTACAACCTGTTTAACGATTCCAGCCGCGCCGGTTTGATCGGCTCCAGCGACACCGATGCGGCCAATACCAACATTACCCTCCATCACAACTGGTACAAAAACATTGAGCAGCGCACCCCGCTGATTCGCCATGCGCTGGTGCATGTGTACAACAACTATTGGTCGAACCCCACGCAAAGTTATATGTTCCATGCGATCAACTCGCGCATGAATGCCAAGGTATTGGTTGAGAGTAACTATTTTTTCAACGTCAACAACCCGCTGATTGCCTCCGACGACTCGGATGTAGCCGGTTGCTGGCAAACCAATAACGACAACACCGTACTGCCGTCAATTTATTACAGCCGCACAGTTGGCAATGGCGCCTTGGTAGTACCAACGGTAGTCAATGGCCAGTTGCAATCCACCTGTGTGGTGACCGTGCCTTACAGTGTGATTATGGATAACTCGGCCGATGTACCTGCAATCGTAATGGCTAACGCTGGCGTGGGTATTATTTCGACGGATACAGGCACATCGACTAGCAGCAGCTCTTCGGCGGCTGTTTCTTCAGTGGCCAATTCTTCAGTGGCCAATTCTTCAGTGGCCAATTCTTCAGTGGCCAATTCTTCAGTGGAGAGTTCAGCAGCGACGAGCTCAGCAGCGCAAGTGTCATCCAGCAGCAGCGCAAGTAGCGTTGCGGTAGCGGGCACCAGCCTGCCGCTAGTGGAGGACTTTAGCGCGGTCGATGCCACCGGTTTTTTCAGCAGCGCCTACAAAGCCTTGGGCAGTGGCGATACCCCGCTGTATTTCAAAACCGGCGGTACAGCCAGTGTGAGCAATGGCGAATTAACGATGACGGGTACACGCGTGACTGTCGGGCATCGCCCACCACGTACTCTTACAACGGCGCTTGATACAAGTGCTAATGGAGATCTTGACCTAAGCCGCCCCTATCGCATCAGCTTCAATGTGGTGGCCAGTTCCGGCACTGGCAAAGTGCAGGTGTATATCGATAACAACACCACAGGTTCGGCTAATTCCATGCATGGTGCAGGTTCGCGCGCGTTTGATGCAGTAGCCAGTACCCTGACGGCGGGGCAGCTTATTGAGATTTCGCCTACCGTCGGCACGGCAACATCCTTTTTATCATTGCGCACAGAAAGTTCTGCCAGCGTGACTATCGATAATTTGAAGCTGGAATATCTGCCCTAATACCTCCACTGGCAGCACCCGGAGCTTCCGGGTGCGCTGGCTAGCTTCACTTTGTTAATTAATCCGACAGTACTTATAAGATAAATTGCAAATTTTTAATTAAACTCGGCTGTTTTTTAGTCAATTGATCTTTTGTAGTTTTTTGTAAATATGGTATATCTGGCGCGTCAATAGGGATTTGCATGGTTTGCCTTGATCAACCTGTAGTCCGGTCTCCTGCTACAAGCTGGTTGCAAATTATTTTAATAAAAACAGAAACATTGACATTGGGTACAACCCCAAAGAAAAGCAGGTATTACTTATGACCACTATGACTCTTCGCCAACAAATGTTGTTGTGCTCAGCGTTAGTTATTGTCCATTTGATCCTTTTTGTTATGGCGCCAAGTTAAGCGACGTTATTACTAAAAAAATCTACGCGTTTGCCGCAAAACCCCCGTCCTCAACCAGCGGGGGTTTTGCTTTATTAGGGTGCATTTAGGGTAAATTTAGGCAAATAAGTACTTGATTCATCAGTGTTAATTGTCCTACTCCGCACAAAGCAGCTAAGGTAAACCAGCGGCGGAATAAATCGATGAGGTGGGTATGGTTAGCGGACTAAAAGCATTTTTTAAACTGGAAGCGGCGAGCGGCATTTTGCTGATAATAGCGGCGGTGCTGGCGCTGGTGGCGGCCAACACATCGCTCAAGATCTATTACGACCAATTGTTATCGACCGATGTGGTCGTGGCGGTGGGCAGTTTTTCCATCAACAAACCCCTGCTGCTGTGGATTAACGATGGCCTGATGGCGCTGTTTTTCCTGATGGTCGGGCTCGAACTGAAGCGCGAAGTGTTGGTGGGCGAGTTAAACCAGCTCTCCAAAATCGCCCTTCCGGGCATAGCAGCGATCGGTGGTATGGCGGTGCCTGCGCTGGTTTACGTGTTGATCAACCGCCATGACCCCTACGCTTTACATGGCTGGGCGATTCCTACTGCCACCGATATCGCCTTTGCATTGGGCATCTTGAGTTTGCTCGGTTCGCGCATCCCGGTAAGTTTGAAAGTCTTCCTCGTTTCGCTCGCGATTTTTGACGATATAGGCGCGATTATTATCATCGCGCTTTTCTACACGGCGAACCTCTCCATTGCGGCGATTATCGGTGCCGCTATCGGTATTGCACTGCTGCTGGTGATGAACCGCCAGGGGGTGGTGAGCAAATCCGCCTATATTTTTGTCGGTCTGGTGGTCTGGGTGAGCCTGCTTAAATCCGGTGTGCACGCAACCCTTGCAGGTGTCGCCATCGCTCTGTGTATTCCCTTCAAAGGCGTGGATGGCGAGGGCAAAGAGCAGCACCCCATGCACGATATGGAAAAAGACCTGCACAGCCCGGTCGCCTTTGTGATTCTGCCGCTGTTCGCCTTTGCCAACGCGGGGTTATCGCTCTCAGGGCTGAGTATCAACGATGTCTTCTCGCCCGTATCACTCGGCATTTTGCTCGGCCTGTTTGTCGGCAAACAAGTGGGGGTGATGTTATTTACTTGGCTCGCGGTAAAACTGCGCATCGGCAAACTGCCGGATGATGTGAACTGGGCGCAGCTCTACGGCGTCGCGGTCATGTGCGGCATCGGCTTCACCATGAGTTTATTTATCGGCTCGCTCGCCTTTGAGCAAACTATCGAAAATCAGGCAATGAATGACCGCTTGGGAATTTTGGTGGGATCATTTTTATCGGCGCTGTTGGGCTATGTGTGGTTAAGGTATGTGGCTAAGCCGAAGGTGGTTGCGGAAGCATGACGAAATCTATTGTCGAGTTTAAGATAGGCAAGTAAACCAATATTTTCTAAAGGATGAGTAGCTATGCCGGTAATCAGCCGTTTTTATGGAATTTTAATTGCCATGTATTTCAATGATCACAATCCGCCGCATTTTCATGCGAAGTATTCTGGCTACGAAGCGATGTTTGGTTTCGATGGCACGGCTGGTGAAGTCGATTTGGATGGAGTGCTCACTGGGCCAGTATTTGATGTATTAAAAGACTTGAATGTTTTTAAAAAAGTCGCTGTAGATCCCGAGCTGGAAACTGTTGTTTGGCCTAATGGTGCAGATTTGGCGTCTGAGTTTTTAAAAGAATTATACGAAAAACAAGTGCGGTTGGTTTAAACACGAACACCCATGGAAAACTCAACGTGGTTGAGTTTTCCATGGGTGATTTTATTTCTAACCAAACTCTATTTTACGATCCCTGCTTTTTAACCGTTTCTGCATAAATCTCGCCGCCGACTGCCCAGTTTTTGGTGGCGACATCTTCAAAGATGACGTAAATATAATTGGCGTCAACACCGGTATTGTTTACCAGCGATTCGGTGACTTCTTTTGCGATCTTTTGTTTTGCTTCATCACTTCTGCCTTCAAACATGGAGATAGTAACTACTGGCATATCGTTTTCCTCTGTTGTGAAATTGTTTTTCAGGAGATAAAAAATTTAGGGATAAATTCGAAGATCAGAAAAATAACCCTCAGTGCCTACGTCTACCCATAATCCGATAGCACCTGTTGAATCCGCGCCGTGTTTTAAATCCTCAACAATTAGCGCAGGCTTATCGGCGCCATTGATAAATAATGTGGCGCGCTGACCTGCCACCACAATTTTTAATTGAATCCATTCATTCAGACCTATATCGGCAGGCGACTCGTAGCGACCGGGAAACTCGTTGCGCAACCGATCAAATTTGAAATCCGGATAGGAAAAATACTGGGTGGCATGGCTGCGCCTTTTTATATCATCGGTGCGCCCATTGGTTGGGCGGACGTAGATGCTCTCAAACGCAGAGTTATCGTTGTTAATGAGAAATGCAATGCCGATAAAACCGCGCGCATAATCCGGTGCATCGGCAAGTAATCGGCTCAATACCTTGACCTCAATCGTACCATCCTTGAAATCCATTCCTTGAATGCGCACAAAGGTGGGTTCATCGAACTTTGTTACCTTGGGGTTTTTAACAACTTTAATTGCCTTAACGTCATCAATATCTTCCAGTGAATAAGAGGCATCCACTGCCGTTAATCTTGCAGTATTGAAATTAATTTCAGTTGCTAAAACATTTAGTGTTGGCAGTAAAAAACTGATAACAACTGTAATAAAAATTTTCATGATGTCTCCTCACTGAAAAATACGGGCTTCAACTTATAAGGTCACCCATGCTGGTGCTATACCAGTGCCTTTGCCGAGAAAAAATCCAAAATGAATATTCATCTCCCCGATGGGTTCAAGAAAGCGGCTATTGCTTAATGGACCTGCATCCACAGCATCAAAACCTAATGCTTGTGTCAGTTGTGTCAGTTGTGTCACTTTCGTTTTTGCATCTTCATCATCGCTGGCGATAAACACTTGCAGTGTTTTATTCAGGTGCGCTGACTGCGGCAGCAAGGGCGCAAAAATAGTGTTGAACGCTTTAACCACTGTTGCCTTGGGAGCTAGCGCTTGAATTTCTTCAGCGGCTGAAGTGGTATGGCCAATCACCAGCGTTTTGTAATCGGCACTGATGGGGTTGCTAATATCCACCAGTATTTTTTTGGTCAGATCGCCAGCTTGTTGCAGGGCGTCTGCAACCGCGCCAAAGGGCAGGGCAAGAATAATGACATCGGCCAATTTCACTGCGGCGGCAATGCCACCACCTTCAATATTTGCTCCGGTTTTTGCTGCCAACGCCGCTGCTTTGGCTGGGTCGCGGCTGCCAATCACCAATTCAACTTTGGCCTCGCTTAAGGCCTGCGCCAAGCCTGACGCCATATTTCCGGTACCGATAATTGCGATTTTCATTTGGGTGATCTCCACTGGGTTTAAAGTGAAGTCACTATAAATTGACAATGCAATACGATAAATTCCAGTTCTATTGATTCACTTTAAACAGGTCATTGTTAATGGATCGTTTAACCAGCATGAGTGTGTTTGCGAAATCGGTGGATTTGGGGTCTTTTTCGGCGGCGGCTGAAGCCTTGTCCATGTCGCCGCAGTTGGTGGCCAAACACGTGAATCAGCTGGAGCAACAGTTGGGGTTGCGTTTACTCAATAGAACCACCCGGCGCCAGAGCCTGACCGACGCGGGCAGAATTTATTACGAACGGGTGCGCATTATTCTGGCGGAAGTTGAAGCAGCGGACAGCCTTGCCGCCGAGGCGCGTGCGGTGCCGCGAGGACGGTTGAAAATTAACGTACCGGTGACTTTTGGTATACACGCGTTTGCGCCAAAATTACCCGACTATTTAGCGCGCTACCCAGAAGTATCGGTGGAAATGACGCTGTCCAACCGTTTTGTCGATGTGGTCGAAGAGGGCTACGATGCCATATTTCGGGTGGGCGAGTTGTCCGACAGCGGTTTGATTGCGCGCAGCCTGGCGCCCTATGAATTAGTCGTCTGCGCAGCGCCTGCCTATCTCGCAACCCATCCGCCCATTAATACGCCAATGGATTTGCAGCACCATGAATGCTTGGCGTTTTCACATCCGGTACTGCGTAGTCACTGGACGTTTGAAGGCTCTGATGGAAAAGTCGTTGTGCCCGTCGCAGGGCGCCTGATGATGGATAGCGGTGAGGCGCTACTGTCCATCGCCGTTGCCGGAATGGGGGTTTTGTTGCAGCCGATGGAGCTGGTGCGCGCCGAACTAGTTTCTGGCCGGTTGGTTGCACTGCTACCGGAATATAAAATCCCTACCCGCCCCATGCATATCCTCTACTCACCGGATCGCCGGATCACGCCCAAGTTGCGCAGTTTTATTGATTTTGCAGTGGAGCAGTTTGGGTGAGGTGTGTGGCTAAGCCGAAGGTGAAGGAGCCACCATGGGCACATACGAAAAACTCAATTACGCCGAATTCCCCGCGCGCTATGTCCCTATCCCAAAGCATCCTCAGGTTCATTTTTCTTTATCAACCTGCGGCAAGTTTGCACTGTGCTCAAAGTACATAAAAAGCATAGGTAAACGATTACATGATTAATATAAAAAATATGTAACCGGTTATATTGGCTATTTTAAGATTTTTATCACAAGAAATGACGAAAAGTGTCAATCTTCGCATTGACGCTTCCTGTGTTCGAGCGCAACATCGCCAGCCTGAGTAAGTACAAATACTAAACAATTATTCAGCTGTCACCCTTGGGTGGATGATAGTCGCAGGGTACAAAAACAATAAGCCCGCTGCTATCGCTATGTAACTCCGTGTTTTGCAATCAACAGGAAGATTCCCTACAAGGCTGTTTTAACAGCTACATATAGCGCAGGCCGTTGCTGGCTTGCCTATCGGTTTTTTCGGTCACTATCACACCACTACTGGCGGGTTTAGCGCGCTGGGTGGGCGTTGTGTTGTTGGCGATCCCATCTCTCACGCTCTGGTGTATAGCCCGCTGTTGCCTCACTGGCGACAACACCAATAACAATTATTCGACGATTCTAAGGTAACCAAGATGAAATCCAGGACTATTTCCAGTCGTATTGGCCAGTACGCGGTATTTACCGCGGCCAGCACGCTACTTGCTTGTGCCGTGCAGGCACAAACGCTCGGCGCCAACCTCGCCATTACTGGCCCCAGTGCCGGTGCTGACGGCTCCGGTTTTGATAACACCAAGCTGGTGCGCGATGGCAGTGCTGCCACTGCTACCCAAGCATCGGGTACTAGCAACCAGCGCGTGTCAGTGAAGTGGGGCAGTGCGGTGGCGTTTAATACCGTGATCCTGCGTGAATCAGGTACCAAAGTAACTACTTGGAGCCTCGTCGATAATGACAGCGGTGCCGTGTTAGCGACCGGCACCGGCATAGGTGCACAGCGCGTGTTGAACCTCGGCGCTCGCAGCACTAAAAAAATTAATCTGATCGTAAACGCTACCAGCGCACCGGCTATCGCCGAGATCGAAGTCTACAACGCGACCGGTACAGTAACCTCTAGCGCTGCTGCTTCCAGCGTGCAAACGACTAGCTCTAGCGTTGCGGTAAGCAGTTCTTCCAGATCATCTGTAGTGGCGGTGAGCAGTTCATCGGTCACTACCACTACCGGCCAACAATGTAATTGGTACGGCAGTCTTTACCCCGTGTGTGTAACTACGCCCACTGGTTGGGGTTGGGAAAATAACGCCAGCTGTATCTCAGTTGCTACTTGTACTTCACAGCCTGCGCCGTTTGGCATTGTAGGAGCGACTTCATCAGTAGCGCCAAGCAGTGTTGCTTCAAGCAGCAGATCTTCTGTGGTGCCAAGCAGTATTGCTGTTTCCAGTAGCAGCAGATCATCGGTAGTGAGCAGTGTGCCTGTATCCAGCGCTGTTGCATCGAGCATCCGGTCATCAGTGGCATCGAGCATTGTTTCATCAAGCAGTGTGGTGTCTTCAGTCAGATCATCAAGCAGTTCAGTGTCGTCTGTTGATGGCACTATTCGTCCAGCCAAGATGGAAGGTTTTGCGGCGCATGCTGGCGTAACCGGCGGTGCGGGTGGCGCGGTTGTGACTGTGTCTACCGGTACCCAATTGAACGCGGCCTTGTGTGGCCGTGCGTCAGTAACTACCCCAATCACCATCATGGTGAACGGTACGATCAACCACGGTAATACCACCGCACAGGGCTGTAATACCCAGGCGGACGTCATTGAAATCAAGCAAATGAGCAACATTTCAATCATCGGCGTAGGCACCAGCGCGCTGTTTGATGAAATCGGTATTCATGTGCGCGATGCGTCAAACATCATCATCCAGAACGTGCATGTGCGTAACGTGAAGAAGAGTGGTTCGCCCACGTCTAACGGCGGCGATGCAATCGGTATGGAAACTAACGTCAACCGCGTTTGGATCGACCATAACCATCTGGAAGCGTCTGGCGGTGAGAAAGATGGTTACGATTCCCTGCTCGATATGAAAGCAGGCGTGACCAACGTAACTGTGTCGTACAACTTGTATAACGATTCCAGCCGTGCCGGTTTGATTGGTTCAAGTGATAGCGACAATGCCAACACCAACATCACTTTCCACCACAACTGGTACAAAAACATTGAACAGCGTACGCCGTTAATTCGTCATGCGTTGGTTCACATGTACAACAACTACTGGTCTAACACCACTCAGGACTACATGTTCCATGCGATCAACTCGCGCATGAATGCCAAGGTGTTGGTAGAAAGCAACTACTTCTACAACGTGAATAATCCGCTGATTGCATCGGACGATTCAGATGTAGCGGGTTGCTGGCAAACCAACAACGAGAACACCGTACTGCCGTCTATTTACTACAGCCGTACTGTAGGCAATGGCGCGCTGGTGATTCCAACCGTGGTTAATGGCCAATTGCAATCTAACTGCACCGTGTCTGTGCCTTACACCGTTGCGCTGGATAAATCTGTTGATGTTCCTGCAATCGTGATGGCGAACGTAGGCGTGGGCAAAATTGGTGGCAACACTACGCCAACCAGTTCAGCAGCTTCCAGCTCCAGACCTGCATCATCAGCTGTATCTTCATTAGTGAGCAGCAGCAGATCTTCAGCGGTTAGCAGCATTGCGCCGAGCAGTTCAAGTGTGGCATCAAGCATTGCCTCAAGCAGAGCGAGCAGCAGTGCGTCATCGGCAGTGATTGTGGATAACGGCAGCATTAGCGCCGACTGTATCCGTTTGGCGACCAACCCATCGGTCAACTGGCGCGATACCTCGTTGAAGACCGATCAGGAGATCGTTTCCTGTCTGTCCAAAACTTTGGGTAAACCAGTTGGTTACGGCGACAAAGCACTCGGTGGATTTGATCCAGCGGGCAACAGCAAGCTGACTGTTATCACCAAAAATGGCACCAAATCAGTTGAACAACAAATTTTGGAAGCCATCACCGGTGAAGCGCATAACTGGATTGTGTTCGACAAAATCCAATTCGCCCAACCATCTGAAATTGGTATGTACCGCTTGGGTTGCAGCAACGCCACTGTGCAATCACTGCTCGGCGCGACTGAAGCCGAGTGTGTGAACTACCAACAATGGTGTAGCAAAAACGGCGTGAGTGCGTCGTCTTGTGTGAGCAACTTCTTCAACACCGCGATGAACAAATCCAACAACCCAATCCGCAACCCGGTAATTGGCTCTAACAAAACCATCGACGGTCGCGGCAGCGAAGCCTACTTCCTGTTCAGCGGTTTTGCGATTGGTAAAGACTCAACCGGCACACCAACCCAAACCGCTAACAGCGTGATCCTGACTCACCTCAGCTTCAAAGGCGCTGGCCACACTGAAGACCATTATGTTGACCCGGATATGATCCGCTCTACTGGCGCATCACACGATATCTGGATCCACAAAAACACCTTCGATACCACCGGCGATTCGGCGTTTGATGTGAAAGTCGGTGCGCATGACATCACCATGTCATTCAACCGCTTGATCAACGTGAAACGCGCGGTATTGCACGGTTCCAGCGACAGCCACACCATC
>Ga0247804_10000534_pt1 | contig 17500 bp, 14 predicted proteins | sample UWRJL029104C1_FD_181142 | JGI IMG/M metagenome (GOLD analysis project Ga0247804, IMG submission 181142) | Plant litter microbial communities from Arlington Agricultural Research Station in Wisconsin, United States - UWRJ-L029-104C-1 | ecosystem: Environmental > Terrestrial > Plant litter >...
CAAATCCGTTCTCCCGCTCAAAACAGTCCAAATGGTCAACGCGCCCAGGATCCACGTTACCAAAACGGCTCCAATGGCACTCAACAAGCGGCTCGTCCTGCTCAACCGCAACAATCACCTGCGTCCCGTCTTCCTGCGCCAGTCAATCAGGTCAAGCCTCTTAATGTTGCGAATAAACAGCCTGCAGGAGGTAATAGCCAAAGTGATGCAGTCAAGGCTGCTGAACTGGCACTAACTTCAAAGCCACCACCAGAGCGTAAGAATGATGTACGCATGTCTACATTGACAGAAAGCGAGGTCATGGTAAAGCTGAAGGAAGCTGTATCTAAAGATGACCCAAACCTCTCATACTCTAAGCAAAAGAAGATCGGTCAGGGTGCCTCAGGGTCAGTATATGTGGCCAAGGTCAAAGAAAACCCTTACTCGCCTATCGCTCAGGAAGTTATTCGTCAACAAGGTAGTAAGGCGCAAGTTGCGATTAAGCAAATGGACTTGGCCCACCAACCACGAAAGGAGCTTATTGTTAATGAGATTATGGTCATGAAGGACAGCAAGCATAAGAACATCGTCAATTTCCTTGATGCTTTTCTGCGCAACAACTTCACCGAACTTTGGGTCGTTATGGAATACATGGAGGGAGGTGCTTTGACAGACGTTATTGACAACAACAACAATATTACCGAAGAGCAGATTTCTACTATATGTCTTGAGGTATGGATACCAACTGAACTGTTGCTTTACAAAACGCTAACCATGTGCCTAGACTTGTCGTGGTCTTGACCATCTTCACCAACAGCAAATCATTCACCGTGATATTAAGAGTGATAATGTTCTTCTCGATGCTCGTGGTAATGTGAAGATTAGTAAGTGTTTCTCTTACCTATCCTAAGAACATACTAACAGTTCCTAGCCGATTTTGGATTTTGTGCGAAGCTCACGGAGTCAAAATCTAAACGTGCTACCATGGTTGGTACACCTTATTGGATGGCCCCAGAGGTTGTCAAGCAAAAGGAATATGGCCCAAAGGTCGATATTTGGTCTTTGGGTATCATGGCTATCGAGATGATTGAGTCTGAGCCACCATACCTTAACGAGGAGCCACTGAAGGCCCTGTATCTGATTGCCACGAATGGAACACCCCGCCTGAAGAAACCCGAGAAACTCAGCAAGGAATTGAAGGCATTCTTGTCGGTCTGCCTGTGCGTTGATATCAGAAGCAGAGCCTCAGCTCAAGAACTCCTGCAGCACGAATTTCTCAAGCATGGTTGCCCACTTGAGAGCTTGGCCGACCTGCTAGCTTTCCGCAGAAATGGGAAATAAAGAATAGACAACGAAGCTGATAACCGCCTTGTTGGCGGCTATAATTTAGGAGTCTATTTTGCATTTCTCATGTTGGTTCAGATAATGACCTACATGACATGGCGCATTGGGGGTATAATTTTTTTTGATGCAAATGGGTGTTTACTCTTTACCTGGAAAACCTGCACCAGGATGAATTTATGGGAATAAAACTGTCTCTCTAGCGACAGCTTTTCCGACGGCTATAGTGGACTAGATTCGCAAGTTCTTTGTTTCTGAGCGCAATATTGATACCGGGTCTACCAAATACCTCAGAGCGAGCGAGGATTAAGGTTTTAGATGGCTATCGGAGATGGTGACTGGCACCGGGTAGACCTTCATAAAATAAATCAGTACCATTTAAACAAGTAACCTGGAAATGATGTGACGTGAGTGAGTGAGTTGATTTAATCTTGTCGGATGAATATCTGAGTACGTGAATATCCAACGACCCTTGGGCGGTCTTGAACGATGATGATGTCTTGTCGATGTGGAAAAGCAGTAATGGAATTGTTTTATGGCAAATGCAGATTACCTATATCCACATGTTCCTCGGCAAGGCCTAGAGGGGTCCAATGTCAAGCATTCCAAGAGCTTGGGCGTCAGTCGTACCTAGCCAATCATGTTGCCAGGAGCACCAAGCTCTAGCCTTGCCTTCATATTTACAGGACAGGTTGACGTCTACACTCACCAACCTCCACAATCCCGCTTCCTTGTGGATAACCTCCGTGATAATATCTATCGACCCCTGGCCCTGCTTGTATTAGATATCGGAGGCATAGATCATGGCACCTCTCATTCCAACCGCGAAAGAGACGCTGTCATACCCATTGTACGCTTGCGACTTTGATCCTCTCGACTCATCGCGATTAATAGTTGCAGGAGGGGGCGGCGCCGGCAGCAATGGGGTTGGGAATAAAATCGTAAGTCAGCCATCATTGATTGGCTGTTCTCATTCTAACGAGCTGGCAGACTCTGTTGAACACATCAGATCCAGATAGGCTAGAAGAACTAGGCGAACTTGAGCTACCCAAGAGCGAAGACAACGTTACAAGTTTAGCTGTTGGACAGAAAAGAGGCAAGGCTACCATAGTATTTGCTGGTGTCAATTCGAATCCCCTAGGTGCGAAGAAGGAGAAGAATGAACACTTCAGAATATTTGGGATTGAGCCAGCCTCTACATCCAAGGGTAAGGGGAAGTCGCCTGCCAAACAAAGTACGTCTTCGAAGGCTGGCGTAAAGATGAGTGAAATCTCGAGAGTTTCGTTGTTTGCAGGAACCGACAAGGAGCTATACCAGAGGGTGACATGTTTATCGAGCCCATTCCCGAATCAGATCCAGTTGGGAGCGGTAACAAATGGCGTGGAGAAGGGGACCGAAGTTGTCCTCTTTCACACATCTGCAACATCTTTACCAATCTCAAGAACATCCTTTACGTCTGATAAGGAAATTGAGGATGTCGATATCATACAAACGGGATCTGATGAGTATATCATCGCATACTGCAATCGACACGATGTATATATCAGAAAGGCAACCTCGAAGGGCGCAGATGAACCAACTTGTACCTACCAGACTCCATTTGCGAATGATCCGGAGAGACCGACGGTGCCAAGGTTTCGTAGTCTCAAATGGTTAACTAAGGAGTTTCTATTGATGCTCACAAATATTCACAGCACCGGAGGTGTAGTACTACAAGTCCTTCGTTTGCCTCCTAGTGGAACCGGGAAATGTCGCATCGTAGAGTCCTACCGGCTACCAGATCGGATTAAGAAAGCTACCGGAATCGCAGTTGCGAATCTTACACCACCAACCTCACCGGATGAATTACAAGGGTACACTCAGTTCGTTATTGCTGTCGCTGGGCAAGATAGTTCTATCTCTCTATTCAAACTCGAGTATCAAGTTGAACTTAAAATCTCGATGATAACCCCTATAACAGCTTTCCGTACTCTCCGCTCAGTACATCCTATGGCCTTGACCAGTCTGGCATTCTCACACTTCACACCCCCTTCAAAAGTTACTATGGATACGCAACCCCAAACTCTAAAGCTAGCGAGTGTGAGCGTTCAACAAACCGTTGTCGTACACACGTTGCCACTCTTCCCCGTCCCTCTATCCATGCAACGAGGCCAATCGAAGACACCTCGCTACGTCGTAGCCCTTCCTTCGAAGGCTGCGAGTTGGACGATCACTGGTGTAATCACTGTCCTCATCGTCATTCTCCTCGGGATATTCAGCCAGGCCGTTATAGACCTTATGGGTGGCAAAACAAATTTGCTAGACGTGAAGAGATATGTTCCAAACAGCTGGCAAAATATTATCCAGACGCCGTCGTTGCCAACTGTTTATGATAATGTAGTTCCGGTGATAGAAAAAGTCTCAGAGAAGGCATCTGAGATACCCTCTCTACTACCTGATATTTTATCTGGTCTTAAAGCCAACAATGAAGAAGCCGTAGTAGTAATCCAGGATACGCCTCAAGTTGACGGTTCAGTGGACATAGCAGTACATGACGAAAATGCGCAAGAAGTGGCAGGCGGAAAGCCTTGGGTGGAGTTGACTCCAGAGCAGAAAGCTGGCTGGAAGAAAAGGCTGATTGGTGCTGGTCATTGGGCTGAAGAGATGGGAGAGACGGTTCTCAAAGGCGTTGTGTTTGGGGAGCTGGGTGCTGCAATTGGCCACGCTGTTGGGGGATAGGATTTTGTGAGTACAAAGGGACCAGTGTTCACGATTCAGACATTTGATGTGCTTAATATTTCTATGCTCTTTTTGTGTGGTATAATAAGTTTATCAAGACTTTCCCCATAGATATGTCACGAGTAAAGAAAGGATTTATCGAGTTTATATATATGAGCAAAGATTCGTCTTTTTTATGAATGAATGGGGAATAAAAGCATGGCTAATTGTAGGATTTTCTTTTTTAGATTAGGTACAATATCAATAGTTTTCATGAACATAGAGTATCAAAAGCAGTTCAGAATCACCTTTGCAATATAGTTAACCTTGAAGAAACTCAAATTGCAACATTCTGGAATTCTCACTTCTCACAGAGCCATACGTTGCTCTATCCAGAGTAGGACATACGTCCTGACTGTGCAGTATTCAAGTGGTAGCTCGATGCAGGAACCAACCTTGCTGCCATATACCAATCACTGGTCTGGCCGCACATTAAAGCTATAGCAGTCCTCCAGAGAAAGTGTAGGAGAGGGAAGTGATGGTAGAGGATGTATAAGCGGACTTTTAGATAGAGATGATCAGATGATATAGCTCAAAAGGCATAGTGGAATCACGTATCCCATGCTTAGGAATGCAATACTCGCATTTGGAAAAACTCGAAGCGAGAACTGATAGCCTGCAGATGCATACAAAACGTACGTGTGTATGCAGGAGATATATGCAAAGCCCACTCACCGATGTCCAGCACGTGTACCTGAAATCCACGCTCTCTACCTCGAGATAGAAAGGCATTGATAGGTCGACCTGGGCGACAAAGTCAACAGACCACTTCTAGCGCCAGGCACGAACACGTAGTCCATACCTTATGGATGGTGTCCTATCGTTTCCAGCGTTTCCGCTATTGTAAAACACAACACCACTCCCGGATGGCAGGTAAATGAATGACACGATATGCTGAGCCGGGGCAAAAGATTGGTCCCGGAAAGCTCACGAGGGGGCTAATATGCAGGGACTAGGTCTGGTGGAGGATGGATACTTCATCCACATGCTTAAGCTTGATGCTGGAGCTCATGCCTATTCCCCCTTTTCTTTGCAGGCTGCTGACGGACTGCTTTTGATTCTGGGTGTTTTCCAGCCCCTTTGGTGGCCGTTTTTCTTTTGTCGCAGTTCTCTGTTTGGCAAATTAAGGTTCTGCCCGAGCTTGAGGAATAACTAGGCCAAAGCATAGGTCGCACCAAGCTATCGGGATTGTTGAGCTGGTAGTCCCTCTCTAGCTCCTAACAATGTGAGGAGACTTTGTTGAATATCAGCGACTTGTATGCATTGGATTGACAGGTTGAAGATCATGTGATGGTTTTACCTTTTGGTGGAAATTTGCTGCAGAGAGAGAAGCTCAAGAACCATGAACGCCACAATACGACCATAATTGCATATTGATTTTTGATATCCCTGTTCATGAGCTGCACAAAGCCTTTTTCCCGGGCGGGATGAGAGCATACTCCCATCACTTTTCGGATATCTTGGGCGGGGGCAGGTATGGAAAGGAAAAGAGGCTGATAAGACATGTTAGTGGACGGAACAGTAGGAAATTGCTTTTCGGTTATACGAGTAAGGAGTGGTTTAGGCTCGACTCGTCTCAGTAAATTGTTGTGTCCTAGATGTACTGTAGATCTGGATATGCACGTCGCTGGATATGGATCTATGGATAGCTCCTACAATCGTAGACGAGTCGGAAAGCATGGAGACAGTAGTGGTGGCTAGGGTAGTCTTGTGGCTGCTGACGCTCGTTACCGCAGGTTGTCTACATGAAGAAGAGGGTGTGCGAGGGGTGGCAAGAGACTATGCGAGACGTCAGGTCCTTTCTTCATGGCGGACGACGTGAGTGGTAATCGATCTGAGGCCATTCCGGGTGACCCTATGGTTAACTCCTGTGTGCATTCATGCTATGCACTACCGACCGCATTATAGACAGCGAACGCCATGTGTAATACGACGCTTCTGATATCTGATTATTTTAAAAGATTTGAGTGGCCATTAAAGTCCGTGCAGCCCATGTACAAGAATAATATATTTTAACCCAACAGAGCATGTTGCAAGATATTGGGTAATTCAAAATGGCCAAATACTGTAAACTCTGCACTGTGTCGTCATATTATAGAGCTCATTTTTATCCCGTAACATTTATATCTACCAGTCCTTTCTGTTACTGTCCATAACGACCAATTGCTATCATTATCTAATGCACCTGTGTCTGTCATTTGCTAGAGAGCTGCTCTTATTTATCAGCAAGCTGCAACTAAAATCCGGTAAATGTCACCATTCAAGAAAGCGCAGAAGATCCTATGCCTCTTCATGCTGTTGTGTGATATGAGGCGCCCGCCTTGTGTCAATGAATATATGCAAAGATCGATCATTCTCCCTCCCTTGTACAGCATATATGCTGTAACTTTCTTTCCGCGATGGTGTTATCTACATCCCACATCTAGCTACCTCGCTCGCGCTGGTGCGATATGCAATATGCCATGAGCCTGCGAACTTGATGTAGCAATTTGCACGCTGCCGACCTCATCCATCGAACGGGGGGCAAGTGTTGCACAGCCGCGTATGATATTGGCTGGTTGCCGACGATTGTGTTACCAACATCTGCCCGTCTGCACTATGCTTGCCTGGCCCTACCTGGAATGGAAGCGGGAATTGGTGTTTTGAGGAGAGTACTCCGTACGAATTGGCTCCCCTGTCGATAAAAGGTGTTGGAGGTTTACCCTTCTACTCCAAAAGCTGTCATGCCGGGCTGATCTTTGATCCAGGGGTATGGTCACGAGAGTGACGGGCAGCGCTAAGACTGTTCAATTGGGTGTGATATGCACAAATATCCCAGCTTGCCAGCTATAATTATCCTGGTCAGCATGGCTGAGAAGTGGAAATGTTTCGTCAACCTAAACGTCAACTACTGTTCGTATTACTGTACAATTTTCTTGACTCGTGATGCCGGAGGATTGTCTGCTCGGGGATTGGCGTAGGCTTTTGAAAACGCATGGGTTGGTTTCTAGAGGTTCCATGTGAGTGGTAGCGTTTTCCATTGGCGTGACTTGTATCTTGCTCTTGTACGTACTGCTGTTTCTTGATTACTTTGTACAGGACACAAAGTAAAAACTACCACAGTAGAACGAGCAGCAAACATCAGTAGTAAATTAGATTGAGCGCTTTAGTCGTCCATAGTGAAGAAGAAATCCCTTAATGCCCCGCCCCAAAATCCACATTTTAGGCATCACATTTAATCTGTAAAAGATTAGTTAGTACTTGAAGCTTTGCACATTAAAAAAGTATGGCGAAGGCAGATTACCCGATTTAAAAACACGATATGCATCCTCTTTCCTTCGAGAATTTGGCAATGCCGATCATGTATCTCTGTCCTTGTTAAGTCATTAGTCCTCTTTGTGACGGTAGCAGTGGTTTGTCCCGTCCATGTTCACTCGTCACTATGGTTTTTGGGCGGGCAATTTCCCCAATTTTAATAGCGCTTTTTCCCACACACTGTTGGAGAGCAGGTACATTTTAACCGACTCCACGTGGACTGAACTTGAGAAATTCATTACCTAGTTTCCGGTTGTTCCAATTAGTTGGTCAACCATGTGGATGTCTGTTGCAACTAAGACAGGCGCTGCCCAACGGGATGATGCAAGGGCAAAATGGAAAGTCCGTACCGATCAGAAATTCCTCATAACGTGGGAGAATCGAGAGTGTATACATCAGTTTGAGTGACGGAATATTTGCCTCGAAAGCAGTGTGTGTCTAAATGTGACCTCGAGGGCACATTGTGCAAAACATGGATACATATATCCCTTTTTTCGGCATAACTATGAGTTATAATCTCCGTTTTACTGGGAATCAGGTCATCTCTTCTTTAATACGGGTGATCTCTGATATGAGTGGACATTATAATTCCATCTACTTTGACAGAACTCCCACAGTGCTGGGGTACTCTTCCGCTGGTGGTGATCTGACGATCTTGCACTACCCGAGGCGCTGGTCTTTGTCTGCTCACGTTATTTTTGCACTTGAGATTTGTCGCTATTGGTAGCGGCTCATCATCCACCCAGCAGAGTTTGGATGTGAAGTTTGAAACTTTCTCCTGGCCCGTGCCTTTGCCGGACATGCCGCCTGCCCACACACATCAACTCGCCTGTCAAAGTTTCAGCCCAAATGATCGATGTCGATGTGGTTTGAAGGCCAGCGAGAACATTTGTAGGAGGCTGTATAGTGAGCTGCTTAGCCTATTCGCTTGATTCAGCCTCTCTTGGTGTATAGTACCGCATTTCCCAAATGGGATCTCCGGAAGCAATTCCCAAGATCTATTATCTACTCCTGAAAGAGGTAATCAACGCAGATTCTGCGATGCTTCCGAGACGTGCATGCCTGCATCTTATCATTGACTGGAAAGTTCTAAAACTTCCGGTGGCAAAGGCACAAAGATGCCAGCAACCCGGCTGTCGTACCCAGTACCGCATCCTTAGATATCACAACTTTCCTCTTGTACTACATGTGTAACGGCGCGATTGATAACTGGTGGCTTCATCACCACCCTGTTTACCGTTGAAAGTGCCAATGCTCAAGTAGGCATTTGCACAACTACTATTTTCACGGTCCATCCATTACGCCAACCAGGCCAATCTTGCACCGAAGTGTCTTTCTAGAAATTCTTGACGAGTCCTCTGCCAGCTAGCCAGCTACGTAAGCACCAAGGAATTGGCTCAGCCCAGATTTCAGATTCTGAGACAGGAGCTTTGAAACCAATTCCTACATCATGTTGTGCTTCCAACAGCATGTGTACTGTGCCCTAGCCGATCAAGGCTTTTTACCAAGTGACAAGCAATCCGTAAGGTAGGCATTGGGATTTGGGACACATCCGCAGCTACGCCACGCTAGTTACAAATAGTAAGCATTATTCTTTATGTTTGACCATCTCCGGCTTCGAGCTGGCTCCTTGACTCCTGGATCCCGAAATAAGAGCTTTCGTAGTTGGAGGTGAGATGGGTGATACGTGTATGCATTTGTTTCATGATTTGGGAGCATGGCATAGCATGACATATTTGGACAAATGGATGAATTGCAGTGTTGGTCGTAGTGGCCAGCAGCAGAGGAGTTGAGGGGAAAGTATCTTTCGAAGCTGGCCCCATGATGCGTTTTTGGCTCCGCTGCAGCACGGAGTCTCTGACGCTTTTCCCGGGAGGGATGCGGCAACTAGGTGTAGCTAGTAGAGCCAGCAAGAAGCGCAATAATACAGTAGTTGCGGATGAGAATACCATGTGCTGGAGTCGATGATAGTAGGTAGTGTCGTACACAGAAGGTATATCGAAGGTCTCGAGTTGCAGTACAAGCAAGGAAGCATACAATCATCTGAAGGCAAAGGGCCTCGTGTACTGTACTGTACATAGTTGAAAGATAAAAGTATACCTTTGCTGTAGTTTAAATCTGGCTGGTGGGAAGGTCGATGTCAATATCAATGTCCATGTCCATGTCGGCATGATTTGACATACAAACATTGAGCATTTAGAGGAGACGCTTCGGTTGCATTCAAGATCATTACATCCTCTTCGTCGTCCTTCGTCCTTCGTTGTTGTCCTCCATTACCCCGCCACAACACGTTGTGACAGCTATAGTCTCTCATGAACAAAATCAGACAAAGATCACCGAACCATCCTGTCGGGGCTGCACCTCGTTCTTCTTCAAACTCAATTCCATACCCAAGCAAGCTCCAGCTGCCAGCGAACTCGCAAGCCGTGAACTGACCGGAGAGGAGTGGTTCCTGCAAAAGCGACAGCAGGCCGTACTTACCTTCCCTCGCCCACTTTCTTCCCAGCCATCACTAAAACAAAACAAAACAAAACAAAACAAACGCCCCTGGGTCGCTCAGTTCGGTAAATATACTTTCTATCATCTCACCTGTTTCCAGCCTCGACACGCAGCTGAAGTAGTAGTGTTTCGCGAGTCCCCATTACGACCACGCAGAAACACCACCAGACCGACGTTGTACTGTACCTTACCTTACCTTACCTATTCGCCTGCATCGCCGCCAGCTAGACGCCGTCTCTGGCATCTTTGATCCTCGTGTTGTCCGCCTCTTACCTACTACTCCTACTCTGATCTGATATCGTCGACCCCCGTTCACCACCTGTTGCCATCACAATCGCCATCACCACCACGATCACCACCACCACTAGAGCAACCGCAACAGCCGCACAGCACATCGCTGCACTTCCCGATCGCACTTCCTGTACGTCTACGTCGTTGTCTGTCCCTCTCCTCATATCATACTGCCGCTGCACTGCTCCTGTTGGGTTTAGCCCCTGCCAACGCCCCCCTTCACGACACTACACTACACTACACTACACTGCACTGCACTACACTACGCTACAGCCCAGCCCAGGACAGTACAGCCCGGTACAGCCCAGTGGCCGGTGGCCATCCACAGCGACTGTGAAGTCGTCCCCTCGTCAATCTGCCCCTGTTGCTGCATCACATAGACTGCACCTTCAACGCTAACTGTGCAAGCGACCCAGGCCACAGCCCGCCTGCGATCCGGAACCCAGTCGAACGAACCTAAACCTTCCTCCCTCGCTGCTCCCCTCCCTCGCTGGGCTCGTGAGTATCGGCATACAGGTTACCCACTCCATACCCTACAGTCTGCATCCATCCACTCAAGGCCCATCTTGTTTGGCCTCCGCTACAGACACCTGGGAATCCAACAGCAGCTCAGTGACATCAAATTGATAATACGATCTCCCAAACATACTCCAGGTTCTGTGCTCGACGTGATACACCGGGCCTAAGCTCTTGCTAACAGCCTGCGGACCCCCTTCAGTGGTACTACTTGTCTAAACAGTGCAAACGGCGCTCCCACCGACCAACCAGCGGCCCTGACGTCCCCCAGTGCCATTTTAGTCCCAAGTCTGGTCATCTCAAATTCGAGCGCGTGAGCATCAATCTTTCGGGCCTAGCTAGCCGTCACCACTTCCACCTTACTCCATCAATCCAACTCAACTCAACCTCACTCCAACTTCCACACCAAGCTGTGCTCAACGAAACTTCTCCCAAGGTCCACAACACCCTGATTATTCCATCACTTCACACTCCCATAATCCAAGTCGGTCTTCGTCAGCCTCGCCGTGTCTTCGCTTGATTCCCTTAAACACAAGGCAGAAACAATTCCTTGGTGAATTGCTGGAGCGTACCTTTCGAAGCTATTCATCACCCCTCCTTTTATTGTTTGACTCCCCGTCGCCAAACAAATTCACCCACCACCCAATTGCTCAACACAGACTTCACAAGGCATTTAAACACCCATTTCGCAACCTGACCAGTTACTAGCCCCTCCACAATCGCAATAGCAAAGGTGTTTTGTTCTTCAACATGTCGCAAAATAGGCCGGCTGCATTCTCGAGTTTGCGAATGGGAGGTAAGACAGGCCGAGAGCCTCATCTTGTCTACGCGACGCCTGCTAACTCACCTCGCGCAGAAGTTATTCGTGAAAAGGTCCAAGATGGCGTGACTGGAGAAACTCGGGACATGCAATACACACAGTGCAAGATTGTAGGAAATGGATCGTTCGGAGTCGTATTCCAGACCAAGCTTTCTCCATCGGGCGAAGATGCTGCCATCAAGCGCGTGTTGCAAGACAAGAGATTCAAGGTATTTGAGACAGCCTCTAGTCGTACGTGCCGGCCACTGACTCGTCATAGAATCGTGAGCTGCAGATCATGCGGATTGTCCGACACCCGAACATTGTCGAGCTTAAAGCTTTTTACTATTCCAATGGTGAACGAGTGCGTTTTCCCCAAATCACATTCTGAAGGTGAACTGATTGTAACACCGCAGAAGGATGAGGTTTACCTCAATTTAGTACAAGAGTATGTGCCCGAAACGGTTTATCGCGCTTCAAGGTATTTCAACAAAATGAAGACAACCATGCCCATACTTGAGGTCAAGCTATATATCTACCAACTGTTCCGCGCCCTTGCCTATATCCATTCACAAGGAATTTGCCATCGTGATATCAAGCCTCAAAACTTGTTACTGGATCCTAGCACCGGGGTCTTGAAGCTCTGCGACTTTGGCAGTGCTAAGATTCTCGTCGAGAACGAGCCCAATGTGTCTTACATATGTTCCCGGTACTACAGAGCTCCCGAGTTGATTTTCGGCGCTACAAACTACACCACCAAGATTGGTAAGTTTACGAACATCCTTTGATTTACCGCCAGTCGTTAATATTTGTTCCTCAGATGTTTGGTCAACCGGGTGTGTTATGGCCGAGTTGATGCTCGGGCAACCTTTATTCCCTGGAGAGTCAGGAATCGATCAATTGGTGGAGATCATCAAGGTCCTGGGCACGCCAACTCGTGACCAGATCCGTACAATGAATCCCAACTACATGGAGCACAAGTTTCCGCAGATCAAACCACATCCATTCAACAAGGTTTTCCGGAAAGCCGACAACAATGCCATTGAGCTCATTTCACGTCTCCTCGAATACACTCCAACCGAGAGACTTTCCGCGATCGATGCTATGGTGCAACCTTTCTTTGATGAACTCCGCGATCCAAATACTCGTTTCCCAGATTCGCGTCACCCTGGAGGCCAAGTCAAAGATATGCCCACCCTGTTCGATTTCTCACGCCATGGTAAGTCTCCTCACCTGTGATTAAACCATATATTTTAACATTTCTCTAGAACTGTCGATTGCTCCGCAATTAAACAACCGTCTCGTTCCTCAGCACGTTCGTGCTGGGCTGGCAGCTAGAGGCCTTGATATAGACAACTTCACACCGATGGCGAAGGCGGATATGATGGCCAGATTAGATTGAAGTCCCCTTTGAAGAATTTCGATGAAAAGTCTTTCTTAACGCTCAGAAATTGAACTCTGGTATGAGTCTTATGTTTCTGAGCCACTTGCACCAACCAACAACCCAGTATTTTAGATATCCCGCATATATCAGTCTCAACGTCTGCGGCCTGGGTTTGATTGTGGAGTACTGAGAATATGGCGAGATGAAAGAAATATGATGGTGTTACGTTTTAAGATTGCAGGATGGAATACCCACGAAGTCGAATTTTCGTTGAGCTATTTTTTCAAGTTCAATGACTAGGATCTCTTGATCCGCCATGGCGTTCTCCTACGGCACGAAAACGGCTCATGATGGCCCTCTTCCCTTCGACATACTTCGTTTTAGACTCTGCATGACGGAATGGTCCTTTGCCTTTTTTCAGTTCCTTTTGTTGCACTACCGGCGCTTTCTCGACAGCGAACAGATGGGTGGCAGGACTTCCTCTCATCTACAACCCAAAGACTCAGGCGTACTCTTACATTTGAATGGCACGATTGTGTTCAATGATTGCATGGATTGGGCTAATTCCGCGATGGATGGCTATCAGGCAGGGATGGTAGGGTCAAAAGATTCGTTTTTCTTCACGGTCAATAGGTCAATGTACCAATGGTTATAACCAAAAGGGCTGGTTGCAGAGATCATCACAGACAGTGTTCCTGAGGCTTATACTCAAATTGAACTGCACTCGTATATACTAGACCTTGTGAACCCATAAATTCGGCAAGTGACATGGAGCAAATGCTGTTCAGTGGCCTGAACCATCCAGTTATAAGTTTCATTCATCGTCGTGCATGAAGAAAGAGTGTTCGTACGATCTTGCGCACATTTTACCCATCATTGACCGTTTCTAGCTGTAATTCAAGCCTTAAAGATGCATTCCAAGTGAATCAGTTTCGTCTAACTGCTCATTATGTACAGATCACAAACCATACACGTAAATTCAAATACTGAATAATTAGATATTTTGAAGCTGTAGAAAAATCAAGCATGCCTGGGAAATAAGGCCACGCTGAACTTAACTTGAAATGGAACTTTATTTTGGCTACACATCTCGGCCAACCATAACAACAAAACTCAACTTCCTATCACAGGATTCTCCAACCATGGCTGATTATGACAATAGACCCCGGGGGGGCCGTGGAGGTTATAACCACAATCGGAAGCGGAGATATAGAGGTAATTGGAAGCCTGATCTTTTTGGGTACAGGACAAGGCTGACAGATATCTGGCACAGAGGAAGATGATTTCGACCGCAGACCACAACGTCGACGCTACGAGGAACCTCTATCTTCTAGAGTTCGCAAACAGTTGCTTGGAATCGCCGAATCACCACTGAAGCGCATTGAAGATGAGATCAGCTCAATTGCCAAGACAGTTTGTGACAATTATGAAGATGAGGAGCTACGAAATAGTTTCTACGAGCTTACGCTGCAACTGGTTCTGGAGCAGCCATTCAAGATCCCTTTTGTAGCAGCGGTTGTCCTGATTGCAAATACCATGCGCCAGGATCTAGTCCAAGAGATCTTGACCAGGGCCGTAACGGGAACCAACAACGCGATTGCTAAGGGTGACTGGAGGGAAGTGAAGTTATACATGAAGTTTCTCGGGTCGCTGCAAGGCCTACTGGAGGGTGATGGCATATTCCCAGTTCTGCAGGATATTCTATCCAAGGCTATTGACTTGCAGACTGAGAACAATGAAGAAGTACGTGTAGCGGGAAACGTGCAACAACATAGCTAACAAATTATACAGACCATCGGACCTGAGCTGGTCAAAATCATTCTTTTCACAATCCCGTACATCATGTCCTCCTCGGCAATAGACGCTCACGAAAAAGCGTCAAGCTTGGTTGACAACGCAGAGATTATTTCGGGGGAGCCCCACGTTTTACAGTCCCTGGTCGACCCCTACCCTGGAAATGGGAAAGAAACCGCAAATGTTCCTACCGGTGTTCTGAATCTGCTTCAGAAACAGCTACAACACGAGGCCAGCATTGGGTGGACATTAGCTTGTCTCCCAAGAGCCTGGAAAGTAGCCTTGGAACCGGAGCAAGAGGATCCCCTTGCAGCTGCGCCTAAGCATTCCCTTCCTACTATAACCATTCCTGATATCGTGAATGCTGGACCAAGACCATTGTTTCCGGAGCTTTACTTTTCCGTATACGCAGACCAGGAACTGGAGACGGTCCCATCAACCACTGATATCGCTTCCTGCTTGCTACGAGATGCACTTGTGGATACAATAAATATTCTTGATTATAATAGAAACGCTACGGCGCGTTTTTTGATTGATATCGATTGTTATTTTGCTCCAGGTACATTCGTCAAGCGAGCAACTCCCTTTGATAGGTTGCGCGATGTGGAAGGAGACAGGTCAACATGGAAGCCTGAGGATGTGGCAGTTGACGCTGTATTTTCACAGCTGTTCCAGCTGCCTCTACCAGAGCACAAACTAGTCTACTACCATTCCGTTCTTACCGAGGCTTGTAAGATTGCCCCTGCTGCCATTGCACCTAGTTTGGGACGAGCCATTCGGTGGTTGTACCGAAGTGTGGACTCTATGGATCTTGAACTAAGTTACCGATTCATGGACTGGTTTTCACATCACTTGAGCAATTTTGGTTTTACATGGAAGTGGACTGAATGGATTGATGATGTTGAGCTTCCGAGTTTGGACCCCAAGAAGGCCTTTATTGAAGGATCTTTGGACAAGGAGATCCGTTTGAGCTTTGCGCAACGAATTAAAGGTACTCTGCCTCCACCATACCAACCACTCATCAGCGAGGAGAAGGAGAAAGATACCCCTGATTTCAAGTATGACCATGATTGTAAGTTACTCCTTCTGAAGATAGGTTGAGGTCTAACAGTGAATAGACACGCCTTTCAGCACTGAAGGCAAAGAAATACTTTCTCTTTTGCGCAAAAAGTCACCAGAAGATGCGATCCAGCCTGTTATTGACCAGATTCATTTACAAGCACAGGAGCTGCATCTTGGTGATCCACTTGTACTTTCAACCGACGCCTATGTTACAGCTATCTGCTACATTGGTTCAAAGTCACTCTCCCACGTGCTTTCGTCCATCGAGCGATGTAAGGAACGACTTCTTGCACTTGGTCCTACCTCCCCAACAGCACAGCAACAGATTATAGAGTCTGTTATGGCATATTGGAAGGATCAACCTGGAATCGGTGTCAATATCGTTGACAAACTTCTCAACTACACGATTCTCAGTCCCGCGAGCGTTATTGAGTGGGCATTAACTCGACAGGGAGAACGATTAGGCCAGTCCTTTGTATTCGAGATGGTCAGTGCTACAGTCGGCAAAGTTACAAAACGCATGAGACAGGTCGTGCAAGCCAAGAACGCAATTGGACTATTGCCAGAACAGCGAAAACTTTTGGAAGATACAGCGGGTCAGGAACGCACCAATATGAAAGGTCTATTCCAGCTGATGGACGAAGCTCTTACGAATTGGGCAACAGGTAGCAAGAGCCTGCCCGGTGGCAACACCGATGAGGACCAGATGATGAAGCAGTGGGGTCAGCGCTGGTTACGTGTCTTTCGACGAAAAATTGCGGTTGAGGATACCTGGTTCACCGAGGTTGAGAGAGCAAGCATGGAGCTTAAGACTGAGGCCGACGCTGTAACAATCAAACCTGTTCATGAAGATGATATCATGGCTATCGAATAAGACAGTTTCTCCGTCGCTGGAAGTAAGGGTTTTGGAACGATGCTACCGTATATGAAGTTAATTGGAAATTGCTTTGCAGGGAACGTGGAGATGGAATATGGCATCAAACTCATGTATTACTGTACAATATAGACAGCATAAAACGCTTTTAGGTTTAGTCTACTGTAAAGTTTTGTGACCACAAGTCATCGTTTTACCAAAAATGGAGCCTTGGTCAGATTCTCTCAATCCACACCTCACTGCTTATGTGTTCTGAGGCAACACTTGGAATGCGTGAGAAAATATGGATGTTTACCCAAAAAGGTATGCATTTGATACAGCCTCTGCTTACATGTCGCTGCCAGTTGATCTCTATTTTACCTTAGAGTCTACACTTTGTCTTGTCTATAATTGTTGACAGGTTGGAAACATACTAGTGAAGACATAGAAGTCCCGTGCTAATCCAGATGCCCAAGGTCAGACGCACGTAGTCAAGGGTGGTTTAAAGAAGCGCAGAGGTTACAGGCACTGAGTATACATGTATTTCGACTTACCACGCTCCCACCCCTCCAAGCCCTCAAGCCTCCACGCCTTTAAGATTTAATCCTAACACAAAGAAGACTTTGGGGTATCAATTGTTATTATTTTGCTACATCTATTCATATCACCGCCTATTGTACCCTGGAGGACCTTGTTGCTGTTGTTGCTGTTGTTGTTGCTGCTGCTGTTGCTGTGGTTGAAACCCAGGCGGCATAAAACCTGGTGGCATCTGACCAACGGGCGGACCACCAAAACCAGGAGGAGCCATCCCCTGCATGTTACCAAACCCAGGAGGAGGCGCGAAACCAGGCGGAGCAAAGTCCTGTGGTCCACCATACCCATGTGAAGGCGGAGGGCGCTGGGGAAGTCCAGAAGGTGGCGGCGGGAGCGG
>Ga0247804_10000535_pt1 | contig 17492 bp, 11 predicted proteins | sample UWRJL029104C1_FD_181142 | JGI IMG/M metagenome (GOLD analysis project Ga0247804, IMG submission 181142) | Plant litter microbial communities from Arlington Agricultural Research Station in Wisconsin, United States - UWRJ-L029-104C-1 | ecosystem: Environmental > Terrestrial > Plant litter >...
GCATATGCCACTTCCACGAAATAACGATACCCGGGTTAAAACAATATTTAAAGGAGCGACAGCTACCGGTAAGGCTATAAAAAAGGAAACAATGAACATCGATTTTTCAAAATACGCAGATGGACTGGCGCCGTTGATCGCCCAGGATAACAACACGGGTAAAGTGTTAATGGTCGGTTTTGTAAACAAGGCAGCCATCGATCAAAGCATGGTAACCGGCAGGCTGGTTTTTTTCAGTCGCAGTAAACAACGCCTGTGGATGAAAGGGGAAACGAGCGGCAATTACCTGGAACTTGTTTCAATGCTGGTAGATTGCGATGCCGATACTTTGTTGGCAAAAGTAATCCCTGCCGGTCCCGCTTGTCACAAGGGTTGGGATACCTGTTTCAACGAAAAAAACGAGCCGTCCTTCCTGCAAAAACTGGAAGGCATCATTGCAGAACGAAAAGCAAACCCGCAAAGCAGTTCTTACACGGCTTCACTATTCAGGAAAGGCATCAATGCCATTGCACAAAAAGTAGGAGAGGAGGCGGTGGAACTCATCATAGAATCGAAGGACGACGATGCGAACAGGTTCAGGAATGAAGCGGCCGACCTCTTGTTCCATTACCTCGTTTTATTACGCGCAAAGAACACTTCCTTACAGGATGTGATCGGGATATTGGAAGAAAGAAATTTGTAATTGCCGGGAATGCGGAAGGCGGTAAGACGGGAAGAATATAATTGCAGGTATAAATTTTATCAAATCACCCAATCAAACTAATCATTCAGAATCACAGTTCAGACAAAATACCGTCCATTGGGTATGGTCTTCCTTTTCCCGATCTATTTATTTTACGAAAAATAAAATTTATATGAAAACTGGTATCTACATTACTGTTTTGTGTGCCTTCTTATTAACAGGCACAAATGCATTTGCCAAGATCTGGCGTGTTAACAACAATGGCGCGGGCACTTTGCCCCTGATCGCGGCCGATTTTACAACCTTGCAGGCGGCGCACGATGGTGCTGCCGTGGGCGATACATTGCACATCGAGCAATCGCCTACTTCTTACGGCAACTGTACCTTTACCAAGCGGCTGGTGGTGATAGGGGTGGGTTATTACCTTACTGCCAATCCTAAAACGCAGGTGAATAAAGATTTTACGAGCGTGGTGGGCGCACTCACGCTGGTAAACGGGGCATCGGCCGGAACGGTGATCACCGGGCTTACCCAAAGCGCCGGCGTTGCCTGGATCATCGGGGCAAATAATATTAGTATCCTGCGTAACCGGTTTACCTATGCTGCCGGTCCCCGTATTTACCTGGGCACCGGTAACGCCACACCCTGCGATGGCATTACTATCCAGCAAAATAGTATCGAAGGTAGTACTAGTACTTATGCTGTTCAAACAACGCCGGGCACCAGCGGCCTTATCAGCAATATGAATGTTACCGGTAACATCATTGCCGGTGCATATGGTTTCAGCCTGGGCGCCAACGCCAGCGGTATCTTTAAAAATAACCAGGTAAGTGTAAGTTATAATCCTATCAACCTGGTAAATTTTTACGTAGTTAATAACATGAGTTATTCCTCAACTTCTACCGGCAATACGTTCGACAATTGCAACATTGAATTCAACATGGGTACGGTCGCCGGGCATTTTATTTCCCCTGCCGGTTCCGGCAACATAATAGGCACCGGTAATGTTACGGTAGCCATCGGGGGCTGGAACTTACTGGGCGGGCCAAGTCCTGACGGGCAATACCAGCTACAGGCCTCCTCGCCTGCAAAAGGCGCCGGTAAATCCGGTGATGATATGGGCGCTTATGGCGGCAGCATCCCTTACAAATTATCAGGTATGCCTTCCGTACCGAATATTTATTCCATGACAGTTGACCCGATCCCTGCAGGCGCTACTTCGATCGGCGTAACCATCGCTACAAAGTCCAACAATTAATCACCGGCTCAACTTCCCGTTTATACAGAAGTAACAGGTTTGTTATGAAAATGAAACATACAATAAAGGCATGGATAACGTCGGGCCTCGTGTGTTGCGGCATCTATACACAGGCACAGGTAAGCCAGGCCGAATATTTTTTTGACATCGACCCGGGGTTCAGCATGGGCCAGCCGGTCAGCATCACGCCGGGCAACGACATCAGCTTTAGCTTTACGCCCTCTATCGCGGCACTCAGTAACGGGCTGCACCGGCTGGTGGTAAGAACAAAGGCTGCCGACGGATCATGGAGCCAGGGCACGCAAAGGCTGTTTTTTAAAGAAGCAACCGTCAACAATCCTTTGGTTGATATTGTAAAAGCCGAATATTTTTTTGATACCGATCCCGGTCTTAATAATGGTACACCTTTATCGTTTACTGTAGGGCCGGATGTACCCGTCGGACTGACGCCTTACATCGGCGCATTACCAAACGGGCTGCACCGGCTGTTCATCCGTACGCTGGATGCCAACGGCAACTGGTCGATCACCAGCCAACAGGTATTTTACAAGGAAGCGGTTATCAATAATCCTTTGGTCAACATCGTAAAGGCAGAATACTTTATAGATACCGACCCGGGCTTTAACAACGCAACCCCGCTTTCTTTTACCGTTGGTACCGATGTACCTGTCGGGCTGACCCCTTACATCGAGGCTTTGCCCAACGGGCTGCATCGCCTGTTCATCCGCACACTCGATGCGAATGGTAACTGGTCGCTTAACAGCCAGCAGTCTTTTTACAAAGAAGCTGTGACCAATGATCCTTTGGTCAACATTGTAAAGGCCGAATACTTTTTCGATACTGATCCTGGGTTCAACAATGCCAATGACATCACGTTGGTAGCAGGGCAGGACATCACCATCAGCATGACGCCTTCCATAGCAGCATTGCCGAATGGACTGCACCGGTTGTATGTGCGTACGCTGGATGCCAACGGTAAATGGTCGGTTACCAGCCAGCAATTATTTTATAAGGAAGCGGTCATCAACAACCCACTCGTCAACATTGTAAAGGCGGAATATTTTTTTGATACCGATCCGGGCTTCAACAATGCGACCGATATGCCATTGGCTGCCGGGCAGGATATTGCAGTGAATGTTACGGCGCCGGTAAGCGCTTTGTCCAACGGTTTGCACCGCATGTATGTGCGTACGCGTGATGCCAACGGCAAATGGTCGGTTACCAGCCAGCAATTATTTTATAAAGAAGCGGTCATTAACAATCCGCTGGTCAACATTGTAAAAGCCGAATATTTTTTCGATACCGATCCGGGCTTTAACAATGCAACCGACTTCCCGTTGGTGGCGGGACAGGATATCACGCTCAACATCACGGCACCGGTTGGTGCTTTATCAAACGGTTTGCACCGGATGTATATTCGTACGCTCGATGCCAACGGCAGGTGGTCACTCAGCAGTCAACAACTTTTGTTTAAAGAAGCCGTTGCGAACAATCCGCTGGCGAACATCGTAAAGGCAGAGTACTTTTTGGATGCCGACCCGGGTTTCAACAATGGCAATAGCATTGCACTCACTGCGGGACAGGATATAGTACTGAACGTTTCGGCGCCCATCAATGCTTTGCCGGCAGGCATTCACCGCTTGTTCGTTCGTACACTCGATGCCAATGGTAAATGGTCGGTTACCAGCCAGCAACTCTTTTACAAAGAAGCCCTTGTTACCAGTACCAATTCGCCCCTGGCAGCGCTGGAATATTTCTGGGATACCGATCCCGGCTTTGGATTGGCCACGCGCGTTACCTTTCCCGTGAACAGCGGCGAATTGACCAGCCAGGTGTTTTCCGTATCCACGCCGCATAACCTGTCGAATGGCAAGCACAATTTATATGTGCGGGTGGTAGATGGCGACGACTGGAGTTTGACGACCGTAAAAATGGTTGACTTCACCGGCATCGTGTTGCCCGTGCAATTGCTGGAATTTACGGCCATCGCACGTACGGCTTCGGTGGATGTAAAGTGGATGACCACCAACGAGATCAACAACGATCATTTTGAAGTGGAACGTAGCACGGATGGCATAAACTTTACGAGGATCGGCATCGTTTCGGCCAAAGGCGGCGCGGGCCTGCATACCGACTACAGGTTCCCCGATCTTTCGCCTGTTACCGGCATGAATTATTACCGGTTGAAGCAAGTGGATATCGGCGGCGCTTACAAACATTCGGTGGTAGTCGCCATTCGGTTCGATGCAGCGGCACGTTCCATTGCTTTGTTCCCAAATCCCGCAACGGACCACTTTATGCTGAAGACGGATAAGAAAGTAAAGACACTTATCCTGGTGGATATGAATGGCAAACAAGTACAGCAGTGGCCGGTTGATGCGCAACAGCGATACGCTTTGAAAGCGCCTGCAAAAGGCATGTATGTACTCACCATCCTTACCGAAAGCGGCGAGCGCATCAGTAAAACTTTGATGGTAAATTAAATCCGGCAACACTCAACACTTATTATCCAGGAGGCGGCACAACCGCCTCTTTTTTATGCCCCGGTTCGTGCCTCAAGAACGGGTATTTTTTTATTTTACGGGAAGACGGGAATCATATCCAATCATCTATCATTCAAGATCATAGTTCATACAATTAACCGAGTGGGTAAGGAGGTTACAAAATGCAGGTAATTAAAACGCCTTCCCGGCTTCCCGGCAATCACTTTCGCGAAGCGAATACTTTCCGCCTCCTCATCTTCCCGGTTATTTATCTTTGCACCGCATGAATTACCAGTTAGCCTTTAAAAAATTCATCAGCAGCCAGCATCTTTCTACCGGCATCAATGTAACGGTAGCGGTAGTGGTACCGGGTATTTTGCTGTACCGGTATGATATGTTATCCGTTGCCATCGGTATCCCGCTGGGCGCCATGTTCGTAAGCCTGTCCGACAGTCCCGGCCCGCCTACGCACCGGGTAAACGGTATGATCGCTGCGATATTGCTGAACAGTTTTATGATCTTAATGGCCGGCTTCAGCTACCCCTACCCGTTAGTGGCCGGCATCGAGATCGCTTTACTGGGCATCGTGTTATCGATGGGCGCGGTATTCGGCAACCGGGCCAACAACATCGGTATTATGGCGCTGATTGCATTTATCCTCGGTGGCGCGCACATCACGCAGGATCCCTGGGAACAGGCGCTGTATTATTTCATCGGCGGCGCCTGGTATGCTTTGTTCAGCCTTACCAGCTACCAGCTAAGGCCATACAAACTGGTAGAGCAACTCGTTGGCGAATCGCTCACCCAGGTCAGCGCTTACCTGCATACCAAGGGCGAACTGTATTCAAAGAACGTGGGCTACGAAACCGTTTACCAGAAGCTGTTACAGGAGCAGATCGCCATTCATAAACTACAGGAAGAGATACGGGAACTGATGTTCAAAACCAGGACCTTCATCAAGGAATCGACGGATAAAAGCCGCCGACTGATGATGATCTTCCTCGACAGCATTGACATCTTTGAACAGGTAATGACCACCCAGCAGGATTACGCAAAGTTGCACCGCGATTTTGATGACACGCTTATCCTGGAGCAATATCATTTCACCATCAAAACCCTGGCGCACACGTTGGAACGCATGGGCATTGACATCCAGTCCGGCAATTACCAACCGCCTGCCGATCATTATACGCATGAAGTGGAGAAAAGTAAAAATCTATTCCTGGAAGTAAGGAAAGAACATTTGAATCCTTCCAACATAGAAGCGTTCATTACACTGCGCCATGTATTGTACAATATTGAAAAGCTGGCGCAACGTGTTGGCAGGGTAGCCGTCTACCTTAATAAGAAAGAAAAGGTAAAAAAGTCCAACCGGGTGAGTACGCGGCATTTCATTACGCACCAGCAATTCAATGCAGGACTTTTTTTCTCAAACATTACGATCAGGTCCGTTCATTTCCGGCATGCATTGCGCGTTACCATCGCGTTGATGATCGGCTACATCGTTTCCCTTTATTATCCATTAGGACATGGCTACTGGATACTGCTCAGCATCGCGTCCATTATGAAACCGGCATTCGGTGCCAGCCGCAAACGCAATGCAGAACGCATCTTCGGCACCATCGCGGGCGGATTGGCGGGCTTCGCTTTCCTGCGTCTTACTGAAAATCATACGCTGATCTTTATGATGATGCTGGTTTCCATGGCCATCGCATACAGTTTTTTGCGGTTGCAATATTTCGTCAGCAGCGCCTTCATCACTATTTACGTGTTGCTGAGTTTTTATTTTTTACAAGGCACATTGGCAGGCGTTTTCCAGGACAGGGTGATCGATACATTGATCGGGGGCGGCATCTCGCTTGTGTGTTCCTACTTCATTTTACCAAGCTGGGAATACAGCGCCATCCGTGATGTGATGACGCTGGCCATCAAAGCCAGCAAGAATTATTTTGCAAAAGCAAGCGGTTATTTCACCGGGGAGCCGCCCACGGAACTGGATTATAAAGTAGCGCGCAAAGCGGCTTTTGTAACGCTGGCTAATCTTTCAGAAGCGCTGCAACGCATGCTCAGCGACCCTAAAAGCCGGCAGCATGGTATGAAGGAGTACCACCAGTTTACTGTAATGCAACATACGCTCACTTCCTACGTGGCTTCGGTGGGCTACCATGCAGGACAGTTTCCCGGTTCGGTAGAAAGTACCGATCTGTTGCCGATGGTAAAGATTATCAACCAGCAGTTCAGTTACCTTATTGCCCTGGCAGAAAACACCGCCCGGGAAGGCAGCGAACTATCGGCATTCCCATTTAATAAACGCGTTGATAAATTACTCGAACAAAGAAGGCTGGAAATAAAGGAAGGTGTTACGGACAGGCCCACCGGCAAACAATTATCCGAACTCAAAAGCATCACCGACCAGTTCAGCCTAATACATGCTGTGTTGAATGATGAGATAAAAGTGTTGAAGCAGATCACGGGAAAACCGATACCGGATACTTGATACTGGATTCTTGATCCTGGATACTGATCGTTACCTGAGCTGACTTATCCAGTATCTGATATCCATTATCCGATTTGCTATCGTCCCATCCACCCTCCATCCACGGTTATAATACTCCCGTTCATGTAATCAGAAGCAGGTGAGGAAAGGAATACAAAAGCACCGGCCAGGTCTTCGGCTTCACCCCAGCGGTTGGCCGGGATCCTTGCCAGGATGGACTTATTGCGTTCTTCGTCTGCGCGTAACTGTTGGGTATTGTCGGTCGCAATGTAACCCGGCGCCACACCATTTACCGTGATGCCGTGTTTCGCCCATTCGTTGGAAAAAGCTTTCAGTAAAGAAGAAATGGCGCCCTTGCTTGCTGCATAGCCCGGCACATTGATGCCGCCCTGGAAGGAGAGAAGGGAACAGGTGAATACGATCTTGCCATAGCCGTTCGCCACCATGCGCTTGCCGATCTCCCTTGTTAAAATGAACGGCGCATTCAGGTTGATGTCGATGATGGTATCCCAGTATTCATCGGGATGTTCGGCCGCGGGTGCGCGCATAATATGGCCGGCATTGTTAATGAGGATGTCGATGCGCGGGTGATCTGCATTCAACTGTTCAACGAATTTATAAATGGAATTGCGGTCTGTAAGGTCGCACTGGTAATGAAAATATTTTCTACCTGTTGCAGTCACTGCTTTTTCCAGTTCGGCGCCCGGCGTTTCCGCCTTACTGCTTACGCCGATGATGTCGGCGCCTGATTCAGCCAATGCCTTCGCAACGGCAAAGCCAATGCCACGGCTGCTGCCCGTAACTACGGCGATTTTATTGTCAACCCTGAAATTCAACATCTTGTTTTATTTTAAAGTAGATAAAGGTACCGCGTCCATGTCGGTGAATGCCATGTTCTCGCCCGCCATTGCCCAGATAAAAGAATAATTGGCCGTGGCCACACCGCTGTGGATGCTCCAGCTTGGGGAGATGATGGCCTCTTCGTTGTTCAAAAACAAATGGCGCGTTTCCTGCGGTTCACCCATGAAATGTATGATGCGTTGATCGGCCGGCAGGTCGAAATAAAAATAGGATTCCATTCTCCGGTCGTGCAAGTGCGGCGGCATGGTATTCCAGATGCTCCCGTTCTTAAAAGACGTAACGCCCATCACCAACTGGCAGCTTTTGATGCCGTCCATGTGGATGTATTTGTTGATCACGCGGTGGTTGTTGTTATCGAGGCTTCCCAGTTCAGCGGGCAGGGCCTGCGCGGGTTTCATCAGTTGCACGGGATGTACGGCGTGTGCCGGGCAGGAGAAGAAAATGAACTTGGCGGGTTCGGTCGTATCGCTGCTGCTAAAGATAATTTTTTCCTTGCCTTTACCAATGTACAGGCAATCTTTTTTCTCCAGGTCGTACTTTTCACCATCCACTTCCACGCTGCCATTGCCGGCGATGTTTACGATGCCCATTTCGCGGCGTTCCAAAAAGTAAGAAGATTTTAACTGGTCGTAATTGTCCAGCGTTACCGGTGCCGATGCCGGAAAGGCAGCGCCAATGATCATCCTGTCGTAATGCGTATAGGCGCATTCTACCTTATCGGCCACCACAAGGCCTTCCAGTAAAAACTTATCTCTTAATTGCTGCGTGTTGTATTTCGCAAAATCTTCCGGGTGAACTGAGTGGATAATTTTCATGATGCTTGTTTTATTGTATGCTGTTGTTTTTTTCTTCGGTGAATTTATTGGTCAATACTTTTCCAGAATTGCGGAAATTATTGTTTTGATAAGTGTGCACCGCTCTTACTGCATCGACAAACTGGATGCTGACATTGCCGGTATTGCTGTTGCTGAAACGGTTATTGGTAATGAAGGAAAGCTGCGTGCCGTTGAGCAGGATCAGGGGCTTTTCCTTGCTATCCGATCCCGTGATCGTATTGTTATTGAATTGTAACAACGGGCCTAGCGTACTTTCATCGTTGCCGCCGCGCAGCATGCTGATGATGGGCGCCTGTTGGCGGTCAAATACGTTGTTGCTGATGGTTAATTTTTCAACATTGTAATAACCTTTCTTGTCATCCTCGTTAAAAAAATTAAAGAGTTGCCCCTGGTTGTTGTTGAATTGATTGTTGGTAACGACCATGCTGTCCAGTACACTGTATTTAGCAGCGTTGAAAAAAGCGCCTTCGTTGTTGCTGAAAGAACAATTCTTAATACTGATGTTGCTATGCCCGCTGCTGCCCGATACATCGGTGCTGATGAAGTAATCCGCCTTATTGCCCTGTAGGTCGAGGTTGAGACCGGTAAGCGTCAAAGCGCCGCCGGCTTTCACTTCCAGGAGGTAAGGCTCTTTGTTATCCAACATGAATTTGACAGGGCCTTTTACATTTGTCTTTAACAGCAACTTTGTATTTACTTCCAGCGGTTTGCTGAATACATATTCATTACCAGTGAGCAGGATCTCTGTCGCTTCGAAATTGTTTTTCTTTAAAGCGGCTACCACTTCCGCGGCATTGCTGCAGGATTTGCTGATGCCTGCCGTTTTTGTTTTTTGATTTTTAAACATAGCTGCCGGTGCACCGCAGTTTTTATACGCATTGCTGGTAACCGACTGCAATAATTTTTTATTGGTGAAACCGGCAGTTAAAGGCAAACTTTTAGACAGCCGGAGCGCAGCGGTTTCTTTCAATGAATCACTTACTTTAATGGGCATGTTCACAGCAATAACCGGGATGGTTGCGGATTGCGCGGCCAGTGTGGATACCTGTACTTTGTAAAATCCTTTTGCAAGGTCTTGCGGCACCTGGTTGCTCACGCTATTGGCGCGAAAACTGATCCCGCTGATGTCGTCATACGCGTTGTAAATTTTTTCATCTCGCGTATTGTAAAAGATATTTTTTTCAAATAAAACTTTTGTTGGGATAACGCTGCGTTCCGTATCGCTGCCTTCGCAAAGGCTGATGGGCGTGCAGTTCACAAAGCTGTTGTTCATGATCACCGCATCGGTAACCGCCACGTAACGAAAAGCGGGAGAGTTGGGAACACCGTTCATGATGGACAAAGGTGCGCGGAACCCTACTCCGCGGCATTGGTAAAATAGGTTGTTCACAACCCACTGGCCCTTGTTGATCACCCTTACACCGCCGGTACCGGGCTTGTTGTTGCCCAGGAAAATATTGTTCTCTACGGTATTAAAATTACCATGGCGCAACACCACGCTACCCTGGCATTCTTTAAAAACATTGCTGCGCACCACGTTGCTGCCCGATTTGATGGAAACGATCTCCGTTTCACCATCACAATGCTCAAAGAAATTATCCACGATCTGCGTATTGGAATTAAACTCGCAATGCTGCGAAACGCCCACGCGGATGATCTCGCCGGAGTTGGAAGCTAACGGCAACCGGTAGCCGAAATAATTATGGTCGATGGAATGAAAATTTTCGCGGCTCCTTTCATCGTCGAGGATCACGGCGAGCAGAACACCCATGTTCTTTTTATCAAGAAAAGTGCAATGGTCGAGGCGGTTGCGTTTGCCGTAAAATTCAACCCAGTAGTTATCGTCCATTCGCTTAGGGTTGTTGAAACTGCTGATCACGGTATTGGTAACCCGGCAATCATTCGCCAGTTGTTTTTTATCTATCCTGAAGTCGATCACAGCATCATCGCCCGCGAAACCATTGGCAAAGAACAAGCCGTCAACAACAATGTACCGGCCGCCCAGCTTTAGTTTCGACTTGCCGGTGATTTTTACGCCGCCGGAATTTTGTGCTTTAAAAGTGATGGGTTGTGCAGCCGTGCCTTCACAATCCAGTTCGATGGTAATGTTTTTCCATTCGCCGTTCTGCAGGATGATGAGGTCGCCCGGTTTTGCTTTCCGGTTCGCTTTTTTCAGGTCTTCTGCATCCTTTACCAAAATGGTTTCGGCCATACCCGACAGGCAGGTAAAAGAAATGGCCATCAACAGCAGCAATCTTTTCATATTCAATTATTTTAAGCGCGTATTTTTTGGAAGGATGCGTTGCGAGGATTCACGGATAAATAATTTCGGTTTCAGTACTTCCTTAACCTGGCTCATGTCTTCGTTGTTGTGCATCATTTCGATGAACAATTTGGCGGCGATCTTGCCGAGTTCAAATGCCGGCTGGTCAACACTCGAAATGGCGGGACTCACAAGGCTCGTCACCGGCTCGTTGTTGAAACCTACCAAACCTATATCCGACGGCATTTTCAGTCCTTTCTCCTTGATGGCCAGCATGGCGCCGATCGCCATCCGGTCACTGATCGTGAAAATAGCATCCGGCCTTTTTTTCATCGACAACAATTCCTGCGTTGCCAGGTAAGCATATTCCTGGTTGAAGTCGCAATGGATGATGAGGTCCGGGTCAGACTTGATCTTGTATTTTTTCAGTGCCTTCAAATAACCTTCCATGCGGTCGTTGCTGATGCCGAGGTTCTTTGGCCCGGCTAGGATCGCAATGCGCCGGTAACCCTGTTCTATCAAATGTTCCGTTGCCTGGAAACCGCCATCCATGTTATCGAGTTCCACGCAGGGCGCTACCAGGTCGGGTGTTAAGCGGTCGAACACCACCATCGGCATGTTCTTTTGCTGGATCTTTTTTAAGTGATCAAATACTTTTGTCTCGCTGGAAACAGAAACAATGAAACCGTCCACCAGGCTGTCGGATAAACGCCTTGTATTCACGATCTCGCGTCCGAAGGATTCATTGCTCTGGCAAACCATTACGGTATAGCCGGCTTCCAACGCTACTTCATCGATGCCCTTCACCATCGTGGCCAATACATAATCGAGGTTGGGCACGATCACGCCGATAGTATGTGTTTGCTTCTGTTGTAAACTAAGGGCGAATTTGTTGGGCTGGTAATTCAATTCATCCGATAGGGCAAGCACCGCGTTCTTGGTTTCCTTGCTCACGTCATGCGCATCGCGCAGCGCTCTCGATACGGTAGAGGTAGAGACTTTAAGGATCCGGGCAATGTCTTTGATCGTAGCCGGCTTGTTCATGTAGCAAGTTTTGTGTAAATCTAATTCAAAGAAATTTACGGGATTACCGGTAGCGTTACCGGGACCGTTCCCGTAACCAAAATTTGATAAATGGCGGCATTTGGGCTTGTTTAATTGACATTTGTTTAGTTTAAAGGTATAATAAATAGAAGTTTTAAAATCTGGCAAACCACCGGTCTCGTTGAAATCTCGGTAATATTACATTGTAAACTTGCTGTCAACGATATGAAAATGGCTTGCATTCCTGCTTTATTTGGCTACGTTTTTAAGTGTAATACAAAAAACGTTGATGCTTACTTATTTACACTTTGTTATTCAATCATCACTTTAAATTTCATTATATAATGGAAGGAAAAATAGCAATCGTTACCGGTGGTGCGCGTGACATAGGCCGCCAGGTTTCTATAAAACTGGCCGCGGCCGGCGCAAAAGTTTGCATCAATTATTTTGGTAATGAGTCGCTGGCAAAGGAAACACTGGAACTGGTAAAAGCAGCGGGTGGCGAGGCGATCATTGTCCAGGGAGATATGACGAAGAGTGCCGATGTGCAGCAAGTGGTGGATACCTGTGTTAAAACTTTCGGTGATACCATACATATATTGGTAAATGTTGCCGGCGGTATCATGGGAAGAAAGCCATTGGCAGAACTGGACGAAGCATTCTGGGACAGCGTGATGAACGTGAATTTAAAATCAGCTTACCTGGTTACCCGTGCAACGGTTCCGCACATGGCTGCCGGCGGTGCCATCGTGAACTTTGCTTCACAGGCTGCGCGCGATGGTGGCGGAGGTGGTGCATTGGCCTATGCTACGGCTAAAGGCGGTGTGCTCACACTTACCCGGGGACTGGCCAAAGAACTAGGGCCGAAAGGCATCCGTGTGAACTGTGTTTCGCCGGGCATGATCAACACAACATTCCATGATACATTCACCAAACCGGAGATCAGGACTAACGTTGCCGCCTCAACGCCGTTGCGCAGGGAAGGCAATGCGTCGGAGGTGGGGGACCTGGTTGTATACCTGGCAAGCGATGCTTCGTCTTTCATCAATGGCGAAAGCGTAGAGATCAACGGTGGTTCTTATTTTGCTTAATTCATTAATACGATTGCTTTGCGTTCATTATCATTTTTAATTTGCCTGCTCTTACCTGCCTGCCTGCTGGCACAGCACCCCGTGACTTTTTTTACAAAGCCGGATGCAGCGCTGGTAAAGGCCGACCTGTCAAAGTATCCTTTACTGAAATCTTCTTACGCGGATATAAAAAGCCAGGTAGACGAATGGCTGGGCAAGGATGTGGACGTACCGTTTCCCAAAGACCCGGCCGGCGGTTATACACACGACAAACATAAGTCGAACTACATGCTTATGTTCAACAGCAGTATCCTGTACAACCTGACGGCGGATAAAAGATACGCAACGCTTGTGAAAGATATGTTGCTGAAATATGCAAAGCTCAACCCCCAACTGGGAAAGCACCCGCAGGCTACAAGCAGTTCGCCGGGGCATATTTTCTGGCAGGCTTTGAATGATGCAAACTGGCTTGTTTATACCGGCATGGCGTATGACCTGGTGTATAATAGTTTTACTGCCGGCGAAAGAAAAATAATTGAAGAAGGCGCTTTCAAACCCGAAGTCGATTTTTTTACGAAGGACCTCAAAAACTGGTTCAACCTCGTACACAACCACGGCGTGTGGGCCTGTGCCGGCGTAGGTATCGTGGGTATTGCAACCGACAATAAAGATTACGTGGACATGGCGTTGTACGGTACCAATAAAGATGGTAAAGGGGGTTTCATCAGCCAGATGAATGGTTTGTTCTCACCCGATGGTTATTACACCGAAGGGCCTTATTATGTACGCTACGCAATTTTGCCTTATTACCTTTTTGCCAACGCGCTGAACCATGCAAGGCCGGATTTGAAAATATTCCAGCACCGCAACAGCATCTTACAAAAAGCGTTGTTATCGGGATTGCAGCAAACCAACTTGAACGGTACTTTCTTCCCGGTGAATGATGCTTTGAAAGAAAAAGATTATACCAGTAACGAACTGGTAACCGCGATTGATATTGCCTGGCAGGTATACGGCGCCGACAACGGCCTGTTGCCCGTAGCAAAAAAGCAGGACCGCGTATTGCTCAACAGGGGCGGGGCTTCCATTGCCGCCGCCTTGACTGCGGGTAAAAATGTACCGGCTTATTTTCCGTACAGGTCTGTTGAGTATGCGGATGGTGCTAAAGGCGACGAAGGCGGTATCAGCCTGTTGCGCAGCGGCAAGGGAAAAGACCTCACCACGCTGATTTATAAATACACATCGCACGGCCTTTCGCATGGCCATTTTGATAAACTTTCCTTTAACCTGTTCGATAAGGGCAACGAAATATTAACCGACTACGGTTCGGTACGGTTCATTGGCGTAGAACAAAAATACGGCGGCCGGTATTTGCCGGAGAATACGAAATACGCTTCGCAGACCATTGCGCACAATACCATCGTTGTGGATGAGAAAAGTCATTTTGGCGGCGATGGCGACGAAGGCGAAAAATACCATTCCGATAAATTGTTCAGTAACATTAAAAGTGAAGCCGTGCAGGTGGTTGCTGCAAAAGAAGTGAATGCTTACAAGGACGTGAAACTGCAAAGGACTTTATACACGATCGTATTGCCGGGCGGTAAAAAACTCGTGGTGGATTTGTTCAATGCAACCTCCACAAACGAGCACCAGTACGATCTCCCGTTCCAGTACAACGGCCAGTTCATCAATACTTCCTTCAAATATGAACCGGCTACGGCGAAGCAGGAAGCGATGGGCAAAAAGAACGGATACCAGTTTTTATGGAAAGAGGCTGAGGCTTCAGTGAAGGACAGCCTATCGCAGTTTACTTTTCTCAATGACCGCACCTATTATTCTATTTCATCCCTGACCAGCGAAGGCGCCACAATCTTCTTTACCCGTACCGGCGCCAACGATCCCAATTTCAACCTGCGCAGGGAACCCGCTTACATTATCCGTAAAAAAGGAACCAATACGGTTTTCTTCAACGTGGTAGAGATACATGGCAAATTTGATCCCGTTATTGAATTTTCTTCCAACGCTTATCCATCTATCAAAGGACTGCGACTGCTGCGTAACGATGACGACTACACGCTGGCAGAAGTGCTGGTAGGGGATAAAAGATTACTCATCGCGCAATCGAACAATGTTTTCACCCCGACAGCGACGCACAGCATCGCGGGGGAGAATGGGAATATAACATGGAAAGGCCCTTACCAGGTTTGGTTCAACCGCATCATTTTAAAATAGAAAAAAAATATAGAACATTAAACTCAAAGGAATGTCAACAACCGAAACAACGCAAAAAGTTTTTATCGAAGACGCAGATGTGGAATGGCAGCAAACTGCCCCGGGTATGCGCAGGAAGATCATGGCTTACGACGAGAAGCTGATGGTGGTAAGGGTGGAATTTGAAAAAGGCGGCGTGGGTTCGCTGCACAAGCACCCGCACATCCAGATCACGCACGTGGAAAGCGGCGTATTTGAAGTAGAGATCAGCGGCGAAAAAAAGATATTGAAAGCAGGCGATGCTTTTTATATTCCAACCAATGTCATTCATGGCGCCGTGTGCCTGGAAGCAGGCGTGCTGATCGATACCTTCAGCCCGGTGCGCGAAGATTTTTTAGTATAAAATGAAAAGCAATACATTGATACCTATTCTCAGCCTGTTCGTGCTACTCGGTTGCAGCAAGGCAACCACTACAGTGAATAGTACGCCTCCACCAACGACACCCTCGCCCGTTCCAACGGTTAGCCGGGTTGTGAACGTTAGCAACAGTACGGAACTCAAGAACGCCCTGTTCAACGCGCTGGCCGGCGACGAGATCGTAATGGCCGACGGTACCTATAAGGGCAGGTTCGTGGTAGCGCCCGGTAAGAACGGAACGGCAGCAAACCCGGTCGTGCTGCGGGGTACGCGCAATGCAATCCTCGATGGGGAAAGTACCAACACCGGTTATGTGTTGTACCTGCAGGCTGATTACTGGACGGTGAAAGGTTTTACAGTGACCAATGGTTTGAAAGGCATTATGCTGGACGGCGTACACAAGAACATCATCGACAATATCAAGGTATTCCAAATTGGTGAAGAAGCCATTCATCTCCGCAAACACAGCGCCCACAATACCATACAGTATTGCGACATCAGTGCAACGGGTTTGAAAACCCCCGATTATGGCGAAGGCATTTACATCGGTTCGGCAAAAAACAACTGGGCTACCTATACCAACGGTAACCCGGATCTATGCGATTCCAACCTGGTGCTCTTTAATCGCATAGGCCCCAACGTTAGTGCCGAAAGCATCGACGTAAAGGAAGGCACCACCGGCGGTATCATACGCGATAATATTTTCGATGCGACCGGTATCACCGGCGCCAACAGCGGTGATAGCTGGATCGACGTAAAAGGGAACTATACGCTCATAGAAAGGAACATCGGTACCAATCCCGGCGGAACGATCTTCAAAGATGGTTACCAGGTGCATTGCGCGGTGCAGGGATGGGGCAACTACAACGAATTTAAAAACAATACCAGCACGGTGAATGCAAGCGGTTACGGTTTCAACATACAGTTGAGTGGCAGCAACGGCACCACCACGGGCAACAAGGTATATAACAACAATACGGTAAATGGTGCGCAAAGCGGGATCGCGAATATCCCGTTGAGCAACTGATAAAATATTTTTTAACGCTAAGGCTGATTATGAAAATTAAAGGACTTCGTTGGTGGATCATCGGTTTGATAGCCCTGGCTACAATTATCAATTATATTGACAGGACTGCCATCAATATTCTCTGGCCTTACATTTATAAAGATTTTGGCATTGCCGAAGCCGACAGTAAAGATGCGTTGAAATACATAACCATATTCTTTATGATCGCTTACGCGATCGGGCAAACGGTTACCGGTAAACTGATGGATGCGATCGGTACACGACTGGGTTTCGTGGTTTCTATCGTAGGCTGGAGTGCTTCCATTGCACTGCACGCTGTTGCAAGAACGCTTGCCTCTTTCAGCATCTTTCGTTTTTTACTCGGGTTGAGTGAAGCGGGCAACTGGCCCGGTGCTGCCAAAAGTAATGCCGAATGGTTCCCTGCAAAGGAAAGGGCGATCGCGCAAGGTATATTCGGGGCCGGTGCTTCGCTGGGATCCGTTGTAGCCGCGCCTTTTATCGCATCTCTTTACCTTGCCTTCGGATGGCAGGCAACATTCATCGGCATCGGTGTATTAGGATTGTTGTGGCTGATCCCCTGGTTGCTCATCAACAAAAATACGCCTGATAAACATCCATGGATCACGAAAGAAGAACAGGATTATATCCTCGACAGCCCGACCGATAAAAATACCGTGACAGCAGAAGTAAAAGTTTATACCTGGAAAGAACTGTTGCAGTTTAAGAATACCTGGGGCGTGATCACATCGAGGTTTTTCATCGATCCCATCTGGTGGATGTTTGTTACCTGGCTGCCCTTTTTTCTCAAAGAGCAATTTGACTTCGATATAAAACAGGTTGGC
>Ga0247804_10000537_pt1 | contig 17481 bp, 16 predicted proteins | sample UWRJL029104C1_FD_181142 | JGI IMG/M metagenome (GOLD analysis project Ga0247804, IMG submission 181142) | Plant litter microbial communities from Arlington Agricultural Research Station in Wisconsin, United States - UWRJ-L029-104C-1 | ecosystem: Environmental > Terrestrial > Plant litter >...
TCTTGATGAATTCTATGCTCTTCCACTTCGTAACCATCGTATTAGAGTACAGGACGATGAAGATCTATGGGGCTTGATTATTGCTAAGGAGGACTCTTCCCCAAATACTTTCAGACGTGTCGGCTTTTTTCGCGTTGAGGATGGAGAAGATATTAAATTTGTTGGCAGCAAATCACCCCCAGAGAAAGCCAGTAACTTTGGGCTATCTATCAATGATAAACGCCAGCTGATTCGATTGGTTTAATTCTATGTATATCTTCGTAGCAGAGGATGCTCAAATATGTCCCTTTGGCTAAGTCACGTAGCCAACGTAAATATATCATTTGAACATTCTAGCAGGTCTAACACAATGAAAAATGTCTTGACCAAATAAGTAGAAGGCGGCGCTTGCATTTATGATGCCGATTTTAGCTTTGGCAGAGCGGTTCCAGCCTTTTATTCAGCTACTTGATGAAACAGCAACAATATGACCTTCCACCAGATTTGATTTTGCTTTGTTACCATAACTTTAATTCTGCCTTTGATAGCTGAAAGCTGTTTCCACGATTATGCACATAATGAGCTAGCTTCTCGGCACGTTGAAACGCCTCGATACAAAGCTAATACCACTGGTCGAGTACGCCTTGATTAAGGTTAGTATATGGGGTGGGTAGAAAGTGGTTGAGTCCGGTATGTTAATTGACAACGGTACGATCATAAGTTATATATCTAATGCCGACTCTATCGTAGATGGCTTTGATTTGATAAGCAATTTAATTTAATAATCATATTCACTTGGGCAGCTGAGAAGGGAATTAATAGAAGATTTTATGTACTAATAAGAAGCTTAAAGCACTACGAACGATAGCAATCTGAATAAGATCGAGGAAATCAAGCAATATTCAAAAGTCCCACTGTTTGATCCATATCTCCATCAACTCTTTGGTGATCGGCCCTAATGATGCTGCTTGTTGACTAGCCGCTGTGAAATTATGCGTTTCGAACTTTAATTTCGAATCCACGGTAATTTCATTATAATAATCCAGAAAATCTAAGACCTTAATATCTATAGAATGATTTTCAAGAGATTCATGAGCTCTAGCTTTTTTCAGCCAATGGGAGAGCGGGATTGGCTGCGTCTCAAGAGCATACTTCTTGAGAATTGGTTCTATAAGAGATTCCCAGGCGACTGACTGTGGATTCACAAGATTGTAAGTAGCTTGAGAGAAGTGGCCAAGAGTAATTTGATATAGCAATAGCTCTTCACAGGCTTTTGAGAATTGATCAACCGGTATCCAATCAATATTGTGAAGTTGTGGTAGAAATCCAAGAGCTTTAGAGGCCTTAATAGTTGATGGAAGCCACTCATGAACCGGCCATAGACCTTTGCTTTCGAGTTTTGATGGTCCAGCAATTTGGCCCACTCGTAATATAGTTATGGGTATCTGATAAAGTTTTGCTGCCTGAGTTAAGATACGCTCTGTTACAAGTTTAGATTCAGCGTAACCGATTGGTATAGAAGCATTGCCATAGTCTTCAGTCAGAGGTTCTTCTGGAACGCAGGTCCCATCAACATGAATTTGACCCCAACGTGCAGCAGCGGCTGCAGTAGAAATAAAGACGATTCGAGGTCGGTTTGAGCTTATAGCAACAGCCTCAATTAAGTTGTGAACCAACCGTATGTTGTTCTCAAAAGACTGAAGTGACTGATTAAAGTCTGTTTTCCAGGCGTTCAAAATTATCATGTCGCTTCCTTCGGCAACTTTCTGAAGCGCTGACTTTGTCAATCCAAGCTGGTACTTCTCATAATCGACTTTAATGAATTCTATTTTTGAACTTTCAACTAATGGCGAAGACCGACTAAGACATTTTACCTGAGAGAATCGGGAATTTCCAAGGAGAGCCCCCAGTAAATGTGAGCCGAGATTGCCCGTTGCACCGACTAGAGCCACCCTGATGTTGTTGGACTCTATGATCTTTGTTGTGTCATAAGCTACTGGATGAATGTTCGGTATGTACTTCTTGACTAGTGAAGATATTTCAGATGAGGCATCAGCTCGACAGTGTACAACGCCAATGTTAAGGAAATTGGTTAGAATTCCGGTCAGTTTTTCAATGGAAGGATTGTCGTAAATGGTTCGAGCATCAATCCAGGAAAGTTCTTCAGAGCTGCGATAGGCTTGAAGTCCTGTTTTCAACAGTTTACTAATCTCAAGAGTGCCAAGAGAATCTAAACCATGGATATAGAGATCGTCTTCATCAGTAAGATCAGAACCAGCAAGCATTGTCGATTTTATAATGGACCGTACAAATTTCTTAACCTCTCCAAGTTCAAAACTGGCTTTCAATGAAATGCGTTCAGTTTTAAGTGACGCTGTCTCGTTATACAGAGCTTGAATCTCATCCTCATATAGCCTCTCCCCCAATTTTCGTATAATGGTCCCCTTTGCTGCACGAGGAAGCGGCTTGTCACTCTTCGTGAACATGATTTTGTCACGGCTAATTCTTCCCTGGCCAGGGACTAATGAGTTCGACTTTTGTACCGATGGCCAAAGAGCTTGTTCAAGGCCCGCTAAATCAGTCCCAGCTTTCGGCTCAATCAACAACGCTGCTTGGAATCGACCTTGGCCAACAACCAATGCCCCACTCACAAGAGGATGCCCATGGAGCAACGATTCAATGGGCACGGGATTGAACTTCTCGCCATTTGATAGCACTATAATGTCATCAACTCGACCGTGGAATTTCCAAAGGCCTGCTTTAAATGGGTGAGGCTTGAATAGATCTCGAGTGCGGTAGCTAGTGATTCCAGGAAAATGATAATCCAATGGAGTTCGTCCAGTTCCATCCGTGAATACAACGAGCTCGAAAGCATCGTCTTCTGCAGGTTGCAGCTCGATATTAGCTGTAGGCTGAAACTATAAGTTTTGTGGATATCAGTATTTATGCTAACCAACTATGTGTTTGAAGATTAGCTTTATAGTACTTACTTCGATATACGCCCAGTCCTCCTTTTCTGGGAGCAGAATGTGAAGCTGAATAATCTCTGTTGCACCGTAGAATTGGCATAAGGTGGTGACCTCCGATACTAATTGTCCGGTTGCCTGTGAGAGGGGCCCTCCAGCATAACTAACCCATTCAAATGCCTTAAATGAATCGATTGATCCGGGTTGTTGGATCATCTGTTCGATTACCGAGGGTGGGACAAAGAGACCTTTGAGCTTTTGATGCTTCAAAATATCGGTGACCAATTGTCCCGTTGGAGGAACACCTGGAGGCCCTTGGACAATAGATACCTTACCGAAGATAGGGCCAAGAATTGTTGATACAAATCCAGCAAGATGAAATGGTGGAAAGATATGAAACAGTTTTCCCTTCATATCATAGACAGTGAAATCTTGATTCCTCCGGCCAGGTATCAACGGTCTATTATGATCATTGTCTAGGTAAGCAAACGTTCCATGACACATGGTGACTGGCTTGGGGGCTCCAGTAGACCCAGACGAGTGAAGGACAACCACTGGATTTGCCGCAACTGTTTCAAAGGTCTTATTATAAACATATTTCGGCACAACTTGAATCATGTCATCTAAGGTCTTAACAGCAGTGCAGTTTATATTTGGCTTTCCAGCTTGCAAGCCAGAAATGATAGGCGAGACCTCCTTCGAGTAGAAGATCTTAGTCGACCGGGTTTGGTCCATGAGTGACAGATTGACCATAATTGGGTTACGTGGCGACGGTAGAAGGGTCTAAATTGGTTAGTGAGATGCAATATATACCTGGTTGTCATAATTTGAGATCGACTTCGGAACCAAGTCCAACACGAAGCGCTGGAACATTGTGGTTTGTTCCGATCCGATCTAGTGAAAGCTGTATACTGACTTTATAACCACACTTTATAGCACCAAGGACAACCATAACGTACCGAAGATCCGGCATCCCAATGTAAGTCAAAGTCTCAAAGTTTCCACTGCATCCGTGCATTTTTTCAAGGAGGTGTGCAAAGCCATTGACACCGTTCGCAATCTCAAGAAAAGAGAGGTCGCGAAAGCCATCATTCACATTGGACGTGATGGGAACCGAAGCGAAAACTCTTGAGGGGTCCTCTTCGGCAATCCTGTCGAGTTCGACAGGTAAGAGGCGTTTGCCATAGTCTGGAGTTGAAATCATCTTATGAGGAGTAAGTATTGAAGCTGTTGTAGTGAGATAAGTAAATGATAGCTGCTGAGATCACGAGTAGGTTAGATGTTCATGGCGCCCTTAATATTCATGATATTATAGCTCTGCAAACTATGAGCTTTTTCCCAGTGAGAATCGTGTCTGGAAAAACTCCATAGACTGTGCATCAAGCTGGGAAATTCATTGGCTGAGTAAATACTAAGTGCCAGCATTGTGCCATCGCAGGTGGATGGAAAGGAGCGAGAACCAGCAGCCACTGGGGGACACACCTACTCGGTGACTAGTATATCTGATGCATTTGACTATGATCAGCGGATTGCCGGCTGATTTGCCAAGAGCCATTGAGAAAACAGCTACAGCTGTTGGTACTTACATGGCGAATCGTAGGACTGGTAGGGGTAGTGTTTCATTCAATCCAGTTGCCTCTTTGGGAGCATAATTGGAATCGAACCAGACTGTCGGGAATGTAACCCAGAATAAGCCACCCAGGAAACTACAGTCTGGGGCGCTTGGTTTGCAGCCACTGTGCTTACTCTTGCATGCGGAGATTAATTGTCTATTTCCTCCTTGCTAGTTACCTGCATCCCATATAACAGATCTCCACCAATACGCTGTACAAGAAACCCAACAAACCCATTTGTTACCTTACAAGTAAAAATGCGATATTAACAAGCAACAGTCCGTTCCACCACAACCAGTTGGTTAAAAGATGAACCAGCATTACCGTGCATATGTATAGCAAGGTACCTGCTGAAAAGCTGCAGTAAGATAAGTTAATTCTGCCCAATACACTAATCTTAGGTGGTGGGACGTCACCTTAGCCGGTGGGATGCATTTTTTCAACAACAGAGAATTACAATCCTCCAAAGACACGGCAAGGCAAGAATGCTTTCTACCATGGGTACTGTCTCATTACAGTTACCGAATATTTGCAATGATGGCACCAATGACCTCCATATCACCACTTGAGGCAAACTAATAAAACAATACCACATGCGGGTTAAAATGTGAGTTACCAGTCAAATCCAGATTAGGAATATGAACTTTAGTTTTGTTCTCTCTTTTCTCTTTGAGATCAGTGACCAGCACTAGCTGACCACGACCCACGGTGAAATGCATACAGATCTTTGAGACGGGTGTTCCTTACACAATGTGCAGCTTTGAGGAGCATGAGACTATGTTCAGCTCGACACCTTCAATATCTCTCTATGTTACGTGCAGTATAACTGTACATAATTCATTGTGGAGCATAATTTTACAGATTGAATTTCAATTTTCTCCGAGATATTTTAACCTTGACATAACAACTCTTTTGCGGTCTTCCAACAACCCCCTGTGGGAAATTGATTTCCTTTATAATGCTCCGATGGTAGAATTTGGTCATTTGGTCACCAACGATGTCTGCGTAGGGAAATTTAAAGGCCGATCAGTCACAGATTGTAAACCTTTTAACCGAGCCATAGAATACCAACGTGAGTGTGGGAGGAATGTATATTGAATAGGATATTGTAGAGCTACATGATGGAAAGGTAACAAGTGGCAATTCCGCTGTTGGTTTGTTTTAATTGTTCCAGGATGGGCAAATTTGGTGTATATGTGCGGCTCAGCATCAGCTGTGTCATGATCCGTACTCCTATGTTAGCTAGGGGCAGAGGATGTGGAATCCCTGTAGATTGATGTACTGGATATACCCACTGTTTTCTCCGGTCACTGAAGTTATTGTACTTGAACAAAACATCACCTTCTAGCATCGAATAGACTGGTTATATTTCCTGCCTTACACTTCTCAATGGATTATACAAAATCGCAGCCTTGAAACCTCCACCAGGAGTGAAATTTATTTTTCTGAACCCACCTTCTTACGACGGCGCGGGGATAGTAACAACTGCAATTATGTTACTTTGGTAACATTGGCGGTTGGGGCAAGACTTCTGACCAGGGGGTGGGTTATGAAAAGATTGGCTACAGAAGTGTTGGTTCGCCATACGCATGCTTATTGGGCTTCATCGCTTCGAATACGGGGCACCACACGCTCGCATTAGCGTAGAGCTTGTTGTATTTCAGTGGGATCAAAAGGATGTTGTATTGACTACGTACGAAGGGAGTGTTTATCCTCAATGGCGGGTCATGTAACCATGTCACCTGACTACCATTGCATATACTTAACAAGAAGATTGTGAGTTTCTCTGGTATAGTTGATGCAAATGACAGACTGACCCTTTTTTTTTTTTAAAAGATATTATGGCTATTACATGGGTGAATAGGCAGCTACTGAGATGCAATATATGGTTAATGAGAGATTCCAGGCAGGCTTCGTTGCTTAATGAGATTTTCTTGAAAGATAGGCTGCATGCAAGACTACAATCGACATCAATGGGATGTTTCTTTGGCAGCGGCCATGGTTATCAATAAGGTTTATTCGTCAATTTCAGCGAAATTTTTATCATTTGCTGACTCAAATGAACTAGCGGGCGAACATTGGTAAAACAATGTATGGGCTAGTGATGTGGTTTGCGAAGGCTGCTCTAGTTTTTCAGTTGTTGCATATATTTACACCAAACTTTCGGGGTCCGTTTTTCTGGTCTCTACATGCTTTGCTATGGATGAATCTTCTATTTTATACTGGAGGAGCATTCGCCGTCCTCTTCCAGTGTATACCAAGAGAAAAGATCTGGAACCCGGCTGTCACAGGCACTTGCATTGATGTTGAGATTTACTTCATTGCTACAAGCGTCGTGAACATCGTCTCTGATGTGTCACTACTACTACTACCAATCACTGTGATTTGGAATTTGAAAATGGACCTGAAGAAAAAGTTCAGCGTGTCAGTCGTCTTTGCGACTGGTCTGTTGTGGGTGTCTCTTCTTCGCAAATTAGTTTCTGCTAACGTTGTCAAGCGCATGCATTTCCAGCGTTGTTCGCCTTGTATACACGTTCAGATTATTTAAGGATGACGATAAAATGTATCTCACCGGTCAGGTTGGGCTATGGAGGTAAGTATTGATAGCTCCATCCACAAATGATTCAGTCATTCTAACTCTCTGTACTATAAGTGTAGCTGAACTCACCACCGTTATCCTCTGTGGCTGCTTCCCGGTACTTCCTCGCTTCTTCCAAGCTATGTTAGGTAGAGTACGCCAGGTGCCTTCGAAGTCAAGTTTATATCACCAGACACTAGAGAGTCGAGATACATCGCGAAGAACCAGGGGTACAAGCACCCTTCATGGAACCTTTAACCACGCAGATGATGGCAGCGAGGAAAGAATGATGGCACACCCAAATGGTTCCTATATTAAGTTGAGAGAAAGACCAACGAATTTCAATTTTACACAAAGCGCGACAACTACATCCGAGATTGTATCTGAGAGTCGGCCAGTTCCCGAGAAAATTGTACCTGGTATCAGAAAGACAGTGCAAATTGAGACCACGCGGGAATTAAAGGGAGAACAAAAACTTCCACCCGAGGATTATGGAGAAAATAGCACTTATCACCCAGCTCAATGATGGAACACATTACTAGTTTTTCGTGCTAATCATCTCACGGAGCAGGCGTGGAAGTCATGGGGAACAAAGCACATGGGAAATGGACACAAGATATAGGAAGTCGCTTAAGCTTTTGACATTTCATATAGCCCGCAAACGGAATAGTTCTTGGCAGATGTTGACTTGATAATTTCAAAATTTCCATCACTTGATATGTTTATTTAAAGTGAATTTTCTAATCTTCTGTTCAATGATTTTGTCATGAATGATTCTGTGAAAACTTCCCCTATTCTGTGCGACTCTAGTTGATCATCGCTTGACGTGGTAGACGATTTGTGTCCCACCTTTTCCGTACCATGAGCGGCCGTTTCCAATGCGACTTAGCTTGAGTTGGCATCAAACCGCATTACTCTCCTGAGGTACGGGACGAGTCATAAACGAGATGTTAAGGCTCTGTGGCTGTCAACGTCATTAAGCCAATTGTACTGATCTTGCTCACCCACACAGTGCACACAAGCTCTACCGTAAGAGTCCACTGAATGTCTGTCTGCAACAATATACACATATTATACACCTACATAATGTCTCTTGCCGACTTCAATGTAATTGTACCTGAACCTTGTTAGTCTCACTAAGCCCTTAAGAATAAGAAGATGGCTTCTAGCAGGGGTCAAGACATTTTCTTCCGTGTTGAACTATTCTCTCCACATGTTGAGCTAGAACCCTGCCAGAGACTTTATTGGAGAAGCGCACGTGAGCATACAAAGAAATTTTATCCCAGGTAGTTTAGAACAAATAGAACTATTAGGGAGGATCATTTTGTTCAAATATAAAAATTCAAAAATAAATTAAGAAGTACTTGATTTCAATTATGTTTTTGAGTCTTCATCTATGAAATGGAAGCGGTTATAAACAGAAAGAGGTAATTAGTTCCTTCGCTAATCTATCAAAGATAACGAAAATGACGAAATTGGTATGCAATTCATAAATCAACCGAAAATTGAAGAAGAAAAATGAAATTCCGAAGCATATTATAAACCCCTTTGTAATAGTACCCAATTTCCTCCACTGGTGTCACAACTTTCTAACTCACTTTTCATTCCCTCATATGTTTCGTAATATTACTTTCCCAACATTGTTTATCTGCCCAACTCAAGAAACACTTCATGATTTTTTGCCAACGGAAGCATGTAGAGAATGATCAGCCACCCAGCCCATATTTCCCAAGTAAGTTTATCCGCATTTTCTTGTCTCAAAAGCAATATCCGTGTTGCAATTAATAAACCAAAGCCCACAGGCAGAACGTATCCCCACAAGTCCACGCCCAGAAAGAACGGACAAACTATTGACCACAGAATGACAGGTACCACGATTGTCCATCTTGCAATCAAATCTCCTAGAGCCAGTGGTATTGTCAGTCTGCCTCGAATCCGATCTCCTGACTGGTCTTTCAAGTCTTGGACTTGCATAGTTGAGAATATAACAACACTTATCAGTGCCGTCCAACGATATCCTTCCACAGTTGGTGTTGAACCCCTACCACATGCAATACGTAATGCACCATAGTTATATAAACCGAATGCAAAGGCAATTATGAGGTTCCGGGTGATAAAATTCTCATCTCCACCAGCCAAGTCGTTGTACATCCACGTTAAGGCAACTAGCAATGCGGTTTCTTGCCAGACTTCGAGCGCATATGAGACTAGTAAAACACTCGGGATAGCGATGAGGAGCAGCCGTCGCATTTGTATCGACGTCAACTGTCCCGATGGGAGAGGACGATGGGGTTTGTTGATTGCATCTTCAGCTAACGAATCTCGTTGGTTGGCCAAGTCAAACACCACCAGATTCGACCAGGTGTAAACCAGAACTAAGGGAGAGCGTTGAAGAATGCTGAAGGCCGAAGCGGAAGAAGTAGTAGTGAGTACGGGACCTGCCAGCGCTGCAAAGATGCCAAAAAGTGTGTCTGGTATCACGAATGTCCAGAAGTCACTTTCTGTAAGATCCCAGAAGGTTGCTAGTGTACTCTGGAGACATAACAAGATTTTCTAGTTCTTAAGAGTCAATTTGGATGGTGTGATAAAGCTCGCTTGACAGCATAGTAAACGATTCCCGCAGAATGACTCACGTTTTCAATATTTCCTAACGAGAAGCTTCTCACTCTCTTGGGATTTGAAGACATGGCGTTGTTGTCTTAATTCCAGTTTTGCCTCGTGGTACCTGTTTTTTCAATACAGATCACTCTCTCTTCTTGTAATTTGTATTTAACTTTTCTTTCCAGATAACTGTATAAGTGGGCTTCTGTTCTTTCTTGGCAATTGGTAGGGCGAGTATAGCGCAGGATAGGCAGAATATTATTGTGCAGATTTTTTGATTCATGCCGTTGGGCCCATCGCCAATCTAGACTGCTATACCAACACTAACTACGTAATGAAGAGAATGATGCAACGGTTTCTAAACCTTTTGCGAGGCCATGCATCTACAACAATATGTTCTTCCATTTAGCCATTTCTTTTCCGAAAACAAGGCAGATAATCTGGGAAGGAACCCGATGCGATGATTTACATCATGCTAGTGAGGAAACAAGGATTCTCGGGGAAGTAATTGGTAGAAAAGGATGAAATGAGAGAACCTCTTGCTTGCATGCAAGTATCCTAGAGACGTAGGGGGGCTTAATCTCATACTAAACGTAGCTAGACTATTTTACTTCTTGTTGCGAATGAGATCCCGGTGCTTCATCCTTTGTCGTAAGTAAATACCGAAAGTCTGAGCTGATACTGGATAGTCAAGGTATATTCTCTCACATACAAGGAAGTAAATACTATAATTATGTTAGCGTGTGACTCAAAGCTAGCAGTTGGAAAATGACGAATAGGGCATTCAGGTGATTGAGTGCAGATGGATGGAAGAGAGCCGTGGGATGTTTCAGCGAATGCGATTCGCTGTTCAGTAATCTCTGACAATCTCTAGCAAATATGTAGCCAGCTTCTCGCCAAGAATCCCAGAAGCGAAAGCATTCTTCCTTGGTGGGTGTCCTTCAAACGTTTTCTTATCCGCGAATCGGGGACGATCCATCCTGAAAAATGCAAGCTATGAATTCGTCAACCCACATTTCCCAGCTTTCGGTAAATTGGGTGCATATTGGAATGTATTTGCATTGCATCCTTCTTCTGTGTGCTTCGCTTCCCATTTTGGGCGTACAGATTCAACATCGCTCATGTGGAGCTAAATTTGGCAATGTGTTTGTGTATCTACATTACTTTGCGTCAGCGGCTAGCTGCTTTTGACCAATGAATTGAAGAACGCAACAAGAATTCGATAGGATTGGACAAAGTCGTTCCGGGTGTTGGTTATGTTGGTATTTAGGTGGGAGTATTCACCTCAAGGGTGTTTTGGGTAAATGAATTCGTGTTGGCAAAAGTTTGGCCTAGTGGGACGTTGGATAAGCAGGGGTAAGCGATCGTCGTCAGTCTCAGCTCAAGAACGCCTTCGTTTGTATAAGCACAAGGGATTTGGAGAAAAAAGACAGCGTCGTGTCGTAGCGAAGCCTGCAGAGGTTACATATGAGATCGCCAATAGTATCCCTGCATTGTACTTTGAAGCCAACCTGCGCGATACTATATTATGTTGTGAAATAGAATTCTTCCATCCTACCTTCCTTCTTTCTCTTAGCTCTCTGAAGGACGATGGCGTACTCTGCATATCTTTGTTGGAAATGTAACCGACCAAGACTACAGATGTCTTGCTGATGAATTAGTAACATTTGCTGGGAAGTACCCATAGCACCCTTGATTGCACATGCATTGCATAAACTATAACGCTTTCCTGAAGATTAGATCTCAATAACTTGACCTGTATTATTTTAGGGCGGAAATGGTATTGGGTTCAACCATCAAGGATTTGGTAGCTTTAGAAAAGGGATTCAATGTCAGTTACAATATTGAGCAGATACTACCCCAAAACATAGACTTAGCCAATATCATACTCTTCCCTAGAACCGTAGACTACCTCGCTTGTTCTCACTTGATTTTCACAGCGGACACATGGAATCAGTGCCGGGGGAGATAGTATCCATGCTGGGAAAAATCGGTGACAGAGATGCAGTCTAAAGACTCGCGGCGATCACCCACGACTTTTTGGCGTTTCCAGTAACCCCACAGTTTATACAGGCACACCGTGAGCGAGAATGCATATCGATTCCATTCTGGTGGAGACGTGTCTCTAAAATTTCTATCTTAATATATCCAGTGGAAACTTCTCTTTAATAATTTCCTGGTACAGGTGTTCATAACATTAAGGCATACAATCACCACCAACAACAAAATGCTTCTGCTTGACGTCAAACTCCTAGCGATCGTAGCGGCCGTAACTGGTTTAGTATCACATTTGACATATTTCATCCATGGTGAACACCATATGAAAGCACCGATCCTCGGCCGATTGTACCTTGGGGTTTTCATTATGATTTATATCCTCGAACTGCTTTTCTGTCACTGTTCATATTCAACTGCAGCAAAAAATGCTTCAACCGTTCTCGGATCATACACAATAGCGTTGTTTGGTAGCATCGTAATTTATCGTACATGTTTTCATCAGTTGCGGTCGTTTCCTGGTCCATATGGAGCCAAACTCTCGAAGTTATGGCATTCTTGGAAGGCAAGATATTCAACAAACCATTTACTCCTAGAGGACTTGCATCAGAAGTATGGTGCATTTGTGCGCACAGGTTAGTGCATGATTGTAGTGAAAATCCGATTAATTCCCTGCAGAAGTCACTAAGAATTTACACAGGTCCCGCGGAAATCACTGCTTTTACGGCTGAAGCCTTATTTGTTGTCAATGCTCCAGGGAGTGCTTGCGAAAAACCCGATTGGTATGATAACATACTTCCCATGAAGAGTTTGATCAATATACGAAAAAAGGAAGAACACGATCAGCGAAGGAAAATATGGGATAAAGCATTCAGTGTCAAAGGTACGACCCTCTACTTATTCTAATCGTGGTTACTCGTCTTACACTTTTTCCACATAGCCTTAACTCTTTACGAACCCCGAATCAAAAAATATTGCGAGCAACTAGAGATGCACTTGGCCCTTACGACAGGGCAACCCATCAACGTGAACGATTGGTTTTGTTTCTTCAGTTTTGACGTGATGGGTGATCTTGCGTTCAACAAATCTTTTAACATGTTGATTGATAAACGATGGCACCACTCGATAATAATGATGAGAGAATTCATGTCACTCCAAGGGCCATTCAGTCCTGTTCCTTGGCTTTGTCGTTTTGGTTTTGGCCTTCCATGGATGGCCACGAGATGGGAGCGATGGAAAGACTATTGTAGGGAAAGAATGAGAGAAAGGATCTTGGTAAGATGAAACTCAACTAGCCATCATTAGAGAGTTGCTCACTTTGAAAAAAGACAGAAGTTACAGTTCCAGATGTAAGAACCATTACAGAGAATATATGATAAGTAATTAATTACTTGTCAAGATTTCCTCATTTTTAATTGCAGCGTCGAAAGAGAATGATAGCCTGGAAGCAGATCGTGATTATCTAGAAGGAGATGCACTGGGAATAATCGTTGCTGGAAGGTATCTTCGCCCCCAAAAATGAAATAATCAAAAGTTCTAGGGATTCTAATTTTCACAACATTAGCGATACCACAGCAATATCGCTCGTGTACATATTCTACCATCTTGCACAATATCCAGCTTACCAAGAACAAATTCGGAATGAGATCCAATCGATCCCGACCGCTTTAGATATCTCAGCCTTACAGAAGCTACAGATTCTTAAGAGTGTAATCAATGAAACTCTCCGGCTATTTCCACCCGTCCCCACTGCAGCAGGGAGACTTTCTCCAGAGGGAGGAATAACGATTGAAGGCAGGTTTATTCCTCCAGGGACGGTAATATTTGCTCCACGATATTCGATCGCAAGATGTAAGCAGACGTCCATCAGTTTTATGATTTATTCTGGTCGCAATTAAACATAGAATAGTGGAAAGCGCCTTTGAAAAAGCTCACGAATTTATCCCGGAACGATGGACAACAAGACCTGAAATGATTAGGGACAAACGTGGATTCGCCGCCTTTTCTCAAGGACGTTTCGGATGTATAGGAAAAGGGCTAGCAATGAAGACGATGACCTACCTTATAAAGCAGCTGGTACTGAAGTATGATATCGAGTTTGCCCCGGGTGAGAGCGGGATGAAATTGTGGACTGGCATGAAAGATGATTTTACTGCTGCTCCAGGAAACCTGAAACTAGTGTTCAAGGTTCGGAACTTAAGTTCTAACTCCTAGAGTAGTAACATAAGCAAAATTAGATATATTTTGGATGAGATATTCACCGCAGTATCCATGTGTATGAATAAGCTGTATGCTTGCGCTCTTATGTGTATGATTTCAGCTCAAGTTCTGTGATTAAGACTATACTACTGTAATAAAGGTCGCGGGATTTCAGCCAGATTACGACATCGTTGAAATATAAAGGTCTAACGATGAATTCAGTAGAGTTAATCAGCTCTGTTAAATATGAATTAAGCTAAGCTGGTTGACTTCACGTACAAAATTTATATGTTTTCTAGCTACTTAAGGACAGATTAAATTATCAATAGGGGATATCAATACGTTTTACCACATGAGGCAGGTTTACAACTCGGCTTATCTAGCCTAACTACAACGTAAAACCCTGCACTACTATAATATCATGTGAAAGTTTAGTGATCGAACAATATGATCCAGTAGTAATATATATAAGCTGTAATTGACAAGCTAATGTCTTAGCTATGAACTAATGATTCCAGTCAAGGACCTCTACTCACGATAGTTAAAAAAGAGAGGTACCTCGAAGTCCCTCTGCGTAAACGTATGATAAGGTTCTTGTGTTCTGATAAGTCTAAGAAAGGAAGCTCTCCTTAGGGAGAGATGTTTAGGTATAGCTAACTACTGGGGATGCGAATACCTGAGGCCACAACAGTCTCATATATCTGATGGCGAGACTTGATTATCAAATCTCCAACAGTTTCTTTAGAATATGAATATATGTATTGTGACTAGACTTTGCTAAGTTTGTGCCTCAGATGACAAGCGCCTTAAGAATACAAGAGACGGGAGACTTAGTGCTATCCCTGCGGGGGATAACATAAGAAAAAAGATAACATATTTCACAACCAGCGCGCAAGCTTATTTGAATTCACGTAGCATAGCATCCAAATGCTAACAATAATTTCATAGTATAGCAAGTACTCTTTCATTAGTAATAGGATGGATAAGAGCACAATGGTGGAGCTGTGATAAGGGACCTCTGTTAAGATATAAAAGCGAACTTCAGAACGCGAGTGTGAAGCCAGTGAAGCGAAAGTGAGTTGATAGTTAGAAGGATTCATAACGTCCAGCAGTAGCCACAGAATGTAGCTGGTACAAATATATAGGATATTCAGACGTGCCAACAGATTTAGAAATGGTTAGAATTAAGGTATTCATTGTTTCTCTCCGCTCATTAGGTTTATGACGATAGGTGAATAGACTTAGAGAGTTTTTAAAGAGATGCTTCTTCAGATTTTCTGTCGCGCGTCCGTCAACAGAACACAGCTTTTGCAACAATCATCGTATTCATGGCTCATGTTTGCGAGCAACCTTCATCACAGGTCACCACATATTCACGACATTTGGCAGACAGAGACTAAAGCTCAAGAATCAAAAAGTTATTCGGTATCTTGCTGTAAGATATAATTTTCAAAAAGTAACTGCCAATAGGAGCAGCCCTATGTCCTAAAAAGTACCAAGTGACCAAATAATAACAAGAAGCACCAAAGCCATCCGTAGCAAAGCCTCCTCTCATATCCCAGCCATTTTTTCCAGGTAGAACCGAGATCAGGAAGCTAATCCTGATGAGTATCAGATAGTTGCTTGTGCCATAAAATAAAACCCACTCTTTGTCGTGATTCTTTCTGTGCCGTTGAACCATCAACAGATAGTAATAGAATCGAATGAAAGTAGAATATGTAATCGTTTTTTACCGAATTGATCAAGTGTCGAGGGATATCAAATATTGCAAACTGAATAGCAGACCCAAGATCTACAATCTCTGAACCGAGCATCCTCCTGTGAGAACGCCTCTTTGAACGATGCAGCCGCCGGTGAGGACACCGCGCTGGACGGAACAACCACCAGTAAGAACTCCCTTGTTTGGAGCCATTCTGAATGTAAAGGTTTGTGGGTTTGTGTTTGGGTATTTGTTATGAACGTAAGTTCTTTTTCTCCGCGTGTGTACTATTAATAGTGTTTTCTTGGGCGAGCGAGAAGAGAAAAAAATGCCGGCGAGGAGCGATTCTCTTATAGTTAAGAAATTTATTGTTCAGGAGCTTCTTTAGGGAGTAAATGAGTGTAGATAGGAAAATGAAAGGGAATGTGGACACTGGTCTTTTGATTCGGGTAGCGCAAGAATGTTGCGGTTTGCCACTGATATTATTATTTATAAGCGATGATGACTTGGCCCTTCATATTCAAAGAACCTAGTCAAACACCATAAGAAAAAATATCTCATCTAGACCCGTATGCGAAGCCCGTTCACTCATCAGGTGCTAACTTGTTGTGGGCACGGACCTCGAAAGAACGGGGCGTTAAGCGAGCCCCTTGATATTGTTCTTCTGTATTGTTACAAATGACAAAGACTTGCAGAACCAGCAGCAACATATCAGCGCTTCTAGATTGCGGTGTAAATTCCAGATTACCTATGAAAGGTTTGAAAGGTCTGAACTTTGTGATGTGAGCATCTCTTCCACTCATGGGATGTTGGATTGAAGGCAGTATTGACACACCTGCGATACTAGCACGACTGAGGTCTTGCTGATTTTTTTTTGGATCAGCAATCAACCAGTGTCGTAAAATTTACTTTAATACATTAACTCATGCGATAGATCAAATATCTGATCGACTGAGCGAGATCTTGTTATGCATGGGAATACTATTTTATTAAGTCAATTCCCAAATTCATCCGAGTTTTAATTTGGTTCATTGAATTATATTGCTTTGGCCTAAAGCATAATGCTATTAACAGCTCCAAATAGGAAGCAAATTGACTGTCTCGGGTTACTTGAACTCCCAAGCATATTATGCTCTGAGTAATTGCACCCAATTATTAGGATACGATGGGTGATTTTGAAGGATCTCATCTGCTGTACATTATCACAATTCCTTCTGCTTCGACCGTAATTTTGTTCACTCCGTCTTCCATATCTCAAATTCCTCTTCGAGGTGTTTTTTCAGCTGCGCAAACTTGTTCTTGAAGTCTTTGTGGCATTTCCAACAAACCAGGCTACTCTCTGGCCAGTGCTGAATCTCTTTTATTCGTTTCAGATTACCACCTTTACCCAGAGGGAACTCGTCAAGTTCCACGAAGAATCTAGTGTTGAAAGAATTATAGTGCTTACGACTGATCAAGAATTAGTTTGTCTCTAAACCCATCGTTCAAGATGTTTGACGTTGTACGATTTTCCAACAATCCCGATCTGTGAGAAAAGGTTTGAGCTAAACATAGAAGTGGGTGCTTACTGCTTCAGCGAATCCGAGAACATGTCTTTAGAGATAACATGGATATGAAGATTGCTCATAGAAGGATGGGTGTGGATGCCAATACGGATTTCCTTCTCCCAGTCACGGCCAGTAGGAAGGTCTTCATTGTCATCTAGCTCTACCATTCCGTTAAGTACAGCCTGCCGCTTTTCCTCTTGACGTGAAAACTTTCCAAATTTCTTCTGAAGTTCCTTTGCAGCAATCGTCTTTATTTTCGATGCTCCAACTCGAACTTCAGCGAGGAAGAGAGGATCCTCGAGGG
>Ga0247804_10000540_pt1 | contig 17437 bp, 12 predicted proteins | sample UWRJL029104C1_FD_181142 | JGI IMG/M metagenome (GOLD analysis project Ga0247804, IMG submission 181142) | Plant litter microbial communities from Arlington Agricultural Research Station in Wisconsin, United States - UWRJ-L029-104C-1 | ecosystem: Environmental > Terrestrial > Plant litter >...
AGCTTACTTTTTCATTCATAATTATCCTGACACGGCACCTTTCCTTACGGATAACGAACGGTCTTTCATTCACGCTCGATTGAAAGCGGATTCGGACGCAACAAATGACGAGAAGTTTGCTTGGACGAACGTCAAGGCTGCACTTGGAGACTATAAGTGTTGGCTGTACGGGATGGGATTCCACACAATGTCACTCCCGCTTTATACACTGTCCCTCTTCCTCCCAACAATCATAAAACAACTAGGTTACACAGCCGCTCAAGCTCAGTTGCTGACAGTTCCTCCTTACGCTATCGCTACAATACTCACAGTTGTTGTCGCTGTTTTCAGCGAGAAAACTAAACGCCGCGCACCGTTCGTGATCGGTAGCTCCAGCATAGCCATCATTGGCTACATAATCCTCCTCACTGCGCCGATCAACAAGCCAGGCGTGTCCTATACCGGCACTATCTTTGCTGCTGCTGGCATCTACCCATCTACCGCAATCGTACTCTCTTGGCCTGCCGCGAATGTCTCGGGTCAAAGCAAACGCGCTACGGCAACAGCCATGACGATTACCATTGGCAATCTCGGTGCGGTATTGGGGACTCAGCTCTATAGGCCGGCAACAAGTCCACGTTGGTATCTCGGTCATAGTTTTGCGTTAGGATATTTGGTAGCTAATGTTGGTGTTGCGACGACTTTATGGGTATTGTTGAGAAAGGAGAACAACAAGAAACTGGCTAGACAAGCCGCAGGGGAAAGGGGTGTAGAGGGAACAGTGAAGAGCGATGAGGACGTTAGGTTTTTGTTCCAAACCTAGATCTTTTGGACGCAATTCCACCTTTTGTTATTGATCTTGCTTAAGCTAGTTTGAGCTACCTCAAAGTCTAATATGAGATGAACTTTGAGATATGAAATACAAAAAGAGCAATTCTATTGAATATTTTCGGTTGGAAAAAGGATGTGTATCGAGGTATCCTATCACATCTACATATTCTTGTTCATTGATCTAAGCACGAGAATGAAAGCCTTTGTCTTAATTCGATCAATTCTCAAAAGTTCTATACCCAGACAACCTCAAAAAAATGCACCCCCTATTGGCCTTGATTTGCCTAATTCTCAAGCACGGAATTTTAGCACTATTTAAAGTTGAAAAACAGACTTTCATTGATCCATGGGCTACCATGAATTCATACGCGAATCTCTAAGTCTAAGTATTGTGTTAATAGAGTCTGACAACAGAATATACTTCTACTCTAAATGCTCGTAACTCTATAGAATGAGAACGAGAAGACCACAACTACCGAAGCATTCAGAAAGAGGTGCTAGTTCTTATTATGTTCTCCGAGAATTGTGGTATACTACTGGTTTCAAATGTCATATGCCTGCCTTGGAGACCTATATAAGGAATAATAAGGAGGAGCGCGACGAACAGTAACCATTCTTACTCTTTCAATATGGAAGCCCCCAAGATAACCACACGTCCTTGAATATCACACGAATTGTTTTCGACACCAACGAAGACTTCACAAATGTGGAAGTTGGAAACATTTCAGATCAGTGTTCATAAATCGGGACTTTCTCCAGAAATCAGTCTCCTAGTCCACTTAGCCTCCATCTCCTCTAACCTCTCCCACATCTTCCCCTCCAAAGTATCATCACTACTGTCGTTTTCTCCGCTCTTCTTCCCAATTTTCAATTCAGCAGCTTTTTCAGCTTTCCGTGTTGCTAGATCTGCAGCTACTTTGGCCATCGTCGCAACACGAGCTTTGATGGCAGAATCTTCCCCCTTTCCTAACAGTGAATCTCGATACCTCTTCCAAGCTTTGTAAGCAGGTTTCTCCTCTCCTACTGGCTTTCCAACTGTGTTAGATGAGGTGAGAACATCGTGGTCACAGTGGCTCCATATACGTAGTTGCAGCTCGAATCCTGGATTTGGTGATATAGAAGGATGTGATTCTCGTACAAGGGCTAGTGCGGCGGAATAGCTCATGGAGAACTTTTGCATTACTGGTGAGAGGTAAGAACATGGGAAAACACCAGCAGACACCGATTCGTCAACGTTGGAAGGCTGAGCTAGGACTTACCAAATGCTACAGCACACGTGCCGGCTCGCCGGATACCTTGGGGGCAATGAATCAAAACTCCAGAGCTCTCTAATACATTACCATCTTTGGGATTTGTACTTGGCTGGAGCTTCGAGTCAATCCAGGAACAGGCTTTTTTTAAATGGCACAAAACGTCTTCTGTTGAGGTGTCGCTGACTTCAATCTGCCTGATGAGGAAATAGTGGCGAGAATTTGATGTGGAGTCTGGGAATTTGAATTTTGGCACATCCTGCGGTCGCGATATGCATAGGATGTGACGTATATTCAAGGAGGTGAGCTCAGATGTAGAGTGTGGTGTAAGACGCCTGTGACAAGTATTATTAGTTTCATCCTCAAAGACAGCTTCACATTGGTGGAGTGAGTGGGATAATTTTCACGTCTTGGCGTAGAGCGCGTTTCTTGTGAACTCACTCGGAAATGAACAGGCGCGGAACATGTGTAATTGGAAATATGTTGGTGTTGTTTGGATTCTCCATGCTTAAGGTTTAGCTTTTGCAGAGGTTAATGATGGTTTGGGGTACGTTTTGATGAAATAGATGTAATAGTTGCCTGGCTATCATACGTCAAATTAACATGCCAAGCTTGTTCGCTTACGTGGTTGTTTTAGGGAACAACCCCTGAGTCCTTTTCAAGAAGTGTTTGTGGAATATGTCAACAAAAGATGAGCCCAAGCTTACAAAGAAGCTACTGTGGGCATGATTTACGTATTATTTTTCTAGTTTTTAGCCTACTCGGAGAGCTGAGAAGCCTGAGTGCAAACATTAATTGTCACAAACTTGCATAACCTCAATACTCTTAGTAAGTCAGAACGAAAGAGTGGTTTCACATAATTCCATGACCTTCAAAGGTTTCCAAGGTACAACAACTCATGTAGCGAGCCTGTGATAGACATATCAAGATTCCCTTCGCTGATAGCACGGTCACGTGTTTTACATATTTGTTCATCCGAGATATTGTGGCACACCAGAACCAACAAGTGCACATTGTTTCAAATTACATCCTTTCCTCAAGATCAATTGCCAGTCCGGTATATCAATCATCAACTAAATATCTAGCATCTTTTTACTATTAAATATGAGATCTAAGTGCTAAAAACTGCTGTTGCTATAATCTTTTGGTTGTCGATCTGAGGTCTGTACTGTTAGAGCCACTCAGGAATGCTGTCATCCAACATTTGAGAATCACCAATCTCATTTCTTCAGTGTCTCATCTGTGTTGGTAAGTTAGACCTAGGTGATGGTAAGTATAGAATTAAAGTGTTTGTTCAGAATGTTTATTCAGTACCTTTTTGTGATTTCTGCTGTGAAAAGTTTGAAGCTTGCCAAACTTTTACCGTTAGGAAAAGTTGCTTCTCAGCCAATTTATTGTTCTTTCAACTTTCTCATTGACCGCAACGAGGCGGTGGAGTCCATGGCCCGTTATAAATGTTGCCTATGAATAATTAGCTCGCTAGTCTAGGAAGACTGCTTAATGTATACCGTCAGGTTGTGTAATAAGTCGATCTTTCGGAGAAAAGGTGTGTTTTCTTGTCCAGTCTTGGATAGCACTCCAGTCAACACATTCTGCGTTGACGGTATTGTTGGCTTTGACTGCGTCAGCTGCAATTTCTGGGTGCCACGACACAGCCCTGATCCCAAGATCAGGCTGGCAAATTAATCTCTTTCTAATAGTTTCCAGACAATGATCTGGTACTCGTGTCAGCTTCTCAACCTAGATTTGTGATAAGAACCATATTACCTATATGTGGAGGGAAATATCTATCCCCGACATCGGGGTTCGGCGTATTGCAACCCACTCCAGCTACTTGATGCCTTATTGAGTCCTGGAAACAGGTGAGAATTAATCTAGGCAAGAAGAAGCAGCCGGCACGAGCTTACAAGGCAATGGAGGTGATGATATATGTTCATGGATACCCAGACATCTCCCGATCCATCATTTAGAGGTATGCTCTCTAGATCCAACGCCTCTACTGAGTTTGCCGGGACACGTATTGCATAGCCTGCCTAGTTTTTAGCAGTGGCTATAGTGATATCAAAACTCACCCTTACCGTCCATTAAATCCATCCATGCAGCGTCTTTTTCAGGTGTTGGAAACCCCACGAAAGGATTGTGGTCATGATTACTTCCGCCTTCATGATGAGGGCTTAAGATTAATGGCCTTCCATCAATGGCTTCATCAGCCGGTGCTAAATCATGTTAATTGGGAAGTTTGAGCTTCAATAGATCGCCTACAGGGTACTAAATGTGGATATGAAGTTACTGCTCCATAAGGCCAATTGCTTATTAAATATCCGATAATAAAACCCAAGGTAAGACAGCTTAGGTTTATTAAATGTTGTATACCAATTATTCGATGTCTTTTAGATGAATTTGGAGAGTTTAGAGCTAAATTATCAGAGCCAAATTCGCTGATTGGTTGATACTTGTGGCTTGCCATCATCACTTTTTAAAACATTCAACTGATTTTTGACCTTTGTTAGATTCAGAGAAATCGATGCAATGCAATGGACTTTCTGCTGGCAAGCAACCAGGTCACAGTAACAGCTTACAGAACCCGAGGAATGACGATGATCAGCTCCTCTACATTAGCGCTTATCGTTAGTATAGTACATTAGGCATAGATGTGTTGCCCGTGCTACTAGTCCAGAAGAGGAAGGTGTGGGTCAATTCATACCAGTACCAAGCATACCAAGAATTAAGATCGCTGAGATTAAGTATATAGGCGGCACAGATGGGATATGTGGTGTTAAACGCGAGGTGAGAGGGGTTCTGCATATGTACGAGATGCGGCGAGGCTTTAGCGTACTAATAAAACTAATCTATTGGTGACATTGCATAGTGCTGCCCATTTTGCTTTCATTCCATTACCACACTTTGCATATTTTAGCCTTGGACCGCAGAGTCAACGAAAATGAAATCCTACAAGTTCCAAGTCAAGAAGTATAGGAGTTAGCCTCGAGATATCACTATCATTGCGAAAGTGATATTATTCACCCTCGACCACCTATATAGAAAGTACATTGCCTTAATTGATTTACTACTAGATAAGTTGAGGTTAATTGGAAAACACTTTTGCTACTATGCCTACATCGCCAGTCTCCAGCATACCTCAGTGTACCACCACTATTAAACCTGATAGCAACGGCTGGGTGCCTCCAGGGACATGTGGTTATCATGGAAAGATGTACTATCCTTCTTTTGTTGCGGCAGTGGTATTCTCTGTTCTAGTAGGTGTCGTTTTACTAGGACATCTTGTACAGGCTGCTCGGTATCCGAAATCTGGGCTTCGACAGCTCGTTGCGAGTGCATCTACTTTATTATTCGCAGGATATATTGCACGTACCATAGTAACGCGCCATCAACAAAATATATACATAGCCGCATTCTCCGATACGATGGTTCTTACATGCCCAACATGTTAGACTTTCTTAAACCCAAGATCTTTGTTGGTATACTGACAACCTGAATAGTGATTACAATCTTTAATTGCTTGCTGTTTGCAAAATTGATGCATGGTTTTGGCCCAAGCGAAAATATAAGAGCTATCATTTCGCCAGTCATTCCGTGGGTTCTTTGGATTCGCTTCCCGCTTCTCATTCTTGCAGTTATGCAACTAACTACCTGTGGACTGATAATTACTGGAAACCCATCCCAGATTCAACAGTTGGGTATCAAAATTTACATTGGAACCATCAGTATCCAGGAAGTTCTCGTGCTATATCTGCTTGGATCAGTTTGGTTCTATTATTCCACTATGACTAAAAATACTCAGCAGCTTGATTCTGGATGGCCCCAGTGGCGGATAATCACAATGTCTCTATTTTTGAGTCTGAGTGCTATCTTTTTAAGAATAGCTTATCGAATGGTGGAGCTTTTCCAGGTCTTCCAAGCTGAGTCAATTCTCGCGCATAATGAAGTGCTCTTCTACAGCTTCGAAGCTGTTCCAACAATTATCTCATTGCTGGTGTGGGTGTTTGTAGACATAGAGAATATTAGTCAGACAAGAAAGGATGGTCATCGTTATTGGGGAATCAATGGGTATGTGGAAGAAGCAATACCTTTCATGATACATTGAAAGTCCCGTTACTCTGAAGCCAACTTAGTTCTTAAGTTTAATATGTAGTGATTGATATTATGATTCAGACTAATGTCAGAATACGAGAGATGCCAAATATGATTAGTTCACAAGCTGTACTACGGGTATTACATTATATGCTTGAGCATAATTTAAATAGAGGTGACATTCTCGAAATTACCTAATGTAACGAGACTGATATATATAAGTCTCTACATACTTCTTGATCGTTGATGTGGCTTTTAGTATCTTTTCGTATAGTTTACTCAACTGCAGCAGTCATTATCTACTAGCTTTCAAAACCACTTCTCCCACTGTTTGTTACATATAATACGCCAAATCATATTTTAAGAAAACCCATGAGGCATTTTAAAAGGATTGGGAATTCGCTGAGTCCCAGACGGTGGTTTCATAGCTTTGTACCGAGACTCGTCCATTTGCACACCGTTCTCATCAACCCAGCCAAGCAGAGCATCAAAATCTCGACAAACTTTATGATTTTCAAAGTCAGGAAACATCATTTCACGTCCATCTACCCAATTGTAAGTGATAATGTCGACACTTCCAGTACATCTGAGCGCCTGTGCAAGCACGTCAATACAATGGCTGATGTGAGCCTCGTGCATCTTGCCGCCCGGTGCTGGCCCTTCTTCTTTTTCCCAGTAGTGCTTGTACGAAATCTCTTTTCGTAACTTATCTAAGCAATGAACATGGTGGAAGACTTCAATGGAAGCCATGTATGCATCCGGGCCGTGACCAAATTCTTCGGGGAACCTGACAGCTGTGTCGGGGTTCTTACCTATAGCTCGAACTTCGTCTGCAGTTATAGCGATAGGTGGAACAGTGCTACCAATACGATCCCAGGCAATATCTGCTTCTTTTCCAGTACGTGCTCGCCAAATTGAAGGGGGCTTTGTGTCAAATAGGGTACCATTTGTGGTCCGAGAGATTTTGGGAATTTTAAATCTATCGAACACCGGCGCTGTATATTTTTCAGTAAAGGTACGTGTTACACGCAAAGATACACATAGTGGCAAATGAAGGATTTGATAGTCACATACAGAAATGAGAGGTTGCTCGCCAGTGGTCCTGAAGCGTTATGTGATCATGCTTGAAAGACGCCCACATCATAACCCCTGATATGATGAAAAAAATCATGTTGACTACAGTGATCCAGAGATGTAGACGGAGGGAGGGAGATGTATTGCTAGAGCGATCCTTGAACCTGCTTTCGGTACTGGTACCATTGTTACCAGCCCACAAGAGAGATTTCTCTACATCCTCATTGTTGGAAGAGGATGAATAACCATCAGCCGCATCAGCTTCGATCATGTGAGACTGTACTTCCATATGTAAAGTATAAATATCTGTTGAATCAGAACAATGTAATTTTATGCGAGTGTCTCACGCTTAGGGAATTTCAGGTAGGCGGTTCGAATAAATAGAGCTCTGAAGCAACGGCTGCAGATTCATAGGTGTAACGAGATCTAGGAAAGCAGCCCGCCGTAACAAAGGTGATCGATCTACTAGCTTCCCCATTCTTGCAGGTTTGATATTTGGCCGGGTGGATTTCCCAGAATCCTTCTTCAACTTAAGATACTCACAATGGTCTCTTGGCTAACAAAATAGGCAAGTCACAAGCATTTTGAGGTGAAACAGAAGATTATTGCCCGCTGAGTATCTCATCCGTTGTTAGCCTACAATATGGCTGCACGCAGACTCTGGGAAAACAGGCGTTCTCTGCCAATAACAAGCCTTCCGCCACTTCTACCTACCCCATTTTCCTCGCCGCACTACGAGCTAGTCAACGCAGGAAAGGGGCGTAAATATCAACGCAAGTAAGAGGCGTGTAGGTTAAACGTCACACCTGACAGATCACGTTGAGTTCATCGCGGCTTTACGAAGTTTTAGTTCTGGGATTGATAAAAGCAACATGGTTCCCATTCAGCTTTCCTAGGTAATTCAGTACTTTCTACAAATTTTCACAACTCTGTTCTTAACCAACATGCAGTTTCTCACGGTAACTTCTCTGCTCGGTTTCGTTGCTGGATTGGCCATTGCAGCGCCTTTGAGCCCGCAAGCGGTTGGAAAGGTTGCCCTCCCGCGTGAGGCTCAATCCTTTGGTAAGGCCGAACATCGACACGTAACAAAATTTACTGATTATGATTCAATAGACCTCACCTACATAGACAAAAGAGATGCTGAAGCTGAGGCTGCACCTCAAGGTTTTGGTATGTGAAGGCTACTGAAAGGTCCTATTCAGAGCTTACTAATATGCCACCACAGATCTCACCTACATAGACAAACGAGATGCTGAAGCTGAGGCTGTACCTCAAGGTTTTGGTATGCGAAGGCTACTGGAAGGTTCCATTCAAAGCTTACTAACATGTCAATGCTAGATCTTACATACATAGACAGACGCGTTGCCGAGGCTGAGGCTGCACCTCAGGGTTTTGGTATGTTAAACAGCAACAGTTCAATTTTGACCTGGGCACTTTACTCATCTAACTTTTCTTAGATCTAACTTACATCGATAAAGCTTAGACGTAAAGAAGGTCACTACATGAACAGAGAGGAGCTCGTCGACTCACTTATGTCATAGTTGATTTGGATCAAAGAGCCAATTTGTTCCACTGGCACCTGCAGAGTAGCATGGAGGCAAGAGCCTGGAAGGCCGTACTCATTATTCTAAGTACTTATCTGATTGATCCTTTCATTTCTCTATTTCTGCTTAGTGTGGTACTTCTCAATGAAGCCTTGAAAGCTAGCCGGGTTTTTGGAAGTCGTTATCTATTCAAAGTAGAAATTGATGATTATATTTACCGCCAGAATATAGTTTCCTTTTTGATATGACCAAGATACTTTCCTCATTCTGGCATAATCCTACTCGTCGAAGCTATTATTAATTTTCACACAATACTTTATTGATATTCTCTTCCAATTGAAACCATCAGCATCCGTGAGGTCGGAATAATCTAATCTAAATATCTTCAAAGGTACCTTTACAAATACGCTCATATGCTCGTTTTCTAATGCCAACACTAGGTGTTATAACAAACCCCTTATCAATTAAGAAAGATATTAATCTTTGCCTTGTTCCATCCTCCGTCCGTCTGAACTCTGATAAGCCCTGTTTCTAATGGTCTCGGTAGTTTAAGACACACGGATTTGTGTCCCTTGAGACAGCTCACGCAGGTTGCTCCAATGTATCACTTCAAGCCATTTATACGAGCGTGGAACAAAGAACTTGCCCCTGGTGGTGTCGCCGGAACTTTCAGCCAATCAGAAAAATTTAAGTTGTGCATGGAGAAACTGGAATATGTACGGGCTCGCCCTTAGCAATACCATCTGAACGGTATTTGTAAGATGCGAGCGAGCAAGGGACTTACGAGACAGTCAGCACTAAGAAACGAACAAACCAATAAACCACAGTACGACCAGGTAGCTCGTTGGACTTTGGTACAAAGATCCCCAAGGTCCCGCTGCCGTTCATCTCTGAAGTTGAATGTATCTTTATGTTTGCCTATCGACCTCATATCAGTATCCATTCCGCCTGCAAAATATTACAATTTCGAGCTCCAACCAAGTTCAGAACAGCTTCGCGGCACTTTGCATCCTTACCCCTCACCACCAGGCCAAACGTCAACATGTCGTCCCTCTATGACCAGTCCATCCCCGCGATGATCAAGTCTTTGAAATCAGTATCAAAGATTCTAGACAAGAGCGTGAAGTATGCGGACGAGAACGGCATCAAGCACGAGGAGTTACTGACTTTCCGGCTGAGAGATGACATGAGACCGTACCTAAACCCCCTCTCCACCCCGCTTTCCCCCTTCCCTGGGCTGACAAGTTTGCGATCCCAGCCTCCCGTACCAGATCCAGAGCATGTCCAACACGGCCAAGTTCTTCTGCGTGCGGGTTCTGAAATTCGAGAACACGCCCCTCACGGACGAAGAAGCCACCTTTGCTGAGCTGCAGGATCGGATCAAGCTCACGATTGAGCTGCTGAGCTCGGTGCCCAAGCCGTCGGAGGTCGAGGGCCAGAAGCTGGCCGAGAGCGAGGTCATCATGGAGACGAAGGTTGGGAACTTCAGGTTTGAGAGCGGCCAGACGTACCTGAGCGAGTTTGCGCTTCCGAACTTTCACTTTCACATGTCCACCGCATATTGTATCCTGAGACATCTGGGGGTGCCGATCGACGCCATGGACTACCTGGGAGATGTCTTCCATAAGGTATAGACGGGGAAGACAGTGGTAGAATTAGGTTACTTAATCCTCCGCTACCAGATTCTAATTTTTTATGATGAGAAACTGCCCCGTGTTATCTCATCCTAGAAAAGTTCCCTCCTGACAGAAATCTTGCATCCGTTCAGCATTTAACTCTACTAGTTATCCTCAAGGATATTAAAATGTCAAGAATGCATACTGGTCACGCTGGGCTAGTATGTGAGATTGCTTGTCCCTGGCTTCGAGGTAAAACTTTGTAGTAGAGTGCTAGGCAATGCAAATTCTTTAGTCCACATGGTTAGAAGTAATTAAATCGATATCACTTATGACAATATACTCTTGAGCTGAGAAGATGGAGTACCAGGTCGTCGACTAGAGCGTTCTGTAGTGCCATAAAAAATGGTTTAGCCTCGATGAGATGTGTAGGTAGACATGATATATTAATGTTAAATAACAATGCTAAATAACAATGAAGAATATGTGTTTCCCATAGTAAGGTCTGAGTATCGGCCCATATCAATTCAGTGATAGCCCAAATCCAATGTCAGATCTTTCTTTCAGGCATATAGGTACAATCTAATCTTCGTTGGCGTTACTCTATAGTAGCAAACGTTTCAACACCATGATATATAGCCAACCAGGACTTCATCTTGTGCTCCTAGTTACTAGTTATCGGGTGGTCCTTCTCGTCAATTATTCTTACCCTTACACCCAATCACTCATTGATAGATTTTACAAATCCACAATCACATAGTTAGTCGATGTCAAAATCATGACGTTCAATAAGGAAAAAGGTTCAATCTTATTTTTATCTACCCGATGATGTAATCCGTCCATGCAATACCTAGAAATTCCTATAAAATGCATGTGAAGTAACGCGGGAGATGAACAGAAAGGAAATAAAAAGGATGTAACGCCAGACCCGTCCCTAGCTTCGAGTATCCATATCCACAACCAGCACTTGGTGTAGAGTATGATGTATGCAATTTGTTGGGATTCGTAAGTGTCATAATCATGATAAAGGAGAGGATATTCCTGCGTGAAATATAAAATCATCTGGTGTTGGGTTGGTTGTGAAGTGAAGCTTGAACCCCGTTCATGTGTGATGTTGTGGAGAGCATATAGCTGCTCGGGGTGTGCTGTAACGATATGATGTAAAGATGCACGATCATGTGCATCACCTCAGCTTAGTAAATAGACTGAGACAGCACAGCATCTTAACCTGAATAAAGGTCTCACGATCATGATCTACCAAGGCCATGGATTTCTAGTCGATGATCCTTCTCCTTCGCAGCCTCAATCTCTCGTCCGATATCTCTTGGTCCTCGTGCAAGCATATAACCACCCTGCTCTTCCTCAAGCTCGAAGGGGGTAATCGGTCCGGGACTCCCAAGCGGCAGCAGTTGTGGACTCTTCGGCTTCGGCGATGGACCTCCACCAGCAGCCTGTGTAATTCTTGCAGCAACAATCATGTCGCGCTGGTATTGTTGCAGTTGTCTCTTGACATCGCTGGGCTTGCGCTCGTGTCCGCTGCTTGGTTCCCGCTTTCCTTGCTTGTGCTTCGAGGGGATGTAGAGATTGTTCATGTCCATCGGTGCGGGGACGCTGGTAACGCTAACTGCGGGGCCGTGGGAGGTGGGTGTGGCAGGCGAGAGCTGGTAGTTACTCGGATGGTACTTGCCCTTGGGCTGCATCAGGTGCTTCATACTCATTTCACGCATGGCAGCCGTTGTTGTTTGGGGTGGATTTACTCGTGGCGTTGTATCGGACATGGGCGCTTCTTCCTTTGCTGGCGACGAGTTGCTTGATTGTGAAGAGTAGGAGAGGGTGGACTGATGGGTGGTTCGAGATCTGGCAGCAGGATGTTGCTGGAGGTATGACTGTGCGAAGGGTTGGTTTGCACGATACTGGTTAAGTGTGGGACCGTGGTTTGGGAAATATCCTCTACTATCTGTTAGCATTGCTTAGTTGTACCTCAAGCCAGCAGCAAACGGTACAAAAGGCGTCAAGGTCGTCACCGGAGAGGAGAGGAACGTACCCTGGTAGATCTCCTCTGGCTGAGAGGGGGGTATAAGCAGGTCGTTCTCGAGACGCAGGTTCGATGGGAATGGGCTGACTTCCCCTCCGTGATGGAGAATCGTCCAGCGAAGTTCGTCCTGTGCTACCTGAATTGACCGTTAATCAGAATCCCATGCTGCAGAAAGAGTTCCACGGAATGGCGGGGTAGGACGCCATTCCCGTTGTGCAGCAAAACCTACCGGCTGTGTGGAAACGTGGGCCTCCACCGTCACTCAGAAATTCACCGTGGTCATCCGTGGGATTAGATGTGTGTAGCGCTTTGAGCGACAGAATGAAGCTATCGTCACTCTGGGTCGACTTCGTGGACTGTGTAGATTGGGCTGATGAGTTCGATGCAGTACGTGCAAATGGCGGGCGGGCAGGCTTGAGTTTAGGGGATTGGGCACTGGCCAGGTAGCTGGCAGGCTTGAAGGATCGCCCGGCCATAATGACGCGCTGGGTTGCAGGGGCAAAGATGGCGGAGCGTTTGAGTTTGGATTTGAGTTTCGGGGTGTGGATGGATGGCTGAGGAGGTAGTGGTGGTGGTGGTGGTGGTGATGCGTGCGGGTGTGTGTATGCGAGAGTGCGTGAGTGCGTGAGCTGGTGGATGATATGATGGCTTTGTTGTACTCGTGGTCGTGGTTGTGGTGGTGGTGATGGTCGGTCGTGATGGTCGTGATGGAGGGGTGCTGATGCTTCTCGTCAATCTGCTGCAGTGTTTCACCGTTCTTGGATGTCTCATCAAATGGTGAATACGATGAGGATGCTGGCAGGTGGTGATGGTGGTTGTTGTGATTATTGAAGGTTGGACTGAATGGAATGGAGTATCGTATGAGAGAGAGCGCGAAATGAAGGAAGGATGAGCAAATTTCCCCGTTACTTCATTTCGTCACCGTCCGTCCCTCGCTTGAAGCTGTCGTCACTAATACAATCGCCCTGATTCATCGATGCTTTATGAAAGACGTTGCAACTGGTGATTTATGGCAGGCGGAACAATGCAAGAAGCAGCAGCAGAACTGGAATGTATGTATTTTATGGTATTTTATGGTCTGAGTTAACTGATATAAGTGTACCCGAGAGCGTACGGTGCTACTGCTGAAGTTCCATTGTTTAAAGCCACAATATCCCGCTACAGGCGATGCATGTGCAAGAACAAGCGCAAGTAGAGTTTGGTAGCGATAGCAGAGTAAGAGACGACGGTGAATTGTACGTTCGGTAAGAGTAGCACAGCAATATTGACCGTGGTACAGTCCTATCTCCCACTACGCGAATGCTGGAAGTAGTCCTCTTGTAGCGGTAGCATCTCTTCGTAGGGCGGCCAAGAGTCTCTTTTCACTCCACCACACCGTCCATCTTCCCCTTGCTGGGTAAAGCGTTATCCACGACCCAGCAAAATCCCTATTTATACACAACGAATCACGCCAGCGGAAACGCCCGATTCCCAGCGATCCAGCACGACTCTTAAGTAATCGCAGGTTGCGGATAGCTTGCCGCCCCAGGATGTTGGAGCATCGCTGTAAAGTACAATACGACAGTACAGCAGCACGCATCTTGACGCCGAACCGGGACGCAGGGTTGACAGCAAGCTCCAAACCCTGTGCAACGTGTGGCTCGAGTCTGACAAGATCTACAGATCGGCCAGAGGTAAAAACGAGGGTGTGATCCACGCGAATGATGACCAAACAACAGGTGGAAGCGAGATGGCTTGCGCATTCGACATGCCATGTTGCGTGGCTTGGGAGTGGCGGTTGATTGGGATTCTGTATGTGATATGAAAACTCTGCTGCAGTTTTTGTAGCAGCAAAAAGGGTAGCTCGCCGTGCGCATCAGGTCTTGTCTTTGTTACCATACGAGACAATGCTTGGAATCCAAAATATTGGTTGCAGCGGGGAGGTTGTTCCGGTTATTCTGAACTTGTATTTCCAAGTAACGAAGTGTTTCCAAGAAGACTTCCAAGAATTCCTCTTCCACACCGTGCCGATGCTACTTTGCAATATGACCACTGTTTATTCTGGTTCATTTGTTTCTTACAGCTTCAGCTTCATCTTTTTTTGCACAGAGATTTTAACTTTCATGTTCCATCTGGAGGTCTCAAATGCCGGACGGAGAAACAATGCCATCTGCACTATCCCTGATCGACTCAATGTTATTATATATGCAGAGCCCATCTTACCTACTTTAAGTGAGACCTGCTGTAATGAGAAGAAGTATCGCAGCAGGAACATGTGTCTTGAGACTTCAATTTACACTCGTAGAATCTTACGCTACATGCTATCGTAACTAGCTTTGCTCTTCCTGAAGAAGTTAAAATTACCGTCTGACTGCCGTCAATCCGAAAAACAACTCTAGCAACCTAGCGGAAGAATACAGCCTTTCGCTGCTAGACCTGATACCATGCGACATTGAGTTTTTATTGCTGCGCGCAGCCATCATTGCACTCTTGATCGATGCGGCCTAACCCAATCTTGCCCGCACCTCCTGACGGCTTCTTGCATATCGAAGTCTTGGACGGCCAGCGATCCACAAATTTGGAGCTTCATTTCCTCCTCACGTACATGACCGAAGTTAGCGCGAGGTAATAGATGCGTGCGGCCTTATGAAACCCAAAACACAATCGGTAGATTGGGAACTTCGATCATCTTCCCGCACAATGAAGTGCCGCGTTTCAATTCATGTTGATCTGTTGAGCAAGGCAGAAAGATAGACATTGAATCAACCTCCACTCCACAAGTATGAGCGTGGAGAAGTGTGGAGAGTAGGTATCGCGGGGAAGCTTGCAAGCAGTGGATGAATGCAAAGAGTGGAGAGAACATTTGGCAGTAACTGCTTAGAAATATGTCGGCAGTGAAATACAACATTTGCGCTTCTTAGGTGAAGGAAGTATACGCCGTCAAGTCTCCACGTAGCAGAACTAACCCATGGATTGGGCATCATGGACTGGGGAATTATTTGGCGCTCATAGAAACACAATAGTTTAACGGCATATAAGACGTTTTTTGACCCCAATGTTTCGTATTCTCTTGTCATTGAGTGCTCCCCTGTGCTTCGTATATATGCTAGTGCAATACGCAAAGCGTTTCCCACAAAGGTAAATGGAATTTGGATTGACCTGAATAATCAAAAAACCGATTTCATTTTTGACTTTGGAACAAACTAGTAGAATCTTACTTTTAAGTTTCTACTGAGAGCCTCGAACCTCTGACAACCATGACAATTGAGTTGTGCAAGAATTAGTTCAAGATCGTCACGTGTTGTTAGCTTTTGAAACTCTACCTCTACAACAAGTCGATCGTAGAGCACAGATGACTAACTCTTACTGCCAGGATGTTCATTCTCGCGTGCACACTAGAAACTTTGTTGTGGTTTGTTATAGCGTTGGCTTGTATTTTGCATCACCTTGACATACAAACCCCTGCGCTTGAAAAACAGCTTTTCTTAGAAAATTATCTAGAATCTCAGGCCGGGATTGGTATCCATTCTTGAAAGTTCTTGGTTGCTTGGGGCACCGACCATTGCACGCCCGTAAGTTGTGATCTGTTCCGTCGTTGGCTCTAAACTCTGACAAAACCCCAGCGATTCTACTCACTCAAAGGTCATTGATTGAACACGATATTATGGTTCAGTAATGCATTCAGCACAGTAAGGTTCCATAGCGGCTTCCTTTTTGTACGCTTGATGGTTCTGAATCGATCAATCAATCAAATATAATGCTAAGCAGAACTTGAATGGTTCCGTTTACTTGTTCCTTTTCCATCATTTTATGGCTTTGCGATATACCAATTACTATATTTATCTGCCAAATGTTTTACAAGTTTATTCTTATTCTGCCAACAATTTTAGGGACTCCCATACGGAGAGCTTCCTTCCCTAGACTTATCAAACCAAGAACTTTTAACACACGTTTACTCGAAAGAACCTCTCCTTTTTCGCATCGTGAATACAGGTCCTTGACAAAGAGATAAAAAGCTTGTAGAAATACACAACGCATCTAGTAATAATAACACTCACAAAGCGGTTATTCTATATGGTCTTGGCAGAATTGACAAAACACAACATTTAAAGTAAGTCAAATAATCAAATCAATTACTATTAGCTTAAAACGTAGACCATAATATAGTCAAAGAGCCTAATGCTAAGCCTAGCTTTGGCATTCTATTAAGCTAACTTGTTTAGAATCACAACATGTTTTTTGACTACTAGTTGTTTTCCTACTAGATTAATATATCTAATTAATATATCTACAATTCAATCTTCTCCATCTTGTTTACCTCCCCCGGCTCTAGCCCAAGCCTATGGATGCCCCTTTGAAGGGTTTGAAATACCCCATCTGGATCCACGCTCTTTCTTACCTTATGCAGCCGCCGGTAGTTGAGTTCACCGTAACTCCGTAGTGGATTTTGATGCTCGTAGCAATGATTCAAAAATATAAAGGGGTGATCAGTGCCTCTTTTCCTTGCTATGTCCTCGGTTCTTAATAGCATTCGTTCGAGAAAATTGCGCATTTTGGGTGTATCTACGTCATTGCTCCAATGTAGGTTAAAGTTAATGACTACAAGTGGCCCAGGCGTTAGACCTAATACTATGTAATTGATTGGTATAACTTACTAGATAATGGCCCATCAATGGTTTCCATACCAAGCGCATTCCCACCACGTTTCTTCATTTGATCGATAGTCTGCTTTGTTACAGGGTTGTAAACAATGAAAGCCATAATTCCTGGAACATCTAATATATTCTTCGCCTCTTCAAGATACAGTTGGGCTATCATCATGTGTGTTTTTACGTCATTCCTAATGGTCAGTGATCCGAACATGTTAAAATATCCATCTGGGTTAACGTAGTCCATGACCTCTGCCGTCTCTTTTATGGTGCGATTGTACACGTATTGTTCTAGCACGGGGAGCTCGCTGCTTTCTTCATGTAACGACGGAAGTGCTTTCGGGAGATCTGGCATATCTGACCAGAGTATTCGGTCATGTATAATAAA
>Ga0247804_10000541_pt1 | contig 17423 bp, 7 predicted proteins | sample UWRJL029104C1_FD_181142 | JGI IMG/M metagenome (GOLD analysis project Ga0247804, IMG submission 181142) | Plant litter microbial communities from Arlington Agricultural Research Station in Wisconsin, United States - UWRJ-L029-104C-1 | ecosystem: Environmental > Terrestrial > Plant litter >...
TGCTGGTGACACCCTCATAATGCCACCCGGAACCATTCATGCCCCCATAACTATCACCGACTGTCTCTTTCGCGGAGGGATGGTCATGCAAAAGAAAGAAATGCGGCGAAGCGTACGTGAATGGCGATTTTGTGCCGAGAACGACATCTGCACTAATGAAGACCAACCTAAACAAGCCCGATCCATACTTGATTACTTCCGGCGCCAAGTTAGAGCAAACCCTGAGTCTTGTGGATATCTTGGGCCCCTTGGACTTGAAGAATTCGAGCGGGATTGCGTTGCCATTGGTGGAAGTAGTATGAGCTGTCGATGCGTATCTGCGTGTAAAAAAGGTCGATGTGGTTGTGCGAATAATACCCAGAGATGTGGAGCAAAATGCCATAAAGGCCTACCCCGCTGTGATAATCCGTACGGCTGCGAGGTAGATGTGCTTGTACCATAGTTGCTATTAAAGCAGAAACTCAAAAGTGTGAAGGCTTAATCAAGTGATCTGTAACCATTGTACGCTGCTTGCGAAAACCTAAGTTGATAGAACTAATGTTAACCTAAATGAATACTGGTTTAGTCTAGATGCCGAATGTATGGGCCATGATTTATGTTAATTCTTCCCTACATAGTTAGTATTTCCATCACGTTTGATATCGCTTTTCCGAATCCACTATGCCTCTCAATTTCACGAATTTGAAAACCTCACCTTACGAATCCTATCAGCATTAGCCCACTCGTCATCCTCTCGAGTTAAGTCTTATCTAATGATCTGCCGTAGCCAGATAATATGCAACATGCATAGAGCAAGCTTTTCAGGAAGGGGGAGGACCACTCTGCAGGTTTGTTGTACAGACAGATGCATTTATGTGGTATATCTCTAGATCTGTCTAAATCTATGGCGCCGTGAAGAAACTTCTAATGCAACTCTTAACCCATGGCAGGGTCAAACTCCGCGTCCACCTCCTCAAAATTCTCAAAGAAACCTGCAAAGATCTTCACCCCAAGTCCAGGATCGAGGTTTCCAATAGTGGCACGGATACTGTGCATGCTAAGCTGAGGAATACCTGCATCAATAGCTCGAACTCCCATCATGCTACTCAAGGCAGGACCGATGGTTCCACCACTGCGACTGTCGTTGCGAATCATGAAAAGCTGCAGCTTGTTGCTTGTCTTTTCAGCAATTCTCGTGAGAAGTGCTGTAGAAACCGCATCAGTTGTCATGTGGCCGTTTGAGTCTGCTCCTATGCATAGACCAACATTGAGCCTAGGTGCGTGATTCTCAAGGTACGATGCCTGGAAGTTCGGGTTGATTGCATGAGTGACATCGGCCGAGATAAGGAATGAATTTGCATAAGTTTGGCTCAACAGGTTAGCTCCGCTCACAAGTCCAGATGGTGCAAAAGCTTCTGTGATCCGTTCGATAACACTTGGAAGTAAATTACCCTTTGCACCTTGACGCAATTGACTTCCGATTTCTTCATCGTCAAAGACACCAGCTAACTTAATGATACCGTCATCCTTTGATGACGATGAAGCAGCATTTGCAAGCAAGCCTTCAATTGCGGCCCAAGAGCACACTTTATCATCGATCCTTCCAGCGGAGATGAATTCTCGGTCTAAACCGAGAGTTTGTGCAGGCTGGGTATCGTAAAGCTCTAGTTCCCAGTTGATGATGGACGAGTGGTCAGTGATTGATAGCTCAGCAGCAATCGCCTTGAGCAATTTAGGAGGTTGTGTTGCTGCAAAAGACCCGGCCTCTCCCAGTGTTAAATTAGTGAATCCCTCAGCGGTGGAGGATACATCAGAACTGTCAAGGCCAATTATTGGAATCATCTGAGTTTCCATGTTGCTTTGACCCATCATACCGACGCCAAAGTGAGGTGCTAAAGTAGGGATGCGAGCAACTTGTTTTAATTAGCAAGTTTTCGGAGGAATAAAGCAACATAACTTACTTGGCCAACCAAGCTTCACCAGCTTCGTCGTAATCTTCCCAGTCTTGGAGTCCTTCACCACAACACGCCCTCCAATACCAAGATCTCGGTCCCACCATGTTGCATTCAAGCCCCCGGCGTACGGCGCAACACCAAGTTGGACATAGCCTGCAGCAGTAGGCTTGTTTGAGACAGGCTTTAGCCTTGCGGTTAACGCGTCTACATGCCCACCAACCATCGCAACACCTTTGCCGCTTTTGTATGACTTTCCAACAGTAAAAGCGATGAGTGATGACCCGTTACGGGAAATGAAGTATTTACCACCTTTGGTGAGCTCTTCATTCCAAGTTTTCCGCTCTGACAGCTGAACTCTGGGTTAGTAAACGATGTAGAATATTGGTAAGATATCTTACCTTCTTGAATCCTGATCTCGTTAATTTATCCTCGAAAGCAGAGACTGCATGCCAGACGGTCGGGTTCTCCGTCATGAACCGGCAGAATGGCTCCGTATATTCCTCTGCGGCTTTGAGCTTATTTTCACCGCCGATTTGGGATTCTTTATAGGACTCGCGAGCTTCTTGTAAAATTTCTCTTCCAGCCTCAATATATCTTGCGTCTTCTCCAGTCTGTGCCACGATGGTCTCGTATTTCCTTTGTCTTGCTGCATGTACACGCTCTATGGTAACGCGTTGTAACTCCGCATCATGAGCCTTTCTCTCTGCCTGGTATTGCTGGTATCTCGCATAGAGACTATCTCCAATTTCATTTTCGGACTTTGGAGCAAGGTGTGGGTAATAGTGTGGCCAGTTTGTGGATGCTTCGGATTGCCGCTCGTTGTAGGTCACTGGGTGGGATAGATCGGTTGTTAAGTGTGGAGGGATATCAACAGGCTTATAGCTCATCGATGGTTTGTATAGAGTGTCGAGACATGTAGACTTTGGTGTTGATGATATTGGGGGGTAGCCGTGAGTCATGTACTGCGCTTCTCTTGAGTAGTTGTATTGATCGAGGGCTGGGGATTCTGGAAGTGATCTATCCATCACATCCTTACTTGCTCGGTTGTACGTTACATTAGAAGCACTAGGTGAATCAACCGAGAGCACATCTGGTAGATCATGTTGCGAGAGAGCCAATCTGCTTGCATGTCTGTAACCACCATGAGGCACCGTCGAGGCAAAGGTGTCGAGAGCAATAGGACTAGCAGCTTGACTGACAACATGACTATTGTTAGCCTCGGCCCTGGGTGCGGGAGTGGGTGGTTGGGATGGCGGCATTTTGTTCTCAAGCTTTGATGACTTGTGCTTCAGGTTCTTGACCATTGTAAAATATTAGACAATGGAATGTGGTGAGGGAGTGAGGGTGGGATGTTCGATGTATTGTTAACTGTTGATGACCCCGTGAGGTGAGTGAGGACGTACGGGAACTCAAGAAGGCCTTGGCGCCTAGCCTCGCAACCGTGCTATCGCAAAGTGGGTGATACATACATTGGACATGACACATACACAGTTATGATTAAAATTATTGGTATCATGATTCTAAAGATATACAAAGGATCACGGTGTCAAAGCAGAAAATTCTGACATTTCAAGAAAAATGCACCTCAGGCCCGTTTTGGTTGGTGATAGTTAGGCAACGTGGAGTAGGTGAAAAGTATGTACAAACAATAGACACTTAATTAAAACTCCATCGGCGTTTCGACCTAGTGGTGGATGATACTTCTAAAATCTCAATACAGATTCGTTCGAAAAAGCTCTGCAGAGTTTAATTCTGGTAGCTTTCATCTTTGGGGAGTTTGAGTTGAAACAGTTACACACCACTACAGCTATGCTATGTAAGGAGAATAGGAAATACCGCCCGATTCGTCACATCCAAGCACCCGATCCCTTCTAGTATCTGCTGAGCCTCTCTGGGCGACCGTACTGGTTTCTATACTTGTTAGTTTGAATACCATGGGTTCTGTCGAAATACTTACGGATCATATTGATCAGCGCCTTGATTTTGTACGTAATGTTCATCATACATGTTTTCCGTTTGCTCCCTGGCATGACGTTTTGCTTTCTCACGATCTACAAAGTCCATTCCCTTGGTTTCGGCGAGCTTGTCAATCTCCGCTCCCGCAATTCCAGCGAGAAGCTCCTTCGCAAAGGCGTGAGAAACTGGCTTGCCTGTCTTGCCGTTAGTTGCGGTATCACGGTATCATTGTATAAAAATGCTTTGAAGCGCCGAGTAGGAATAGATGTCTCTTTCTGGGAGATTTTACGGTATCACCGTATCCAGTTTGAGAAGGCTTCTGCTAAAACAAGCAGAGATAATACATACCTTCAGAACGTTGTCTATCTTCAAAAATCTTGAAAGCACCAAAGGATGCAGCACCAGCTAATGCTTCATGCCCAAAGCTCGATTGGTTATCACTTTGCTGAACATCATTGTATGCCTGCTCTGATTCACCTATAGATTATTATTAGTATCGTCCTCGTTCTCTACCACTTTAAACTTCGAATGACAACACAAAGTAAGAATGGGATAACGTACCCCAGCCGAAAACCATATTTTTGATAGTGTTTTTGTTTTATACTTTTCGAATGGGAGAAGATTGGTGTATGTTTATCAAAGTGAGCAGTCTTGAATTCTTGGATCTTTCTCACTGAAGGATGATCCAGGAACGGAGCCGAGTATTTATATCTCTATTGGCGAGTTCAGCTATACATGGAACCACTGCCGGCATGATACTTCCGAGAATCTAAGCCTTCACTAATGCACGCGCCATAATGCTTGATTAAATCTCTCACTGAACAACCGCTCACAACCATTTGACCCTTGAGCTCAAAGTGACAAATCGTGCATCATGCATGAGCTAGCAAGTCTCAATAATGGGTAAGGAACCTCGATTAATTTACGTATTGGAGAACTATTTACTCCCTATGAGTGTAGTGCGTACTGACATTGGAGATTCAAAACATATCCAGCTGTACCTTTAGTTCATTTATACACATATCTTCACCAAGCCCGACTTGAGTGTCGTTCCTGGCATTTGCAAGACGTCAGCTCCTTACGACGCAGAAGTATCCTGGACCCTGAAATAGAAGCTGAGGAGAAAAGAGGGGTAAATCCTAAATCTCGGCGGAGGAGTACGTCAGCTACCGAGAACACTTGTGATGCAAAGTAATGGTGGATGGAAACACGGCACGGAACGATCTCGCCCATCCACCAAGATCTTGTATCTATTTATGGTACTTGAAAACCGGGTCAAAGACTTGCAGCTAGTGCAATCATTATAGATATTCTTAGAAATTGAACCTTCCATGAACCCTAGCTAGAAGAATGGAACTTGAGCTGTGGATACGTCCCGCTCTGTAATTTCTTTAGATCTTAGGTTTCTGATGCTCCCGTCACAAATACAAGCCTTTGCCAAGATCCTTGGAAAGCTTGACAAAGCTTGACACTCTATGTTATCGTCCCCGATTTTCCTGTTTCAGCTACGGTACACTCAACTAGTGTTGTTCTAAATTGAAACGCAATGTTACCGAGCCTAACCATTTTTAAGACGAGTCTCAATTGTCTTTTGAATCATCTAATCAGGTTCAAATGTTCTCTATTAATACAGATTACCATTCACACACGGGAGCCTATCTTACTACAAGCCTGTCGAAATACTCTTACTCCCTCCTATTGAGTGCAATAGTAAATAAAAACATTTCATCCACTTGATAGCACATCCATCGTGAGATCATTAAAAACTTATTTGGCGTCTGGGAGAATCGTCTTCGAGGTATCTTCCACTGAAGCCTTTATTTTCTTCATAAATGAATGGTTATTAATACTCCATAGATGGCCGTCGGAAATTTATCTGTGACCTATATTCGCGAGTCCCTAAAGGACAGCTGCGGGGCTATAATCATCACAAGATACCTACGATAGAACCAATTTTTAACCATTAATCTTTGTCCTGCCTTCCAGCAGCCACCGCCCTTCCTAGAAACCACAACAACTGCCCCAGTCTAGTTGAACGGAAAGTTCTTTGAACCATTGAGAGCAACTAATGGCAAACTTAGCCTACAATACACATCACACAATAATCTATCACAATTGAAACTAATCTAATTTATTTCCTAGCTTGAATATGACTTTTCTCCGTAAGATGTATCTAAGTTTGAGAGACTTAAGTTCGTCTCCTCTACTAGAAATTCAATCTTATTCGGCAAAGTCCCCCTTTTAGCTACGCTCGAGGTCGAATGATTAAATTGAAGTCTTAGTGAAGTCGAGAAATGTATAGAATATTTTGCGAATCGTTTGTAGCCAGGTATGATGGATAAGATGCAATCTTGTACTGAATATATCAACAAGAATATTAGACGTATCGTCGAAACAGTGAATATGATCTCTCCGTAGAGTAGAGCGTTCGCATAGCGGCATCCTAATTGTTTGACTCTCAATCAATAGCTAATAGGAGATCCTAAGCTCTCGTAATGACTGCAGCGGAGTTCAAATGCAGAGGGGCCTATGCAAAATAAACTTCTCGATAGATAGTAGACATTTGTGATGGTAGTTTTGGCGATTCCGCTGGCGGGGATGAACCTCTATTCCGCCGCGTTGTACATCGTCTTGCTCACGGGTAGTCTCGTAGCTACGTGTCAAAGCTCAACAGCACCTTCTACCACACCAGCTCTACTCTGGAGTCTTCTGCCCCAAAATTTGAAGATTGGCAGTATTTCCTCTCGACTAGCTGGCATTCCATCTCCAGCTTTGGCCCATCCCACGTATTCCACGTCCTTAAACTTTTCTCTGAGGTTCTGGAGCGCTCTTTTGGTAACGTGTGTGCTCTTCTTACCCCCACAAACTAGAATTGGGGTTGGGCTTTTGCTGTTGCCAACAGACGTGTTACTGGGTGTATTTGAGGTAATCGAAGCAGCACCAATGGATACCGCGCCTCCGAACTCAACCGAAGAGAAAGATTGGATGGAGAGAAGCGAGAGCGCAAGCATGCCTCCCTGTCCAAAGCCGAAGAAAAATATGTTGCGAGCGGGAATTTTATGATCTGATATCAAAGGCGTGATAAGCAAGGATGAGAGGCGCGAAATAGACGGCGTGAAATCGCCATCTATGTCTAGTTCTCCAGTACTATCGTCCACTATGATATCAGTCGTCCAGTGGAAAGATGGTGTATCATCCCCGAGAATCAGCGCTGGAATGGGGGTGAATCCTCGTACTGAGATACAGGTTGTCTCAGCTAGATTTATGTTCTTCCCAAATTGGGTGAAGGCCTCTTTGGAATCTCCGAGTCCATGTAACAGTATTAAAATATTGACAGTGCTCCGGCTTGCCGATGGGACGATGTCGAGAACGATACCGGGGAAGTCTGAAGGACTCAAGTGATTCGAAGTCATAATCGACAGGGCTCTGGATAAGGCGAGGATGGATGTGGAGGTTGTTGGCGCTCGTGGCACTCTCGTGGTCATCGGATGTGGAGGAGCAAAATCTCGGCGGGTATTTCGGCTCGGGTCAATACCGGCCCGAAAGCAATAAAATTTAGAACCTTAAATTAACAAGCCTATTAATAGCTAGTATAAAAATTATGATTTGGAACACCTTGCAATGGTTTTTTAAAAACTTCTCTAATTATTGGTATTGATGTAGCTTTACTTAGTAAGGTCATGTAAGCCCGTTTCAAGACAGTTACACACGCTGCTGTAGTTGATCATCACGTTGAGACCATTTCCCCACTATCATCAGCTGCCAAGTCAACATTTAGAGACACTTTATTGTGTATCAAACCCATCATCGTACCTGGAGAATGTGAAGTGCCTTGTAGATGGCAGGAGCCTAGTTTATAGTAATGGGGATTGGAATCTTTCACGAGCGCTAATATTTAGGGTTTGATCCAGGTATTCGTTACAACGTCTTAAGTTAGACCACGCACCTAATACGCGTATCGTTATACAAAGTATCACCAACTTCTAACTCTGCCTAACTCAGCCATATGTGCATGACTGATTTTCACGTAAAGTTATCGCAAGCTTGTGTATACATCATTTTACGGCCGGATGCTACGACATGATAGTATCTCAAATATGGTAAAAGATCTGCTTTACTGTATACTGGAATGATTACTGTGGAGGAGAAACACGTATTTACAAGACCAGACAAATCTATAAAAGCCGCTCTGCCCGATTCCTTATCTCTTTATTCATCACTATCACTTTCCACATCTACATCTTGAGGAACAAAACCCCATTTTCATTCACAGGAAAAAAGACCGTTTAGCAACTATGCAACTCTCCATGATTGTCTTGTCAGCTCTTGCTGGCTCTATGTCTGTCAACGCCGCCATTGCTATCGGGCAGCAATTTCGAGTTTCCAACGTCAATTATAATGTAGCCTGGCTTGAGGGACTCGATCCTTGCTCCGACGATGTCGCGATAGGACTCAAAGGTGAAGAACGATGCAATATCCCGTTTACCATTGACGGCAGCCGATGTAAGTTGTAATCGATGCCCGAATACCTAAAACTTTATCCAAAATGAAAGATTACTGCTAATGATCACTTGTAAAGATGTACTTCGAGACTGTGGGACTAGTAAATGGGCAGCTTACCATACAAATGGGAAGTTCTATGGCAATTGCCGTGCAATCGACCAAAAGAAAATCAGCTGTAGCGGCAGCACTCATGATGTAATTAAGACAGCTCTTTGTGGTTAAATAATTATGAGTTTTATGATGAAGGGAGAATTAGAGCCTGGGTAGAGTACTTAGAGATTTGGCTGTGCACTTATGTTATGTCTAGATCTAAACAGCACACTCGTTTACATTTATCGTTATAGTTATAGTTAAGATTTTATATATTCATATATTTACTATTTTCTTGGTTCCGAGCCTCTTGAAATTACCTTAGTTCATTTCCCGATTTTGGAATGGTAGAACTACGACTTAGAAAGAAATTCAAAACGCATATAAAAGTCAATAGACACGAAGGGCTTAGAAAACGAGAAAAGAGCAATATTCTCTTTCAAACTCCCCATTACGCACTGTAGACCTTGTCTATTCAGTATCTCGTGATGCTTGGACTTTCAGAACCGATGTTCTATTGTGTAATCATAATTTGCGTTCCTGATACAGTATTCTGTAGATGCCAATCCTGGAAAGGCATTTGAGCCCACGGCGCCGTATGCAATATAAGCTCAATTCTCGAAATCTGTCTTTGCCTTCTCAACAAAAGAGTCACTCAAAACGGGATAAGAATTAAAAATTTAAGCTTGAATTTCAAACCAGAATATGTTGCGAAAAGTATCCCTGGATTCCGGATGTAACAACTAATGACTAGCAAATTGTAGAGTGAACTATTTTACAAGTGACTCCAACAACTACATTGCTACTAGCCTACTGTCAAATTTACACAATAGAATAGCCTCCATCTATAACCATATCGGCACCTGTAACAATCAATAAAACATTCACCCGCGGAATCACTGCTGCTGGGGATTACATACCAGTAGTATACGATGCTGCATCAGATGCCAAATAGACGAAAATTCCCTGCAGTTCATGAGGTGCACCTTCTCTACCCATCGGCGTTCTGTTCCTCCAAACCTCCTTCATGGCGGGATCGGCAAAAGATGTGATCTCGGTTGCGATGTATCCTGGAGATACAGTATTTACTCGCGCGAAGCTCACCCATTCCACAGCCAAAGACTTGCCTGGATCTGTTAGTTTCTTAAAATTATCGGGGAAGGGTATTCTACATAGCTGGATAATAGCTGCCTTGGAGGCATTGTACACTGCTTGGCATTGAGGGATATTGACTATTAGCCCACTGATGCTCGCTGTGGCGATGAAGCTACCCTCCCGATAGTTCGTTAAATCAGTTCCATCTATCCCCTTTCCTGTCTCCTTCTGACGCTTCCAAACATTTCCCACCGCTCTAGCGCAGTAAAATGTACCGTCTATATTTTTCGCGATAACATCCCGGTAATGATCAAGCTCTCCGGTTAGTACAGAACCTTGGACCCACGGGATGCCAGCATTGGCAACGAATATATCGAGACGGCCACCGAGGTCCGTGATTGATTTGTTCACAGCTTGCTCAACGGATTCGTAAGTGGATATGTCGACTTGGTAGGCTTTGCCTGGTATCGGTCAGTTGGCAGAAGGTGGATGGTGGGTGGTGGAAGGGTGCGTGCTCTATGCGCTCCAATAGCAAGGGGCAACCACCGAAACATACATTTCACGTTGTAAGTCGTCTCAATTTTCTGAGCTTCCTCGATAGCCTGTGCATTTCGATTGTACCAAATTGCAACGTTTGCGCCATGTCCCGCTAATGCTTCTGCAACAGCCTACATACCAAATTTTAGTATCAGTAAATAGGTCCAACGTCCATACACAACGTAAGGTTTGTAGATGATAAACTTACTAAACCAATTCCCGCACCAGCTCCCGATACGATAGCGGTCTTTCCATGCAAACTGAAGAGGCTACCGAAGGGAATGGGCTTCGGAGTGCTAGTGTTATTCGTTTTGAAATTTCCGCCCACAATATAGTCTGCGCCTGCCATTGATCAATAGAAATTCTATCCTGTGCGATCGATGTTGATAAAGTGAAATCAGTCTAGAATATAATGAGCTGTGAAGGTTCTTTGACGGCAGCTGATGTGTGGCTATTAGCAGCCTTTTGTACTCAATGCGTTTGTGCTGTACGACCCGATCCTTCTTCGGGTACCTGCATTTTGAGACGCAGTATACTCTTCCATCATATGTGGAACTGAGTTAGAATATGGTGCTAGATTAAAAGTCACACGTAAAGGTCGCAAATGATCAGAGATGATCCACGAATCAAATCGGCTTAATATTGACAAGGTTACTGCCGAGCACTAGAATTTTGGTAAAGAATATTTCATTTACTTCATAAGAACAGAAGTTATAAACGCTCACTTTAAGTATTTTTTATCACTACTGAATTATTCTATCAAAAAGCTTTCTGTATTTTACTTTACGGAAAAGGTTCATAGGTGAAATTCCATCTTACGGGAACACCGACCGCGCCAAGACGAACATTTAAGCTTGAATTTCAGCTACATGTGTTCTGGTGATCTTCAAACATATCATCGTCTCAATATATGTCACGAACATTTTGCACCGGATTCCCTCGTATCTTCATCTTTTATCGTTTTTGATTCTTTATAGCCTGTAATCCCTCGTAATCTTAAAGTCCGGCCTGAAGTGCCCATGTTGTAGTATTCCACTTTTCTCTGAAAAAAACATATGGAGTAGCCACAACTTCAATCTTTGCGTGGCCGTTATTAGATCTTGATAAAGATCTTGTAACAAAATGAACATTCTTCAAGTGATAAATTTTTTTAAACTAGCGGGCAATTTGCGAGTCATTCTACGACTTCTTCCCTGTTAAGGAATGTATCATTCCAAGGGCGCATTCCACGGTAGCAATCTCACATGATGAAGATACTCTGCCAACGTCTGTTTCTTTCTTCAAATCCTCCAACGAATTTCTCTACGAACTTTTGGAACCGATATAGGTTTCCTTACCTGTCTTTATAGATTACCGCTCAGTTTTGCCTTGAATTGTTGCTGAAGTAAGATACTTTGGCTTCTACTTAATTGCTCAGGTGGCATTTCCTTCATTATAGAAAACTCCGATACATCCCGAACATCAAGTAATTGTTTAGTCTAATATATGGTTTACCTTTGGAAAAGACTGTGAGTGCCTTGAAAGCACGGAATATATACCATGGCAGTCATATCAAGTCTTTCGGAAGGAGCAATTATTGGCCTTGCAGTCGCTGGTGGAACTGCAGCTCTCCTCGTGTTGGTAACTACTGGTCTTCATTTCCAGAAAAGAAGAAATCAGAATAAAACAGAAACATTTCTCAGTCTCGAAGCACAGCCACTCGAGGCTAAAGAGCTGGCGGCTTTTCTTCGATCTGAACGACCGCGAGATGACTACATCCCAAACTCATTGAATGCCGTTCCTTCTCTACCACCGCATAGGCGACTAGGATCCATGTATATTGACACTGTTGTTCCTCCCGATATTCTGGACGACGATTTACCAATGACACGCGCTAATACTAAGCGATTGTCTCCAACCCGAGTACTTTCCCGAGTGTCGACCGGTATCAGAGACTCCTGGCCGTTGACAAATCCAGGACACATGCCAAATGCACTACATGGCCTAGCAAGACTTCAGTCTCAATCACAATCAACTATTACGCTTAATCAGGTTGCGCCGCCGGGGTATCTCGTAACATCTGATCCTAAATATCCGAATCGAACGTATTCCAGAAGTTCGAAGACGAGAGTTTTAAAAGATGTAGCCGGGCACCAAAGGCTTTCACAACCAGCTTCCACACACTCGAGCCAACTAACGACAATTTTGAGATCAACATCAGAACGTCTAAGACCCTCCCAATCTCGCAGGAAAAGTCTGTCTCGCACTCTGACAAGTTTTACACGACCCGGTCCTCCGCCGATAGAAAGACCCTCTAGCCCAAACAAAACAATCAGGGTAAAGGAAAGTTGCGAAGCGCTCATAGATAAAAATTCTGAAATATCTATTGCTAGTTCATTCTCCGATGAGCAACTCCTCCAAACGCCAAGCCCAGAAAAGAACGTTGAAAGGATCGCGGGCAGGCTAGGTTCCGCACAGAGCATTCTTCCATCATCTCCAAGTGTAGTTGATGGTGGATTGTGTAATATGGATCTGGAGTATCATGCGACAAGAACTCGTCTCAGCTCGGAGAACAAGCAATGCAGATCAAAACAGAGGAGAGATGTCACGGGAGTTTCCCCAGTCCGTATGTCTCCCGTGGAGTCAAAAGATTATCCTTGCTTACCCAAGAGAGGGATTAGAGTATCAGCACAGGCTTCTGACCACACAACCAGCCGGGTCCTGGGTCCAGAGATTAATGATCCATTCTTCTTGAACTCCAAAAGTGCAAAATTGGTCAGCACAAAAGACCAGCCACGACCTTTGTTCATTCGAAAATCTAAAGACTCTATCCCTCACCAACTGCCGCTAAAAGATATTTCTGGCAACAGCCAAACACCCACAAAACGGGATTCTGTATCGAGTACTTTTACAACCCAGCAAAATACATCTCGGCGGTCCCCGTTAGAGCCAAGTCATACCAGTCCAAGGCCAAGCCAACGAATTAAGAACGGGCACAAACGATCTAAGACAGTCAGAATATCTGTTCTTCCAGCCGCCCCATCTAGTGTCTCGATGGTACCTGAAGAGTCCGAGGAATCGGACGATGAGCAATCACCCTTTAGATATCATGTTCCATCTCCTAGTGTAGGAGTAAATAAACAGCCGAAAAGCCCAAGTCCAAGCCCAAGCCCAAGCCGTGGAAGGTCTCTATTGCAGCGCAGACAACAGAAAATAGTATCTTCAATGTCTGTATTCGATCCGTATATTCATATCCCGCCCAAAATGCCTCTGGGTAGAACGATTAACTCACCTTTCGGAGATGTTCAAATATATTCTCCAACCATGCCATCTCCTACCCGATCATCCCCAGCACGAATATCTCAAGTTCACATATCGCCTAGACGCATAAGTTCTATAGCTGGAAATGATTCAAAGGGAAATTTCTTTCACGATTCAAGATTATCACTTAACACCACTTATTCAAGACGTGAATGTAGCGTTGCTCCAATCACCTCTCCAACCACTTTGCTAGATGAAATTATGGGCTTTCCTCGGCCCCCTATAACTGCCCACTCCTGGCAGTCAGAGCAATCAATCAACTTTGCCCCGGCCTCTTTCTCTGTCTTACCAACAACTAGACCCATATTAGTTCAAACTCCCGCAAACCTTTGCTCCCCACTCCCACTGCAAGGAAAGTCTCCAGCCTTGTCTCCCAACTCGGAGATACTGAGGGCCCTTGAGAACCATAAAGTTCCACAACCTGTACTTACTTTACCTTTTATTCCTGGACATCTTACTGGTCCTCGTGATCTCCCCCCCAAGTACGAATCTCCGACGAGAAGCTCTACTGTTTCGATGTCCCTTTCACCTTCCCCTTCTCGTGCACAAACGCAGAGAATTCCTCAAAAAGACTCCCTACACCAGTCCATATGTATGCTGAGGCGTATGAATTCTGATATATCTGGGTACGAGAGTCCAACTAGCTCATACAGCCAAACAGAAACAGCTGCAAGCCCAGGTTCGAGTCTAAGACAAACAAATATTCGACAACGAACACCAAAACATGAAAGTGGAAGCAGTTATTATCACAAAATACACAATTCTGACAATTATCGACAATCTGGAACACCTTCTAATTCGAAACATCGTGTATTAAAGCATTCCTCAAATGGGGGATACGGTATATCTAGGTTTGTTCCCAGCAAACAGCTCGCTTCGGAACGAGCGATCTCTGTAGGAAACAACTTGTCTGACCTAGAATTGGAGAATATTGTGGATGCGATTCCTGTAGATTCATCCATCATGGTCTCTTCAAGCCCAACCACGGAACCTGAGAATGATTTCCTTCCTACTGAATCAGAACTTTCGTCACAAATCAGGGCAGGGACTGTCGAGTATAGCTCACCAGATCTTACCATAGTGGGAGGCGATGATCGGGAAGAGATACTGGAACTCGAGAGCCCTATCCGTATACAGAAATGGTCCGACAATATTCCAAAGCCTGATTATCATTTCCAATTTCCTAAACTGGAACCTCCCGCCACTTGGAACAGTATTGTTTTGCCACCAACTCGTAGGGAGAGTAGGGAGAATTCACTTCCAAGCCAGTTAGGGTTGAGGAATTCTTTTATAAAGTCTAGTGATGGTCCAAGTATAAGAAGCTCGGTAATCAATAAGAACGATCGTCGAAGCGTCAGAAAATCTGATATTAATGTCGAAGAATTTATACTTCGTAATGTAATCAGTAAAGAAAGAGATGAGACAAGAAAGCAGACCTGTCATTCGCCATCTGACAGAGCAAGTTTCAACAACAAAATACGAAAGAAACCGACTACAATGTGGAGCCATTGGAATGACAGTCCAAGGGATAGTCTGTATGATTCGGACGGATTCTTGAAGAGCAGTCCTGCTAGGTTGAGCACCTGTCTTTGAGGGGCATCAACTTACTTCTAAGATCATGTGCCATGTAACCTTTTCAGAAGGCTGGTTGCGATTTCAGACCCCACCAAAGCTCCGTAGAATTTATGTTCATGCTCCATATATTCCTAGGAGGTTTCATAAACACCCAACGTTCTTGGAGCTCGAGTATGGCTACTCACATGAGGAGAGCTGGAGATCTTGTGGAGCGGAAGGTGTTGAAGCGCAGTATTGGTATAATTTTAGTTGCTACTGTACTTTATTGCCCAAGGGCTTAATTCTCCAAATCCTGTTCTTTCCCTTCCAATATTCATTTTTTTAGTACGGAAATTAATCAAGATGACGGTTTCCGTTATCTAAGAAAACTTTAGCTTATGCTTACACCTCTTCTCTTGTAGCTAAACCAATGCAATCTGAATAAATCGAAATAGGTTAGAGCTCTGCGAGTAATTGGAGCTTGCACTAGCAGACATGGAACGATGGAAGCCTGCTAGCAAAACAGAATTAGATGTTGATGGAATAGCCATGCCATTGGAATTGCTCCTCGTTTTGACGATCGACTGAGACGTATGCATGTTTAAATTCAGGTATGGTAGATACAAGGTAATTGAGAAGAGCTTGAGCCTCCACATCGCCTCACTTTTGTGTTTCAAAAAAGCAGACAAGGACTAGAATCTCGATGAAATATCTTCAAAATTACAGCCTCGTAGCCTCAACTGTAAATCCCCCAAAAGATCGGATACTTCGGGGAAATATTCAATTCGCCCAGAGGTTTCTCAGAATCATCCCAATTGGACTTCAATTGAGTCTCCTTTAGATCCTTGTACCGGTGTTGCGAGATCTTAACTGAAAGATAATGACACCACACAGTCCAATATACCAGACATTGCAAAGCCACCTACCGGAAGTCCTCGGAATATCTACCCTGATCATGCCAATCATTTCGAGGCAAAAAAACCCTATGCTGTTGCTCTTCGACACCTCTGCTGTCCTGCAAACCCACTGAAAAGCTCCCATTTCCTCATGTACACCTAATCGAAGATTTGATCAGAGACTTGATGCGAGAAAAGCACAATTCAGAGATCGTGCGGCACTTTACCCTTGATGATATTGGTGTTCCGCTGCCAATCCCACCATATATTCCCTCAAGGTTTACATATATTATCGAAGCCCACCACAAGAGCTCCATATAGACTAATGATCAACGTAACACAAAAAGTAGAGATGTCATATGATTCCCTGGAAGAAAAGCTTGAAAGCGAGCCTAGAGATCTTCAAGCATCGGAAGAAAGTGACGATGGCTTTAACGGTAGTTGGTAGTCATTGGGACTTAGAAAGGAACAAACTGGAGCATCTTAGAGCTGAATACACTAAAACCTTTGACGGATTTCTCCAAAGGAATTTCTGTGCGTGATTTAAATCTTCTAGTATTTAGAAAAGCTGTGCTGTGCATTTATAGAGCTCCTTAAACTATTTTGAGTTTGCTTTTAGCCACCTCACTTAGCGCATAAAACACTGAGCTTTACCGTATGTCTTTTATGTCTTTCACGGCGTATTTACATGTTGATCGGATTTCACTTCATATGCAACATGATAGAAAGGAAGAAGTTATGTTGTACTGTAGCTTTGTTCAACTACTAATTTGGTGATCATTGAATTCTTATCATACCGCATCGGTTATTTCTAAACGCCTGGGTCAGTTCAAAAAAAAGAAATCTAACTAAAAGGTTTGCCTCCGTTTGTTTTGTTTCCTGCCTGTGCCCCTTTCCATCTCAACTCAATTGTTCTCTTCGCTGCCCTCGGTATCTTCAGCGTCAACCACAGTCTTCTTGTTGTCAACTTGCTTCTGCTCATTTCCCACTTCAACCTCCTTACTCGCCTTAGACTCCTTGCTATTGGGTTCTACTTGCATATCACTAGTCTTAGACTTCTCATCAGTGGCCTTGTTTTGTTCTCCAACCGCCTTTGGCTTAGCACCCTTCATGCTGCTATCAGATTTGCAACAATTGGTAGTTGGTAGACCAGTCTTCTTGTTGATGCCGAACTTGAACCATGGCTGAAACTCTCTGCTGTAGACTCGTGACTTATCCACAATACCTCCCTTGCGTCCCTGCTCCCTGGTACATGGAAGCATCAAAATGCCTCCTTCGCCTTTATCATTGAGAGTGAGGTAATCATAAGCAGCATCTGGGGAGTTTAGCCATCCTTGGAAAGTAACACCTTTGTCGAGGGAGAAAGGCTTTGTTGATTGGGAAGATTCAGAATCATTTTGAGGAATTCCATCGTAGACCTGGTTATTCCAGATGATCTTGACTGGAGGTGGCAGTTGAGTAGGTGGTGCTGGTGCGATGTTATCTGCACTTCTTGGTGGAAGCTTCGACACTCTCTTTTTGTTGGCCAGAATTTCGGTCCATTCAGTTCCTAAGAGAG
>Ga0247804_10000542_pt1 | contig 17362 bp, 19 predicted proteins | sample UWRJL029104C1_FD_181142 | JGI IMG/M metagenome (GOLD analysis project Ga0247804, IMG submission 181142) | Plant litter microbial communities from Arlington Agricultural Research Station in Wisconsin, United States - UWRJ-L029-104C-1 | ecosystem: Environmental > Terrestrial > Plant litter >...
TGGTCGAGCGCTACCGGTACCTGTGGGTGTGGCTCGGCGACCCGACCCTCGCCGACCCTTCGCTCGTGCCCGACATGCACCAGATGACCGACCCGGCGTGGACCGGTGACGGCCTCACGATCTACGCCCCGTGCAACTACCAGCTCGTGCTCGACAACCTCATGGACCTCACCCACGAGGAGTTCGTGCACGGGTCGAGCATCGGGCAGGAGGAGCTGAGCGAATCGGACTTCGTGGTGACCCACGACGACCGCACGGTCACCGTCACGCGGTGGATGCTCGACATCGAGCCGCCGCCCTTCTGGCGCAAGAACATCCGCGACAGGTTCCCCGACTTCGAGGGACGCGTCGACCGCTGGCAGATCATCCACTTCGAGCAGCCGTCGACGATCTGTATCGATGTCGGCGTCGCCAAGGCCGGCACCGGAGCGCCGCAGGGCGACCGCAGCCAGGGGGTCAACGGGTACGTCATGAACACGATCACCCCGGAGACGGCGAAGAGCTGCCACTACTTCTGGTCGTTCCAGCGCAACTACCGGCTCGACAGCCAGCTCATCACCACCCAGTTGCGCAGCGGTGTGCACAATGTCTTCGGCGAGGACGAGGCGATGCTCACGGCCCAGCAGGCGGCGATCGACGCCAACCCCCACTACGAGTTCTACAGCCTCAACATCGACGCCGGTGGCATGTGGGTGCGGCGCCTCATCGAACGCATGCTGGAGGCTGAGGGAAGGATGGCATCGGCGGCGCCCGTCGCGGCGACAGTGCCCGCCGCTGTGCCTACCACCGTGCCCGCCTTCGAGCAGGTCTGAGCGGCGGATGGTCGCCACCCAGTCCGAGGTCTGGCAGCGCGCCCGCGTCGTCGAGACCCGGGCGCTGACGCCGACGATCAGGCGGATCGTGCTCGAGCCCGCCCTGCCGATTCCCGTCGCGCCCGGGGCGCACCTCGACACCCGTGTGCTGATCGCCGGCGAGGTCGACGTGCGGTCGTACTCGGTCGTCGACGCGAGCCCGGATGGGCGGGCGCTCGCCATCAGCGTCTTCCTGTCGGAGACCTCGCGCGGCGGCGGTGCGGTGATGCACGCCCTCCGGCCTGGGGACGAGCTCGAGATCACCCAGCCCAGTGTGGACTTCCCGCTACGGATCGGCGCGTTCCGCTACATCCTGCTCGCCGGGGGGATCGGCATCACGGCGATCGCCTCGATGGCGGCGGTGCTCCGTGGTCTCGGCGCCGACTACGAGCTGGTCTACGCGGGTCGCACGCGATCGGCGATGGCCTACCTCGACGACCTCGCCGAGCTGCACGGCGACCGCCTCAGGGTGCACGTCGGCGACGAGGGCACCTCCCTCGTTGTGACCGATCTCGTCGGCAGCGCGGACGACGGCACGGAGCTGTACATGTGCGGTCCGATCAGGCTCATGGATAGTGTGCGCCGCGCCTGGGTGGTCCGCGCGCTGCCGCTGCCCAACCTCCGGTTCGAGACCTTCGGCACCGGGGGCTGGCACGAGCCCGAGGAGTTCCGTGTGCGGATCCCCGCGCTCGGGCTGGAGACCGTCATCGGTGTCGGCCAGTCGATGCTCGAGGCGCTCGAGCGGGCCGGCGCCGACCTCATGTACGACTGCAGGAAGGGCGAGTGCGGCCTCTGCGAAGTGCGGGTGCTCGACCTCGAGGGCGACATCGACCACCGCGACGTGTTCTACAGCGAGCGGCAGAAGGACGCCAGGGGCAAGCTGTGCTGCTGCGTCTCGAGGGTCGTCGCCACGGGGGATCGGGGCGCCGGCGTCGTGACGATCGAGTTGTGATCGGGCCGGGTCGCAGCAGGCTCGGGCGATGCTCGTGCAACAATCGGGTTCATGTCGCTCAAGCCCGTCGATGGTGTCGCTCCGGCTCTCGGCCGCATGGCGGGGACCCGCCCCGGCTCGCCGCCGAGCATCCTGCTCATGCTGTTCGGCGACTACTGGATGGAGCCGTCTGAGGGGCTTCCCTCGGCGGCCCTCGTCACGCTCCTCGCGGATTTCGGTGTCAACGACGCGGCCGCGCGTGCTGCACTGAGCCGGATGGTCAAACGCGATCTGCTCTCCTCGAGCCGCACGGGCCGGAACACGTCGTACAGCGCGACCCCCCGCACCAAGTCGATCCTGCGCTCGGCGAGCCATCGCATCGTGGAGTTCGGCAGCGGCCACGAGTCGTGGTCGGGCGAGTGGAGCGTCGTCGCGTTCACGATCCCCGAGTACAGCCGCTCGCTGCGCGTGGCCGCCCGCAACCGCCTCGAGTGGCTCGGCTTCGCCCCGCTCTATGACGAGCTCTGGGTGTGCCCGCACGACCGGCACGAGGAGGCCGTGCGCGAGCTCTCGGCGCTCGGCGTGGAGGCGACGCCGCTGCAGGCCACCGTCGCGGCATCCTCGGCTCCCATCCGCCTGCCGCAGTCCGCGTGGGATCTCGAGCAGCTGTCTGCGATGTACGAGCACTTCCTGGAGCGCACGCGCGCCATCCACGACGTGCTCGACAGCACGAGCGTCAGCCCCCAGGAGGCCATCGTCTCTCGCACGCGACTGCTCGAGGAGTGGCTCGACCTGTCGAGCCGGGACCCCGACCTGCCCGACGGCCTGCTGCCGGGGGACTGGCCGCGCACACGTGCCCGGGACACCTTCTTCGAGGCGCACCGCGCGCTCGGCCCGCTCGCGACGGCACGGGTGCGCGCGGTCGTCGGTGCCATCGATGCCGACCTCGCCGAGCGGATCGAGCTTCGCGCCCCGGAGGACTGGCGCCGTTCGACCTAGCGCGGAGCCACCCGGGCACGGTGATTGACAGACATGACATTCACTGTGCATACTGGCACCGCAGATGTCATCTATTTCCGATGGCCGACCTGCGTCACATTCAACGTCGAATGAATTGAGGTCTCGTGAACACCAAGCTTGCCCCTCTCGGCGCACTTGCCGCCGCCGCACTCCTGCTCACCGCCTGCTCCGGTTCGCCGGCTCCGGCGCCGCAGGACGAAGGAGACGGCGAACTCCGCCCGATCTCCGTGGCCGCCCTCCCCATCGTCGAGACCGCCGCACTCTGGGGCGCGATCGATGCCGGGATCTTCGAGGAGTACGGTCTCGACGTCGAGGTGGTGCCCGCACAGGGCGGCGCCCAGGCGATCCCCGCACTGCTGAACGGCGATATCCAGTTCGCGATCGGACAGCCCTTCGGGCCGTTCCGCGCGGAGCTGCAGGATCTCGGAATCTCCGTGCTGACCAACTACGCCTCGAGCCTCGAGGAAGGTCCAGACGTCAACGCGGTCGTCGCGTCCGAGGCATCCGGCATCACCGACATCGCGGACCTCGCCGGCAAGCGGGTCTCGGTCAACAGCCTCGGCGCCGCCGGTGACGTCACGATCATGGCCGCCGTCGAGGCGGCGGGTGGCGACGCGAGCACGATCGAGTTCGTCGAGGTCGGGTTCCCGGATGTCGCAGCGCAGCTCGATGCTGGCAACATCGACGCCGGCTGGGTGCCCGAGCCCTTCGTCGCCCAGATCGTGGGCGGTGGCGGGACACTCGTCATGCACCCGTACCAGGAGACCATCCCCGGCCTCCCGCTGCTCCTGACCTTCGCGACTGCAGAGCTCGTCTCGAGTGACGCGGCCCTCGTCGACGACTTCACCGACGCCATGACCGCAGCCCTCGAGTGGGCGACGGACAACGAGGCCGACGTGCGCCAGGCGATCAAGGACAACCTCGAGGTGCCAGACGCCGTCGCCGACAGCGTGCCGCTGCCGGTCTTCACGGCCGAGTTGGACAAGGGCAAGATCGAGGAGCTCGGCGAGCTCGCTGTGGAGGTCGGTGTGCTCGACGAGGCACCCGACTTCGCGAACCTCTACCGCTAACACAGCCAGCACTGTCGCGGCCGGGCACCCGCCCGGCCGCGACACCACCCCCGACCACCAGGAGCCTCCGTGCGAACCGCCCGTCGAACCACGATCTCCGCTGCGCTCGGCGTTGCGGGAGTCGTGAGCTTCCTCGCCATCTGGCAACTCGCCCCCACCCTCGGGCTTGTCGATGCGCGCTACCTACCGCCCGCCACGGCTGTGCTCGCCGAGCTCGTGGTGGACCTCGGCGAACTGCGGTTCTGGGAGGCGCTCGCCGACACGATGCTCACGTGGTTCATCGGTCTCGCGCTCGCCACGGTCTTCGCGGTCGTGCTCGGCACCATCATCGGCCTCTCGCGAGTGCTGCGCCGCGCGGTCGGCACGACCGTCGAGTTCCTGCGGCCGATCCCCTCGGTGGCGCTCATCCCGCTCGCGGTGCTGATGTTCGGCATCCAGCGCGAGGCCGCGCTCGTGATCGTCGTGTGGGCCACGTTCTGGCAGATCTTCATCCAGGTGCTCTACGGCGTCGCCGACGTCGACACCGTCGCGCGCGACACCGCCAAGAGCTTCGGGCTCGGCACGCGCGCCCGGCTCCGCTACGTGGTGCTCCCCACGGCGCTCCCCTACCTCTCGACCGGGCTTCGGCTCGGCGGCACGGTCGCCCTGATCCTCGCCATCACCTCGGAGATGGTCATCGGCAACCCGGGGCTCGGCCGACTGCTCGAGCTCTCCAGATCCGCCGGCGACACCGTCGGGCTCTACGCCCTCGTCGTCGTCGCGGGCCTCATCGGCCTCATCATCAACCTCATCCTGCGTGCGGTCGAACGCCGCGTGCTCTCCTGGCACCACACCGTGCGAGCGGAGGTGACCCGATGAGCCGCCGCACGGCCTCGCGCGGCCGCCGCACGCTCGAGAGCATCGCCTATGCGCTCGCCGTGCCCGTCGCCCTCGTGGTGCTCTGGGCCGCGTCGGCGATGATCTCGCCCAACCGTTTCTTCCCCGGCCCCGGACGAATCGTCGAGGCCTTCGTCGACACGTGGCTCACCGAGTCGTTCATGATCGACGTCGTGCCGAGCCTCGGTCGGCTGGCGCTCGGCATCATCCTCTCGATCGTGATCGGGATCGCGCTCGGCACCCTCATCGGGTCCTTCAGGCACGTGCGGTCGTTCCTCGAGCCGGTGCTCGAGTTCTTCCGCGCCATCCCGCCACCAGTGCTCATCCCCGTGCTCATGATCCTGCTCGGCATCACCGACGAGATGAAGGTCGTCGTCATCGTGTCCGGCGCGATCTGGCCGGTGCTGCTCAACACGATCGAGGGCGTGCGGGCGATCGACCCCGTCATGCGCGAGACCGCGAGCTCGTATCACTTGAGTCGTCGGAGCAGGATCTTCTCGCTCGTGCTGCCCGGCGCGGCACCGCAGATCATGACGGGCATCCGGCAGTGCCTCTCGGTGGCGCTCATCCTGCTCGTCATCTCCGAGATGTTCGCGTCGTCGTCGGGGCTGGGCTACCGGATCTCGTACTTCCAGCGCAACTACCTGATCGCCGAGATGTGGAGCGGCATCCTGCTGCTCGGTCTCATCGGCGTCGCACTCTCACTCATCTTCCAGGTCGTCGAACGCGCGGTCCTGCACTGGTACCACGGATTGAAGGAGGTCGAGCGTGCCTGACACGACCGGCAGATCGGACGTGCTGCTGCACGTCGAGCACCTCACCAAGAACTACGAGACGCCGCAGGGCACCGTCGAGGCGATCGGGGACCTGACCTTCGACGTGCGGCGCGGGGAGCTCGCCTGCATCGTCGGCCCGTCCGGGGCCGGCAAGACCACCCTGCTCAAGTGCATCGCGGGGCTGCTCGCGCCGACCTCCGGCGTCGTCGAGCTCGACGGCGTTCCCGTCACCTCGCCCCCGGCGAAGATGGCACTCGTCTTCCAGGAGTACGGCCGCAGCCTCTTCCCCTGGCTGACCGTCGCGGCGAACGTCGAGCTGCCGCTCAAGAACCAGGGCATGCCCAAGGAGAAGCGCCGCGAGCTCGTCGAGCGCACCCTCGACGCCGTCGGGCTGGCGGGCGCCGGGTCGAAGCACCCGTGGCAGCTCTCCGGCGGCATGCAGCAGCGAGTCGCGATCGCCCGCGCCGTCGCGTACGGGCCGGAGATCCTCGTCATGGACGAGCCATTCGCGGCGGTCGATGCGCAGACGCGCGCCGACCTCGAAGACCTTGTGCGCACGCTGTGGTCGACCCTCGGGGTGACGGTGCTCTTCGTGACCCACGACATCGACGAGTCGGTGTACCTCGGCCAGCGGGTGCTCGTGCTCTCGAGTGCGCCGACGTTTGTGCAGGAAGATGTCGCGATCGATCTGCCGAACGAGCGCGACCAGCTCGGCACGCGCGCCGACCCGCGGTTCACCGAGCTGCGCACCCACATCTACGGCCAGATCCAGGTCGCCAAGCGCGCGGCAGTGCGTTGAACAAACAGGGAGTCACCGTGTCACTCGCAGGAAAAGTCGCCATCGTCACCGGCAGCGGTCAGGGCCTCGGCCTCGCCTACGCCCGGGAGCTCGCGCGGCAGGGCGCCAGCGTCATCGTCAACGACGTCGATGCCTCGGCCGCCGATGCCGCCGTCGAGTCGATCCGCGCCAGCGGCGGCCTGGCCGCCGCAGTCGTCGCCCCGGTCGGGTCGAGCGAGACGGCGAAGCTGCTCGTCGAGACCGCGGTCGCCGAGTTCGGGCGCCTGGACATCCTCGTCACGAACGCCGGCATCCTGCGCGACACCGTGCTCTGGAAGATGACCGACGACGATTTCGACGCGGTCATCGGTGTGCACCTGCGCGGCACCTTCACGTGTGTGCGCGAGGCCGCGATCCACTTCCGCAACGCCGGCGAGGGCGGGCGGATCATCTGCATCGGCTCACCCACCGGGCAGCGCGGCAACTTCGGCCAGACCAACTACGCGGCCGCGAAGGCGGGCATCGTCGGGATGGTGCGCACCTGGGCGATGGAGCTCGCGCGCGCCTCGGTCACGGTCAACGCCGTGATCCCGGTGGCGGCAACGGCCATGACCGCGACGGTCCCCTACTTCGCGAAGGCCGTGGAGGCGGAGGCTGCGGGCGAGCCGATGCCGGCGTTCTTCAGACACGACCTCGGCTTCGGCACCTCCGACGACGTCGCTGGCCTCATCGCCTACCTGGCCTCGGATGCCGCGGCGGATGTCACGGGCCAGGCCATCGGCATCGGCGGCGACCGCCTCCAGCTCTGGTCGCACCCCGAGGCTGTCGTGACCGAATACCGCGACGGCGGCTGGGACTACGACAGCCTGCAGGAGTCTTTCGGCTCGACACTCGGCGCCCATCCGCAGAGCGTCGGCGAGTCGTTCCCGCCGCTGCCCACCGAACTGCAGCCGGAGCCCGCGACACCGTGACCGAGCGCTACGAGTCCGACATCGATGTCGCCGCGCTCGATGCCATCGACGTGCACGTGCACATCGAGGTGGACGCCGCGGGGAACACCTCGCTGCCGCCGGTGCTCGCTGAGGCCGCGAGCAAATATTTCTCCGCCGGCGGAGCACCGACGATCGACGGCATCGCGGACATGTACCGGGGACTGCGGATGGCGGCAGTCGTCTTCACGGTCGATGCGACGACGCAGCTCGGACATCCGGCGCTCAGCAGCGCCGAGATCGCCGCCGCCGCCGCCAGGCACAGGGACGTGCTCATCCCGTTCGGCTCTGTCGATCCGAGAACCGGCGCGCGGGCGATCGAGCAGGCGACGCGACTCGTCGAGGAGTCCGGTGTTCGCGGCTTCAAGCTGCACCCGACCGTGCAGGGCTTCGACCCGAGCAGCGAGGAGTACTTCCCGCTGTACGCCGAGTTCGACAGGCTCGGTGTGCCGATCCTCGTGCACACCGGCCAGACCGGCATCGGCGCGGCAGTCCCAGGTGGGCACGGCCTGCGTCTGCGCTACTCGAACCCCATGCTGCTCGACGAGGTCGCCGCGGAGTTCCCCGGACTGCAGATCGTCTTCGCGCATCCCTCGGTGCCGTGGCAGGACGAGGCGCTGTCGATCGCGACCCACAAGTCGAACGTGTGGATCGACCTCTCCGGGTGGTCGCCCAAGTACTTCCCCGAGCAGCTCGTGCGAGCGGCCCGCAGCTACCTGCAGGACCGGGTGCTGTTCGGCTCCGACTTCCCGATGATCGACCCGGTGCGCTGGATGCGCGACTTCGCCGCCTACGAGATCGACGATGCCGTGCACCGCAAGCTCGTGCTCTCGAACGCCGCGCGCCTGCTCGGACTCGACGACCCTCATTAACCACCTTCACCAGCACAAGAAGAGAGAACCGCACATGACGACGATCGACTACGCCGACCTCCCAGCCCTCGCGGGTCGCGACCTCGGGTTCTCCGAATATCGCACGGTCACCCAGGAGCAGATCAACACGTTCGCGGATGCGACCGACGACCACCAGTGGATCCACGTGGACCCCGAGCGAGCTGCATCCGGCCCCTTCGGCGCACCGATCGCCCACGGATTCCTCACCCTCTCGCTCGCCGTCGCGTTCTGGACGGAGCTGCTCGAGGTCGATGGTGTCGGCACGAAGGTCAACTACGGGCTCGACAAGGTGCGGTTCCCCGCGCCGGTCACGGTCGGTTCGCGCATCCGGATGTCGGCGGTCATCGCCGAGGTCGCGGAGATCCCTGGCGGCTACCAGCTCGTCGTCGACCAGACGATCGAGATCGAGGGCGGCTCGAAGCCCGCGGTCGCCGCTCGTGGGCTGTACCGTTTCTACAAGTGACCGATGGAGGTCGAGTACCCGATGCTCAACCGAGGACTGGGATCGTGGCTGGCCGCCCGCCGGCGCACGACGCCTGATGCTAATGCCCTGATTCACGGGGATTCCGAGTTCGTCACCTACAGGGCGCTCTCGGAGCGAACCGATGGCCTGGCGGCGATGCTCGCACAACGGGGTATCGCTCGGGGGGACCGGGTCGCCTACCTGGGTGACAACCAGCCCTCCTTTGTCGAGACGCTCTTCGCGTGCGCGATCCTCGGCGCGGTCTTCGTGCCGCTCAACACGCGACTCGCGGCGCCCGAACTCGCCTTCATCGTCGAGAACTCCGGCGCAGCGCTCGTGCTGCACGACCCCAGGCTGTCGGCCCTCGCGCTCGGAGCGGCGGGCTCGGTGCCGGTGCGGATAGCAGAGAGCGTCGCCGGGGATGTCGCGGCTCCGCCAGCGGTCGAACTCGACGAGTCCGATCCGGCCGTGCTGCTCTACACCTCGGGGACCACGGGGCGGCCGAAGGGTGCGGTGCTCACCCACGGCAACCTCACCTGGAACAGCATCAACGTGCTCGTGGATGTGGATGTGGCATCCACCGATGTCGCCCTCATCATCTCCCCGCTGTTCCATGCGGCGTCGCTCGGGATGGGCCTGCTGCCGATCCTCCTCAAGGGTGCGACCGCAGTGCTCGAGCCCGCCTTCGATGCAGGTCGTGCGCTGCAACTCATCGAGCAGCACGGCGTCACGATGCTCAGCGGCGTGCCGACGACCTTCCAGTTCCTCGCCGAGCACCCCGACTGGTCGACGACCGAACTCGGATCGCTGCGCAAGCTCACCTGCGGCGGATCCCCGGTTCCGACCCGCGTGCTGGAGGCCTACGAGGCGCGCGGGCTCTCGTTCTCCCAGGGCTACGGGATGACCGAGGCGTCGCCAGGGGCGACCTTCCTGCCGGCGTCGATGACGCGGGCCAAGATGGGTTCGGCGGGCATCGCGCATTTCTTCACCTCCATCAGGGTGGTGGACGAGCACGGCGAGGTGGCTGCGCCGTTTGTGATCGGCGAGATCCAGGTCGCCGGCCCGAACGTCACGAGCGGCTACCACGGTGATGAGGCGGCGACGCGGGCGGCCTTCACCGACGACGGATGGTTCCGCTCGGGTGACCTCGGTTCGCTCGACGACCACGGCTACCTCTTCGTGTCCGATCGCCTGAAGGACATGATCATCTCGGGTGGGGAGAACATCTATCCGGCCGAGGTGGAGGATCTCATCATGGGCATCGACGGTGTCACCGGCGTCGCGGTGATCGGCGTGCCGGACGAGCGCTGGGGCGAGGTGCCATGGGCGATCGTGACGGTGCGCGACGGCGCCGGCGACGTGGCCGAGATGATTCCGGCCGCGTTGAACGGCAGGATCGCGCGGTACAAGATCCCGAAGAGCGTGGTGCTCGTCGACGCGCTCCCGCGAACCGCCTCGGGCAAGACGCGCAAGCTCGAGCTGCGGCGGCAGGTCGCGGCGGGCGAGCTCGGCGCCATCCCGGCCCACCACCGAACCGCTTAGGCGGCGCGCCGCAGGGTCAGCACCGCATCCTCGATCGTGCCGGTCGAGCCGTTCGGGAGGGTGACCTGCCGTTCGACGAGTGCATTGGTCACGACCGTCCAATCGGCGCGGTCGAGGCGCGGGTTGTCGACGAAGAGCGAGGCGAGCACGTCGTCCGGCGTGGGGAGTTCCGGTGTTGGATGCCCGTGCTCGACATGATCGACCCAGTGCGGCACCCCGGCATGCCCGACCGTCACGAACAGCCCACTGGGAGCGACGGCCTCTGCGGCCCGCCGCAGGATATCCTCGCGCGGCAGGTCGACCGTCGAGTGCAGGAAACAGGACGTGACGAGGTTGTAGGTCGTGGGCGGCTGCCACTCGGCGAGGTCGGCCGCGATCCACTCGATGTCGTCATCCGGGCCTTGGGCGGTCGCGCCGATCGTGAGGGCTGTGGGGGAGATGTCGACGGCCGTCACCGCCCAGCCGTTGTGGGCGAGCCACAGGGCGTCGCCGCCCTCGCCGCTGCCGAGGTCGAGGGCGGTGCCCGGGGTGACACCCGAGACCTCGCGCTCGAGCGAAGCATTCACCCGACCGCTCCATGAGCGGCCGTTGTCGCGGTACCGGTTCTCCCAGTATTCGGCGGCGGTCTGCTCGGTCATGCTGCAACTCCTGCCACTGCAGCCGCGACATCCTGCATCACCAGGTCGGCGTTGATCGCGACCGCGGCCGTCACCCCGGCGGCCGACGCGACGGGCACGAGCGCGCCCGGGTTCGCGACGTTGCCGACCGCGTAGACGCCGGGCACGCTCGTCTGGAACATCGCATCCACGGCGGTCCACTGGCCGAACGGCGTCTCGGTCCGGTCGACGTCGAGTTGCCGCAGCAGCTCGTCACGAGGCACCATTCGCGGGTCGGCGAAGATCGTGTCGAGTGCGAGCGTCGAACCGTCGGTGAACGAGACACCCGTGAGCGTGCCATCCTCGCTCGTCACCGCGGCCACCTGCCGGTCATCGACTCGGATGCCGCGTGCCGCGAGTGTGCGGAGGTCGTGCTCCGCCAGCTCGCCCGACAGTGCAGTGAGTACGGTCACGTCGGACGAATACGCGCGGAGCATGTGCACCTTGTGCAGCGCCGCGGCGGACCCGAGCAGCACGCCGATGCGCTTGTCGCGCGACTCGTAGCCGTCGCAGTACGGGCACGCGACCACGCCGCGGCCCCACTGCTCGGCGAGGCCGGGAACCTCGGGGAGTTCGTCGCGGATGCCCGTGGCGACGATGAGGCGCCGGGTTCGGATGCTGTCCCCGGCATCCGTCGTCAGGTCGAAGCCGTCGTCACCCTGTGCCACGGAGACGACGTTCGCGGTCTCGATGACGCCGTCGGCGGCGCGCACCTCGCGGCGGCCGTCGGCGACGAGGTCGAGCGGTGAGTAGCCGTCGCGGCTCAGCACGCCGTGCATGTGCGGGGCGAAGCGGTTGCGGGGTTCGCCGCCGTCGAGCACGAGTACGCGGCGACGGGCACGGGAGAGGATGAGGGCGGCACTGAGCCCGGCGGAGGCGCCACCGACGATCACGACGTCCCAGGTGATTTCTGTCATGCGGTAATCGTGCATCCGGGCTAGCATTGCTGGCAAATATCTATGCCGAATCAGCAAGGAGACCCGATGGCCGACCACGCCCTCGACGAGATCGGCCCGCGGCTCAAGGGCTGGCGGCAGAAGCGCGGGCTGACCCTCGAGGAGCTCTCGGCGCTCACCGACATCTCGCCGAGCACGATCTCGCGCCTTGAGGCCGGCAAGCGCGCGCCGAACCTCGAGCTCGTCGTGCCGCTCGCCCGGGCGCTGCGCCTCGAGCTCGACGACCTCGTGCCCCGCGCCGTGCCCGACCCGCGCGTGCGCACGGTCATCAAGCGCGTCGACCAGGTGGTCTTCGAGCAGCTGTCGCCGGATGCCTCCCCCTCCCAGGCGGCGAAGGTCACCTTCCCGCCGCCCCAGCCCGGTCTCGTCGTCGACCCGCGGGTGCACGACGGCTACGAGTGGCTCTACGTGCTGACCGGCCGCCTGCGACTCGTGCTCGGCGAGCACGACATCGTCATGGGCCCGGGCGAGGCCGCCGAGTTCGACACCCGCACCCCGCACTGGCTGCAATCCGCAGGTCCCGGTCCCGCCGAGATCCTCGCGATCTTCAGCAAGCAGGGCAAGCGCATCCACCTGCGCGCGAAGCCGGCTGGGTAGGGTCGACAACATGAGCGAACTCGATGTCTCCTTCACTGCGACCATCGGCGTCGACGTGAAGGGCGAGCTGTGGTCGTGTGTCGAGATCCCGGACTCGGTCGAACTGCTCGGCACCGGCAAGGCGGTGCGAGTGGATGCCGCGGTCGACGCGGTCGAGCTCGCGAACGTCGGACTGATGCCGACCGGCACCGGCGGCCACATGCTCTCGCTGAGCGCGAAGGTGCGCAAGCAACTCGGCAAAGACCTCGGCGACTCGGTGACGGTGTGGTTGCGGCGTCGATTGCCCTAGCTTCTTGCAGGCGGCGACTCAGGCCGGTGCGCTGTGTGCCTGCTCCCGCCACTGTCTCGGCGTGAGCCCGAACTGCTGCTTGAAGCGGGTGGCGAGAAAACTCGGATTGTCGAAGCCCCACGCGCTCCCGATCACGGCGATCGAGATATCACTCGATGTGGGGCTCGCGAGCGCATCGCGCACGCCCCGCAGGCGCTGCTCGATGATCGAGCGCTCGAGGCTCATCCCGCGCGACCCATAGATGCGATACAACTCCCGCACCGAGATTGCATTCGCGGCCGCGATCTTGCCCGGGCTCAGGTCCGTGTCCCGGATGTGGTGCCGTACATAGGCGAGCACCCGTTCGGCAGTGGTCGAGTGCATGGCGTCTTTGAGGCGGCGCGAGTCGTCGACCGAGGAGAGGATGAGCGCCCGCATGAGCTCCATGGAGGCAGCGCCGACGTCGGCGGCAGCGCCGCTCTCGCTGATCGTGCGTGCATCGACCATGACGTGCGCGATGTGGTCTCTGACCAGCGAGTAGATCGGGCTCGTCCGCAGATTGCGTGTTGCCGCTCGAATGGTGTCCATCGGCAGGTCGAGCTGATCGAAGTCCACGTGGAATGCGTAGGAGGCCCCGTTCCCCTCCCACGCATAGGTGTACGGGGCGGAGAGGTCGACGAGGATCAGGTCCTGACTGTCGAAGAACTGGTCCTCACGATCCCACATCAGACGATTCTGTGTTCTGAGCGGCAGCGCGAGGGCGATCGGGCAATCGTTCATGGCGCGAGCCATGCGAGGGGTGCGGCGGAGAGTCGTGCCCGATGCATCTATCGTGAGCACCTTCGCCGGGCCGAGCTCGTAGGCGTGGATCTCCGCCCAGAGAGTGTCAGGTGTCTCGAACGAGGCCGCACTCGTTGTGCAGTTCTGGCTGACCGAGTCCTGATAGGCGTCGCAGCGATCGTCCGCGTCGAGAACCGAGGTGTCGAGGATGAGCACGGAGCCTCCGATCACTGGAGCGGCATCAATACGACGCCAGCATGGCAGGGCTCACTTCCGGGTGTCAACGCTCATCTTTGGGCTGGACGAGCCGCCGAAAGTCGGCACCGTGGCAAAGGTTCTCGGCACAGAGCCACAACTTCTCCCTGCAATGAACTGGGACTGTGGCAGCACGAGGAGATACCAGCGCCGCCGACCGAAGGGAGCACCGAAGTGAGCACAATCGTCACCGCAGATGGAACCGAGATCTTCTTCAAGGATTGGGGTGAGGGCCAACCGGTTCTGCTCAGTCACGGCTGGCCGCTCAACGCCGACGCGTGGGAGGCCACCGCGCTGTTCTTCGCGCGCCAGGGGTACAGGGCCATCGCCCACGACCGGCGCGGACACGGGCGGTCCGCGCAACCGTGGAGCGGCAATGATATGGACACCTACGCCGACGATCTGGCGGCGCTCATCGAGCAGCTCGACCTGCATGACGTGATCCTCGTGGGCCACTCGACCGGCGGCGGCGAGATCGTCCGCTACGTCGGACGGCACGGCACGGCCAGGGTCGCCAAGGTGGTTCTCGTCTCCGCCGTTCCGCCGCTCATGGTCCGGCAGGAGGACAACCCGCACGGCGCACCACCCGAGACGTTCGACGGCATCCGCGCCGGAGAGGTCGCGAATCGCTCGCAGTTGTACCGCGACTTCGCCGACGGTCCCTTCTTCGGCAACAACCGGACCGGGGATGTGCCGCAGGGCACCCGGGATGCGTTCTGGCTGCAGGGGCTCGCATCCGGAACCCACAACGCCTACGAGTGCATCGCGGCGTTCTCGGCGACCGACTTCCGGCCCGACCTGGCGAAGATCGACGTGCCCGCCCTGGTCATCCACGGCGACGACGATCAGATCGTTCCGTTCGAGATCAGCGGAAAGCTCTCCGCCCAGCACATCGACGGGGCCGAACTCATCGTCTACGAAGGCGGCGCCCACGGGCTGCCCGACACCGAGCGAGAGCGACTGCACGCAGACCTCCTCGCGTTCGCGAAGTCCTGAAAGCCCAACCAGCACCCACTGCAGAAAGCGAGAACGACATGACCGACAAACCGACCATCGTGCTCATCCATGGACTGTGGATGACCCCGTCCAGTTGGGACACCTGGGCGAGCAGGTACCGCGCCCTCGGGCACGAGGTGATCGTTCCGGGGTGGCCCGGAATCGACGACCGCACGCCGAATGACGTGCGGATCAATCCGAAGGCGCTGGAAGGACTCGGCATCACGCGGATCGTCGACCACTACGACGCCATCATCCGCTCCCTTCCCGCTCAGCCGATCATCATGGGTCACTCGTTCGGCGGGATCTTCGCTCAGATGCTGCTCGACCGTGGCCTCGGCATCGCCGGCGTGGGGGTCGAGCCGGGGCAGCCGGCGGGCGTGCTCGCCCTGCCATGGTCGACCCTCCGCACGGGGCTGCCGATTCTCGCCAACCCGTTTCGCATCAACAAGGCCAACGCGTTCTCGAAGGCCCACTTCCACTACACCTTCGGCAACGACCTCACCCGTGCAGAATCAGACCAGGAGTGGGAGGCGAGCGCGATCAACTCGGTCAATCGTGTGTTCTTCGAGGGGGTGCTGTCGCTTCCGCGACCGAAGTCGGGCATCACGAAAGTCGACTTCACGAAGCCGGACCGCGCCCCGCTGCTGCTGATCTCAGGTGGTATCGACCACGTCGCGCCGGCCGCCATCCAGAAGGCCACGCTGAAGAAGTACTCGGCCGGCAGCGCAACCGTCGAGCGGGTCGAGTTCCCCGGGCGTTCCCACAGGATCGTCAGCCAGGACGGGTGGGAGGAGGTCGCCGACTTCGCCCTGCACTGGGCGCTGGAACGGACCGGGCGACTCGCCCAGGCAGTCGCGCCGTAGCACCCAAGCCACCGAGCGCGGGGCGGCACCAACGATGCCGCCCCGCCACCGAACGTCAGGAGCACATGATGACCATCCCGATTGCACCGGTCGACCGCGTCGCGACGTGGACCGCCGTCCGACACTCGGTTCCAGTGCCAGGTGGATTTTTCGACGTGATGCACCGATTCGAGCGGATCATCGCTGCGTACCCGGTCGATGACTTCGCCGACCGGGTCGCCCGACGGGCGAGCTGGGAAGAGATACTCGAGCACACCGAACGACTGGCACCACTCGGCTTCCTCATCTACTGGAGGAACGCGGTCAGCGACATGATGGCGCTCGCCGGGGACAGCTCGCTCTGCGTCTCCTACCTCATGGGCAATCACACGATCGCCGAGCGGATGTTTCGACACGACCCCAGGGTGATGAACTACGCGCCCCTGCGCGTGGAGATCACGCAGGAGCTCGACGGTCCCGTGCTGTTCACGGTCGAGCAGCCGAGCTCGCAGTTCGGCTCGTTCGGGTCGGAGGACGTGGCGGCGGTCGGCCGTGAACTTGATCGGCTGCTCTCCCGAGTTCTGCGAGCCATGGGAGCCGAGCCCCCCGCGGCGCTCGACCACGGGCCATCGGAGTTCACCCGTGCGTGACAGCGAAGTGGGGCCCGAAGAAGCGTTGCTCTCGGCCGAGATTCCACGGGGCTGGATGCGCCTCACGCGTATCGGCGGACCGACCGTCCTCATCGAGTTCGACGGCTGGCGCATCCTGAGCGACCCGACGTTCGACCCTCCAGGGCGACGATATGGATTCGGGCTCGGCGCCTCTTCGGTCAAGACGGCCGGTCCAGCTGTGCCACGCGAGCACCTCGGCCGCCTCGACGCGGTGTTGGTGAGTCACGATCATCACGCTGACAACCTCGACGACCTCGGCCGAGAGATGCTCGTCGACACGCCCGTCGTGCTCACGACGCACGCGGGTCGGCGCCGACTCGGTGGGGAAAACATCATCGGTCTCAGCGCCTGGGAGAACACCACGCTCGCGCGCCAGGACGGTGCGCGACTCGAGATCACGGCGACTCCGTGCAGGCATGGTCCACCGTTCAGTCGCGCGTTGGTCGGCGATGTGATCGGCTTCGCGCTGCGGCGTCCAGGCGAGGTCAGAACAGCCCTGTGGGTCAGCGGCGACACGGTGAAGTTTCGCGGAACCGATCAGGTGGCCGCGCGCCTGGACATCGACGTTGCGATCATCCACCTTGGAGCGGTTCGCTTTCCGGCCACCGGGCGCCTCACCTACAGCCTCGATGCACGACGTGCAATGCGCGTGCTCGAGCGCATCGACCCACGTGTGGCGCTGCCCGTGCACTACGAGGGATGGAGCCACTTCTCCGAGCCCGAGTCGCACATGCTGGAGGCGGTGGAGGCTTCTCCGGCTCGACACCTCATCCAATGGCTGCCGCTCGGGGAGCCGACGCTTGTCAGGGCGCGAGGGTAGATGTCGGGGTGGGAGTTCGGACTGAGGCTAGAAGCGCCGCAGCTGGTCCTCGAGCGCATCCACGACGAGGTCCGGACGGGTGATGAACGGATGATGCCCGGTCGGCAGTTCGAGCGAGCGAGTTGCTCGAGCTGCGTGGGCACGCTGCAGCGCGACCGACGTGCTGCGGTCGTCTGTGCAGACGAGGTAGGTCGAATCGGCCCCCGCCCAGCCTGCGGCGGTCGTCGGGGTCACGAACGCCGCGGCCGACTGCGCGGTCACCCGATCCCAGGCCTGCTCCTGGGTGACAGCGTCTGCGTCCTGCAAGAACCTGGCCCCGAATGATGCGA
>Ga0247804_10000543_pt1 | contig 17345 bp, 21 predicted proteins | sample UWRJL029104C1_FD_181142 | JGI IMG/M metagenome (GOLD analysis project Ga0247804, IMG submission 181142) | Plant litter microbial communities from Arlington Agricultural Research Station in Wisconsin, United States - UWRJ-L029-104C-1 | ecosystem: Environmental > Terrestrial > Plant litter >...
GGCGGCATAAATCATTTAGCTAAACTATCATTTGGCATAGAATCAGATGCACAGGAAATAATTATGCAGTCTATGGCGCAAGGTTGGCAGGGACTTTTTGAACTTAAAAAAACAAATAACAATGGCAACGGAAATAACAACAATGGCGCAAATGAGGGAAATAAGCAAGCCATACTTAACGCATTTAAAGTCCCTTCAGGTACATTCTGACACGCCATTTGAGAGCCTGTACAGGATGGATGATATATCTATCAGCGCACTCAATAAGGGCACCGGCAGCAAGGCAAGGGGCATGTCGCTATTCGCTATTGCCCTTGTCGATATAATCAGCTTCTTTGGTGATGATGCGTGGAGCGACAGCCAGATACTCGATACTGCTGAAATATTCTATGATGAGTGCTATTGGTTTTGTTTCCCAGAGCTAAAGCATTTCGTTAAAAAATGCAAATCCCTAAAGTTCGGTAAGATATTCGGCAGGTTCAATACCGCCACATTCATAGATTGGATGGCGCAATACAGTTCAGAGGCGCACGAAAAGCGGGCGGGCTACTTTGGCAAAATAGTAAAAAGCACATGGGTAGAGCCTGCCAATATTGTACCGCAGGAGGTTGTTACCGAATTTATATCCGGCATAACCACACAGATGCTACTAAGGCAGGCAAATGAAGAGGCAGAGGCGCACAAGATAAGGCAGGCCAACATGCAACGGCAACAGGAGCAACTAAAAGCCATTATTGAACTAAGAAACACCGCTAAAGATGAGTAGCTACTATACCACCACGACCGAAAGTTACAAGCAACCTGAACCGGCAGAGCATAACACCGTAGACCTCATAAACAAGGTTTGCGAGGTAATGGGTATTGCGCAAAAGCACATGAGAACTAAGAGCCGCGAAAGCAAGATAAAATATACCCGTTGGCTGATATGGTACTTTTTACGTGAGCAGCAATTTACATTTAAAGAGGCCGGACAATGCTTCAAAGGCATAGTTTTCGACCACTCTACCGTATGTAATGCAATGGATAAATTGCCGCATGATATAGAGCGTATGCCAGACCTGCGCCGCAAGTTCAACAAGCTAAAGAAATGGCATAACTCCATTGCTTACGTTGACGACACCGCATAATTCATACATTTGCATCAGAGCGGTGCGAAAGCAATGATAGAACGGATTCAACGTGTGCGCTTATGCTGCCCGAAAGGACGACAGCGAAGCCATTGCAATAAACGCCTGTAATGTTAGAACGTAAGTCGGGTAACCCGAACGGCTCGAAACAACCATTTTTTAAGGGGTTATGGGGATAAAGAACCCCGATATAAACCCACATTTACATAAAGTAAAATACAAAATACATAATGAAAATATTAGAGCTATTCGCAGGCAGCAGGAGTATAGGCAAGGTCGCAGATATGTTTGGGCATTCTGTATTTTCGGTTGACTGGAAGGCATACGACCGCATCAACCTTTCAATGGATATAGGCGCAATGAAACTTTCTGACGTGCCGTTTATTCCTGATATGGTTTGGTGTTCATTCGACTGCACCACCTATACTATAGCGGCAATTAGCCATCACAGAAACGGCACCGAGCCTAAAAGTGACTACGCAAAGAAGTGTGATGCGGTTAATCAGCATGTCATCAGCCTTATTGCTCAGTGGATACTATTCAACCCGTCAATGGTGTTCTTCTTTGAGAACCCGAGGGGTATGCTACGTAAGATGCCCTTCATGCAGCCCTTCACCAGACACACCATATGGTATTGCCAATACGGCGACGACCGAGCTAAGCCAACAGATATATGGACGAATAGCAAGAGCTGGAAGCCGCGCCCTATATGCCATAACGGTAATAAGGATTGCCATCACCAATCCGCTCCACGCGGCAGCAGGACAGGTACACAAGGACGTGTCGGCAGCTATGAACGCAGCATCATTCCTGAGCAGCTTTGCATTGATGTTATTAGTTCGCTTAGATAGACAACAACCACCTTCACCTAATAAAACAAAACGATTATATGAAACTGCAACCATGCTACCTTACAATAACACGACTACAGTTCAGAGAAAATAGCTGGGGCGAAGGAATAAACGAGCGCATACTCAGAGTTGAGCTAATGATACTATTCTTCATCACGATAAGAACTAACAGACCATGAAACCAAACCGAGCATTCCAATCCCTGACCGACAATGACGGGATGCAGCGCATAAACACCACCAAACCAGACCTTCGCCGCAACAACGGGGGCGCACGTACCGGAACAGGGCCAAAACTCCGTGACGGGCACTGGCAACCACTCCCATCGCCACCACTTGGTTAGTTCGATTATTTCGATATCGCCACGCAATGCACACTCACCTACACGACACCAACAGATAAGCCAAGGAACACGGCAAGGAATGCGTTAAATCATACGTCCTGCCACGAGAGCACGCAAGACGGCCTCGAACTATATAGATTTTCTCTATAATCCAAAAGGTACTCCCGAAGGTATGTGCCAAATACGCAATGCATGGGACACCCCGAACGAATGAGTGTAGCACTTTTTTTAAAACGTGTTGTCAAAGTGTTGTCAAATGCTTTGTTTGTTGTCCGTAGATTGTTTATTTTTGTTAAATGAGCCGCTTCTTGCCGACAACACTTCTCTGCCCTAAATGCAATTGCAAAAAAGAGAGAGCTGACTATTCCGCTAAAAATGTTTTACGCAAAACTATCTGTGACGGATGTAAAATAAAAAGTAAAGAGTTTTCTAGAATAAAAAGAATAGAATCAGAGAAGAACAGAAAACAAAAACCAGAGGTAGCCAAAAAAGCAAGACAGAAAAGAGTAATCTCGGGCAAGAGAGCGGCAGCGGAAAGGATGGATAGAGCTAAAAATCCAATATACAAATTCAAATCTGGTGTTAGAACTACACTGTATATGTCTTTTAGGAAAAACGGGTACAAAAAAAGCGAGAAGACTGAAAATATTATTGGGTGTTCTTTGAACGAGTTTAAGGAATATATACGCAGATTATTCTCTCCCGGCATGTCATTTGATAATTACGGAGAATGGCATATAGACCACATAATTCCTTTAGCCTCTGCAAACACAGAAAGTGAAGTTCTAAAATTAAGCCACTATACAAACTTGCAACCGCTTTGGGCTATAGATAATTTACGCAAGGGGAGCAAACAAATGTATATATGTCACTCTTAACTAAAAAAGAATTTTCGGCAAAGTGCAATAAAAGCACAAAAGAATTATCCGTATATATATCCCGCAAAAAGGTTGTAGTAACTGACGACCTTATCGACCCAGCGCACCCTACAAACAAAGCATTCCTGTTGAAGCACGGAGGTACGCCTGATGCAAAGCCTGTTAAGACAGAGCGGGTAGCAAAACCGGATCCGGAAGATACAGAAGAGCAGGAATACGATACCGGCGGGTTCAAGACACTGGAGCAATCAGAACTGGAGTACCAGCACTACCGCGCAGAACGTAACGCTAAGGCCGTGGAGCTTGCAGATATTGAGATAGCGAAAAAGCGCGGACAACTTATCCCCCCTGAGCTTGTAAAGGAACTATTCAAGCAGCATAACCAATCCGTCTTAGTGGAGTTTAAGAATATGATGGATGCCGAATTGCGTAGTGTTGCGAAGGAGTATGACATAAGCGTTGATAAGGTTGCAGAGATTAAAGGCCGGTGGATAGAAGGGCTTAACGGCGCAGTAGACCGGGCTAAGGCATCGACTGCCAAGGGAATTGAAAGTATTGTTAACAACGTTCAGGAAAGTAAATGATTATGGAAGATAAGAACGAACAGATAAACGAACAGATAATATATGCAGACCCTATCCAAATGCTAAAAGAGGCTGGAGATTTTCTAAGAAAATTTGCGCCCAAATCAAATGAACCCGATTTCTTTATGATAGGCAGCAAGAGGTTTAAATCAGGAGAATTAACAGCGGCTGAAATATTATCTGAGTTAAAAAAGCAACCATGAAAATCATTGATCCGTTCTACTACGTAGACATGACTCATAACGACCTAAGCCAGCCTTATTACCAAAAGCTAAAAGATTACAGTATTTTTTGGACCGGAAAATTTATCCCAAGCGCAGGAATGGTGTTAAACGAAATGGCGCGCCGTGGTTGGTTGCGCAATGATTTTAAAGCTAAAAAGCAGTGGAGAAATAAATAATCATGTACAGGAAATCGGGTTATTATCACGTAAAAGTTAGGCGCAAGTTTGGTAGTACACCTTGCACTACCGACTATGCCCCGGCATGGGTAGTAAGGGAGTGGCATCTTGAAGAAGATGAGCCTGAATATGCCAGCTGGTCTGATGGTGCTGAAAATCTTTATCCGGATACCGATATTCTGGAAGTCAACGAGACCCGTATCCCATCGCCTGATGAAAATGAGATAATTCGGGTTGGTGGCGTATCTATTGGTAAATCAAGCGGTGTAATTCCAAATGTATCAATATATTCAGATAGCCCATATCTTAAAGAGATAGTAGATAAACTTAAATGACCGAACCAACCCTAACCATATCCCCGCTGTGGCTCGACCAGCTACTCGATATTATCGAGAGCGACAACACCCGCATCAGCAATATCAAACCGTCTGAGTGGGTGGAGCAAAATGTCGTCATGGAGGAACCTTTCCCCGGCTTGTATTCCTATGAGCTTACCCCGTACTGCCGTGAGATAATAGACTGCTTCGCTATTGACCACCCAATGCTATGGATAGCCATAATGAAGGGTGCGCAGATAGGTTTGTCTGCGGGGGTGTTGATACCCGTACTGCTTTGGAGTATCGTAAATGACCCGTGCAGGATATACTTCATGGTGGGCAGCCCTGAATTGGTGGGTAAAGCCACTGAAAAACTGGATAAAGGCATTGATAAAGCGGGCATCAGGGATTACATAAAGGCGCAGACCATGCGCAAAAGGGCGCAAAATACGGGCGATACCAACCAAAAGAAGGACTTTCCCGGAGGATTTATTCAAATAGATAACCCGAATAACCACTCAAATCTGCGTGACGTATCACTACGAAAAGGGCTATTTGATGACTTTGAGGCAGTAAAACAGGCCAGTAAGAAAGCAGGTAGCACCCGTAAGATGCTCGAGCAGCGTTTCGCGGCGTATGAGGGCAGGCATAAGATAGCCTATGTATCAACACCGGAGATAAAAGCGACCAGTAACATTGAACCGGCATACCTGTTAGGTGACCAGCGCAAGTACCTAACCCCATGCCCATGCTGCGGAGAGTACATCGAATGGCTGTGGACGGTAACTGACGGAGATATTACCGGCGGTATTGTGTGGAAGATGGAGGATATGAAGCTCGTACCCGGCAGCGTGCGGTATAAGTGCCAGAAGTGCGGCGGTGAATTTGACGACAAACGCAAGGGGTGGCTGCTGAACAACGGCTATTGGAAGCCAACAGCGATACCGAGCCAGCCAGGCTACTACAGTTACCACATCAGCGCACTATATGCCCCGCTTGGGTTCTATAGCTGGGAGCATTACGTTAATGACTACCTACAGGCCAACCCGCCGGGAGGTGTAAGGGACGAAGAACTATGGAAGACGTTTGTAAATGTGGTACTTGGACAGACTTACGAACCGTCTAATGAGGAAACGAACGCCAATAGCATACAAAAAAATTGCCGCTCATACCGCATAGGTACAATTCCTGAGCAACAGTCTATCCGTGACGGTAACGGCCCGATAGTCCTGCTTACATGCTCTGTGGATCTTAACGGGATAATGAAAGAGGACAATCAGGACGTGCGCGCGGACTGGGAGGTGTTGGCGCATAGTGCTGAAGGGGCTACTTACTCTATTGCTCATGGCAGTATAGGGACATTTCAAAGGGGTATAGGCAAGGATAATACCGACCGTAAGCATTACACCTATGAGGATAACAAAGAAAACTCTGTTTGGCCTGAATTAAGCCGCGAATTAAGCAGAATATACCAGACAGACACCCCGTCAGATGCCAGCCCGACCAAATTTCGCCGCATGGGCATACAGATAACAGGGCTTGATGTGGGTAATTTTACCAGCTATGCTTATGCTTTTTTGGACAAAACACCGCTGAATGTGGTAGGTTTGAAGGGAGAAAAAGAGCAAAAATACGTCATGGAAGGTGTAGATACCTCTGTTTTCAAGCACGGATTGGAGCGAAAACAGGATTATATACTAAAAGTTGGCGTTATTAAGGACAGATTGGCGCAATACATGATGTTGACATGGGATAAGACCACGGCGCAGCCTACGAACTTCATGAATTTCCCTGAGCCGGGCGAAGGGCTTTATCGGTTCGATAATTATTTCGAACATTTCCAAAGTGAGCATAAGGAACTGGTAAATAACAAAGACGGGTCAATTTCGTGGCGCTGGATAAAGAAAAACAGCGCAGTTGCTAACCACATGTGGGATTGCAGGGTATATAATCTTGCTTTGCGTGAAATAGTGGTAAGTATGTACTTTGACCTAAAAAAATTAAAGGGTATGCAATGGCGTGATTACGTCAGGGCGGTATTGGCGGGGTAATTTTCCTAATTATGCTTATTTAATACACAAAACAGACACAAACAGCCGCATTATCTACTTTGCATGAAAATAATAACATGGCGGGTAGTAATGCGGTTGCGCAAAACAGGATTTCGACAGTAGTAGGCGTTACGCTTGCTAAGGGCAATTTTTCTACTACAAGCCCAAATTTGCCGCCTATAATCGCTATCCTTGGCGAGGCTAACACCGCAAACCAAACAGGACTATCTACCGCACCACTACAGATAACATCGGCCACACAGGCCGGTCAGGTGTACGGCTACGGCAGCCCGATACACAGTGAAGCACGCATATTATTTCCTCAATCTGGCGGCGGCGTATCATGCCCTGTGTTTGTGTATGCTCAGGCAGCAGCAGGCAGCAGTACCGCTAACACCCAAACCATTACCATCACAGGTACGGCAACTGCAACCGGAACAGTGCTTATATACGTAGCAGGACGTACCAATATAGACGGGGCAAGCTATGCAATAAACGTGGTTACGGGAGACACCCCGACCGTTATAGCAGGCAAGATAGTTGCTGCGGTAGGGGCGGCTTTGTCGGCTCCATGTACGGCGGCAAATACAGCCGGTGTAGTTACACTTACAGCAAAGTGGACAGGCTTAACAAGCCAATCACTGCTTTACTCGGTAGATGCGACACAGCCCAATAATGTAACTCTCGGCAGCACTTACGTGATCGCTGAAACTGTAGCCGGAGCCGGTACGCCTGCGATAACCACCTCGCTTAATATGTTCGGCAACCAGTGGAACAACATTATCATCAATACATACGGCCTTGTCGCAGCTACCATCGGCGAACTGGAAACATGGAACGGCGTACCAGATGAAAACGCCCCGACTGGTAGGTATGACGGCATTATATTCAAGCCCGCACTTGCTTTGTCCGGTACTGTTTTGGATAACCCTACTTCTATTACCGGCGCAAATGCACGTAAGACACAATGCACTATTGCCACTTGCCCTGCGCCATTATCTCCCGGCCTGCCTTATGAGGCCGCCGCAAATATGGCCGTTCTGTTGTCTAATGTGATGGCGAACAGCCCGCACAGTGACGTTATCAACCAGTATTACCCTGATATGCCGGTTCCGGCGTTAGGCGTAGTACCTGCAATGAATAGCTATACTGTGCGCGACAGCTATGTTCAGCTCGGATGCAGCACCGTAGATCTTGATGGACGTTATAAGGTCAAAGACTTTGTAACTACATATCGCCCTGACGGAGAAACGCCGCCACAATATCGCTTTGTGCGCTCCCTGGTTATCGACTTCAATGTTGCCTTTGGCTGGAAAGATATATGCCTTAATGAGTTCTTGGGCTATACCCTGTGTGCTGATGAGGATATTGTAACGGCGGCAAAGATACTAAAGCCACGTATGGCTATAGGTCGCGGCAAGGCCTATGCTGAAGACCTCGGCAAGCGCGCATTGATAGCCGATGTGGCATTTATGCAGGCTAATTTTTCCGCCAGCATCAGCACTACCAACCCCGACCGCCTCGATTGCCGCTACCCATACAAGCGCACAGGCTTAGGCAGGATAGTAGCAACTACACAGGTGGCAGGTTTCAATTTTGGCTCATAACTCATAAATATACTACGATATGCCTACAGGCGGGGATCTACTCGAAATAACATGCCAGCACCCAACGTTGGGAACGTATAAGTTTTACCCTAAATCATCAGAGGGCAGCACTTACGACCTTGGCGGCGCGCGCTCATCATCTGATAAGAACATGAGGGACGGCAGCGGTGCGCCTATCCGTAAAATGAACATCAGCAATGCTGGGTTCAAGTCTAAGATAGGCTGGGATATGAACCAGCGGCAGGACTTGGAAAACCTCAACGACCTAAGCAACAGCCCCGTTAATGGCACGTGGACATTCAGCCATATCAACGGCACCAGCTATGTTCTATCGAACGGCTACCCCGTGGGCGACCTTGTGGGCGAAGGTAATGATGCGACCATTGACTGTGAATGGGCAGGCGAAAAAATGCAATTAATATAACTATGAAAGAGATAGTAAATATAGAAACAGCGACTGCGGAGGTAAATAACTGGCTCGACAGCCGTAAGGTGATGCCGACAAAACGGGAGCGTATGCAGCCGACCATTGATAACCTAATAGAGGCCGTTCAGTACGGCATGTTGGTTATCGGTGAGGGCAATGTGCTACGCCACAACCTTGCATTCCCTGTGCTGGATAGTGCCGGTGTGCCTTTTGCCTCTGAGCTTACCTATAAAGCCCGTATCAGCACCGATAGCGTTATCAGGGCTATCTCTGCACTGAAGATAAACATACCCGATACGCAGGTAATGGCCTATATAGCAGAACTTACAGGACAACCCTATTCGATCATAGCGCAGTTGGAAACAACGGATATGCTCATTGCTAAGTCTATAGCGGTTTTTTTTATGAGCTAACTGAGGTAAGCATAAAGAATATCCACGTTTATATACAGAGTATTGCATCCGAATTTAATTGGAGCCCGTCCGTGATAGGTGGGCTCTTTTTAGATAACATCGACCACCACGGACTGATATACTGGTACGAATACATTAAAAAGATACATGCCCCTAAAAAGTAACCCATGCAGCCATTTGTAATACCCACTATTTTCACGGCGGTAAATCAGTTCAGCGCACCCGTGCAGAACATGACCACTGCCATGAATAATCTTGGCGTAAGTGCAGCAAGGACGCAGAGGGTGCTTACTAACTTTGCGCCTACATTATCGAGAGGCACAACCGAGCTTATAGGGTTCGCTAAAAGCGCTATAGGTGTAGGCGCGGCTATAGGCGCAATAGCATTTTCTGGCAAGTCTATTACTGACTATGAAACGGCGGTAGCATCATTCAGGACGATAGTAAGCGACCTTAACGATACGGATTTTTCTAAGTTCAAGAACGAGATAGCCACAGTAGCGACCGATACCCGTAAAAGCACGGTTGATGTAGCTAAGTCATTTGAAAATATCGCAGGTCTTAACGCCAAATTTGCCGAAACAGCGCAGGGGCTTGGTATGGTAGCGACTGCCGCTATAACGTTGGCTAAAGCAAGCCGTATGGAGCTTGGCCCCGCATCAGAGGCGTTGGTAGGCATCATGAACCAATTCGGATATGGCGTGACCGAGGCCAGCAGGACTATTAATGTTCTTGCTGCCGGTCAGGCGGTGGGCGCGGCCAGCATACAGCAGACAACGGACGCGCTGAATAACTTTGGCGCAGTGGCAAGTGGTGCAAATATCACATTGGAGCAATCCGTAGGGTTGATACAAACAATGGCTAAATTAGGCCAGATAGGCGGCGAGGCGGGCAATCAGTTAAGGAGTGCTATCATCAAGATACAGCAGTCCGGTTCGGGTTATCAGTCCGGTAAGTTCAGCATATCTGATGCACTTACTGATGTACGCAATAAGTGGGAGGCGTTAAAGACCCCTATAGCGCAGGATGCGTACCTTACTGATGTGTTTGGGCTTCAGCAGATAACGGCCGGCCGAATACTTGTCAGCAACATAGACACAATCAAAACATTCACCGCGCAGGTTACTGGCACCAGTGAGGCGCAAAAGGCCGCCACCATCAATACGGCTACATTGGCTGTAAAGGCAGAGCAGTTACGCGATAGATGGGTCACGCTGATAACCACTAATGAAGGTGTAGGCGTTGGGCTTACTGCCATTAAGGGCATAATGACATTGGTTACAGACAACATGAGTGGCCTTGTTACTGTTACCGCATTGGCTGCCGGTGTATTCCTTGCCATGAAGGGCTACGTATGGGGCGCAACACTGGCAATTACAGCAGTAAGCAAAGGTATCGCTGCATTGAACTTTATTCAGGGCATAGGAACGGCGATTAATGGGCAGTATGCGTTATCGTGTTTCGCTACGTCCGCAGGTATGCGCGGTATGGCGTTCGCTTCATTTTTCTTAGAGGCATCACTATTGCAGCTTTACCTTGTTACGGGCGGCGTTCTTGCGATCATAGGCATACTTGCGTATGCCTTTTCCGGCACATCGGACAGTGCCAGCATTGCAAACAGGAGCGTTGAGGGAGTGGCCGAAACTATGGCTAAGATAAAAAAGCCAACAGACGAGGCTACTATCGCCATGAGGGAGTATAACAAGGCTGTCGCGGAATTTTCTAAGCAGGAAGAGGCTAAGGCGGTCTATAATTTCAGGGCGGCGCACGGCATGGGCGGACTGAACTATGATAATATCATGTTGGCTATGCAGATAGGTACAGGGGCGAAGGTTGCGCCGGTAGCTAAGGATTTCGGGCTAACTGATACATCTGGAGCCGTGCAATATACCCCGTATGCCCGAGACCTTGAAAAGGAGGCCACAAACCCTAAGATGCAGCAGGGCACAACTAATAATAATGACGGCACCGCATCAAATACCATAGGCGCAGAGGCTTTACGGCAGATAGCGGATAGTACAAAACAAATAGCAGACAATACCAGAGGCGGCGGCTATAACCCATCCGGCGGCACAGGTAGCGCATCCGGGGGACTCATGCCAACAGTAACATCAACAATTGGCAGATAATGGCAGATATAGCACTCATAGAAGTAGGTGAAGGGGGCGACCTGATACTATCCGGTAATAAACTGGAGGCGGCTACGGGCTTTGAGAATGTTCCGTACCTGTCTATGTTCGGCGGTGTTGAATGGTGGGGTAATGAGTTCCTGCCTGAAGCGCAGCAATTCAAAAGCCAAACCGAGGCGGCGCTTACAAAGTACTCACTGAATAGCAATGGCCGGGTAGAGATAGAAAAAGCTATTAACGCTGACCTTGCCATAATCTCTGAGAATGTGCCCGGCACTACAATAGTCGCCACGGCAAGTATCGTCAGCAATGATAGATTGAGCATAGAAGTAACTATTAATGGCCGCACATTTAACTACTACTGGAACCCGTCAGAGCGGTTCTTAACATACCAGATATGATAAACATACCGAGCAAGGCCACTCTATACAACAGGATAATTACATCGTTGCAAACGGTGTTCGGCATTACTATTCCTGAATGGGGCGCGAACTTTTTGCGGGCGATGTCATTGGTTTTTGCCGGCGAATTTAAGTTGCAGTATCTCGCTATCGGCAACCTTCAAAAAAACATCTTCATAGATACCGCTGATGGTGATGTGGTACTAAGGATGGGATTTGTAAAGCTCGGTCGCTATCCGTTCGCAGCTACGCAGGGGCAATACACCTGCACGGTCACAGGAACGGTAGGCGCAACAATACCGGCGCAAACAACGTTCAAGTCGGACGATAGCAGTATGAACCCCGGCTATCTGTTCATTTTGAATAATGACTTCACTCTGACCAGTAGCCCCGACAGCATCGTATTAAATGCACTCACGGCAGGCACGGTGAGCCGCTTATCAGTTGGCGATACATTGACCAGTACAAGCCCATTAGTGAACGTAAGCAATACCGCTACCGTATCTGCTGAGGATATAGTCCCAAATGCCGCTGAAACCATCGAGCAATACAGGGCCAAGGCGCTTGCATCGTTCCAGTTGACCCCGTCGGGCGATAATGCAGTGACATACAGAGAGGAAGGAAGTATTAATATAAGCGGTGTTCAGCAGATATACCCATACGCCACATCGGGGGAATCAAACGAGATAGATATTTACATCGAGGCCACGCCGGACGATAGTACAGACGGGCACGGCACCCCGACAGTAACTATAACTAACGATGTGATAGCAGCTATTGAAGCAGCGAGGCCGCTAGGGGTTTTCGAGGTGAACTACTACCCTATTACACTGAAGGAGTTTATAGTCGAGATAAACATGACCGGCTACCCTGCTTTAACTGCGGATCAGGAAGCGCTGATACTTACCTCTGTAACGCTGTTTACTGCCAGTGTAAGGCCGTTCATTGCCGCGGCTGACACATTGGTAAGCAGGAATGACACCATCAGCTACTACAATCTTCTACCGGCTATATCTTCAGCTATTCCGGGCGTTCCTTACGGCGCGGTATCATTCACCATTGATGGCACCCCGACCACGACATATAATTTTGATAACGGAGAGATACCATACTTGGATAGCATAAACTATGTTTAAGAATATATTCATATGGCTATCAAAGCAGCTATACCCAGATGGCCGGGCGTTCCGCGTGCCTGAACCGGTATTGTCGCTTGTCACTTCCGCTTATACTACGGAAGATGGCAGCGAGATATATACGGCAGAGGATGGCGTTACAGCCTACACTACCGAGGATGGCGCGTCTATGGTTGCGGCAGGTGGCATCCTTCACAGGCTGCACGAGGCTATAGGCGACGTACAATCCCAGACGTGGAGCGATGCAATAAGCGTGATAGATAGCACCATTGCCGATAACCCCAATTTTACCATTGATGATGCTAACGCATGGTATCGTAGGTTGGGGATATACAACAGCGGGACAGTACCGCTTGCTGATATGATGCAGGCCATAAACCAGAAGATAAACTACCCCGGCGAAACAGTATATGGCCGCTCACACTACCTTTTTATTCAGGCGCAGTTACGCCTTGCGGGATTTGATGTGTATGTGTACGAGAACAGGTTCCCTGATGGCATGGGCGGGTATATCACTAAGACACCATCAGAGGTTTTGGGAGTTATTACCGGCATGGCAATACTTGGGTTGTTCGACCTTGGGGATGCAGACCTTGGCGGCGATTATTCCGATACCGGCATGTCGTTAGTTGTAAACTACATAGAGGAATACAAAGACAACGACTTTTCTATAGGCGACAACTACCGGTCTACCTTCTTTGTTGCAGGTAGCGTTATAGGTGATTTTGCAGAAGTGCCTTTATCGCGAAAAATAGAGTTCAGGCAATTGATTTTACAATTAAAGCCCGCTCAGACAGTGGGTATATTATTCATAAACTACGTATAATATGGCATTAAGTATAGCGGATCTTACAGGAACGGTCATTCCACCAAGTATCGATTACCCATATGGCGACGTAAAGAATGCGCCTAATGGAACGAGGGTAGATAGGAATATGGTTACCGACCTATTGCAGACATCACAGGTGGTCATGGATAGGAATTTTATCGTCCCGAACGGGAGCCCGGACAACCTTGCCGACGGCTATCAGCTATTCGAGGCATGGCAGGCTGAGATATTTAGAGGCGGCAACGTACCAGCGTTGACTACCCCCGCATACAGCGGCACATACATCGCTAGCCCCACGTCGCCCATAAAGTTTCGGCAGGGGGTAGGGCTTATGGTTGTTATTAAGGGCAGAATAAATAACTCAGCTCCCGCAGGTGGGGTATCTTCTGACCAGGAGGTATTTGTTTTACCGACCGACCATCGCCCAGCCGAAGATCAAATGTTTCTGTGCCCTGATGCGGTTAGTGGCAGCGTGGCGTATGTAACAATTACGGCAGCTACGGGATCTGTTAAGATATTGGGCACAGTGGAGCCATTTGATAACACCGGCGTATTCCTGAACATTACGTTTATGCGTGACTAACGAACCCTGCAAAAAACGGCATCCGGCATCATGCTAAAAACGGGCGCAAGTAATATGCTATCGTAGGATATAAGGCGATATGAGAAAACAGCCTCAACAGTGATAGCATCGTAGAATTTGTAGATAGTATCACCGGCAACGGTATATCTGTATTTTACGCCCCACAGGGACATGGTATCGCGGGTAAATGATGGCTTCATTTGTGCTATGTTCCAGCCTGCATCCACGGCCTGCCATTCACCGACAAGGGTAGGAACCGGCTTTATGTGACGAGGTTTTGAGCAGGCGGCAAAGGCGATAACGAGCAACACTAATATATTTTTCATGACTTTTTTTGAACAAATGTAATGTTTATCCTCAACATTGATAGCGCATCCATAATAAGACATACGGCAGCCATTGAGCAAATAAGCCGTACTGCCTTGCCAAATTTGACCCGTCAGGTGTTGAATAAGGCTGCGTTTGACGTGAAGGGGGTAACCATGCCCAAGACCTCAAATAAGTTCGTACACCGCAACCGTACATTCTTTAAATCGAATAGCGCGGTAGAACAGGCAACAGGCAACAACACAAGCACTATGTATGCCGTTGTCGGGTTCCGGCCTAAGTCGAACGATAAAAGCCATTCCGTAGAGGACTTACAACAGCAGGAACATGGTGGGGCTATCGATAACCGTTCCTTCATTGCTTTGCAGGAAGCCCGCACCGGCGGCAAGTGGGAGCGACTGATACGTAATGAAGCATTCATGGCAAGGATACTACCGTATATCGTAGACAGCGAAGATAGCAGAGGGCATTCACCGGAGCAGAAATTTACCAAGGCCGCTATTCATGCAGGAGTTGGAGGGTTCGTTATCGGCAACAAGAAAACAAGCAAGGGTAACCGCATCGTATTTCTCATACAGAGCATCAACAGATTTGGCGGCAATAGTGCTATATTATCGTTACCTTTATTCGCAGTTAAGAAGCACCGCAAAGTACGGCCGCGCGCCACTCATTTCATGGAGACGGCCAGCGTAGAGAGTGCAAAAAAAATGAACCAGTATTTTATTGAATTAGCGAATAGGAGGCTACAGCGACCATGATAACATATGAGTACAAGACTATAAAAGAAGATAGCATTTTAAGCGATGACAGGTTGAATTTATACGGCGCTGAAGGGTGGGATCTGATTTCTATTTTCAAGGTAAATTCCCTTGTTGGCAACTACACCGAAAGCAAGTACAGCCATATATTTAAAAGACCAAATGCTTAATGAGCTGGCAAGATAAAATAACGCAACCATACACTATAACCACCGGTGACGGCAAGGTATATACGCCGCTATGGAACCCGCAGGAAAGCGTTCAGCTAATACAGGAGTTCAATATCTCTAAGTTCAATTTTCGCGGGCTTAAAGGCACGCTTGTTGACCGTGGCGAGGTAATGGGCAATGTGTTTGACATACAAATATACTTTGCCGGTGCAGACCATTTAAATCAGGCAGAGGCATTCAGAAATTCTGCTAAAAATAAAAAGGCATGGATAGTATCGCACCCGTACTACGGCGCTATAAAAGTGCAGCCGGTAGGCATACGGTATGATAACAGCGATGGCAATATTACCCGCCTGAATGCGCAGATAATCGAAACTATAGATCCGTCAACGGTCAGCACCAGCGTTAACCAGCGCGACAAGATAGCCATTGACAAAATAGAAGTAGATACCGCACTTGCTGCAAGGTATCTTTCTGATGTGCCAGCCCCAAAGGTCATAGACATTCAGGGCATGACAGCCGATGTGTTAAAAGTGGATAGCCAGTATGCGCCACTGATAAAACTATCTGAAAACTACAATGCATTTAAAACAGGTGTAGCGCGCGCAAATTCGTACATAGCAAAAGCCACGGTTGCCCCTGCAAATGCTATAGGCTCGATACAGTCTGTTATATCAGCTCCGGCGGTGTTCCTTGAAAATGAAGCATCCAGACTGCTGATGTTGGCTAACGCCTACAAAGGCCTATACCGGTACGCCGTTAACTTGCCGCGCTCGATAAAGCTGCTGTACCAAACAACGGCAGGGTCGCTCATTAGCACCATGTGCCTTGCTGTAGTATCTGACCCTGCGAACGACTACAGAACACGTCCGGCGGTGGTATCTGTTATATCCGTTATCCTTACTACCTACAATGAGTATATCGGCAATCTCGATACACTACAGACGGCCAACGGCGGCGAAATAAACAGCTATATTCCCGATAGTGATAGTGTGGGCTTGCTTACTTCTTTAGTGGCTTACACGGTTGGTCAATTGCTCATTATAGCCGCAGAGGCAAAACAGGAGCAGCGGTATGTATTGCCGGAGGATAGTAACGTTACGCTGATAGCTTACCAGCTATATGGCACTGCAGCAGATGAGATAGTAGACCAGTTGATTGCAGACAACGGAATGAATTATACTGAATTTTTGGTTGTAAAGAAAGGAAGGGAAATTATATACTATGTGTAATGACAATTAAAATAGGCAGCACCACATTCGACAAGTACGGCAGTATATCGGTCAGCCTGATATACGATAGTGTTGCGTCTATTTTTTCAGCAGAGGTGTATTTTGATACAGCCAATTCAGCCCACAAAAAAGCATTGCAGCCGGGCTTGTACCCACGGGTAACAATAGAGCATAATGGTAACACCCTGTTCACTGGAACGCTGCTTACATACCGGTTTAAGAGCAGCGCAAGAAAACACCTTGTTGTGATATCCGGCTACAGTACGCCGGGGGTTTTTGAGGACTGTAATATCCTTACCAAAAAGCCAATACAGACCAGCGGACTAAGTCTTACAGAAATAGCAAGGGAACTTATATCTCCGTTCGGGGTGCGCCTTATCGTTGACGATAGTGTAGCCGATGTATGCAGCAAGCCTATACCGAGTATTAACCCAGATAGCACACAGACCATAAAATCATACCTCTCAGAAATTGCAAGTCAGATAAACGTAGTTGTTTCCCACACCGCAGACGGCGACCTGTTGTTTACGGGGTACAAGACAAAGCAGGCATCAGCGCCGTATCTGGTTATACCCAATAACCTGCCGGGCGAAAAGAACAAGGAGTTTATATACAACGAAGGGCAGGCCGCTAACAGGGCATCGGTATTTACGTTCACGCAAGGGCAACCTGGCGTTGAGTATGACCTTATTTTTGACGGCCAAAGGATGCACAGCGATATATCAGTTGTGGCTCAACAGTCAGTGCAAGGCAGTGATGCAACCACTACGCCGGTGCTCATT
>Ga0247804_10000544_pt1 | contig 17332 bp, 11 predicted proteins | sample UWRJL029104C1_FD_181142 | JGI IMG/M metagenome (GOLD analysis project Ga0247804, IMG submission 181142) | Plant litter microbial communities from Arlington Agricultural Research Station in Wisconsin, United States - UWRJ-L029-104C-1 | ecosystem: Environmental > Terrestrial > Plant litter >...
GATTGTTAACGGTCAGGTACAAAGCCTGGGCATCCCCCTGCTTGGCCTCTACGGAAGAAATATTCTGAGCGAAGGCCGCCCCGGCGCTACCTAACATAGCCAGACCACCGAGTACCAGGGCCCGTAGGTAGGGGGCCGGCGTAGCCGTACGGAAGGTGGACGAAGGGGTGACGGCGAGGGGCTGGGCGAAAGAAAGTGAACGGTTCATGGTGAAAAAATGAAGGAGGTGAAAAAGGTTAGACATCTTGCCCTGCTATAGTACCGGGCGTTGAACAGTACAAATGTATGGTAGGTACTTTGCAAAGCAAGGTACTGTTTCAAAAAAAAGAGTGTTTAGCACTCCGTTACCTTTTTTATTGTCTGATTTACAGTGATAAAATTTTTATCTAAATTTCCTCCCCGTTTTCTGTATTACCTTCAAGCTGGGTATAGTCGGGAGAATTCAACCAACGACAACGGATAAAAAGCGGGTAATTGGGAGTGCCGGCACCGCCATTAGAGGTTGTCTTTGCTTTAGGGATGGGGCTGCACGATGTTCTGCCCGCCGTTCTTTCAGCCCTACCTTAGCCGGTCCTAAACAAGCTATTTCTAGTCATGGCTGCTGATTCTGCTTTACCCGAGCTGCCAGGGCGCCGCCGCTTTCTTACGCAGGCCGGGGCCGGCCTGGCGGGCGCCTTACTAGCCCCGGCGCTGCTGCCCGGCTGTGCCCCAGCTTCCACCTTGGCGCATATCAAAGGCGAACTGCAAGGCGCCAACGCCGCCACCGGCCACCTGCTGCGCGACCCCAGCCGCCTCCCCGCCCCCACCCAGGAGCTCGAAACCGACGTGCTCATCATCGGCGGCGGCGTAGCTGGTTTGGCCGCCCGCCGCTGGCTGCATCGCCACGGCCGCAAAGCCCTGCTGGTAGAAATGGACCAGCAGCTCGGCGGCAATGCCGCCGCCGGCCGCAACGCCACCTCGGCCTACCCCTGGGGCGCCCACTACCTGCCCGTGCCCGATGTGCGCAACCGCGAGCTGCTGGATTTCCTGCAGGAAGCCGGTACCCTCACCGGCTACGCGTCCGACGGCCTGCCCATTTACAACGACTATCATCTCTGCCACGACCCCGAAGACCGGCTCAACATCCAGGGCCATTGGCAGGAAGGGCTGGTGCCCAGCCTGGGTCTCGCTTCCGAAGAACAGACGCAAATTCAACGCTTCCTCCAACTGACTGAGGAGTTTAAAACCACCATCGGCGACGACGGCCGCGACGCCTTCCGCATCCCGCTCGATGAATCGTCGGCCGATGCCCGGTACCGACCGCTCGACCAAATGACTTTCGCCGCCTGGCTCGACCGCAAGGGCTTCACCGCCCCCGCCCTGCGCTGGTACCTCGACTACGGCTGCCGCGACGACTACGGCGCCACCGCCGCCCAGGTATCGGCCTGGGCCGGGCTGCACTACTTCGCCAGCCGCAAGGGCCGCGCCCACAACGCCGGCGCCGCCGACGTGCTCACCTGGCCCGAGGGCAACCACTTCCTCATCGAACAGCTGCGGCGGCAGGCCGAGGCGCCCATTCGCACCAACACGCTGGCCTACAACCTGCGCGAAACCGCCACCGGCATCGAAGCTCTGCTTTACGACATCACCACGCGCCAAACCACCCGCGCCACCGCCCGCCAGGTGCTGCTGGCCACGCCGCAGCACGTCACGCGCCACCTGCTACCCGGCCGTCCCGACTACCCCCTGCACCACGCCCCCTGGCTCATCGCCAATCTTACCGTGGACGGCCTTCCGCAGGGCCCCGGCCGTCCCTTGAGCTGGGACAACGTACGCTACCACAGCGCTTCGCTAGGCTATATCAACGCCAACCAGCAGGACCTCACCCAGAGTTCCAACGGCTCCCGCGTCATCACCCTCTACTGGCCCCTCACCGACGAAGCCCCCGCCCCGGCCCGCCGCCGCGCCTACCAAACCACCTATGCCGAGTGGCTGCCCCGCGTCGTGGCGGAGCTCGAAATCTACCACCCCGGCGTGACGCCCTACATCCAGCGGGCCGACCTCTGGGTGTGGGGCCACGGCATGGTGGCGCCCACGCCCGGCACCGTGTGGGGCAGCGGGCGCGCTGCCGCAGCCCAGCCGGTGAACGGCAGAATCTTCTTCGCGCATACCGATTTGAGCGGCGTTTCCATCTTTGAAGAAGGGTTTTACCAGGGTATCCGGGCGGCGCGGGAGATGCTGGCGGTTACTGCATAGCACGTCATGCAGAGCGCAGCGAAGCATCTCGCCTGCGTCACTAGTCTCAACGATTAGAGTTACTATTACTGGCGAGATGCTTCACTGCGTTCAGCATGACGTCCTTTTTTCCCCTTCCTCCCAATAACCAGCCCTGGATACGCTCGGCCCGCTACGACGGGCTGCTGATTCTGGCGCCGCCCTTCCTGGCGCTGCTGGCGGTGCTGCTGCTGCCCGCGTCCTACCGCCACTCGGCCCAGATGCCGCTGCTGGCCTGGGTGGGCCTGGTGGTGCTCATCGACGTGGCCCACGTCTACGGTACGCTGTTCCAAACCTATTTCGACCCGGTGAAACGGCGCGAGCGGCAACTATTACTGTGGGTGGTACCGCTGGCCTGCTATGCTATAGGCGTGGCCCTGCACAGTCTGGGTGGGATGGTATTCTGGCGAGCGCTGGCTTACCTGGCGGTGTTTCATTTCATCCGGCAGCAATACGGTTTCCTGCGCATTTACTCGCGACACGATGCGCCCGCGCCGGGCCAGTGGCTGAATACGGCGCTGGTGTATTACGCCACCATCTACCCGCTGCTGTACTGGCACTTGTCGCCCGGCCGCAACTTCACCTGGTTTGTCGAAGGCGAGTTTTTTCAGGCCGACTGGCCGCTGGGCCGCTTCATTGCCACCGTGTTGTACGTGGCGCTGATTACGGCTTATCTCATCCGCGAAGCCCTGGGGTGGCGGCGCACCCGCTGGCTCAATGTACCGCGCAACCTGCTGCTGGGCGGCACGTTGGTGTCATGGTACGCGGGCATCGTGTGGTTCAATGGCGACCTGGCGTTCACGCTGCTCAACGTGGTATCGCACGGCATTCCGTACCTGGCGCTGGTGTGGCACGGCGGCCCGGCCCCGCGCTCAGCACCCCGGCCAGCGCGGCGCGGGGCCTGGGCCGGGCGCTACGGGCTGCTGGTTTTTCTGGGAGCCGTGGCGCTGTTTGCTTACCTCGAAGAAGGGCTGTGGGACGGGCTGGTGTGGCGCGAGCACGGCAACGTGTTCAGCTGGTTTCAAAGCCTGCCGGCCGTGGATAATACCCAGCTGCTCATGTGGTTGGTGCCGCTGCTGGCGCTGCCGCAATCCACGCACTACGTGCTGGATGGCTTCATCTGGCGGCGGAAGTAGCGCGGACGTTGTAGTCTGCGAGTCAGAACGTTCAACGACGCCGACTCGCGGACTACAACGTCCGCGCTACTTCACAATCACCAGCTCCACCCGCCGGTTCAGCTTGCGCGTTTCCTCCCTATCGTTGCCATAGCGCGGCTTCGAGCCCCCAAAGCCCACCGTAGTAATCCGCTTCTCATCAATGCCGCGCCCCACGAGGTAGCGCTTCACCTCGGCTACCCGCTCTTCACTAAGGGTCTGGTTTTTATCCGCCGGCCCCACGTTATCGGTGTGGCCTTCGAGGCGCACTTCGGTGTTGGGCGCGGCCTGCAGTGCCGCCGCTAAGCGGTTCAGCTCCGTGTAAGACGAGCCCAGCAGCCCCGCTTTGCCCTGGGCGAAAATGATGGACGGCAAATCCACCTTCGCGCCTACGGCGGCGGGCAGCAGCAGCAAATCGCGGCGTGGCGAGCCTTTCGCCACGATGGTATCGCTGACGGTGAGCAGACCGCCGCCGCTGGCCGTCAGCCGGTAGCGACCCGCCAGCAGCGACATCTGGTAGTTGCCGCTGTTGTCGGCCTTGCTGGTGGCGTTGAACTGCACGCCTTGCGGATTGGGCAGCAGAAAGGCCTTCACCTCGGCCCCCACGATGGGCTGCTTGCTGCGGGCATCGAGCACCCGGCCGCTCAGGAAGGCTCGCTCGCTGGTGATGACCACCGGGGCCGGCGCGGCGGCCGAATCGGGCCGCACTATTTTGCCCGTGCGCCAGATGTCGGCCGCCCCGCTGGCGGTGGCTGACGAGCAGAAATACACTGTCTTACCATCGGGCGCGAAGCTGAAGTAGGCGTTGAAGCCTACGCCGTTGATACCCGGGCCGAGGTTGAGCGGCTCGCTCCAGCTGGTCCAGCCGGCGTCGAGGCGGCGACTCATGAAAATATCGGCCGAGCCGTAGCCCATGTGGCCGTAGGAGGCGAAGTACAGCGTCTGGCCGTCGGGCATCAGCCAGGGGCTGAAATCGAAGCCCGGCGAGTTCACCACGGCGCCCAGACTCAGGGGTTCCGAGTAGCCGCCGTCGGCCTGGCGCTGGCTCACGTAGAGGTCGTTGCCGCCCTGCGAGTCGCCGCGCTCCAGCGAGAGCAGCAGCGTTTTCTCGTCGGCCGTCAGGAAGAAGCCGGCGCCGGGCACGGCGGTGTAGTAGTTAGTGATGCGAACGGCCTGCGAGTTCAGGCTTTTGGCGGTGGCGCCGGGCACCGCAGCGGCGCGGGGCACGCGGCTCAGGCCCTCGTCCCTGAAGGTGCCGTCGCGCTCGTAGGTGCCGCGCACCAGCAGGGTCTGCCCCTGCTCGCCCACGATGCCGATGATGCTGTTGTTCTGGGCCGTATTCAGCGCGTCGAGGCGGGTGGCGGGGGCCCAGGCCAGGCCCAGGCCGTCGTCGGTCGAGCGGCTTATCCAGCAGTCGCCGGTGTCGGTGTTGCCCTCGGTATTGCCCGCGAATTTGGTGCGGGAGAAGTACATCGTCTTGCCATCGGGCGCCAGCACGGGGGCAATTTCGTTGCCGGGCGTGTTGATTTGCGCGTTCAGCGGCTCGGGCGTGCCGAAGCGGCTGGGGCCATCTTCCACGTTGAGCTTGAGGCGGAACAGCCGCCACTGCTGGCTGGCTCGGCCAGTAGCCTTCTGCGCCACAATGGGCGTACCGTTGAACTTATCGGCCGCCGTGAGGGCCACCACGCGGCCTTCGAGCTTGTTTTCCAGCTGAAAGCTGCCGGCCGGGCCGGCGGGCACCAGCCGCCACTGCTGCTGCTCGCTGCCCTGGAAAGGGCGCTGCACCAAGGCCATATTCTCACCCGCCTTGTCCACGGTCAGGCAAAGCTTGCTGTGGCGGGCCTCGATGCGGTAATATTCGCTGCCGGTGCGCAGGGGCACGAAGCGCCATTGCTGGCTGGGCGCATGGGTGAATTCCCACTGCACGGTGGCCGCGCCGGCGGCGCTACTGGCGCCTGTCACGTCGAGGCAGCGGCCGCTGCCCCGGCCAATGAGGCCGTAGAAGGCTCGGTCGTCGGGCACGAAGGGCGTTTGGGCCGGCGCCAGCAGCGGAAATAATAAAACTAAAAGGGCAACTAATCGACTCATACGCCACAAAGAACGGCATACCGCGCCGAAGGTGTACAGCTCAGTCAATCAGCTTGTGCTTCATCGCGTACTGAATCAACCCGACCATCGACTTACAGTTAGTCTTGGTCAGAATGTTCTTGCGGTGCGTTTCCACGGTGCGCTCCGAGATGAAGAGCGTTTCGGCAATGTCGTGGTTGGATTTTTCGGCCGCCACCAGCTGCAGGATTTCGCGCTCGCGAGCCGTCAGCTCCACGGGCTGCTCGGCGGCGGGGCCGCGCTGGGCGGGCACGTCGAGGTTTTGCAGCAGCGTCTGGCCCACCTCCTGGCTGAAGTGGGTTTTGCCGGCGGCCACGTCGCGGATGGCCTGGCTGAGCTCGGTTTTGGTGGTGTTTTTCAGCAGGTAGCCCGAGCCGCCGGCCTCCAGCACTTCCATCACCGAGGCGTGGTCGTGAAACATGCTCAGGGCCATCACGCGGATGGTGGGGTACTCGGCGCGGATGTGCTTGGTGAGCTCCACGCCGCTCATCTGGGGCATGTTGAGGTCTACGATGGCGAGCTGCACTTCGGGGTGCTCGCGCAGGCGGCGCAGGGCTTCGTCGCCGGAGTTGGCCTGGGCCACCACGCGCACCACGGGGTCGGTTTTGAGCAGGGTTTTAATGCCCTCAATCACCATCTGGTGGTCATCGACCAGCAGGAGGTTGATACGGGTAAGCGTGTCGCTCATAGCCAGTTTTTCAAGGATAAAAGGAAGCGTAAGAAAATAGAATGAAGTGCCACCGCCCGCCAAACGCTATGAACTGGCGGCGGTTAGCAAACCAGCCTGGCTAGCGGCCCCGCATTCATCTTCAATTCAGGCTGCGAACCTACGAAGTAAAAGCAGTAGGAAAGTCAAACATACCAAATTAATAACTCCCAGGGCGCAAAAATCAGCTTACTGCCTTATTCCGGCAGCGAGCGGCACGGTGGCCGTGACGGTAGTGCCGCGGCCGGGGCGGCTATCCACCTCCAGCGTGCCGCCGAGGTAGCTCACGCGGCTCTCGATGTTGCGCAGCCCGATGCCGGCCTCGGGCCCCAGCGTGGTAGGGTCGAAGCCGATACCGTTGTCTTCGACCAGCAAAGTCAGCTCATTGGTGTGGCGGATGAGCTGCAAATCCATTTCGGTGGCCTGGGCGTGTTTCACGATGTTTTGCACCAGCTCCTGGATGACGCGGTAGAGGGCGCTTTCCACGGCCGGGTCGAGGCGGGTGTCGTCGAGGCCCAGGGTTTCGAGGCGGATGCGCAGGCGGCGCGCCGAGCGCTGCATGGTATCCAGGAACTCGCGCACGGCCAGCGCCAGACCTCGCTTGATGAGGGCGTTGGGCAGCAGGTTGTGGCTGATGCTGCGCACTTCGCGCACGCTCTCGTCCACCAGGTCGAGGGCGTCGGTGAAGCGGCGGCTCTGGTCGGGGCTGAGGGTGGTTTGCAGCTCGTCGTTGAGGGCGTCTACGTTGAGCTTCACCACGCTCAGCATCTGGCCCACGCCGTCGTGCAGGTCGGCGCCGATGCGGCGGCGCTCGGCTTCCTCAGCCTCCAGCACGGCGGTGGCCCGCTGGTGCTCCAGGCGCTGGCGCTCCTGCTCCTGCTCCACCTGCTGGCGCAGGCGGCGGCGGGTGTGCAGCAGCCAGCCCAGGCCCAGCAGCAGGGCGGCAATCACCAGGCTGCCAATGAGCTGAAAGTTGCGCCTGCGCAGGGTTTGCTCCTGGGTGCGCAGCTGGGCTTGCTGCACTTCCTGCTGGCTGGCCAGCACGCGGTTTTCGGCCTGCTGCAATTGTTGCTGCTGGCGCAGCTCGCGGTTTTGGGCGTCCTTGCGCTCGGTGTCGAAGCGGGTTTGGGCCAGGGCCAGCTCGCGGGCCTTGGTGCCATTGAGCAGACTATCACCTACCTGCCCGGCCCGAATGCGCTGGCGGTAGGCTTCGCGGTAGTCGCCGAGGGCGGCGGCCAGGCCGCCCAGCAGCTCGTGGGCCTGCTGGCGGCCGCGCAGGTTGCCCTGCTCGGTGGCAGCGGTCAGGCTGCGCTCAAACAGCCGCTTAGCTTCTTTCAGATGGCCCTGGCGCTGCTGTAGCCGGCCGGCATCGGCCAGGATAAAGGTGCGGGCGTCGTCGCCTTTCACCATCTGGTGGTTGATATCCTGCACCAGCCGGCTCGCCACTTCGGCCTCGGCCAGCCGCCCCACGGCCTTGTTGAGCGAAGCCAGCCGCACCAGCGCATCCGATTCCTGTACCTTGAAGCCGTGCTTGCGGGCCAGCGCCAGCGCCTGCTCGTAGGCCTGCCGGGCTTCGGGCCGATGCTTCATTTTGTCGTGCGCCTCCCCCACCAGCAGCATCGACGTGACATCGTAGGTGGGCTGCCGCACGGCGGCGGGCTGCCGCTGGTAGGCCTGCGCATACTCCAGGGCCTGGGGGTAATTACCGAGCAACATGCTGATATTGGCAAGATTGCCCAGCGCTGAGGCCGCCAGCAGGTGGTCGTTCAGCTTTTCGTACATGCGCAGGCCGCGCACTATGTAGTAGTGGGCCGAGTCGTAGCGGTCCTGCTGCATAAAGGTGCCGCCGATGTTATTGTAGGCCTTGGCGATGTCCTTCTCGTCCTTGGGCCCGCGCGCCATGCGAATCACCCGGCGGTTGAGCACCCGGGCGCTATCGGCGTCGCCCCTCAATTGATAGGCAGCGGCCTGAATGCTCACACTCACCAGCTCGCCCCGGTGGTAGTTGATTTGCCGGGCCAGCGCCTGCGACTGCCGCAAGTACGGCAAAGCCGTGCTGGGGTCCCGAAAAATCACGCTGCGCGCCACGCCGTTCAGCAGCTTCACGCGCACGGTATCGGGCTGCGGGTGGTTGCGCACGCGCGTCAGCAGCGAGTCGGTGAGGCGCGGCGACATGTCGGTCTGGGCCTGGGCCGTCAGCGCCCCCAGCCACAGGCTCAGCACGGCCAGGCAACGCGCGAATAAAGGAGTCGACATGATGGAGCCCACGGGATTGGGGAGCAATATACCACTGGCCCGCCGCCATGCGCTTCCCGCTCGATTGTCCACGCGTCAGCTTGCTACGGTTTGAGGCGTCAATGGCACCTCCAGCGTCACCGTAGTGCCGCGGCCGGGCGAGGAATCAAACTCGGCCCGCCCGCCCAGGTAAGCCATACGGCTCTCGATGTTCTTCAAGCCAATGCCCGCTTCCTCCCCTAGCGCCGCCGGGTCGAAGCCCACCCCGTTGTCCTCCACCATGATGGTCAGTTCCTCCTCGCTGCGAATAATCTGCAAGGTCATCTGCGTAGCCTGGGCGTGCTTGACGATGTTCTGCGCCAGCTCCTGAATCACGCGAAACAGCACGTTTTCCACCGTCGCATCCAGGCGCCCGCCCCGGTCCAGCCCCACCACTTCCAGCTGAATTTTCAGCCGGTCATCGGGCGAAATCTTGCTTAGAAAATCCCGCACCGCCTGCGCCAGCCCCCGCTTGATGAGGGCGTTGGGCATCAGGTTGTGGCTGATGGTGCGCACTTCCCGGAAGCTTTCATCCACCACGTCCAGCGCGTTCTGCAGCATCGTTTGCTGGCCTTCGGTCTGGATGTTGAGCTGCTCGCCCAGCGCGTGCAGGTTGAGCTTGGCGGCCGTCAGCAGCTGGCCCACGCCGTCGTGCAAGTCGGAGCCAATGCGCCGGCGCTCGGCCTCTTCCGCCTCCAGCACGGCTTGCGAGCGCAGGCGCTCCAGCTGCTGCCGCTCCTGGGCAAACTCCACCTCCCGGCGCAGGCGCCGGCGCGTGTAGAGCGAGTAGCCCAGCCCCAGCAGTAGGGCGGCAATCACTAGCCCGGCAATCAGTTGCACGTTGCGGCGACGGATGATTTGCTGCTGCGTGCGGAGCTGGGCGGCTTGCAGGCGGTTCTGCGCTTCTTTGCGCTCAGTGTCAAAGCGCGTCTGTAGTAGCCGGGCTTCCGATAAGGCTTTATCCTTGATGGCGGAGTCGCCAAACGCAATCTGTTTCTGCTGGCTCCGGAAGGCCTCCGTAAACTTTCCCTGCGCCGAATAAGCTGCCGCCAACCCGCTGTACGCGTCCCGAATATTATCGAAAATACCGATTTCCAGCACCAGGGGCAGCGCCTGCTGGTAATACTGCACCGCGGCGACGTGCTGCTGCTCGCGCCCGGCCACCTGCCCCAGCAGTAGCAATGAACGACCTATCAGATAATTATCTCCTACCTGGCGCCCCAGCTGCAGCGCCTGCTGAAAATGCGTCCGCGCCTGCGCCGTCCGCGCCTTAGCCATCTCCACCTGCCCCAGGTACAGCTGCAGAGTGCCCTGGTTTTGCGCATCACCGCTTTGCTTGTTGAGTTGCAATGCGCGGGTTATGTAGGGAGCCGCTTTGTCGTACTGCTTTTCGTTGAGGTACAGGCCGGCGATATTGCACAAACTGGTTTCGTACTCGTGACCGTTTTCAACCGAATCGGCCAGGCTCAGGCTCTGGCGGTAGTAGCGCAGGGCGCGGGCCGTATCGAGCATCTGCTCGGCCAGGGCGCCCATATTGGCCAGCGAGCGCAGTTGCATCCGCTTATCGCTGATGCTTTCGGCAATCTGCAGGTTAGCCACGAACAACTTCAGGCCTTCATGGTACTGGCCTCGGGCGGCATACACGCTGGCCAGCCCATTTTGCACCCGAATGATGCCGGGCAGCACTTTTTGGGCAGCCTCACCCTTTTGGGCTTTGTAGATGGTCAAAGCACTGCTGAAGAATACGGCGGCGCTGTCGAGGTTACCCCGCTCATAGGCACAAACGGCCAGCTCGGTATAAGCAGCTGCCTGCCCGCCATCGTAGCGCAGCGTAGTTGCTCCGCGTAGCGCCTGCCGGGCGGCGGCGGCGGCGGCCTGGGGCTGCACGCCGTTCAGGCGGCTAGCCAGGCCCACGAGCATCTTCACCCTTTCCTTGTCTAGCTGCGGGTGCGTTTGCAGCAAGCGCTGCAACGAGTCAATTTCGGGGTTCTGGGCCTGCAGGTAGCCTGGCAGCAGGCTTAGTGCAACAAGCAGCGTTGGTACCTTCAATCGGTTGAGCAACAGTTTCAGCATACAAAAGCGAAGCCCGTTTTAGGGAGGTGGCTGGCAACGCAGTCCGAAAATGATGCTTTTTTCGCTATCAGCGGCCACTGCTTCGTTTGGCTCATCCGTGCCAGCACGGATGGTTACCCGCGCAACTGCCTGCCACTAATTGGAGTAGAACAACCTATTCTTTCTTCTTTATTTTCCCATCCCATGCGCAAAGGCACCAAAGTCAGCTGGAAATACGGCACCGGCACGGCCACCGGCAAAATCGAATCGGCCCACAAAGAGCCCATCAGCCGCACGATTAAGGGCAGCGAAATCAAGCGCAACGGCTCCGCCGATGACCCGGCCCTGGTGATAGTGCAGGACAACGGCGACCGGGTGCTGAAGCTGAAAAGCGAGGTGAAGGCCGTCTGAACTCCGGATTCTTCGGATTCCACGGATTTTGTGGACGATTACAAAAACAAAGGCCATCCGTTTGGATGGCCTTTGTTACGCTGCGGGCCAGGGCCACAGAATCCGTGAAATCCGAAGAATCCGCGTCAATCCGTGTTTTAGTTATTGTCCTTATCGGGCTCGATAAACGCCTGCTCGTCCATCTCGGTGGGCACTACCACCACGCCCTGCTGCAATTTGCTGTTGCGCTGGCCGTAGAGGAAATACACCACGAAGCCCAGCAGCATCCAGCCCAGGGCCACCTTCAGGGTGAAGGCGTCGAGGGCCACAATCATGCCCAGGCACACGATGATGCCCATGATGGGCACAAACGGGAACAGCGGCGACGAGAGCGGCGCCCGGAACGGCCGCGGCTGCCCGGGGTCCGAGCGGCGCATAATCCACACCCCGGCGCTCACCAGCACGAAGGCCAGCAGCGTGCCGAACGACGTGAGGTCGCCGGCCAGCGAGCCGGGCACGAAGGCCGCAAACGCCCCCACGAACACCAGCAGCGCCAGGTTCGACTTGTAGGGCGTGTTGAACCGGGGGTGCAGCTCGGAGAAGGCTTTGGGCATCAGGCCGTCTTTGGCCATCGAGAAGAACACACGGCTCTGGCCCATGAGCATCACCAGGATAACCGACGAGAAGCCCAGCAGGATGGCCACCGTCACGGCCGTGCCCAGCCACTCGTAGCCGGGCATGTGGGCCTTGATGGCGTAGGTCACCGAGGCTTCGCCGCCCTTGGCGGGGTCGGCAAACTCGCGCCAGTTGGCCACGCCCGTCAGCACGTGGCCGAAGAGGATGTAGAGCACCGTACACACGGCCAGCGAGCCGAGAATGCCGATGGGCATGTCGCGCTTGGGGTTTTTGGCTTCCTGCGCGGCGGTGCTCACGGCGTCGAAGCCGATGAAGGCGAAGAACACGATGGCCGCGCCGCCCAGCACGCCGCCCAGGCCGTGCTTGTTCCAGGCCGTGTATTCGCGCACGATTTCCCCGGCGGCGTTTTTCACGGGCTCGGCGTTTTCGGGAATCAGGTAGGGCGTGTGGTTGGCGGGGTTCACAAACTGCCAGCCCACGGCAATGAACACCAGCACGATGGCCACTTTCAGGAACACCACGACGGCGTTGAACATGGCCGACTCCTGGGTGCCCTTGATGAGCAGCAGCGACAAGGCCACGATGATGAGCAGCGCCGGCAGGTTCATGATGCCGCCCTCGGCCGGGGCATGGCACCAGGCAAAGGGTATTTCGGTGCCAAAGACCTGCAAGAGCTTGTTGAGGTACTCGCTCCAGGCGATGCTGACGGTGGCCGCCCCCAGCGCGTATTCCATGATGAGGGCCCAGCCGATAATCCAGGCCACAAACTCGCCCATGGTGGTGTAGGCGTAGGTGTAGGCCGAGCCGGCAATGGGTATCATGGCCGCAAACTCGGCGTAGCACAGCCCGGCGAACACGCAGCCGATGGCCGCCACCACGAAAGCCAGCGTGACGCCCGGCCCCGAGGCCTGCGCCGCCGCCGCCGCCGTGCGCACAAACAGGCCCGCGCCGATGATGGCGCCCACGCCCAGCGCCACGAGGTTGCCGGCGCCCAGCGTGCGCTTCAGCGTGCCGTGCCCGGTGGAGTTAGCTTCCCCCAGCAGGATGGCCAGGGGTTTTTTAGCGAAAATTTTTGCCATGCGAGATGGTGAAGTGGTGAGATGGTGAAACAGTGAGTGATAGTGCGGCCCCCTGGGCCCGGCGAGTATGTTCAGGCGCTTGCTCCGAGACATGCGCCCGGGCTTGTCCGCCTTAAAAACCCGACCAGACACAGCAGCCGAGCCGAAATATAGGCAGCAAATCCGGCCCCGGCGGCGTGGGCGGTGATGGGGGAAGCTATTGCCCGGCGCTTTAGCGCCGGGAGCGGCATTTCGGTGGCAGGGGCTGTAGCCGGTTCCACCTCCGCTTTAAACCTTGCCCGCCCGGCCGCGTCCAAGCATCCAAATCATTCCTTTACCCCCTTCTTGTTTCGCATGAAAAAGGCTTTTGTTATCCTCGCCGCCCTGGCCTGCACTACTGCCGCTCCCAGCTTTGCCCAAACCAGGATGGCCCCCGTGGGCGCCACTAAAACGCCCGCCGAGCGCGCCGAGCGCCAAACCCAGGCCCTCACCAGCCAGCTGGGCCTGAGTGCCGAGCAGGAGCCCAAAGTAGAAAGCATTCTGCAGGCCCAGCTGACCGAAATGCAGGCCCTGAACGAGAAATACCCCGCCGGCAACCGCCGCGGCATGGCCCCCGAGCTGAAGGCCACCAAGGCCAAATACGACGAGCAGCTGAAGGCCGTGCTCACCCCCGAGCAGTTCACGAAGCTGGAGCAGCTGCGCCAGGAGCGCCGGCAGCAACTGCGCGACCGCCGGAAGGGCTAGCTCCACCGGTCTGCCGCCCCAGGCGTCTGACCGGTTCGTGCCCAAAAACCCTCATCCCACGCTGGAATGCGGGTTTTTTACCCCCAACTAATTTCTGGCACAGCTCTTGCAAACACCCTCTCAACCGCCGTAGGAAGCGCGCTTACGTACCGGTTGGTATTCCCCTGTCCCCCACCCCTCGCTTCGTATCTCAGTCATGAAAAAGACCCTCATCCTGCTGGCCGCCCTGGCCTTCGCCACCGCCGGCACCAGCTATGCCCAGACTACCCCCGCCGCCGCCGGCACTTCCAAAATGAAAGTGAAGGCCGACAAAGGCCCCCGGAAAGACAAACCCAAGCTCAGCCCCGAGCAGAAGGCCGACCACGGCGCCGCCAAACTAGCCAAGGAGCTCGGCCTGGCTCCCGACCAGGAAGCCCGCATTGAGAAAATCCTGCTGGCCCGCAACCAGGAAATGAAAGGCCTGAAAGAAAAAGCCGGCACCGACCGCAAAGCCGCCCACGAGCAAATGAAAACCGTGCGCGACAAGTACGACAACGAGCTGAAAGGTGCCATGACGGCCGAGCAATTTGCTAAATACCAGCAGCTGCGCGCCGAGCACAAAGGCCACGGCGGCCACCGCGGCCACGGCCCGCAGGATGGCAAAGTGAAAGTAAAAAGCAAGGGCTAAGCCTAGCTTGTAGCCGCTGATACCCCAAAGCTCCCGCCTCCCGGCGGGAGCTTTTTTTGTACCTAGCCAGCCCGGCCTACTGCACCCGCCGCCGCACCGGCGCGCAGTACACGGGCTCGGTAGTGGAGCCGTTGAGGCAGGCCCACACCACCTCGACCAAGGTCCCGGAGGGGAAGGGGCCGATTTCGCGCTCGCGGCCGCCGCCTACGAAGATGACCGCGCTTTGCTCGGCCGGTACTGCCGGGTCGTGGCTGGCCCGAATCAGGTTTTGCACCGCGCCTTTCGGGCGCTTGCCCTTGATGCAGAGGTAGCCTGGCTGCGAGCCATCGACGAGCTCCACGTCGGTGGGGGCGGGCAGCTCGACCGGCCGGCGGTGGGCGCCCCGGCTGCCGAGCGGCAGGCCCGAGGAGCGCAGGGCCTCCTCGTTGTTTGGGTAATCGAGGTTGAGCTGGGCGCCCAGGCGCCCCAGCTCCACGCGCACCGCCTGCCGCAGCCGGCGCCGCTGCGCATTCTGGGCGGGGTCGGGGTACAGAATGGTGTTCACGTTGGTATCCAGGGCCAGCGTGGCGTCGGTCAGGGCAGCTACCAGCGTCCCGCCGTTTTTAATAAATGTGCTGCCCGTGGTTTTGTCAATCACGCTGTGGGCGAAGGGCGACAGTTTGTCGTTCTGAATGTGGTCAAAGTTGATAAGGACTTTCATAAGAGGTGTTGAAATGAGTTGTTGAATGGTAAGAAATGGTTGTCACCGTGGTTGCTGGCAAAGCATTTGTGCTGGTTGCTATTGCATGTTCGATAGCCGCTATCGAATGGTCGTTGGCTCCTATTGGATGGTCGTTGGCTCCTATCGAATGGTCGTTAGCCGCTATCGAATGGTCGTTGGCTCCTATCGAATGGTCGTTGGCCGCTATCGAATGGTCGTTGGCCGCTATCGAATGGTCGTTAGCTCCTAACTACATCTGTCGTTGAGTCTGGCCAAACCCAGGGCATCAAATGGTGCAGTTGCTGCGAGGTTCTGTTGCTTCTTCCATGCCGGCAATGGAAAGGGGAACAGTACCGTTGCTAACACAACGATTGACGGGGACAAAGCTATTGGCGGTTTTTGCCAAAAACACGAGTAAAAACACCTGATTTTCAAAACAGGTATTTCTACGGGGTTGGCAGGTATATCCCTCCCAGGAATAATACTACTCACCTGGCAGCTATCTGCGCACGAGTGCCGCCGCAGGGATGCAGCCTTCCGTCGCTCACGTTTAGCAGCGGGAGCGTTTTAATTGAAAATTAATTTGATAGAGCGCAGCGGCTTTGCCAATACAATTCGATATGTTTACGCCGGCTTCCACTTTCACTTTTTCCTATGAGAAGAAATTTACGTTATTCATCCATCTGCTCGTGGCTGGGCCTGCTGGCTTGGCTGCTGGCCCTGAGTCCGCAGCCAGCGGCGGCCCAGAGCAATACTTCGCCTAGCCCGCCGCAGGTGCCGCTGGGGGCAGCAGCGAAGTATGCCCTGCTGAGTGGTGGTAGTATTCAGGCCAACTGCCTGGTACGCGCTATCGGCCGGGCAGGGGCAGCCGACAGCCTGCTGGCGGCGCTGCAAGCCACCGATTCCGTATTTGTGCAGGGCGGGGGCAACGTTGGTCAGGCCCTTATTGATTTGGCCGCCGCCCGCAGCTACTGTAGCAACCTGACGAGCACCAGCATCAGTGGTACGCTGGCGGGGCAGCAGCTGGGCGCGGGCGTGTATGGCATCAGCGGCAATGCTACCCTGAGCAGCGGCGATACGCTGACGCTGGTGGGCGACACCAGCACGGTGGTTATTTTCAACATCGGCAGCAACCTAAGTTTTGCCGGCAATAGCCGCGTGCGCCTGCAGGGCGTGCTGGCCCGCAAGGTATTCTGGAACGTGGGGCAGCAGCTTAGCATAGCCTCGCTGGCCGAGGTACCGGGCGTGCTGATGACCGGGGGCACGGCCAGCGCACAGGGCTGGCTGATGGGGCGGCACGCCGTGCTATCCCTGGCCAGCATTTATCTCACGGACTTGCTAAATGTAAGCGAAGGCAATGTATTCGTTGCTATGGGCCCACAACCACCCGACCCGCCCGGCCCTATTTATACGCCACCACCCACAACGTATGTGCCGCAAGACTGTAACTTGGTGCAGGATGGGAGCTTCGAGTGCTTTCCTTTTTGCGTCAATGCCGAAGACAGCTATGTAACGGGCCAGTTTGCGTCTTATTGGAGTAAACCCTGGCAAAGTAACGGCCAGGGGGGGAACGTGCCAGTTGGGTCATACCGATTTGAGCCCAATTTCGATTTTACTGTTTTCAACGCTTGCGCAAGTGGTGGCAACATCTCAGCCTTTGGCAGTTATACCCAAGGCATATGGAAAAGTGGCGGAGTGCCATACAACCGGTATAATTCCTACGGCGGTTTTCACTATCCCGGCATCATTAACCCTCTCCCTGGACAACCAGTTAATCAACAACCACTTTATCCACTGTACCCAACGGTGCCACAACAACCGCTGCCAGCTATGGCGCAGCACAGCAACGCGCTTACCGGCGGCGGCTACCGCGCTTTACACGCTGGTAGTCAACCGGGGTTGGGCAGCGCTCCAATTGACTACCGGGACTATTTGTACCAACAGCTACTCAGTACCCCGGAAACCAACCGAAGGTATTATGCGGAGTTCTATAACGTCATTTCGCCTAATTCTAATCGCACGGCTGCCAGCTTAGGCTTGGCGCTATGCTCGGACACTCCCCCATTACCGGGCTCGAATGGAATAGGGCGCATTAACCTGCAGCCTGTGATGCAAGGGCTGCCGAATAATACGTATCCAACCTGGCAGCGTATTAGCGGCGTATTTACAACTTCGGCGGCACCCGAGCAATACCTGATGATTGGTGATTTCTCGCAAACCATGACGCCCGTAGAATTACTGGCTCACGAGCGCATCTCACAGATACCGCATGTTAACACGCCAACAAACGCCAACAGTGAAAACAGCTTCCAGCAGCTTCTCACTAATCAGCGTAGCATCGGTGCCGTGTACTACATCGACAACGTCCTCCTCGCTCCCCTCACCGAGGCGGGCCCGGACCACGAATACTGCGCCTACGCCCCGCCCACGCAGCTAGGCACCTGCCCCCTGCCGCCCCAAACCGGGGCCAGCTACTTCTGGGAGATAGTGAGCAGCACCGCCCCCGGCTCCCTTCCGACCCTGCCATCCAACCAAAGCAGCCTTCCCAACATCACGGTGCAGCCTGACTATACCACGACGTATAGGCTGACC
>Ga0247804_10000545_pt1 | contig 17330 bp, 15 predicted proteins | sample UWRJL029104C1_FD_181142 | JGI IMG/M metagenome (GOLD analysis project Ga0247804, IMG submission 181142) | Plant litter microbial communities from Arlington Agricultural Research Station in Wisconsin, United States - UWRJ-L029-104C-1 | ecosystem: Environmental > Terrestrial > Plant litter >...
GATCAATGAATTGGTGAAAAAAGGATCTCAATTTATTATTGCCACTCATTCGCCTATATTGTTGGCATATCCTAATGCGACGATTTATCAGTTATCTCAGTCAGGGGTTGAAGCTGTTTCTTATGAAGAGATTGAGCACGTCAAGTTAACGAAAGAATTCTTGGGTAATCCCTCGAATTATTTAAATAGACTATTCGCCGACACATAAAAACACAAGGCTAGTATAATTCTGGTTTAAGGAATTTCGCTAAAGCGACCGTTGTTGCATCAACGAACTCATCAACGCGAGTATAGAGTCCATCGGTTAGTATTCCGTTTGTCCCGATAGTATGGCGAATTTCATTCTCAGTATCATCGAGCATTTCCTGAAGTACGGGTCCGAGTTCGGCGCCACTTTCAAGCGCTTGACGGATTGAGAGAGGAAGTTCAATCCCGCTACTGTGACCCAATCCGATTTCGCCTACTTGATTAATAATTGCTACCCAACCGTGCAAGAACATGCGATCTGAAATAGTCACCACGTTGCCTTCGAGACCAATCCCATATTGAGCGGTACTCAATTGGGCAAGCGCTGACTGAGCGCGATTGATGGCTCCTTTGATTGATTCTTCATCATTCATGGGTTGGTCCGAGATACCTGATTCAACTTCTAAACCAGATGCTTGAACCTGAGCATACACTTTATGAAATGCTGTTTCGACTGCCTGAAGTTTCGCCTTGTTTTGTGTACCGACAGCAAGTATTATCGGGCTTTCGATAATATTCATTGTTATAACGTCTCCTCTTTATCAGAAAAACGATAATTCTTGTCGGCGTTGTGTGTCTGTTTTCGACCATTTTGCTGTCGAATTCGTTCGGTATTTTTGATTGTAAGACGCGAGACTTCTGATTTCATTTTTAAATAATTAGCGTAATGAACTTTATCGAGTAGGCCGTTAGCAAGTGCTTTATGAATAGCGCATCCTTTTTCATCGGCGTGCCGACAGTTGGCATACTTACAGGTGCGAGCAAGGAGCGTGATATCGTCGAAATTCGCATCAAGGTCATCTTCTGTGCCCCAAAGCTGTAATTCACGAATACCCGGGGTATCGATAAGTATTCCGCCACCAGGTAACATGAATAATTCTCGATGAACAGTGGTATGTTTGCCGGTTGAATCCGATAGTCTGACGGCCTTGGTTGCTTGAGCTTGTCGTCCGAGGAGTTTATTAGTGAGTGTCGATTTGCCAACTCCGGATGATCCAAGGAGGATTGCTGTTCGTCCTGGTTTAATGAAGGTGGTGATACTATCGACACTTGAGTCATCGATGGCGGTAGTGATAACTATAGGTAGGTCAAATGATTCGAGCTGATCGATATATGACTGAAGGTCGTCGGTTTTGTCTGCTTTGTTCAAGATGATGACTGTTTCTATGGCATGCACTGAGAGTTGGAATAGGAATCGTTTTAATCGTTCGATACTAAAATCGTTATCGAGTGCGAGTAACACGAAAGCGATATCGACATTGGCGGCAAAGATTTGTTTTAATGCTCGTTTTCCCGCTACCTTTCGAGCGATCTCATTTGAGCGCAGGACAACCGATTCGACCACTGCGCTATTATCGAGTACTCGAACCGCAACCCAGTCGCCGACTTTTGGCGTTTCATCGCGGGTGGAGTAGTGCGCGAGCTTACCTGATAATTCTGCGGTAATAATTTCAGGAAGAGCGAGTTTAAGGGAGGTGCCGAAGTCGGCGATTACGCGTGCTGGTTGAAGTTCTCCCAGCTTTAAAGAATCCCAGCCCTTTTGGTGCTCATCTGTCCATCCGAATGCCATAAGATTATTCACTACGCTTCATTATGACATGATTACTGGTGTTATAATTGAGGAAATGGTGTGGCGCTTTATTTTTATTCTCGTCCTCTCTGTCATTTCTCTTGCAGGATTGAGTTCGGTTGCCCTCGCTCAAAACCAAGAAGGACGACTCATTACTTTATACGATCGTGGTGTGACACGGGTGTTTCTATCGAACGAAAAGACAATAGGGGATGCGCTCAAAGCACAAGACATTGAACTTGATGCACGCGATACGGTCGAGCCCTCTGTAGACGAAGAGATGGTTGCCTCTGACTATCAAGTGAATATTTATCGTGCTCGACCCGTTGTGGTGGTCGACGGTGCTGTTCGCGTAAAGACAATTTCACCGTATCAAACAGCTCAGCAAATCGCGAAGGATGTCGACATTACTATTTACGATGAAGATCTCACGACACTGAAGCCTATGACTGATTTTGTAACTGACGGCGCGGGACTTGAGCTAACGATTATACGTGCGAGGTCTATCGTCCTTGATTTGTATGGGAAAAAAACAGAGATTCGTACCCACGGGGCGACGGTTGGTGACATGTTGAAAGAAAAAGGAATTACGCTTGGAGACAAGGGTCGTGTGTCGGTATCTCAGGAGACGCCGATTACTCAAGGGATGGAAGTTCGCGTGTGGCGCGAGGGTGTACAGACGGTTGCGATTGATCAAGAAATCCCTGTTTCAAATCAAATTGTCTACGACGTCGACCGACCTATCGGGTATCGAGCTGTACAAGTTCAGGGCGTACCCGGTATTCGAAGTATTACCTATCAAGTTGAGATTAAGGATGGCGCAGAAGTATCGCGAGTAGAAATTGCGAACATTGTAACACGTAATGCAACCGAGCAAACCGAGGTGATTGGGTTGCGAAATGATGGCGGTGGACTGACTCAATCAAAAGGTGCGCAATACTTTACTGATAGTAAGGGTATATCACACCGAGAAACATACTATGACTTAAATATGAGTGTGGTGATGCGAAGCTGTGGGCAAGGCGGCCGTTATTCTGTACGACCAGATGGAGCGAAAGTCGATGCGCAAGGGTATATTATTATCGCCGCAAATTATTCGAATTATCCTAAGTGTTCGTTAGTCGAAACAAGCCTCGGGACGGGTAAAGTGTACGATACCGGAGGATTTGCCGAGCGTCATCCGTATGGGTTTGACTTGGCGACTGATTGGTCGAGGGCTGATGGTATTTAAAGACGCTCGGTTACAGAAATGCGGTAATGCTTATGCTACTATTAAAACTATGCAAGCACCACGCTCTTCCGGATTTACTATCGTTGAATTACTCATCATTATCGTGGTGATTGGTATTCTTGCGGCTATTACAATTGTTGGCTATAACGGTATTCAGAGTCGAGCAATTTCAACTGTTGTTCAGAACGATGTGAAAAGTTCGGCCAAGCAACTTGAAGCCTATAAAGTCGGAACGAGCAGTTCTGAGGTGTACCCAACGACGAATGATTGTACGGCAACCCCAGCGGCTAACTCAATTTGTTTGAAACCAAGCGGTACGACGACACTTCAATACACCTACATGGCTGGTACGAACTCATATTGCCTCAGCGCCGTAAATGGGTCAGTTGCGTATAATTTCTCGTCACTCACGAACGCGACAACACCAGGTGTATGTACGGGTCACTCCGGCCCAGTGGGCGGCCCTATCGCAGATAATGGTGGTGTGGTATCTAGTATGGCCGGTTCGGTATACGGTTTCGCTGACGGAATGAATACGGCAGCCTCATTTAGATACCCGTGGGGTGTGACGGCGGATACGAATGGTGATGTGTATGTTGCTGACTCAGCAAATCATCGAATTCGTAAAGTAACTCCTGCCGGGCTCGTATCGACAGTAGCTGGTAATGGTACGGCCGCACTCGTTAATGGCACTGGTACAAATGCGCAGTTTAATGAACCTGAAGGTTTGGTGCTTGATGGACAAGGCAACCTATATGTAGCTGACGCATCTAATCAGGCAATTCGTAAAATTGTTCTTTCAACCGGGTTAGTTAGTACATTTGCTGGTGGAACGGTGGGATCGGCTGACGGAATGGGTACTGCGGCGCAGTTTAATAGGCCTTCTTCAATTACGATGGACTCGAGTGGCAATTTCTTCGTGACAGATACTAATAACCAACGTATTCGTAAAATAACTCCTGCCGGTGAAGTGACCATATTTGCCGGTAGTACAACAAGCGCAACTGGCACTACAGATGGTACGGGTACAGCGGCGAGATTCGGCACCCCCCGTAATATCGCTATTGGTCCAGATGGATCGCTCTTTGTTGCAGATATGGGCAATAATCGTATTCGTAAAATAACTCCTGCCGGTGTGGTATCAACATACGCCGGAACAACCTCGGGCTATGTTGATGGAGCTGGAACGACAGTTGCAAAATTTAATTGGCCCGCTGGCGTAACAGTTGACCCAAATGGAAATGTGTTCGTGGCTGATGTTGAGAATAATCGAATCAGAAAGATAACACCGGATAGAGTTGTCTCGACATTCGCGGGTACAGGAACAGGAGCGTTCGCTGATGGCACTGGAATTACTGCTGCGGTGAAACGACCACGGGGAATTTATGCAGCAGCAGACGGTAAGATTTATATTGCAGACACTGATAACAACCGCATTCGGCGCATGCTTTAACGGGTAGTATCTAGTTCTATCGCTTTTACAACCGCCGGAATGTATGCACCCATCAATTCATGTCCAGCTAAAATAACTTTCAGGGTGATATTGTCGTTCTGTTGTGCAACTCGGTCAAGATTGTGTTTTACGACGACGGGGTCAAATCTTCCATGGATCATTTGAATAGGTTTTTGAAGCCGCTGTATGTCGACCAGGGAAGTTTGGTGAAGGATGCTTGATTCAAGTGCTGCCATATAAATATCGATGTTTTTATCGGTGACATCAAAACTCGATCCAACAATTTTAAGCTTTAGTGCGAGTGGTGCAACGTCAACAATCCTGGTGGGATATTTTTGTATGAGTTTGTAAAAGTTCCGTAGCAGCTGGTCTGGATTCGGAAGGATTGTTTTTCTCTCCACTTCACTATAAAGCGGCGGGCTACAAAGAATCAGTGATTTTACAAGGAGTGGATAGCGCTTTGTCATCTCAATGGCAACTAAGCTTCCCATTGAGTGACCGACGATGATAACTTGCTGGTTAATGCCGAGTTTTAAAAGTGTTACAATGACTGATTTTGCTTGAATAACTGTATTATATTTGAGCCACCTCGGACTGGGCGATTTTCCGAATCCTAAAAGATCAAGCGATATAATCCGAATATCATCAGGTAGTCGTGAGGCTACTTGATTCCATGAAGCACCAGAATTCCCCATCCCATGCAACAGGAGAACCGTTGCCCGAGGACGCTTCACTTTTTTATCAACATGAACATGGAGTTGATAGGGGATACGCAAATATTTATGAATCAGTGTGTCCAACATTACCTCTATTATAGGCTACAATAGAAACATGAATGGATTAATTAAGACAGTTCGAGCAATTGGTGCTGAATTTGCACGACGATTATATTTCCCGGTATTTATCGCAGGGCTCATCGCAGCCGCTCTTTTAATCGGGATTGGTATTGCACTTATCCAAGTTAATGCATGGTGGTGGATTTTACTGGGATTGATAATTTTTGCGGTGCTTGTTTTCCTAATTCTTGCAGTAGTAGTCAGAATTTTGATCGGAGCAGTCAAGCCTCTACAGACGCATGATCAAGAAGTGATGGTGAGACAATTCGTCGATCGATTCGAAGACGTAGCTGAAACAGTGCAAACGCCAAAAGCTGTCTTGCTGTTCCAGATTGTTTGGGATATTTTACGGCCAACAGACCATGGGTTGGTAAAACGAATGAGCGACCACGCAACCTCATCAAAGCGAGAATTCCAAGAGATTCAGAAGTCATTTGCGCAGCGTTCGTAGTTTTGATATACGATCACGCTCCTGTATATTAAACATTAGCAACAAGGAGAGATACTATGAATAACGAACCAACTTTTGGGAGTCCAGATAATCTGCCTCCCGTCGTACCAACACCCGAGCAGCCTACGCCAGTAGTGGTATCTGCGCCTCAGATCCAACCGGCACCAGTCGCTGTTGCACAGACCGCTCCTCAAGAGCCAAAAAAATCTAAAGGACTTGCTATTGCTTCATTGGTGGTTGGAATCCTTGCACTCGCTGGTGGCTTCTTTTACCTTGGACTCCTCCTTGGTTTGGTCGCTGTAATCCTTGCGGCGGTCGCACTAAAAAAACACACTGGTGGAAAAATTCTCGCTATTATTGGATTAATTACTGGTGCTCTCGGATTCTTGATCTCACTGATTCTTTCGATTATCGCCATTGTCGGGTTCATGGGTGTCCTCCTTGGGACGACCAATACCGAAAAAGCGGACTGGGAAGATGATTACGAACAATCGGTGACTGAAGCAAAAGCCCAAATTGCTGCTAAGAAAGATTTTGCGAAGGGCGAAACGTTAAAAGTAGGCTACCTCAACTTTAAGGTCGTCTCTGTAAAAGATGGATACCTCCCGAAGGCTCCGGTACGCGAAGATTATGATAATACATTTTCATATGTTGAGGCACGTTCAAAACGAACACCAGAGCCGGGAACACGATTCGTGATTGTTGACGTGAGCGTTGAAACAACTGATGATGAAGATACGAAGTACTTCGGGTTTGACCTACTTGCGGGTGGTGAGGATGTGAGTTCGAGGCCAACGACAGTACTTGATTTGGATGGGCTAGAAGTCCCACCGTTTTACGTGCCTTTTGTAACAGGTCCGGCACAACCAGGTTCTCCGAGAACGGGTAAAGTTGTATTTGAAGTTAAAGAAGGTGTGACTGATCTCAAGCTCGTTTATAGTACGACAGTTCAAAATCCGGACACAGGCGATTCGACAGAATTACGCTACACGCTTGCTCTCTAGAGTTTGAGTGTCCAGACGAGTCGAGCAGCATTTTCTTTATTCTTGTAGTTGTACACATCCTCTTCGGTATATTGGAGTGCCATCAGCGCGTCGCTCTTCTTGATCCTGAATCCGATTGTTCCAGTGAATGATTCACCTGGTTGGAGTGCGCGGTCGCTTTTGAGCGCGTCTGTATAGGTGCCTGCTTGTCCGTACACAGTTCCGTTTACTTTGAGTTTGAGATCACTTTGCATGTAGTGAGAATTAGCATCTTTGTTGGTAATGGTGACGTTGACGACAATTATTTCTTCAGTGTCTTTTGTTTTTGCGTCGGTGTAGTTATCTGCAACAGAGTTTACTTTGACATCAACGTAAGCAAAACGTGCTGTTTCGCCTTGAGCGAAGTCCTTTTTACTATCGATAAGTGCTCGGGCGCGAACTTGTGAAGGAGATTCGTTTACTTCTTCGGATACGGTTGGTTTATCCGAAGAGAATACTCCACTGAACGTGAGGATAGTAAAACCGATACCAACGAGCACACTAACCCCTGCAATAATGAGACTTAATTTCTTATTAGATTTTGGCGGAAGTGGCGCAGGTGTAATAGGAGCGGGCGTTGCAGTTGGTGGTGTGATTGGCGCCTGTGCTGGAGGGGGAGTAACTTGTGGGGTATTTTGATCTTGGTCCATATATAATCCTTTGAAAAGAGTTGTTACTTTTATGATACAACATATCGAGGGGTGAAGGGGAATCACCCTGTAGTAATTGTGTCTATGTCGGAAGTGCTTTATGATGGAAGTAAGATATTACGATAGAAAAGAGATGGGTTGCTATGCAAGAAGAAAACAATCAAAGTACCGAGCAGACTCCTTTAGTTGTGCCAGTAGGGCCTCCTGATACAGTGTCAACGAATCCTTTTTTTGTCGCACAACCTGAGGCAGCGCCAGCTCCTGTGGTTACATCCGCCGAGGCAGCACCCGTGATCCCATCGATACCTCCGCAAAAACAACGTTCTAAGAAAAAATTAGTTATTATTATTGGTGCGACGATTGCTGTAATACTTGCTGCTTTTGCATTGTGGTTCTTCCTTGCGGGCCCTGGAAGTGAGTCAGCACTTGATCGTGAGTTCCGTAAAAACTCAGCGTATGTTTATAAAGACGCTCAAATTGATGTCGATACAAAAGAAAAGTTTCAATTTGATCACACTATCACTCCAAAAGACGGAAAAAGTTTCCAAGTCTATGAAGCGAAAGATTACATGAATGTCTTTAGCGATGCTGCGCTCACCCAAGAAGCAAATGCCCAAGTCAGTATTATCGATAAGTCGATTATTATTAGTCCGACTAATTATGTTGGCGCCGAGGATCCTGTCGCAGAGGAAGAGATTCGTATTTCTAACGATCGGGAATGGGGATTGAACGATACCTACTTCATCGCTCAATACGTCGACCTTAAAAGTGGTGAAAAGCTTGAGAAACCGATAGTTCGACCATTCTCAACAAAGAAGGAAATTCAGACACCGATTGTTTCATTTAAAGTGAATGAGGTAGGAACACCATCTTTTACCTGGTCTGAAATCGAAGGCGCAAGTAGTTATTATATTGTGAAATTGAGTGATGGCTACAGCCTCAATACTATTCTCGGTCAAACTGACGAAACGAGCTGGACGTACGAACAGGATAAGACGGGGTACTTCGATCCACAGAATAAAGACTTCTTCACTGGTAGTTATGCTGACGATGATTTATTGGATGAAAATTCTAAATTGGATGCTCAGACCGAGTTACTTGAAGGTGATTCTGATGCTAATTACGGAGTGATTGCCGTAACGGACGATGCGCGCTACTCATCAATCGGCTTGATTGATACAGACGCTATACTCGCGCAGTTACCGTATCGAGAGGCAACAAATGCAAAGAAGAATATGGGGCTTCCTGTTGGTAATAGTGCAGAAATTGACAGTCTCGACAAGATTCCCACACACATGCCAGTTGTACTCGCTGACAAATCAACGGTTATGAAATCGGTCTTTATTGATACTGAAAAGGTTGAGAAATCCGACAAGACAATTATCGTGGTCGGCCAAGGTTATATAACGACGCTCAACATACCTTACAAGATTGATGGCACTGCACTCGAAGGCAAGTTTATCTTGAGGCAGTTCAATGATGGAACCTATAAAGCTGACATCTCGAAAATTGCTGCTCGTAATGTCGAAGAGCAAAACAGAGGTGGTCTTGTAGCGATGGGGGTGATTGCGGAGCGTCCGAATCTTGATAACGTAAAGATTAGTAAGACAAAGCCTTCAGTTCCTTACGATATTAATGCGACCAATCCTTTCACTGAGTACCTCGCTGCGAATATGCTTAACGGAGAAGAGTTTATTGACGTGAGTGCGTATGTTAATAATCCAAGTAACCCTGTTAGTTTGAGCGATGCACTTACTGAAGCAACCTATCAGAATCCGTATCTTGTTTTTGAACCAACAGCAACTGGTAAAGGGAGTGGTGCAACCTATATCGCCGATAAAAAAATCCTCGCAATTCAATATGGTCAGGCTCCTGAAGGTCTTCGCAAAGAAATAAAAACGATTGACGATGAAGTAAAGCGAGTGGTTGCATCGATAATTAAACCAGGTATGAGTGATACAGATAAGGCGCGCGCAATTAACAATTATATTATTGATCGGACGGAATATAATTTTGCTGCGGCTAACGAGATTAAAAAAGGTGACGGCCTCAGTGTTGAATTTAGAAATGTCTCATCACCTGCTGGTCCACTTCTTGATAAATTAGCAGTCTGTTCTGGATACGCGGACGCATTCAAAGTTCTTGCCGATGAGGCTGGCATGGAGTCAGTAGTGGTAAGTGGAACTGCAAATAGTGGTCCTCACGCTTGGAATAAGGTCAAAATCGATGGGAAATGGCGAATGATTGACCCAACTTGGAATGACGCTTTCCAGGACGGACGATACTTCCTTCTGACAGACGCTGAAGCGAATAAGCTCCGTGTTAATATCGAAGGTAAAGACTGGGTTAATCCAGCATTAGTTAGTCGATACGCAGCGGTTTAACGCAAGGTATAAAATAACCCAGCTATGAACGCTGGGTTATTTTTATTCGGTGATGTCGCGGATGACCGTAATCTTTGCACCAAGCGTGTTTAAGCGCGCTGCGAGGTCTTCGTAGCCACGGTTGATCGAATAGATGTTACGGAGCGTCGAGACGCCTGGAGCGGCTAGCATACCGAGTAGGATAACAACTGCAGGACGAAGCGCTGGAGGAGTGATAACTTCAGCGGCTTTCCACTTTGTCGGTCCTTCGACGTAGATACGGTGCGGATCGAGTAGTTCTACTTTTGCATTGAGTTTTGAAAGTTCGGTTAAGTAAATTGCTCGGTTTTCATATACCCAGTCATGGATAAGGGTGCGACCTTTAGCGGTGGCGGCAATAACTGCAAAGAAGGGAAGATTGTCGATGTTCAGGCCTGGGAACGGCATTGAGTGAATCTTGTCGATTGAGGCTTTGAGCTCACTAGGTTTGGTGGTGATATCAACCAGACGAGTTTTACCGTTGAGGGCCGTATATTCATCAGAGAGTTCATATTTGAAGCCCATGTTTTCGAGGAATTTCAATTCAATTTCGACAAATTCAATCGGCGCACGTTCAATGGTGATCTCTGATTTTGTGACAATTGCTGCCGCAATAAAGCTCATCACTTCAATGGGGTCTTCAGAAGGGGCGTATTCGACGTTCTTGTTGATGTCACGTTGACCATGAATCGTGAGGGTGGTTGTGCCAATACCTTCAATTTTTACACCAAGTTTTTCAAGGAAGAAACAAAGATCCTGCACCATATAATTCGGACTAGCATTTCGGATAGTTGTGACGCCGTCGTTGAGGGCTGCTGCCATGATAATGTTTTCGGTGACGGTATCACCGCGTTCTGAGAGAACAATGGCCTTTTCGGGCTTGATTGGCTTTGAGGTTGCACTATAGTGTCCTGTTACGGTATCTACAGTGAGACCAAAGTGTTCGAGTCCACTAAGGTGTGGTTCAACCGTTCGTTCCCCAAGTGTACAACCACCCGCGTAAGGAAGTTCAAATGTTTTGTGACGGTGCATGAGCGGACCGAGGAACATGATGATACTTCGGGTCTTGCGAGCTGCTTCAATATTCATGTTTTCGAGTTTTAGCTTTGCAGGAGGGATAATTTCGAGATCATTATTTTCTAACCATCGTGTCTTAACACCGATACTATTAAGTACCTCAAGGATACGATTTACCTCTTCAATACGAGCGACGCGACGGAGGGTTGTCGTGCCTCGATTTAAGAGAGATGCACAGAGAAGAGCAACGGCTGCATTTTTACTGGTGTTCGTCACGATATGACCAGAAAGTTTATGGCCTCCTTCAACCCTAAAGTTAATTGAACCACTTTGATTCAAGGTGATAATCTGGCTTGACAAAACATCACTAATACGAGCTAACATCTCAAGGCTGATATTTTGACCACCCTTTTCAATGCGGTTTATTGCACTTTGACTGGTGTTAAGCGACTTAGCAAGTTGTGCCTGGGTCATGCCACGGGCCTGTCTTGTCTCTTGTATGAGGGTTCCAATTTTTGACGTATACGATTTTGGTTGCATAAGTACTATAATATATCATAGTTGATATACCGTCAAGAGTAACAAAGTGATATAATGGACGCAAAAGGGGAAAGAATGATGAAAGATCAACCGGTTGTATCGACAGTGTTGCATGATGATCAAGTAGCTACTTTTATTGCAGGAGAAGAAGATCGCGAACGTCGCGGACTTGAACTTATCCCGAGTGAAAATTATGTCAGCCGAGATGTACTCACTGCACTCGGAAGTATCTTTACGAATAAATATGCCGAGGGTTACCCAGGCAAGCGTTACTACGGTGGTCAGGACTTTACTGATCAAGTTGAGCAATTGGCGATTGATCGCGCAAAAGAGATATTTCACGCTGACCACGCAAATGTACAACCACACTCTGGTGCGCCCGCTAATGAAGCCGTCTATAGTGCTTGGTTAGAGCCAGGTGATACAGTGCTTGCGATGGATCTGAGCCACGGGGGTCACTTGACCCATGGTGCGCCGGTGACTCGTAGTGCGCAGCTCTATAACTTTATCCGTTACAAGATGAAGGATACGGAGACAGGTGAGATTGATTATGAACATCTTCGCCTCCTTGCTCGTGAACATAAGCCAAAGATTATCTTGGCTGGATTTAGCGCGTACCCCCGAGAACTTGATTACGATAAGTTCGCCGCTATCGGTAATGAAGTCGGTGCGTTACTTATGGCTGATATGGCACACATCGCTGGTCTTATCGCCGGTGGCGTGGCTGAGAACCCCCTGGATCATGGATTCCATGTCATGACGACAACGACTCATAAGACCCTTCGTGGCCCTCGTGGTGGCCTTATTCTCACAAAGGGTATAGTCGGTAACCCACTGCGCGCCCCAGAAAAGACAATTGAGAATATTCCTACCTTAATTGACCGTGCAATCTTCCCTGGTATGCAGGGTGGTCCACACATGCACTCAATCGCAGCCAAAGCGGTCGCCTTTCATGAAGCGATGCAGCCTGAATTTAAGGAATATGCGGCTCAGATCGTCAAGAATGCCAGTACGCTTGCGGATGCCTTGCAGGCACGCGGCTTCTCGCTCGTGACCGGAGGAACAAGTAACCACTTGATTCTTGCCGATGTGTATAAGAGTTTTGGTATCGATGGCAAGGTGGCAGAGAATGCGCTCGATGCCATTGGCTTAACGATGAACGCCAACTCAATTCCTGATGATGAACTGCCACCATTCCGACCGAGCGGTATTCGTCTCGGAACACCAGCACTGACCACTCGTGGACTCAAAGAGGAACACATGGAACAGATTGCTGAGTGGATGAAGCAAGCAATTGACAAGCGTGAAGATGACGCTGCACTGATTGCACTCCACGCAGAAGTCACTGCCTTTGCTGAACAGTTCCCTTTGCCAAGCGATCGAAGCTAACACTTCTTTCCCATAAAAAAATACGGCCCGTATGGACCGTATTTTTTTATGAGTGTATGACTAAGCGTCGTTACAGTCAGTTGTGTTACCAATTGAAAGTGGTGTTGCCACTTCTGCACCAGTGCCGTAGTCGAAGTAGTAAACTTGGAGACCACTGATGTTTGATGCGATGATCGCTGCTTGGTTAGCGGTTGTTGTCGCTGAACATTTCATAACACGGATCGTGCTCACTGGACTTGCAGAAGTCAGAAGAGTTGTCGCGTAGTTAATAGTAAGTGTGCTTGAAGCAATGTAGAAGCTCTTTGTTGAATCAGAAGCAGTCTGGAGTTCAGTTGCTGCAATTGGATAACGGTTGTTTCCGCCATCAGCTTGGTAGATTTCTGCCTTCTTGAGGAATGCGTTTGCGTTGCTCTTTGCTGAGTTGGTGTTTGCACGTGCAGTAATACCGTTATATGAAACGATAGTGATTGCGGCCAAAATACCGATCACGACGATCACGATCAAGAGTTCAACGATTGTGAAGCCGCGCTCTGATTGCAGGTTAGTTTTTACGTTCATGAAACTCATATTGAGTTGCCCCCTATTTAAAATACGATTATATCTACGACTAATGTACTACGGGGCGAGAATAAGCGCAAGCTTTTTAATAGCCAAAGTGACAATAGTTTTATGTCAGAGGGCAAGCGATGCCGCTACCAGTATCACTCCCTACAGGAATGAATGTATTGGCATTGTTGTTAACGTAATCCCAGTAGTAAAGACGTGCACCAGTAAGGTTGTTGGCTGAACTGATAATGTCAGCTTGAGCACTGTTCGGCGTGGTGCCGCACTTGATGAACTTGACTGTATTAGGAGAGGTTGGCTGCGTGGTTGTCAGGGCAAAACTGACACTCGTTGACGACAAGTAATAGGACTTCGTTGAATCACCAGTAAGATCAGCGGTGCTGTATGGGTACCGGCCGATTTCGGCATTATAGATTTCTATTTTTTGCGTCACCGCACGAGCACTCGATTGAGCACTCGTGACATTCGCTCGCGCTGTAATACCGTTATACGAAACAATAGTAATTGACGCCAAAATACCGATAACGACGATAACGACGAGGAGTTCGACGATCGTGAATCCTGATTGAGAAGAGAGCCTACTCTTGATACCCTTGAGAGTTGTTAGCATAAGCCTAATAATAGGCTATATGAGTCGATTGAGCAAGTTTGCTACCATTCGCCCATATAGCTAATACTGTCGAATGAAGTCCAGGTTGAACTTACGACGCTTGAAACGATGGTGCAACCAGATCCTGATCCTGGAGTAATATCAATACGCCCCCAGCCCGAAGCGTTCGCGGCCGTGAGGAGGAGTTGTTCTTTTGGACAATACCCACCAGCAGGTATATTCGCCATTACTCCAGCAGCCCCGGCTGCTACTAAACCTTTGATATGCACCATGCCATCTGCAGATTTTGTGAATTGAGGTGTTGAATATGGCGCTGCATAATGAGCCCATCCGTTAACCAAAGGTAAGGCACACCATTGAGTAGTACAGCTTGTTCCTGTTGCTCGACCACTTGGAAAGTAGACCCCCATAAGTGAAAGGTAGCCGTTGCTTCCGCCTTTGGCAAGGACGTCGCCGCTTGTACCGACGACACTTATATGGCTTTGTACTTCGGAGTTCACATTCACAAGGTGTGAATATTCTGCTGGGCGGTATCCAACAGGAAGGTTGAATATTGGCGTACCTGATGTTGCCGTCCCGCTTTTCACAAGGCCTTTTAAGTGAACCCTTCCGTCCGTATCTTTCATATAGGCAGCGGTTGCATGTGCTGCTCCGAAGTTAACCCAGCCGTTAGAGAATGAAACGATATTAGTGAAGTTCGTTCCGTCTGGCATGAAGTTTATACCATCGAGCGATGTCCAAGCGTTACTTCCTGTCACCATGTCGATGGCTCCAGTTATCTGTACATCCATGCGTCCGAAAGTTTGATTACTTGAATTCTCAAATAAAACTCGTTCAGAGGGTCGATAGCCAGCTGGAAGTATGGCGATTGTTCCGGCTCCTGCTTTTAACATCCCCTTAAGGACGACCATTCCTGCTTTTGTTTTTGTATATGCGGGTATGGTAAATTGAGTTGAATAAGCTACCCAGTTATTACCGAGAAACAACGGCATCCATATGGGAATTGTAACTGAATTTGTTGTTACGGGAGAGGTGCCGGCCGAGTTTACGGCGACCACCTCGGCATTAACGACCGCTCCATTGTAAGGGGCAGGAACAGTAAACGATCGGATATTTTGGTTAGTAAGTCCGGTCTGCCAAGCGCTGGTATCTCCGTCTATGTTGTAGCGGAAATTATACCCAGTCGCGCCGTCCACTGCGTTCCAAGTAAACACAGCATTTGCAGGAGCAGTGGTGGTTGAGGTAACTTTTGGTTGCACAGGAGTAGTTGGGGTGGTGAGTGTGGCGATGGTCGAGGCGTTCGTATCAAGTCGCGTAGCACGAATTGACGCTGATCGTTCAATGGCACGCCCTGCAACTGTCGTGTGTGCGGTTAATGATATATTCGCTGTTGGGGTTGATTGGAGTGCTTTGCTGCGGTCCTGAATAGAGGCTGAGGTCGACGATGCGTCAGTGTTCGGAATAGTGTCACCGGCTGTCGTGAAGTATTGAATAGAGAAGTCGTTAGCGGTAACATCTTGAACAAGTTTAATGTCATTTGTTTTACAGAAGCTACTTGTGTAATTCGGCGCACAACTTGGTTGCTGCCAAGGAGCTGCGCAGCGAACGCCGGTATTTGCGTAGTTTGATGGCATGATCGTACGTCGCCAAAGAGTGTTGTCTTTAATAAAGTAGACGATATTAAATGTCATAGGAGTATTATCTTTTAACTGAGCGCTCGCACAGGCGTTAGGCTGATCGGTGAGGTAAACCAAGCTACTCGTTGTTGAAATAGGATTGTTGGTTGTTGCGAGCATATTAAGAATAAGACTTGGTCCTTTTACGGAGTCGACATTTGTAAAGTTGGCGGCAAGATTGTCGTAGCCTTGTTGTTCACTCGCGGTGAGCGTGACGTTGTTTGTGGCAAGAAAGGTCGTGCTGAGTTTTACATCTTGCTCGATCCTATTCATCGCATCTTGGACATCGTAAGCGAGAGCGTTTGAGCCTCTTGAAGATAGTACTTGACCGGTCATACTAATAATAACCGTGAGGAAAGCCCCGATCGCGAGGATAACGATCGGTGCAATAACGAGCATTTCGATGAGCGTAAAGCCTTTTTCTGAGAAATGACGGGGCATTACTTTGCGCCTCCATTTGCAATAGTCAGTATTTCTTGGTCGGTGAGGGCTCGATTGTAGACGCGCGCATCATCCATCATGCCTATGTATGGACGGGTTGGTTGGGTCGGGTCATAAGCAATATACATATAAGAGGCACCATTTCCGGCCCCTGTCACGGCGACTGTATTTCTGAGTGTTCCGTTAATATATAACTTTGCCGCCGTACCGCTCCAGCTCACTGCGACGTGCGTCCATTGGTTAAGTGGGACTGTGCTTGCGGGTGTTGTGTGGTAGCCTGCCGGTGTTGTCCCGTACCAATACATTTGCAATGAACCGTCAGTATTGAGTGACATGTACGACGCAGATACGCCACTATTCAACCAGGTGATAAAAAGAGTTGAGCGTTCCGAAGGATAGCTTGCTGGTCTGACCCATGCCATAAAGGTTTGTGTGGTTGAGTTGGAAGGAAGGGACGGCACAGAAATACCTTGTCCGGAAGCAAAACTGTAGGCGGTCGAACTATCTTGGCTATTTTGTCCTGTCGTTGGAGTAGGTGAACCGATAAAGGTACCATTTGACGTTCCGACAGATGAATTTGCATTACCATTTAACTTCCACCAGCCAGTGAGTCCATCGGTGATATCGGGAACCTGTGGGGTGGTACTGTTAACGTATGTGGAGTATCTAACTAACTGTTGGGGGTTGCTATTGTAGCGCACGGCTACCTGAATTTTAGACATACTAGGGGTGGTATCTTGGACGCAGGCAATGGCAACAGATACGGTGACGTCAGATAAACCGTCAACCGAGACCGGTGCATTGGTGAGGGGGTTTGATGAAGCACAGGGGTTCGTTGCTTGAGTACTGTAGCGACGCATGTAGTCGTAGGCGATATTTCCTGCTCGAGATTCGGCACGGGCTTGGCCACCATCCTTAATAACGACATTAAAGAGTTGATATGAAGCGATCAAGAAAGCAGCCGCAACAAAAAGTGTGATGAGGAGCTCGACTGCGGTAAAACCAGATTGGGCGTTGCGTACTGACATCATTGATTCTTGCTGGTTACCATTTTAATTTCACTATTTTCTTCGAGCCGATAGTACAAATTATATTTACGACATTCGGCTGAGCCAGACGAACAGAGAACACCGTCAGATTTAAGAGGCTGGTATACATATTGATCGATGCGTGGCTGAGGAAGAACGCCCGCTGTTGTCTGTGTGCTATTTTGGGCCGAAACAAAACTCAAG
>Ga0247804_10000546_pt1 | contig 17324 bp, 16 predicted proteins | sample UWRJL029104C1_FD_181142 | JGI IMG/M metagenome (GOLD analysis project Ga0247804, IMG submission 181142) | Plant litter microbial communities from Arlington Agricultural Research Station in Wisconsin, United States - UWRJ-L029-104C-1 | ecosystem: Environmental > Terrestrial > Plant litter >...
TAAATATTATTTTGGTACCTGTATTTTCAACAGCAGCAGGCAATTGTGAAATAAATATATTTTGAAGAAAAGTAGAAATAATAAAAAATAAAAATGTTATGCCTAAAACAGAGATAATTAATTTTGATGCCTTTAAATTTCCAGATTTTTCAAACAATAAAAATGGTACAACCAATAAAACCCAGTAAGCATCTTGTTTGGATATTAAAGCTATAAGAAGAAAAACACTCGAAAGAATAAAGAACATAATGCGTGCGTACAAAATCTTCTTATCTAAAAATTTAATAAAGGCAAATAAGCTTAAAAATGAAAAAATAAAGCTTAATAATATATCTCTGTTTTTTATACTGTTAACCACATTAGCATGTATAGGATGTGCAATAAATAGCACAACAGTAATAAATCCGATCTTATCAATATGTGGTATTTTCAACGAATTGAGTACAATATATAAAATAAGTACTCCTATGAAAAATAACAATAAGTTAATCCCATGAGACACAGTCGGATTATTCTCATTAAGTATCCATTTTTCTAAAGCAACAGTAAAAACTCCAATAGGTCTATAAGAAACGCCATCAAATCTTTGCTTAAATACCTTAAAACAATCGCTAAAATTTTCAATATTAGTCGGAATACCTTCTAATATGTAGTTATCATCTAAGTTATAGCCGTTTTTTACTGTATTTCCATAAAATAGAATAACTAAAATTAGTATTATAATAAATTTTATCTTGTCCGAATTAAGCTTCATTTTAATTCAAAAATAGCATAAAAATTTTGGCAAAATCTTTAATTTTCTAAAAACTTGCAACATTCATAATTTTTAGTTAACTTTGATATGATAGTTAATTAATGCGAAAATCCTGTAAAAAAATCATATGATTAGAAATTTACTTTTAAAATCTATACTATTATTGTTTTTAATACAATATTTTGATGCTAAAGCACAAACTGTTCGTATTGAAATACGCGCACAAGGTACAATGAATGAAAATAATTGCATTGGTGATGTTCGAGATACAGATTGTGGAGACTGTAGTGGTGGTCCGGATCCGGTTATAACGACAAGATTCTATATTGGTGCTATTACCGGTGCTGGGTTTAATATTAATCCTGGAAATTGTGGTAGCTGGCAATGGTTTAACGGTTCAAATTCTATTTTTACAGCTGATGTTGCTTATGGCAGCACTATTGGCATTCAATTAGGTGGATATGAAGATGATGGAGGAACTGTTACAGTATGTTTGCCTAATGATGGAGATTGTTGGGCTTACAATAATCCCAATTGTGGTTCTAATGGTGTTCCTATTACTAATAACTGTCCTTATTCATGGACTGGTAATTATAACACAAGTATAGAAAATTGCTCTTCTGATGGTTCAACCAATGACTATAATGTTGCTTGGAATTATCGTTATTATTTTGTTTCAGGATATTCAGGTGGAAGTATTAACGGAGCTGATGCGACTATTTGTATCAACACAGATCCTTCCGGAGCATTAACATCATCTTCACCTACACAATGTTGGGTGACAAGAAATTGGCAGCAAAATATAAATGGTGCTGGATGGACAAATGTTGGAACAGGTGCAACTTATGATCCACCAGTGGCTACTGCATCAGGATATGTTCAATACAGATGTGAATATGGTTATTATGTAAATTTCAGTGGCTCTTTAGGATATGCTTATTCTAATATCAGAACCTATACAGTCAGTCCTTTATCTGTATTGGGTACAATTCCTGTAGGTTCACCAATAGTAATGTGTGACCATGCCGGTAACTTTCCGTCTGCTTGTGTAACAGGGAATGTCGGTACGGTGGATTGGTATTGGGGAACAGGTGCAATGGCAACACCAACAAATTATTGGTCAACGACTGCTTGCTCACCTACCTGTTGTTTTCCTGTTAATCCAGGAACGGGTGGAGCAAATAAAATAGGTTGGCGTGTAACAAGTGGTGCTTGTCCTACCGTCACATCAGGTAATATAATTATTGATAATAGAAATGCACCGGCTGCAACTTCTTTAACAACATCACAAAATAATTATTGTGCTAATTTAGCGCCGGCAAACCTTACATTAACAGCTAATTTCCCTTTTGGTGCCAACACTACTACAAATGTTTTAAGTAATAGTGGTACAACAATAGAATTTTATAGCGGTAACTGCGGACCTCCTGGTACATTGTTAGGTACTTTTACACCAACAGGTGTCTCACCTTCATCAGGAACCTTAACAATTACAGCACCAACAACAACAACAACTTATTTTGCACGTGCAGTTTCTTCTTGTGAAACAGGAGCATGCGCAAGTGTTACAGTTAACGTAACACCGGCACCAACATTTGGTACGGTAGCTAATGGTGATGAAACACTTTGTGTTGGTGGTGATCCTAACAACATAACATTATCAACTGCACCAACAGGTGGAGCTGGTACATATAATTATCAGTGGTATCGAATTGCCGGTGTAGGAGCAGCTTGCCCTACAGGAACATCTACAGCAGGTTGGACATCAGTTGCATCAGGTGCCAGCTACGATCCTCCTGCAGGAATACTAACCAGTACAACATATGCTGTTACCGTAGATCCAACAGGAACGCCTGATTGTGCTCCTGCAACATGGGCGGCAAGCTGTAGAAAATTAACAGTTATACCACAACCAGTTTTACCTACCTTAGGAACAGCTACACCAACTAATGGAACAAGCATATGCCAGGGACAAGTAACCAATGCAGTCATCAATGCTGGATCAGGTGGTAGCGGAGCAACCGATACATATGAATATAGTATAAATGGTGGCGGAGCATGGGCTCCTTATTCATCAGGAACAAATATTATCACGACCACAGCTACTACAAGTGTGCAAATACGTGTTTCAAGAAGTGCAGGAACGGCGTTAGGTTGTAATGCTGTTGGACCAACTGTAATTGCAACATGGCCGGTATATCCTCAACCTGTAGCACCGGTATTAAATGTGGCAACACCTGTAAATGGTACAACTATATGTCAGGGAGAAAATGTAAGTGCAACAATAACACCTGGTTCAGGTGGAACTGGTGCAGCAGACACTTATGAATATAGTATAAATGGTGGTGGTGCATGGAATCCATATTCTTCTGGTACAAACATTGTAACTACAACTGCTACTACCAGTGTTCAAATTCGAGTAAGAAGAAGTGCAGGTACTGGTACAGGTTGTAACGCAATTGCAAATACGGTAATAGTAACATGGCCGGTAGACTTACCACCAACAGCTGCTGCAAGTTCTTTATTATATACATGCGACGCAACTGCAAATTTAACTGCAACTGGTATTACATCAGGAGCTACAATTGGGTGGCAATATGTTTCCGGTCCTGTAAATCCTACAGGAACATCTACGGCAAATCCATTATTGATTACATACACTTCAGCAGGTACTGCAGTCTACAACTTATTAGTTTCTAAAGGAGCTTGTAATAATATTAATGTTGCGACAGTAAATTTAGTGATGCCTACTGTTTCCGGTGTAAATATTGCTTCTACTGCAAGTTGTGGTTATTGTGTAATAACAGACGGAAACACAAGAACTTTCTATAACAGTTCAGGTCAAATAATAGGAAAGATTGAAGATGACGGATTAATTACACCGGCGCAACTTAGCCAAACGGAAATGTGTACGCGTATAAACGGATCTGTACAAACAGTAACAGATAATCTTTTGAATCAACAACCTTACTTACAAAGACAATGGACAATTACACCTGCAAATAATACAAACGCTAAGATTACATTATACTTCACCAATGCAGAATTATTAGCACTACAGGCTGCTGCAAATTCTACAGTTTATCAATTTTCAGGTTATGACCTTTGGATTACAAAATATCCTGGTGGAACTAATGGAGTCTTTACATCACCTGCAACTTTAAACGGTGTAAATGTTCCGGCTGTGTTTAGTGCTTATGGTAGTAATCATAAGGTTGAATTTGAAGTGAGTAGCTACTCTACATTCTATATTCATCCATCACTATTCCCATTTGCAGCACTTCCGGTAGAATTGACTTCTTTTACTGGCTGGAATCAAGGAGCAGTAAACCAATTAAATTGGATAACTGCTTCAGAAAAGAATACACAAAAATTTGAAGTTGAAAAGAGAACATCTGTAGCATCATGGACGACTGTAGGTGAAAAGGCAGCAGCCGGAAATTCTAATCGTGCATTGTCTTATGATTTTAGCGACAATAATCCAGTGCTTGGAAATAATTATTATCGCTTAAAGATTATTGATTTTGATGGTACATTCTCATACAGTAATATCGTTAATATCGCAATTGATGAAGTTGTTGTTAACAGTTTTGTTAATGTGTATCCAAATCCGACAAACAGAGAATTAAATGTTGAAATACAGGCTACTTCTATATATGAAACAAAAGTGGCAGCTTATGATGTTCTCGGTAAAAAAGTATTTGATAAAACAGTTACAGTATCAAAAGGATTGAATAAATTACAATTGGATGTTGCTGCTTTTGCAAAAGGAACATATGTTCTTCAATTTGCAGATACTACAGGAAAAATACATACAACTAAGTTTGTTAAAGAATAACAGAAGTTTTGTACATAAAAAAACCTCGCAATTGCGAGGTTTTTTATTTTTTTAGGCGATAAATCTATTTGTTAAATTATTTCAGGAAGATAATTTTGTTTGTTTTTTAAGCTCAGCCATTTCATCTGAAGTACACCAATAACAGCTTCTTTAATAATACCACCGCTCATTTTAGATGTACCGACTTCTCTGTCTTTAAAAATAATTGGAACTTCAATAACTTTTAATTCAGCCAGCCATACTGCAAATTTCATTTCTATTTGAAAGGCATAGCCAACAAACTTTATTTTATCAAAATCTATTTTTCGCAGTGTTTCTTTTCTGAAACAAACAAAACCTGCAGTAGTATCTTTAATACGCATACCGGTTACAAATCTCACATATTTAGAAGCGAACCACGATAAAAATAACCTGTCAAATGGCCAGTTGATAACACCACCGCCTTTTACATAGCGTGAACCAACAGCCAAGTATGCACCTTTATTTTCACAAGCATCTAATAATTCTAACAATTTTTCAGGTGTATGCGAAAAATCGGCATCCATTTCAAAGATATAGTCATAGATGTTTTGTTCTAAAGCCCATTTGAAACCGGTAATATAAGCAGTACCTAAGCCTAATTTTCCGGTACGTTCAATCATATGTATACGTTGAGGAAATTGCTGCATCAAGCCTTTTATAATATCAGCTGTGCCATCAGGCGAACCATCTTCAATTACTAAAATTTCAAATCTGTCCGAAAGATTCAGCGTGTAAGGAATGATCTTCGCGATATTTTCCTTTTCATTATAGGTTGGTATGATGATTAAACAATCTCTCAAGCAAAATAGTTATTTTGCAAAAGTACATACAAAGTTGGTTAAAATGTTAATGTGTTAACGCTTTTTAATGATTTTATTTATTATACTGAAATATGCATCAGGTTTATGAATGATATGTATCTAAAAATTCCTGAATATTTAATGTGCTTTTCTTTAAGCTTGAAAAAACCTCTGTGTGTTGAACTATTTTTTCATCATCATCGAATATTTTGTAAGCATCGTAAAAATTGCAGTTAGTAACACTATCATCATTTAAACAATATGCATCAGCTTCTATTGCTGCTTGTTCAATAGCATTATTAAAATCATTAGCTAAAAATAAAACAACTCTTTCTTCATAAGAGATATAATCAATAGTATTTTTTTTATGACAAATAATACTTTTTACACCAAACCATATTTTAGCTTCTTCCATAATTAAGAATTTATATCAGAAACATTCATGCCGGCAAAATTACCTGAACTCATCAGTAAAACCACACAATTATCTGTTGTTTCTGCATTGATCTTTTCTTTCAGTTTCTCAGCATCTTTAAAAACTAAAATAGATGCGTCCGCAAATTGTGCTTTCAGCCAGTTTTCATCTAAGTCTTGTTTGTTCTTTATTTTTAAAGCTTCTTCATCCAAAAATAAAATTCTTACATCAGCGGCATCTAATGAATGTGCGTAATGCTCAATAAAATTTTCCTGCAAAGAACTATAAGTATGTAATTCAAACACAGCAATTATTTTTCTTGTCTGATAACGCTCACGTACAGCTTTTACGGTAGCTTTCACCTTACTTGGTGCATGTGCAAAATCTCTGAAAATGGTAAGTTGCTTTTCTTTGTTATCATAAATTTTTTCCAAGCGCTTTGCAGCACCTTGAAAAGTTTGAAAACTTTGCAAGATAGCTTCTTCATTCAATCCTACAATTTTTCCAACTTCAAACGCAGATTTTAAATTGGCAAAATTGTGCGAACCAAAAACATTGATAGCATATTCTTTTTCTTCATTCAATAAAATACTTTCATCATTTTCTGATTTAAAATCAAAAGGTTTATATGGAATTAAATTAATTGCACCATCTTGTTTTCCTTTAGGAATTAAGGATTCTACCATTTTTACCAATTCTTCGTCATCAGCATTATAAATTAAATAACCATCTGGCTGTATGCTTAAAATAAATTTTCTGAATGTTTCCAAATATTCATCAAACGTTGGAAACACATTAATATGATCCCACGCGATACCTGAAATAATAGCAATATGTGGATGATAATGCAAAAATTTACTGCGCAAATCCAAAGGTGAAGTTAAATATTCATCGGCTTCAATAACCATTAGTGATGCCGATTCGGAAGTTTTTACCATAAAATCGAAACCATCTAATTTCGCACCAACTAAATAATCAAAATCTTTATTGTTTACACGAAGCATATGCATGATCATAGAAGTAATAGAGGTTTTGCCATGACTTCCTGCAACTGCTATACGCGTTTTATTTTTACATTGCTCAAAAACAAACTCAGGAAAAGAATAGATTTTCAAGCCTAATGCTTGTGCTTTTAATAATTCAGGATTATCTGCTTTTGCATGCATACCTAAAATTATGGCATCAATTTCTGTTGTTATTTTTTCAGGAAACCAGCCAACTTGTTTTGGCATTAAACCCAATTTTTCCAAATTTGATTTTGCAGGTTCGTAGATAGCATCATCAGAGCCGGTAATAATATTACCTTGATTTTTTAAATGTGAAGCCAATTGGTGCATCACGGCACCGCCGATGGCGATAAAATGAAAATGTTGCATGTGTTAAAATTACCAAGCGTTTGCGTATTCAAAATGATTTTTTATTCACAGGTGCGTATATTAATCAGGCTTATTTATTACCTGAATAAATCATAGTTAAATTGTTAATAAATGTAAAAGACTGGATGAGCATCGTCGAATTTGAAATAATTAGCATAATTTTGCGTTGTAAACAACAAACGTAACAATATGAAACACACTAAAAAAGCTCTGATCGCAGTTTTCTGCTTTTCAATTGCTATTGCAACAACATCGTGCGCAAGTAAAAATGCTACAGGATGCCCAAACTGGTCTAAAGTAAAACAAGAACAGACTAACAAAAAAAGCGTCTAATCTTATTATGGATTGGAAAGTTTTAAATTCTGAAAGTCAATTCTTAGATTTATTGGCTAATGAATCACTTTATGCTGTGTTTAAGCATAGCACAAGATGTTCTATAAGCACAATGGCTAAAAACAGGGTTGAACGTGATTGGAATCTTGAATTGCCAATTTATTATTTAGATTTGATTCAGTTTCGCTCAGTTTCTAACTTAATTGCAGAAAAATCAGGAGTAGAACACCAATCGCCTCAGCTTATTGTTTTTCAGAATGGTACACCAATATATGATGCAAGTCATAATGCTATTTCAATCAACGATCTTAAAATGGAAATAGCTAATTCCTAAGTAAAGATAATTTCCACTTCTTGCTTGATATCAGGATGCAAACTCTTTGCAACAGGACAAGCATGTGCAGCATTAATTAAGATCTGCTTTTCTTTCTCTGAAAAATTATTATCAGGAACATTAATTTTTATGTGAATTTCACAATACGACGCGGTTCACTATACATTACTTTTGTACTTTCAATAGTAGCACCGGTAATGTCTTTATCTGTACCAATCAGCTTGATAGCCATAATGCTGATCATACAAGAACCTAAAGCAGTAGCTACTAAATCGGTTGGTGAAAATGCTTCACCTTTACCATGATTATCGCTTGGTGCATCCGTGATTATTTCATTTCCACTTTGTAAATGTTTTGCTTTTGTGCGTAATTCGCCTAAATATTCTATTTTTGATGTAATCATGTGGTAAAAATATTTTATTTTTAAACTAAATTAGTCATTTTAGCGTCATAATACAAAGTGAAGATCATACTCCATATATCAATGCTGTTTTTTTGTTTAGGTTCTTTTGCAGCAGCCAAGCCATCAAAACCGCAGTCAAGCCTGAATCCTGATTCTGTAATTTACAGAAAATCATGGGAAACAGGTATCAGATTGAGCAGCAACAGCTTTAGCTTAGGTACCGAATTTACAAGAGCAAAACGTTTTAAAAGAAGCTTATTGTTCCAGGTTCGTTTCTCTTATTTTTGGGATACAAAACAGGTACGCCAGCAATCGCAGTACGGTGGCGGTGGCGGAATATTTGGTGGTGATGGTTTTAAGCCATTCGTTTATGGAAAACAAAATTCTCTTTTTACATTATATGGTGGCGTTGGACAAAAATTCTTGTTAGCAGAAAAAGGAAAACGTCATGGTGTGCAATTATTTTTTAAATATGCAGGTGGTTTTTCATTAGCCATATTAAAACCATATTCTTTAAAGATCGTGCCGCCACCTATAACAGGTGAATTTTCAGAAGATGATATTATAGATATTACTTATCAGGAAGGCGTTGATAATAGTTTCTTAGATTATAACAGAATTATTGGTGCTTCTGGTTTTGGTAAAGGTTGGAAGCTGAGAGCATTGCCCGGTTTGCATATAGAAGTAGGAATGGAGTTTGATTGGGCAAAAAATGAAGGATTGATCAAGGCATTGGAAATTGGTATAGCATGTGATCTCTATTACAAGAAAGTACCTGTGATGGTAGAGAAGAACAAGTTTATATATCCAAGTGTTCATGTTGGATTTATGCTGGGAAAACGTAAAGAACGCTAAGTGATTTGGTGATAAATAATTTGATGATTATAAAAACTGCATACTGCATAACTGCCTACTAAATACTTATTTTGACAACAGATATAGAAATACAAGCTCGACCTCGCAAACCGGAATGGTTGAAAGTAAGAATTCCTATTGGTGAGAATTATAAAAAAGTCAGAAATTTAGTTGATACTTATAAATTGCATACCATTTGCGAAAGTGGTAATTGTCCGAATATGGGTGAATGTTGGGGCGCAGGTACGGCAACATTTATGATATTGGGCAACGTTTGCACACGCTCATGTGGTTTTTGCGCAGTGGCAACCGGAAGACCAAAATTTGTAGATTATGAAGAACCGAAACGTGTAGCTGAAGCTATTAAATTAATGCAGGTAAAACATGCAGTAATCACTTCTGTAAACAGAGATGAGTTGCCTGATAAAGGCGCGCAGATCTGGCATGATACTGTGAAGTTTGTAAAAGAATTTTCACCGACAACAACTATCGAAACTTTAATTCCTGATACAAAAGCAGATTGGAATGCTTTGGAAGTAATGATAAGCGCAGGGCAAGAAGTGGTTTCGCATAACATGGAAACGGTAAAACGTTTATACAGGAAAGTTCGTCCTCAAGCAAAATACGAAAGAAGCTTGGAACAAATACAGCGCACCAAAGATTATGGCAAGCGCACCAAAAGTGGCATCATGCTTGGCTTAGGTGAAACGGATGAAGAAGTATATGAAATCTTATCGGATTTAAAAAACCATGGCTGTGATGTGGTAACGCTTGGTCAATATTTGCAACCAACTAAAATGCATATCGAAGTTGCAGAATTTATTCATCCTGATAAATTTGCGCACTTTAAAGAAATTGGTTTGTCCTTAGGAATTCCTTATGTAGAAAGCGGACCAATGGTGCGTTCTTCTTATCACGCGGAAAGGCATATTTAACTACTTCTTCTTTTTTTTCTTTTTCTTCATCAATTCAAACTCTTCTGCTTCACGCATTAAAGCTTGCAAATCTTCTTTTACCACATTATCTTTTGCAAATTCTATAGTTGCTGCACGATCTTCTTTATCAATTTGTATTACATGAATTGGATTGTGTAAAAATGTTTCTATAATTTTTAAAACAGGTTTTTCTTCAGAACTGCAAAACGTGATTGCTTGTCCTTTTTTATCACCGCGACCGGTTCTTCCAACTCTATGTACATAGTTTTCCGGTTCTTCAGGCAGATCATAATTTACAACATAATCTACATTCGGAATATCAATGCCACGAGCATTAATATCAGTTGCAATCAGCACTTTTGTTGTACCTTTTTTAAATGCGTTCATCACTTTTGTGCGTTCATCGTGATCTTTATCGCTGTGCATGGTAAGACTTTCAATATCTACTCTTTCCATAGCTTTTGCCACACGTTCTGCACGCACTTTCGTTCTTACAAAAATTAAAATCTTACTTTCAGGATGTTCATTGATAATGCGCTCTAAGAAAAAACGTTTATCATCTGTTTCTATAAAAACAACCGCATGTTGTATATTTCTCGAAACCGGATCTTTCGGCGAGATCTGAATTCTAATCGCATCTCTTACTAAAGAATAAGCCAGCTTTTTTATCTTCTCATTTATCGTTGCAGAGAAAAATAATGTCTGTCTTATTTTTGGTAAGAAGTGAATCATGTCTTGTATATCACGAATAAAACCTAAGTCCAGCATATGATCGGCTTCATCTAACACCAAAATATCAATCTTAGACAAATCGAGTACACCTTGACTTTGTAAATCGAACATTCTGCCTGGTGTTGCAATCACAATATCAACGCCTTTATACAAAGTATCAATTTGCGGTTGTTGGTCAACACCACCAAAAATACACGCAATTTTTACACGTGTTTTATTCGCAATTTTTTCAAACACTTCTGTTATTTGTAAAGCCAGTTCGTGCGTTGGCGCCAATACGACACACTTTACATAATCCGTTCGTTTGGAAGATTTTTTCTCGTGAATTAAATGAATGATAGGAATAGCAAATGCAGCTGTTTTTCCAGTGCCTGTTTGCGCAATTGCCAACACATCTTCACCACGCAAAATTGGTGGAATAGATTTAAATTGAATATCTGTCGGTTTGCGGAAACCCAATTTTTCAAGGTTGTACTTAATATCTTCATTGATATGATAATCTTCGAACTTCATTTTATGTATTTGTATCACAAAGTTACACAGAGAAACACAGAGTTTCTAAAGAATGAACAAAAGAAGTAACAGAAACAAAAGTCCTAAAAAATGAAAAAATTAATAAAACATAGAGCGATACTCAATAAAACATAGAGCTGAACTCAATAAAATATAGAGTGACGCTGAATAAAATATTGAGTGTCACACAATAAAATATAGAGTAACATTCAATAAAACATTAAGTGATACTCAATAAAACATAGAGTGGCACTTAATAAAATATAGAATGTTACTTAATAAAAAGTGCTATAATAAGAGTTGAAAGCAGATTAGGCTTTGTTGTAATTGGATTTCAGCAAGGAATAAACACCTGTATCCAAAAATGCACCTTCAAAATAGAAGTTTTCTTTAAAGTGCGCTTCCTTTACAAATCCATTCTTTTCTAACAATAAAATGGATGCATCATTTTCAGGATTTACCAACGCTTCAACACTATGAAAATTAAGTGTGTTAAAGCCAAAATCTAAAACAGCCATTAAGGCTTCTTGCACAATGCCTTTTCGCCAAAAATCCGGATGCAATAAATAACCAACTTCGGCACGATGATTTACTAAATCAATACTTTTATACAATATCCAGCCAATTAATACTTTGTCTTCTTTTAAAGTAATTGCCCAATTGATTGCCTCGTTCTTTAAGAGCCAGCCGTTCATGGTGTTTATTCTTTCTGCTGCTTTTTCTACAGATGCTAATTTCGGAAGCTGAATATATTTCATCACTTCTTCACTATTTCTTAGCCAGAAAAAATTAGCAGCATCATGTTCCGTAATTTGTCTTAATGCTAATCTTTCAGTAGATAAATTTGGAAATGGTTGCAAGTCTATTTCTAACATAATAAGGTCATTTTATAAGATGGAACTAATCTTTAGAAGCTATCTTTCCATCAAGTTTATCAATAATTTCCTGTGCTTCTTTTTGATAATAATTTTCTTCTTTAGTTAAATTATTTAAGGTTGCGAGTGCATTTTGCAGTTCCTTATTTTTAATGTATGACAATGCTAAATACCATTGAATATCGAAATGAAATTCCTCCGATTGCGTGATTTTACTTAATACATCAATTGCCCTCTTCTCTTGGTTGGTCGCTAAAAAAGAAATTCCTAAGAATAAATTGTTCTTCACATTATTTGGATTGTTTGCAACTAATTTCTGATAAAGATTCAATGCCTCGAAATAATCTTCCTTTTCATAAGCCTGTGCTGCTTTCGCTTCATCAGTCGTGTCGTTTTCACCACGAACCGTTACATCAGTATTGGTTAATGGCTTAAAATAAGCTGTATAGATTTTTTGCTCATCTACATTCTTATTAGTAAAAATAACACGATAAGCTACCGCACACAAAATGCCGAATACACAAGCAGCTGCAGCAAACTTAAACACATTCATATACAAAACCTTGCTCTTTTTTTGCTCAAAGATTTTGGTATCAATTCTTTCATGTATCTCTTTTTCAAAGCTGTTAAGATGTGCCATTGTTAATTGTTCATCATTCATCGACCAGCCTTCCACACTTTCTTTTAGAAACGGATCGTTTTCCATTTCCTGCTCAAATGCATTTCTATCTATTGGCGAAAGCTGATTGCTCAGATATTTCTTAATTGTTTCATTGTCCATACTAAGGTTGTTTTTCTTCCATAAATAATTTCAAATTCCGTTTTCCATTCTGAATAGCACTTTTTACTTTATTCAGATCGTAGCCAGTTATGGAAGCAACTTCTTGGTATGGTTTGCGCTTGTAGTAAAACAGTTCAATACACGTTCTTTGCTCGTCGTTCAAGTTGCTTATTGCTTGCTGTAAGATATTACTATCATACTTGTCTGTATAAAGAGCAGTTTCCTGCTCATTTTCCATAAATTTTTCCGCAGTATTTTTTGAATTAGTATCTAACTCGATTGTTTTCAATGAATTATTTTTTTGAGATACTTTTCTTAAGAGTAGATTTTTTGATACTGTATATAACCAGGATTTGAAATTGCTAACTTCTGTTTTCTTCAGGATAACTAATAAATGTTCAAAAATTTCGATGGTAGCATCTTTGGCATCTTCTTCATTCTTTAAATATTTAAAGCCTAAACCTGTTACTAACATAGAATACCGTTTAAACAATTCGCCAACATACATAGCATTAGCTTCTTGCTGATATTTTTTAACCAGTTCATTATCAGTGTATACAGAGATGTTTAAAGACATTTCCGTAAAATTAATTAAATCATTATAAAAAACAAGAGATTGTCATAATTTGTAAAACAACATAAATTAACATGATTTAGACAACATTATTTTTGAATATTTGTAATTTTGAGCGTGCGGAACATTTTACTTATAGCTTTTCTCTTCTCAGTTACCATTATTTTTGCGCAGCAAAACGAAGTCACCATCAATGTACACGTGGTAGATGAAAATGGCAATCCTGTTTCTTTTGCCGATGTCGCTTTTCGTCGCAAGCAATTAGGTTTTTCTTCCGGTAAAGATGGTTTTTTTACGGCGAAAATGTTGCAGTCAGATTCATTGCAGGTATTTAAGAGTGGTTACACACCTACGAAAATAATTCTTAGAGATTCTATAGGTAAAAATGAATACAATATGAAAATTGTATTATCACGAGTGCCTTATGAGCTGACTGAAGTTCAGATCAACGCTATCAGAACTTATCAAACCATCCGAAAAGAAATTAATAAGCTATACATAAAAAGCACTAATTCGCATCCTGATGCAAGACCGATGACCAATCCATTGTCTTACTTATACGACCAAATGAGCAAGCATGAAAAAGAAAAAAGAGTGGCTGCAAAATTAGAAACTGAAGAAGCAAAACGTATTGTTTTGAAAGATTTATTTCGTTTGTACAATAACTACAACATTATTGATTTGGATGAAGATGAATTTGACAGGTTCATTACTTATCTTAATATGCCATATCTTTATTTGCAGCAAACCAGCGATTACGATCTTGCAGTCAGCATTAAGCGATTATATGCCGGTTATGAAAAAGACCAAAGCAGTTCTTTCCGTAAGCAAATATATCCAGCAGCTTTAGATGATAAAGAATTTATCAAGCAAAATAAAGACGACGACAGATAACTTCTTTAAACACATAGAATCATAGTTTTTTTCTTTTCTAATGTTGTTATTTATTATTGTTTTATGTAACTTTCATCTACTATGAAGAAAGTTTACACATTCGTTTTTATGGCAGCCTTTGCCATGCAATCTTTCGCTCAATGTAGCGGTGGCAGATATACCACAAAGATTTTCACGCAAACAAAAGTTACTAAAAATATTGCTTATACTACTGCCAGAAATTCCGGTGGTTTTATACAAAAAGTAATGATGGATGTATATGAGCCTCAACCTGATACTGTGCAACTACGACCATTGGTTATCTTTGAACACGGTGGCGCTTACTGGACAGGTACTAAAGATTATCAAAGCCAGATAGCGATGGGCGAAGAGTTTGCCAAACGCGGTTATGTTCTCTCATCTGCAACATACAGATTAGAAGCAAGTCCGCTTTCTTTATTATTTCAGGATCTAATGTTGAAGGCTGTGGCGCGCGGTGTTCAGGATACTAAAGAGCTGGTTCGCTATTTTTATAATTCTGCAAGAGATAGTTCCAATCCTTTTCGTATTGATACTACTAAGATCTTTCTCTGTGGCGCAAGTGCAGGTTCTTTTAATGTAATGCATGCTGTGTATTTAGATACTGCAGATAATTTAAATCCGCAATGGCGTACATGGCTCGATGAAGTTGGTGGCATCTTTGGTAATTATGATTTTATAGATTTTGGAAAAGATATTTTTGGTGTGGTAAATATAAATGGCGCTTTAGGCGATAAGAGTTATCTGGATAACCAGCATACCAATTTTTTAAGTGTACATAATGTGCATGATCCTGAAATTCCTTTTAACAGAGGCAAACCTTATAAAATTCCATCATTAATGGATGTTGACGGAAGTAACATATTGCATCCAAGAGCAGATTCGTTAGGAATTTATAATCCTTTTTATATTATTCCTACCATTGGTCATACATCTTACTCAACAGATCTTTTCGGTACGGTAGAGCAACCTTATTTCGACAGCACTGTGTGGTACATGAATAATTTCTTCGCTTATCAGTTAGGCTGTACGCAAACGCCAACAGCTATAAAAACAAATCAAATTAAATCTTTGAGCGTGTTTCCAAATCCAACAATAGATGAATTTTATTTGCAAGGCGTGCAGCAATACGTAGGACAAACAATTTCTATTACAGACCTTACAGGTAAAGAAATTTATCATTCTATTTTCACAGGTAAAATAGTTTCCACAAAAGATATAGGCTTAACTAAAGGCTTATATATTGTTAGGCTTACGAACGAAAGCACAAAAGAAGATACGGTAGGAAAATTATTGGTTGAATAATGTTATACTAAGGCTTGAGTAATGTTATGCCGAGCTTATTCAATGTCATGCTGAGTTTGTGTAATGTCATGCTGAGCTTGTCGAAGCATCACTTCTTCACCAACGTAAGTTTTTCAGGTCTGCCGCTTCTGTTCATATCAAATACTAAACTATCTTTAGTAAGCTTAGAAATTTGAACCATAATTTCCAGTTGACCATCAGGTGTTGTATAAAGTTTATCTTCTCTCAAAATATAGGTACCTTTTTCCTTGTCGCCGCCAAAATCAGAAGAGTAGCCACCATCATTAGCAAAATGAAAAGATACTTTTGCCGCATCATATTCCGAAGGATTGCCATCTACCAGCCATTGAGCACCTTTCCAATCACCAACTAATAAGCCTTTGTTATCAGATTGCACACAAGAAGTCATAAGTAAAGACATCATAAAACATGCTAAAACCAATTGTATTTTTTTCATAAAGAATAAATTTTAAAACTCAATTTACATATAAACTGAAAAATTTTCACTTTTGTTTTGACATTTTGACTTTCTTTTTGGAATGGCACGATTATAGACTATTTTTGCACGAAATTCTAAAACAATAAATCAATAAAATAATCATGGCAAAAACTAAAGTAAACATTCAACCATTATCAGACAGAGTGGTAATAAAACCGGCTGAAGCAGAAACTAAAACAAAATCAGGCATTATCATTCCGGATTCTGCAAAAGAAAAACCACAAAGAGGTGAAGTAGTAGCAGTTGGACCTGGTAAAAAAGACGAGCCGACAACAGTAAAAGTAGGCGATGCAGTATTATATGGTAAATTCAGTGGAACTGATATCAATATCGACGGAGCAGATTTCTTAATTATGAGAGAATCTGACATTTTGGCAATCATTTAATGAAATCAAGAACAAAGAATCAAGATTTTAATTTCAAACAATTCATTAAACATTAATCATTCAACAATAAACATTTATAAAAAATGAGCGCGAAACAAATAAGTTACAGCACAGAATCGAGAGATAAATTAAAAGCAGGCGTTGATGCATTGGCAAACGCTGTAAAAGTTACATTAGGACCAAAAGGTAGAAATGTAATCATTGAGAAAAAATTTGGCGCACCACATATCACTAAAGATGGTGTTACAGTTGCTAAAGAAATCGAATTAGAAGATCCATTTGAAAATATGGGTGCACAATTAGTAAAAGATGTGGCTTCTAAAACAAACGATGTTGCCGGCGACGGAACAACAACAGCAACAGTTTTAGCACAAGCTATCATCGGACCTGGTTTAAAATCAATTACAGCAGGTGCAAACCCAATGGATTTGAAACGTGGTATTGATAAAGCAGTTCATGCAGTAGTAGCTGAATTGAAAAACATCTCAGAAAAAGTTGGTAAAGACTTTTCTAAGATCAAACAAGTAGGTACAATTTCTGCAAATAACGACGAAGAAATCGGAACTTTAATTGCAAACGCAATGGAAAAAGTTGGAACAGAAGGCGTTATTACTGTTGAAGAAGCAAAAGGTACAGAAACTTATGTAGATACAGTAGAAGGTATGCAGTTCGACAGAGGTTAT
>Ga0247804_10000547_pt1 | contig 17312 bp, 19 predicted proteins | sample UWRJL029104C1_FD_181142 | JGI IMG/M metagenome (GOLD analysis project Ga0247804, IMG submission 181142) | Plant litter microbial communities from Arlington Agricultural Research Station in Wisconsin, United States - UWRJ-L029-104C-1 | ecosystem: Environmental > Terrestrial > Plant litter >...
GCGCGGGTACTACGTCGAGAGCAGCAACCGCCTCGAGACATGGGAGCGCCAAACGGATTCCGCTGACGCGGCCTCAGCATTGCGTCACGAGCTGTCGAACCACTGCACCATCGTTGAGCTGTTCGTAGGACGTGAACACGTTCTTCACGCGGCTTCGTTTGCTGTCGTTGGCGAAGCACAACGAATGATCACAGCGGCTGAACAGGGGCAAGACATGGGCTCCACCAGCGCGTCGATGATGGCAACACTCGAGCAGCTACGAGTGGCCGCGCGTGCTCATCTCAAAATCCAACCGCCGCCGCTGTAAGCAAGGGCGACGCGCTGTTTAATCATCGTCCTCGATCAGCTGACCATCACTGTCCATGTCCAAGCGTTCGTCTTCATCCCAGGTGTCGGCCTGCGGGATGAACGGCTCCTGAGTCATGAAGCGGAGCGTCGACTTGAAAAAGCGCTCGAGCTCCGGGACGTCCTCCTGCCGCAATCCACGGCTGAATCCGCAGCGAATAGCTCGAGGTCCATCGAAAGAACCGGGCCTGTAACCGCGCACGCGCAAAGTCTCCTCGAACGACTGGAGGAGGAACGGACAACGCTTACACGCCGACATCACGTTGACCCAACGCTGCTTCACCTTCGGGCAAGCGACCTCGAAGCTCAAGGCGTCTCGACCCGGTAAGTAGACCACCTCGTACCGAACGCGCAAGGTCGAAGCCTGGTGCACGAGGGCGCGTGCCTCACGCTCCTTACGCGTTACACGAATGTGGACGGGCGGAGGCCGCACGGGCGAAGGCTGAATGTTGGCGGCCTTGCACGCAGCACAACGGCGCGCCGAGCCGGAGCGAGAGATCTGCAGCACCCCATTCTGGAGCGCTGACGAACCCGCGACCACCTCGAACCACGGCACTGACAGCTCGGCTGCCTTCCGCGCGTCCACGGGATTCGTCGCGCACACCTCGACAGCGGCGAGCAAAACACCACCGCGGAGCAGGCCCACGTCGACTCTCCTGCCGCTCTTCGGGTCGACGACCTCAACCTCGGCATCATCGACCGAAGCGGGCAACGGCGTGGCTGGGAGTGGTTTGGCGCAAGACGAGCAGGGTTGCACGAGATCCAGGCGTTCCACGCCCGACACGTGTCGAAGCACCGCTTCTTGAACCACGAGCTTCGTCCAAAAGTGGAGCCAGCCTTCGCCGACCAGCCTGCAAGTCGGGGTCGCGACGACGTGAGCAAAGTGCCGTTGGACGAACTCGGACATCCGCAGTCGGAGCACACCTCCACACCCTGGGCAGGTTGCGACCGCAGCGGCCGGCATGTCTGACGGACGCACGAGCTCGCCAGCGACGCGAGCAAACGGGACTCGAAGAGCGTCGGGGTCGAGCAATCACACCTCCGAGGCAGTCGAGCGTGAGACGTCCACAGAAAACCGGTCGGGACTCTGGTGTGCAGTCAAGCGGATCCAACGAGGAGATCCGCTATCGACATGCAGAAACCAGAGAGGAAACCGATGAACGATGACAACGACAAGGCTACTGAAACGCCAGAGCTCGACCCGCCATCCACCGACACGGAGCCAGCGACGACGCCGGATCCGCGAAAGCGTCCGCGCGAGTGCCCCAACCCGGACTGCGCCTGGCCACGCGCCGGGCAGCCGTGCTGGGAGTGCTTTCGCGCCAACGGTGTGCGCATGGGTTGAAGCGCCGCACGGGTGTCCAGAGGGCAGGCCCTTTGGCCGGAGCGTGAGGCCGGAGGTCTCACACAGCGGGTGCAGGGCCGGCGAGGTCCTGCCGGGAATGCAAAGGGCAGCGCCTTTTGCACGGAGTCCAGAGGGTGTGCACTTTGGCCGGGAGTATGAGGGCAGGAGGTTCTCACAGCGGGTTTCCAAAGGGACGCAGTTCCTTTGGCGGTGGATTCCAAAGGAGGCAGGGCCTTCTTTGGTGGGAGAGTCCAGAGGGGGCGAAGCTTCCTTTGGTGCCAGAGACCACCCCACATGGAACATGTACGGGGCGGCCAATGCGAAGCATACCGAAGGTGCCGTCCCGTGGGGGTCTCTGGCACCGGAGACCTTTCGATTTCCTACGCGAGACCGAGCTGTTAGGCTCGGTCGGCACTTCCGTATGAAACGGGTAATGACGGAAGGAAATAGCCTCCGAATCAGGAAGATTTGGAAGGGCTATTTCGGGGTCTTCGGCTCCAGCGAGACGTTCCCATATCCGAGACGATGCAAGGCCTCGGCGAGCATCGGCTTGAACATCAGCTGCTCCTCGACCGTAAGCGGCTTGACCGACTTGAGGTCAATCGAGATGCGCTCGGTCGTAATCTCGTAGGCCTTCTTCTCTGCTCTCTCGGGCGGGGGCGCGGCCGCCGCACCCTTGATCTCCGCGAGCTTGGCCTTCAGTCCCGCCTTCAGTCGATCACCCGTTGTGCCGCTCGTGGCGAACTTCTTCGCGATGCGCGTCGTCTCAGGCTCGGCCTTGGCGCGGTGGCCCGTGTTCTTCTTCTGCTGCTCGTGGTCCCACTTGTCGAGGTCACGGTAGAACGCGACCAGCTCCACGAGGTCAGAGAAGGCAAAGCCAGGCACGCGCTTGGTCGCAAACTCCTTTGCTCCGTTAACGATCTTCGGCTCGCCTTCGTCGTCGAGCACGGGAACTGAGACCTCGACCGACGAGGCGTACCCGCGAAGCCAGAGCGGGGCGTCGCCGATGCGAAGGTACTTCTGCACCGTGCCCTTGCTGTAGCCGACGTCGTTTGCAATCTGCTCGTCCGTCATTTGCTCGTCGTCCCGCAGCACCATCATGAGTGTGACGGTCTCGGCGAGCGTGAGGTCCTGGCGCTTCAGATTCTCCACAGCCTGGACAACCTTGACGCGAGCCCCCTTGTGGTGGTCCTGAACCGACGCGCGAATCGTCTTCCAACGGGCGTCGGTCGGGTACTTCTCCGCGAGCAGTCGGACGGCGAGGAAGCGGCGTTGCCCGGCAATCAGGCTGAACTCGCCTTTGCCCGCGCCGGTCTGGACCACAACGGCATGGAGCAAGCCGTGGCGACGAATCGACTCTGCCAGGTCGGCGACGTCCTTCGCGCTCGGCGTTCCGCGCGGGTTCGGAGCTACCTTGATGTTGGCCAGCGAAACCATCTGCTCGGGCATCGCTTCGGCGGGAGCGCCGTCCGCCTCCGCCAGCGCCGCCGCCGTCATCTCCTTCATGTTCATTTCGCGGGTGTCATCGATGTTGGACGTTGTCATTGCAGGCTCTCCAGGTATCGGCGGTGCGCAGGTTGGGTGAGAGGTCCGAGCACACGCTCAGGTGAAGAAATCATCTTGTGTGGGTCAAGGGCGATGCCGCTTCTGTGCAGCTCGTAGTGCAGGTGTGGACCGGTCGAAGCTCCTGTTGTTCCGACGACGCCGATGACGTCGCCCTGCTTAACGGCGCTGCCGGCGCGGATGCCAGCGGCGAAGTGGTGAAGGTGGAGGTACCAAGACTCGTGGCCGCTCAGGTGTTGAATCTTGATGTGGTTGCCCGCTGATGCGCTGCTGGCGGCAGTGCCCACGACGCCGTCCCCGACCGCGAAGACGGGGGTTCCCTCGGGAGCCCCATAGTCGACCCCGCGATGCTGCCGGTTGGCTCCCGTTATCGGGTGCAGACGCTGGCCGAACTTCGACGTGACACGCGAGAGCGCGACAGGTCTGCCAAGGACCTCCGACCTCATCGAGCGCCCGTCGTAGTCGTACCAGCCGCTCGGCTCGCCCAGATGACGACCGACACGCAAGCGGCTGCCGTCCTTCAGCATAACGTCGGCTGCAGCTACGTTCCCGGCGCCGTCGATCCAGCAGCGCACGAACGATCCATCCGCGACGAAGGCGTGCAGGTCCAGCCGACCGAGATACACAGCGTCCAGTTGATCGAGCTGTGCTGCGGACAGCACACGGAGCGCACCTTCGCGAAGCGTTGGCTCCACCTTGAAATCTACAGCGGTCAGGCGCGGGACCGCTGCAGCCGGGTGCTGCGGGCTCACTGTAGGTCTGGGTAGGATCGGCGCGCTAGGCGTCGAAGGGGTGGGGGCAGGTGGGAGATACTGTGGCGCGACGCGGTTGACCGGCTGAACGTCTTCAGAGCATCCCGCGACAAGAGCGAACAGAGTGATGAGGGCTGGCGCGCGACGCATGCCCTGTTGTACCACTGCAAGTGATGAGCAGTCAGCACGAGATTCTAGACCGAGACATTCTTCCAAGGGTCTTCTCCTCCCTGGACTCAGTCTTTCCTGAGTTCGGATTCAAGCGCTCAAGGGGGGGATGGGTCGCTACGAATTCGAAGTTCACCAAGGCTCAGTTCGGAGCGCGAGCTGACCGGTGTGTCGTGAAGCAGGAGTCTGGCGTTCTGGTGTACGGTGACCGCGGCTACCATTGGTTGGAATATCTCGCTGGTGGTGTCTTTCCCAGCGGTGCGAACTGGTGGCGCACGGTGGCCGAGCTGGGAGCCAGAGTTGGCGTCGCGGTTGTCGCGCCCGGGCCAAGCTCTTCGCGGAGCCGCATGGTTCTCGAGCTCGAGCGGATGCTGGTGAGAACTGCGAGTGTCGATGCCTACCTGGCGTCCCGGGGCGCGACGATTCCCGACGGTGTCGACGTTGGCGAGCTGCCGGGTGAACCGTCGGAGCTACTGCGGCGAGCTGGGTTCACCGAGAGCGATGTGAGGCGCGCGGGGATCGTGAGAGATACCCGCTGGCAGGGGCGAGTTGTCTGCGCATGGCGCGAGGTGTCCGGCGAGGCGACGAGTTTGTGGGGCCGGGCAGTCGATGACGACGACGACGTCAAGTACCTCGTGCTCGCGGGAGGGTCGCCGGTGCTTTTCGGCGCCGACGACGCGCTTTGGCGAGCTCGTCGTGCAGGGGGCGCGGGCATCGTGGTCGTGGAGGGAATGTTCGACCAGCTCGGATTGCGCTCGGTAGGGGTGCCCGCCGCGGGTGTTGGTCGGGCCGGGCTGACCGTCGATGCGATTCGAGTGCTCGAGGCTGCAGGGAGCGCGACGCTCTTCCTTGACGCTGACGGCCCGGGGTCTGTGGGAACCCGTCGCGCAATCGAGACATGGGCGCAACTGCATTCTCCTCTCCGGCTTTCTGTTGCCGGGAGCCAGGACAAGGATCCAGACAAGCTCGTGCAGCGGGGAGGCAGAGCTGCCGTCGACGAGGCGCTGTCGAGGCGTGAGCCTGCGGCGGTCGCCTACGTTTCAGCACGATTGGCGGGAGCGCCGGAAGTTGACCAGTTGAAGACGGTTCAACAGCTATTGGGATTTCTAGGGGATGTCGCGGTTTGCCATCCCTTGGAAGCGGGCCGTGCAACCGATGTCCTTGCAGCGAAAGGCTACAGCCGTGCTATGCTTCAAGAGCTGAGTGGTCAGCTCGACCTCGTGCAGCTCAAATCGCTGAGGGCAGCTGCTGCGGCTCGTTTGTCGCGTCTCGATGCACAGATTTCTGCTCTCGAAGCAGAATAGACCGGAGGGATGAATGACGAAGGACACAGAGGACGAAGGCACCACCGAGCGGGATTTCTCTATCGATGCGCGCATGGTGACGTTGACGCGCCAGCAGCCTACGACCGCAGAGGCTTCGGGCGACGTCGACGCCGTCGAGGTCGGCGCGGTCGTCGTCGAGGAGCTACCACCGACGTTTGTTGATCGTGACCTGGGCGTGGTGATGATGGTGCGCGAGCCGGAGAGCCTCGACCTCGAGGCGGATAGCCCGGGCGCGACGCGCGTAGACCCAAACCTGCGGAACGTGGCTGCGCTGCTTCTACGCGGCAAGGACGGTCACGAGCAGGAGACAGAGCGCGCGCGCCCTTTGCCATTGGCATCCGTGACGACGAGCGTCGTCGGTGGCGAGCCGGTCGCGGTCGAGCGCTTCGTCGTGCTCAAGAAGTAGGCTCAGAGGCTGCCTCCGACGAATTGTCGGCCTCGAGCTCCGAACCGCCAATCGGCGCCGTCGCCCACACCAATGGCCGCACGCCGCCGGCATGGGCTGTCCTCACTTCAACAGTCGCGCTCTGGGTTGGTGGATTGAATTGGACGTGGGCGCCGCGTTTTCGCACACGTTCCAAGCTCCGCCCGTGAGCGAGGATATTGATCTGGAACCATTGGGGCGGGCATCCCTCCGGCAACAGGTAGAGCGCGCAAGCGATCGTTCGGGTGTGATCGAAGCGCAGATGGCCCGCTAGCAGTGCCGTGTCGGCTTGAGCGGTCCGCCTCTCGAAAGGGCGGATATCAGCGTAGTAGCCGCTCCCATCTGATGGGCTTGCTCGCCATCTAAGTCGTATGTGCTCTGCTTGGTGACTCATCTGAAAGTCGCCCGCTGGAACTCGATCAATGAAGTTCACGCCGCTTGAGAGGGACGTCGGGAGCGGTGGAAGCGGTGTCTCTTCGTGATAAGGATCGTTACTTCGCGCCCGGGGCACAATAATTCCAGCCGCTATAGAACGCGCCGACACAAGCGAGTCGTTCAAGATATCGAATGTGAGATTCGTTTCAGTGACGTCGCCTCTTCGGCGATGCACTTCACCCGGTACGATGTAGTCGCACGGACGGGACATCGCCTCAGGGTGATGGATTTCGGTGGGGACAAGGTGAGGTGCAACCCGTCGCCCGAGAAGCAGATCCGCGACCAGCGTCGGGGGCACCTTTTGATTCTGGTCTTCAATCCGGAAGAAGTACGCAACGTCGCCACTCGTGATCAGCGGGACGAGGGAGGGTGCTCTGGCCACGGCGATGAGGCAAATCCAACCCCGTGCGTCTTCTCCGTCGATGGGCACGTCGATCAGCTGCACCCTGGGTGGAGCTCCGAGATAGGCCAGGAGGTCGCGCGTGACCTGCCCTACCCACGCCCCCAACCCCGCTCTATCGACGGCCTTTGCTACGTCCTTGTCGATGGGTGCGAGAGCCCAGGGCTTCCCATGCTTGCGTTCGATCTCGGTCGGTTCTCGGATTCCGATGACGAGCGTGCCGCCGTCGGAGTTTGCAAACGCCGCCACATACTGACGGATGACCGCGTTCCGCTCGGTCTTGTTCTGGGACATCAAGAGGCCGGACTTGAAGTCGAGGTGAAGACCTTCGCGCGCCATTGTCGCTGCAAAGCGCATGAAGAGATCGGGGTTCACCTTATCATTTCGCAGTACCATGTCGCGAAGCTCGCGCGGGTCGGCGATCTGCAGGGTGCTGGGCTCGTTGGTGAAAGTAGCGTCCGTCATGCTCTACGATACAGCAGAGCGGCTTAGCGAGTGCGCATCGGTGCGGGGGGCTCCGGGACGCCGAGCTCGTCACGTGTGCGATCGAGCAAGTTGCGCAGCTTCTCGAGGTCTTCAGTCAGCTCGTCGTGAGCAGGACCGGTAGCGAGCTTCCCTGACGTCGAAGGGTATCGCGTCGTCGTCGCGAAGTGGTCGTAGCGCACGAACTCCGCGAGCGGTGCAGCAAGAGCCTCGGATGCCAGAGGCTGGATGTTGAATTCGAGCCGATGCTCTTTGGTGACGAGGTAGCCGCGCGCAGCCGCGAGCCCTTTGGCGAGCTTCTCTGCGCATTGCTGGATGTGGTACGCCGCGATGATGGCGACGTCAGCGTCTCGCGATTCCGCCATCATCTCTGCGGCCTTCAGGTCTCTGGCTGCAGCTCCGATGTAGCCAGAGACGAGTGCGTGTCTTCTCTCGTCAGAGAGAGCCATACAGCAGCTTTCCGCGCTCGTGCACGGCGCCCTCGATGGTCGAAGGTTCACCGCGGCAAGCAAGGAAGAGGTCACGCGTCGTGGGGATGATGTCCGCCGGTACGTGCGTCCGCCGACCTGCGTCGCAGGCGCGGCCGACGTCCAGGGCTTCCTCACTCGCGTCGTCGGGCAGGACAACCATCAGGTCGTAGTCGCTGGTGGGCGATGCGCGCCCCTCCGCTCTGCTGCCGAAAAGGTACACGGCGAGGGGCTGCAGGTTCCGAACGACGTCCTCGAGCAGGCGTGCGAGGCGCTCGTCTGCGAGGAGTTCAGAAGCGATGACCGGGGCCATAGGGACAGTCTACCCAGTCGCGGAATCGGCTGTCACGCGACGCCAAAACAGCGCACCTTGGTGCGCTGCTGCAGGCGGACCTATTTGCCCTTTGGAGCTGCGTTTCCGCGGCCGCCGCCTGACGGGTTGCCAGTGGTGCTCGGGAGGTTCGGCGTCTGCGAACCACCACCTTTGTTGCCGTTGTTGCCGTTGTTCCCACCTTTATTGCCGTTTGCCATGACCCACCCCATTCCGGCGAAGTGCCGGCTCGGGACCGTGCTCACGCTTCGCGAGTCGTCTAGCAGCGGATCTCAGGGGTCAAAAAGGCAGGAGGGAAAACACCTGAACTCGTAAGGCCTCGAGCTCGTCCGCTTCTGCTTCGCTGGCGTCCTTCGAGACCAGCGAAGCGCTCTCGATCAGTTTGATGAAGCGAAGAAACTCTCTCGCTTTGACCGGGTACTGCAGGGTGACGCCGTCACTGCCGCAAGCAGCGTTCGACGCGATGAGGGGATCGTTCTGCGAGTGCGAGAGCAAGCGCTCAAAGCAGCGGTCCGAGATTGAAGCGTGGTCGAGGCTCATTGCGTTTTCCTCTTAACGTTGGCCGCGGCGGCGGCGATGGGCCGCCTTGGGCCCGTCGACGACGTCGTGGAAGGCAAGCCCGGAGGGCGCGGCAGCTACGTGTAGAGAAATCGTCCCGTGCGGGACGATTTCTCGGTGGCTACCGCGTCTCTCCACGTATCCACCGAAGCTGCGAAGCCGTCGGTTTGCGGGGAGCCGGGCACTTTGTCGGCTTGTCTCTGTTCAAGTGGCCGAACTGCCACTCTTCGCCCGGGACCCTCGGCTCGAGATGCCGATCGGCTTCTTCTTGAAGCCACCGGTCGTACTCGGTGTCCTGGTAGACGTACGGCGGGGGCTCCGGATCGGGCACTGACCAGTGGCGTTCGCCGCACCGAGCGCAGATGAAATTCTCGTCGAGTTTCGTGCAAGGGCACCTCAAGGAGGTGCGACCCAACTGGAGCACATATACCTCCGGTCCGAAGTACAGCTCTGGTGCTTGATAGAACCCGCGGTGCAGCCGAAAACGAACGTGACCCTGTTCCGTCAGGACCCGTGTCGGGTGCTTGACTGACAAACGCGGGTGCTTGTCGCTGTGCAACAACATCATGAGGCTAGCGTCGAGGGCGCTAAAATCATGATCTTCATTCGCGACCGTTACACTGACGATGTTTCCCTGGCGCCCCCTTTCCACGCTCGTCACGGAGACGGGGTGTTCGCCCGTCTGTTCGATGAAGGGCCGAGCCGACCACAACGGAGGTCGGAGATCCCAGCGTTTTGCGAAGGCAAGGTAGCCGGGCATCCCGGGGCTAACGTCGTCGTTTCCGACGTCGTCGCAGTCGGGAGAAAAGAGTATGTCGTCGCGCATGAGCCTCCCTTGGGCGCTTTGAGACGCCGCCACATCTGTAGCACAGAAACTAAACTTCTGAGCTACGTGCGGTGGGAGGGAATCGTCCCGCGTGGGACGATTCTTCGCGCTCAGGGCTTACTGACGACGATTCGGTCTTGTTCGAAGCGGACGACAACAAGGCCGCGTTTCGCGATTCCCAGAGGGGTGACGGGGAGATTGATGAAGGCGCCCGCTTTCGCGAGCTGCTGTGCGCGATACGTGCGCTCGTCGCCGACGATAGGGGACTGGCGGCCACGCTTTCCGTCGCTGATGCGAGCTTTGATGAGCGCCTCGAGCGTTGCGGCCGCCACACCTTGGTCTCGCAGCGCCTTGAGCGCCTTTCGGATCGCTGCGCTCGCCGTTGGCGTTTGCGTCAGCAGACGGTCCACGGCGTCTACGCCATCGGCGAGATACGCAATCATGACGTCTTTATAGGAGACCTGCGCCGCCCGCTTCTTCTTGTCAGTGCTCACAAATTCTCCATCGTTCAACGACGACAATGCGTTGTTCAAGGAGGTCACTGCAAGTGAAAGAGAAGAAGTGCCCCGGCAGCCTATCAAGGGGGGATCCTGGCCGCCGGAGCACGTGCCAGCGTTTAGGCGCCGGCGTCGTTCGGATAGATGAGATGCGGGACCGTGTAAAGCCGAGGCGTGGCTACCAAGCCTCGACGTCGACTGATGCGGCGTGCCAAGTCGAAGCAGGCTACAAAGGCTCGGCCGCTGCGGAAGCCCGGCACTCGGCGACCAGGTGTTCGATGACAGACCGCTGCAGGCGGCCTTTGGGGATGGTCATTCGCGGAGGCATCCCGTTGCGATGCCGTAGGGGGCGAACGACGGTTCCGGCGCCGTCTGCAGCTGGCACAACCTGCGCTCGAGCGGCGACAGGTAACGGCTGGCTTCGATGTGCGGACTCGGACGTCACAAGAATGACCGCCGCCTGGGTCTCATCGGCCGCGATCGCGAGGCGGCGCAGGCCGAGTATTAGTGACGAAACGTTGTCGAGGCCGGCGGCGTCGACGACGACGGCGGTGCATGCGCCACTACGGGTGATGCGGGTGGCGGTGCGCAGGAGGGCGTCCTCGCGAGGCCGCACGACGAGCGTTTCTCGGAGCGCGTCGGGGTCGTCGTCGCCGGCGACGGGATGCAGAAGATGGGCGAGGGCCATTGCAGACAACGTGCTCCACGGGTCCAGCGCGCCGATCCACCGCGGATGGTTGGTTGCGATCGCTCGTCGACGAGCAAGCGCCGCGATCGTGAAAGCGAGGCTCCACGCGCCAGCCCCGGGCAACGAGGAGAGCTCGACGATCCCCCCTGGTACCAGCCAGTAGTGCTCGAGCTCGTCGGCGACGGCGACGTCGCCGGCGTTGTCATTCGCGTGGCGTCCGAGCGTGAGCGGGAGCCGCCGGTCCTTTTGGCTCTGCAACGCGAGCAGAAGCGCTTCGGGTGAATTCACGGCCGCGAGCGACATGATGGCCTCCGAGTGCTGAACATACGTCCAGCCGCCTGACCTCGCCAGCTACGGCTCGGGTCCAGCGCCCAAGGTCGCACGGGCCCCGTGCGGCGATCGAAGAGCCGTAAGGCGCATGTCAGCGAACAGGCTGGGTGTGATCGGGTTCCGCGTTCGCCTTTGCGAACGGGATGCTTCGACGAGAAAGAGGCCCACATGCCCACGACCACGACGACAAGTGCCCTGCTGGAAGTAGAGAAACGCGGTCGCCCGGAATGCTTCAGGGGCAGCTTCTGCCGGGGTCAGCCTGCAGGAGCTGCGGATTCGGTTCGGACCCTCGGGTCCGAACCGAATCTTGAGCTCAACCCAGAGGTGACCGCGATGTTTGACGAAGCTCCCACGACGACGAAACCCGAAAAAGAGTTCGCTGTGCCCGCGGCCGCGCCGGCGACGAGCCGGCCGAAATCACGAAAAGCCCGGAAGAAAGTGCGCCGTGAGCGCGGCCTCGAGGTCCCGGAGGGCTTCGATGTTCGCGACATGCCGTGAGCGGGATCGTCGTGTTGAAGCTGCGGTGGGTTGGTGCCACGCATCAGCCGGCTCCTGCAGGAATTGGGACCGGCTTCTTTCCGGTGAACAGGGCGAAGTGGGCGGCGGCGGCGGCGGCGGCGTTGCCGGCGGCCTCTACGACCTCCCGGGCTGTCTTGGCGAGGCCCGTGAGCGTTTCATCGGCGGACGGTGCGGGAGGGGATCCCGAGACGCCTCGGACCCCCTCCTGACCAGCCTCCGGGGCTGGTGGTCGGCGGCTGGGCGTATTTTGGTGTGTTGCAACATCAATCACGGCCGTAGGCCGTACATCAGGTTTTGCAGGCGAAGCCTGCGCCGCTTTGCCCTCTAAGACTACGTAGTAGTCTTGGAGATCGTTACTAGAGCCGCTGCCGCCACCCCCCCATAGTGGACGTTCGTTCAGGGCCTTGTGGCCAACCGCGGCCATGGCCCGAGCGGGCGAATTGCCCTCCTGCTCGTGCGCCGCACGAACCTCTCGTTCAGCGTTGAGAATGGCCCGGTCCAACGCGTCCATGGTGCGTCGGCGAGCCAGCCTTTGATGGTCACTCAGGCAGGCTTCCTTGCGGTACCGCAGGAGCGTGATGGCCTTCGCCTGTCGAGCTGTCTCGAGCCGGCGGGAGGCGTAGACCAGGGCCCCTTGTTCCGAGCGGTTCACAACGTGCTCGAGGATCGCGTCACGCTTCTTGATAAGGGCCTGCCCTGCCCGTTCGCACCAGGTCATGAGGCGCTGCGCGTACGCGGCCGCGCGTTCATGAGCATCGCTGATTTCGTCGAGCAACACGCCGCAGATGGGCTCCCACCAGCGGCCGCGTTTGGCCACCTCCTTGTCGCTCACGGAGACGGTGAAGCCGTTGACGAACCGGCCTTTGAGAACTTGGCGGGTCTCGTGGACGTGAGCTCTGTAGAGCGAGGGGATCCCGATGAGCGAGGGGTGGGTGTGCGTGCCGTGCTGGTATACGACGACGCCGGCGAGATGGAGCCAAGGCATCCATTCCGTCCAGGTCCTGTACGAGACGTTCGCGAGCTTCGTCGCGACGGCCGTCGCGAGAGGCCGCGTGACGGGGACGACCGGCTCGATTCGCTCGTTGGTGACCGAGTACTGCTGCGCGAGCTCGTAGACGGCGCCGACGATCGCTCGGATTCGAATGAGGTTCTCTGAGGTGATCGTGACGCTGACTTCGCGGCCCGTGCTCGTCGTGCGTGTGAGGGTCTGCCCCACGAGCGACGGAAGCGACTGCAGGGCGGCGATCCAATCGTTTCGGACCTTGCCGTAGACGATGGTGGCCGCCTTCGTCTTGGGGTCGTCTTGGCGCAGGTATCCGAGGCAGTCCTGGGTCGTCTCGTGCACTCGTTCGATCGCGTCGTGGACGTGCGGGGGCAAGCTGAGGTCACCGCGCTTGCGCACGGTGCCGAAGAGGATCTCGGGCATGACGGTTCCGTTCCGCGTCACCGCCGACCGAAAGGCACAGCCAATCGGCCCAGCGGCGAACGCAGGGCAAAGGAAATCTCATGCTGACGGTTGAGAGAGTTGACGGGTGGTTAGGCCGCCGCTAAACTCCTCGGTGTGCCCGTGTGGAGTTGAGTTCTCTCTCTCTGCCAGCAGGAAGGTCCAGCCTTGGTCGGCTGGACTTTTCTGTTTCTAGGGTCAGCGTTTTGTCGTCGAGGACTCCAGCGGAAGTTCGGTTTGCTGAGACGCGGCTTCGGCGGCGTCTTCAGCTTTGGTGGCCGCGCGGAGGAGGTCCCGCAGCGCCACTGAGAGGGTCATGGCTTCCGGAGGAAACCCTGCGGCACGGAGCTTCTCCTGCCGGCGCTCGAGCGCACGAAGACAGGCGGCATCGAGCTCATCGTCGAGCGCAACGGACCGGGTTGTGCCGAAGGGACGTTCCGACTTGGGTCGGCCGACCTTCCTGGCAGTCGGGCGAGTGCGCGTGGCGCTCATGTGATCTCCAGACACCCCAGTTTGCATAAAACGTAAAAACCACGGTTCGGGTGTCGGAGTCAAGGGCCCCATGATCGCGGGAACGCGGATCCCGGTGAGGTAGGTGCCAGTAACCGCACAGAAAGAAAGACGTTTCGTCGTTCGACGAAACGTCTGAAGTGACGCCCCTGCAGGGGAGCGATCTGCATCGGCAGCGATCACCTAGAGCGCGCTTCCAAAGGCGAAGCTTGGCCGAAGTGTGAGGCCGACGTGGACGCCGACAGTATCGGCCCAGGACACTCCAAGGGAGGGACCCACGGCAAAAACGAAGGAGTCCCAGATCCTTGCTTCGAACAGCGCCTGCGCTCGAACGAGGGCGCCGACATGCCAGGAGTCCTCGATCGTCGTAGGGAACTGCGCCGGCCGCCCCTGCTCGTCGAGGTCGTCAGGGTCGACGAGAGCGGACGCGCCCCAGAAGGTGAGCAAGGGGCCGCCCTGGAGCTCGAGCACACCGGTCAGGCTCGAGCCGGAGTCGAAGCGCCACCCCATCAAGACCGGAGCAGCCAGTTCAACGTAGGCAGCCGTGAGCAGGTCGCCCGATGTCGACTGCACCTCCACGCCCTTTCCCGTCAGGGAAGTGGATCCTGCGCCCTCGAGGCTGATGCCCAGATGGAGCTGGTCGGTGAGACCTGTGCGAACGCCCAGGCCGAGGCCCGGCTTGATCGCGAACATGCTGTGCGGCTCGAACGGTGAGCCGTACGGGTCCGTCGACGACGCGGGATGTGTAATCCACCCGACCTGCGGCGACAGGTTGAGGTCGAGGTAGACGTCGCCCCGGTCGGCAAAAGCCGCGCTGCTGGCGAGCAGCGCGGCCACGGTCAGGGTCAGCCGCAGCATGCGAGCCTTGCCTCGTCACAGCGGTCAATGTTCGGGCGAAGACGCCAGACACCGCCGGTGAATTCGCCGCCCGAGTACAGCATCATGTAGCCGTCGATCCAGCGGGTCACAGGGGTGAGACCGAGATTCGCCCGGTTCTCATCGTTCACGTCGTCGCTGAGTACGCGCAGCGAAGTCGTTTGCCGTATCGAAGTCCATCCATCGCAGTCATTGACAACGAAGAGGCGCCCCCCTGAAAAAGCGCTATCCGAATCTTCGCGACCGACCACCGCAAATGAGTGTGTGTTCACTGCGGCACCATCGAAATCAGAGGGTATGTCTACCCCCGCTCGGGCAGCGGTCAGCACCTCGTCTGCAGAACAGACATGAGCACTTTCCGTGAAAGCGTTGCGACACAGGTCGTCCGCGCCTCGATACCCACTGTCCTCGGCCCTCGCTGCAATCTGAACGGTGCCCAGCGGCGCTCCCAACATCGACCAGCCGCGGACCTGCAGGCTATCCGTGCTCACCGTTGCCGCTTGCATTGCGCCGACCGTGGCTTCCTCCTCGATCTCGAGGCGCTTGGCCTGAACGGCCCCCGCGGTCATCGAATCGGTCGTCATCGCAGGGACAGCCAGGTCGCTCGTGAGGCTTCCGCCCGCCAAGCCATCGATGCTCTTGAGGCTTGGAGCCGCCTGATCAGCACAAGCTGTCAGAATAAGACCAAAAGACAGGAAAATGGCTGTACGCATGATCACTCCAATGTTCTTGCTGCAGTGGTGGGGACCGCGGCGGTCGCGAAGGCAGTCGAGTTTCCGGTAGAAGCCAAAATGCGAGCACGCGGAGTCAGCGTGGTGCCGCTGCTGAACGCGAAGTTCGCCTGCAGAAAACGGCTGAACTCCATCCCGTAACGGCAGTCACGTGTGGACGTCCCATCGCAAATACCGAAGGCGCCGCTCTTCAAGTACAGGAAGACGGTTGGAATCACCGGGTCCAGTCCGCCCGTCGTGGTGGTGGATGCCTCATCTCGGTCCACAACGGCGTAGTCGCCATTGGGTTGAGTTGGCATCGCGTTTGCCTGGCGGCATTGCGCATCATTGTACAGCAAATTGGTGTTCTTGATCTGCTGGTGGGTCTTGAGCGAGATCCCATTATTGGGGACCCGACCGCGAGCCAGCAGCATAAACACGCGTGAGCCAAACGCCCCACCGGAGCCGCCGACCGTGACAAACTGGGTAGAGGCATTCGACGCCAATTGCTGCGTAGGCGTTCCGTTCAACTGATTGACGCTCCAAGTCTCCAGAATAAGACCAGAGATGGGCGCTGTCATCGTGAACGCACCGGCTTGAGTCTTCGTGTCCGCTGTCGTCGACAACGTCGCCGACGGCAGTGGTGGGTGATCGGCACCGCTAGCGAGCACCCTGGCGCCGGCCGTCGAGGTGGATGGCCCAGGCACCGATATTTCTCGAAGCTTCACACCAGCTGAGTCGTCGATCGCGGCAGCGCTGTTCGTCCAGGTAGGAAGGTCAGCGGGTGTGGGGGCTTGCTGAATGAGCTGCCTCGCGGGGGAGTTCAGTTCATGATTTGAAGAGGAAGCGAGGCACCACTGGGACGCGCGTGTGCGGCTGATGGTGCGCTCGGTATTTGCCGTCACCTTCAGGGCAGGCTGCGTGGGCGCAGCAATCTGGAACTGGTAATTATACCCAGACGAATATGGAGCAATCACATAGGCGTGGGCAAAATATCTGCCAATGGTGCCTTGGTTCGTTCCTCCGACGGCCTCATGCGGGGCATTGCCGAAGGAACCAACATCTTCCGGCAACTGAATCCCGGTATAAGGTCCAATGTTCCAACGCACCAGAACTGGCGCCGGAATCGCCTCATAACGATAGAAGCGTTTAACGATTTCTGATTGGTTTCCGGCTTTATCAGTGGCCTGAACCGAAAGGCATCTCGTACCAGCGTTCAACTCATTCCGGTGCAACACTGAACTAAGACCCGTGAAATCCCCAATGAGAATGCGCGACAAGCCGTTGGCGTCCGCCGTGAACCCTTGGCCCGGGCGCGAGTCAAAGAGAGCCTGGGAGGTCGGGCAGGTCGCGTCGACACGCGCTTTGATGAAGACGCCCGCTTCAGTCAGCGTGGTCCACGATGGTGGTGAAAACGCGGAATCACCCGCCAAGTGGCCCCAGCGCTGATACAGCGGCGCGCTGGCGGCCGCTGGCGACGGCTCCCGAGGCGCAAGGCTCCCGCTAGGAGAAATCGTGCACGTCGCGAACGGGAACGTGTTGCAGTCGCCGCTCAGGGTCGACGCATTGGATGTCATGGGGAGAAAGGGAAGCTGGTCGGCCGCCTGTGTGATGGTCGGAGCAACCGTGTCTTTGACGTAGGTCCTAGTTTGCACCGTGCGATTGCCGGCGACGTCTACGGCCGCGATTTCGATGACGCGTTCGCCGTCGGGCACAGTGTCGGTGAACGCCGGAAACGTAACGGCGCCGTTCGATACGGTGCCCGTGAGCGTCGCGATGACGTTGTTGGCTCCGACGCGCACCACGGCAGTGACCGTTGCGAGGCCGCTGCCGCCGTCGCTTGCTGTCGCGGCAATCAGAGGCGGTGTCCGCAGTGACGCGCCAGCAGCAGGGCTCGTAATCGCCACCGTTGGCAACACCGCGTCTACAACATAGCTGAAGTTGAAGAGCTTTTCGGCGCCTGAAGCCTCGTCTACGGCGACCTCCACCGACAATGGCAACGCCAGCAGCGACGACGCGCCTTGTAGTGTAAAGGGATTGTCGCTGAAACCGACACCGGCAACGGAGACGATGCAGGTAGTACCATTAACCGTGCCTTGGATCCGCGCGGTGGACTGCTCGTTGGTTGTGTCTCGATCAATGAAGACCGTGATCGAGCACGCGTCGATGTCGAGCCCGCTCTGTCCAGAGAAGGTGAACGTGGGCAGCTGCAGGGGGAGAACCGCCGACGGGGGAGGAGTGATCGAGCCAGTAACATCAGCTCGAGCGAAGCAGGTGACGCCGACGCCCGTGTTGGCAGCGACGTCGGTCGCTTCC
>Ga0247804_10000548_pt1 | contig 17295 bp, 31 predicted proteins | sample UWRJL029104C1_FD_181142 | JGI IMG/M metagenome (GOLD analysis project Ga0247804, IMG submission 181142) | Plant litter microbial communities from Arlington Agricultural Research Station in Wisconsin, United States - UWRJ-L029-104C-1 | ecosystem: Environmental > Terrestrial > Plant litter >...
TATCTCTGTAAAAGAAGGTATCCCTAAGGCTCGTCCTGTTATCCTCGAACCTGTCATGAAGGTTGAAGTTTCAACTCCTGAAGAGTTCATGGGTGACATCATTGGCGACATCAATGGTCGCCGTGGTCGTATCGACGCTATGGAAGACATTCCTGGTGGCGCTAAATTGGTTCGTGCTTTCGTTCCTCTTTCGAACCTCTTCGGTTACACGAACGATATTCGTTCAATGAGCCAAGGGCGTGCTGCTTCAACAATGGAAATTTCTCAATACGAAGAAGTTCCGCCAAACGTCCAAGCAGAGATCATTGCACAACGTACAAACAAATAGTTTTTGACTATGTCGTTACCCGTCGACCGACCTTTGAATTACGATCAGCTTATGGCTGAATCGGCAAAGCGGTTGGCGGGTCTTGATTTTATAATTACTCCGTTAGAAAACGTCGATTTTAGTGCATTACAACGAGTAAGCCTTAATCTTGCGTTGATTCGTAAAGAAACTCCGCCACAAGTTGAGGTGATATACGGCATGCCGCGCACAAGGCAGCAAGAAGTCCTAGCTGAGTATGGCGTAAAGGGAGTAGTTAGGGTGATAGGTGTGTTCGGACAGTTTGACGAAGAACCTGATATTCGTTTTATCCCCTGGGTAGGAAAGAGAGGCGATCGTCATGCAAATGCGACTACCGAACTTGTGCGCCTTTGGGGTGGACAAGAAGTACCACACGTACCCAAAGCGATTGCTTCATACGCTATTCGTATGCACGATACAACTGATCTTGTTATTTATGATTACCACTCTTCACGACCATTATCTGATGATCATAGCGCCGCTTTGAACGATTCGGTACAAACGCTCGATGGAGTTGACCACTACCTCACAGCGTCCTACGGGCGCCCAAAGTCTGCACAAAAGCTTCCTATTTAACGTCCATCCAAGAACTGGTCTGTACAGTATTTATACATGAATGATGGAGCACAACTTACCACTCGTCCCAGAGAAAAAATGCAACAAAAAGGAGCGGTGTCATTGACGAATGCCGAACTGCTTCAGGTGATTATCGGAAGTGGAAATGCGCAGGCGAGTGTTGCACGGATATCAAAACGAGTATTAAAAGTCTTGACCAAAGAAGGGTCTGAAATTTCGTTTGATCGTCTTCTTAATGTCGCCGGCTTAGGACCAGCGAGAGTGTGTCAAATTATTGCCGTTTTTGAACTGGCAAGCCGATATCCTATGCCCGCGCGTCAACTAGTGATTGATTCTGTCGACAAGGCGTTGGGGATCATGGCAGAGACGCGAGCAGCCAAGCAAGAAGAGTTCATATATGTCACTGTTGATGGCGGCCAGCGATTTATTGCCAAACGGAAACTGTTAATCAGTGAAACAACTCATCCATCTTCTCTTTTAAAAAAAGTATTTGCCGATGCGATGATCGATAACGCCGCTGGACTTTATGTTGGTTCAGGGAGGTCGCAAAGAGCACTCGATCCGACTATGTTTGACTTGAGTCTTGCGAGAGATTTGCGGGCTATGGCACAACTCTTTATGTTGACCGTCCATGCGCATGTCTTATTAAACAAAGATGACCACTATATCTTCAAGAGGGGATCATGGTAGACGATCGTGACGTTACGAAGGAATTTGTGATGCGCTGGGTTGAACGAGCTCAAGTTGATTACTATGATCTCTATATACGCCTCTATATCGCGTATAACGCTTGGTACCGACGAGTGACAGGTATGAAAACAGATAGAGAAGCAATGATCAAACTTAAAAAACGCTTTGTTATTTGGGATGATTATTGCCATGGTCGAGCGCTCCATGAACTGACGCCTATTGCTGCGCGTATTCTTGATGACCCGTATGATTGGCGAGGTTTGATTACCTACTGGTATGCGGTGCGTTGCGATGTGATCCACGGCGTCTCCTCTATACAGTATGAACAGTACAAGAAGCGTATCGTGCTCGCATATCTGTCGCTGAATACATTTATGCTAGAGGTGACGGGCCGCATGGCGCGTTCATTTACCGATGCAGATCACAACAGATTGAGAGAGTTAGATGCCTTGGTTGCGATTGATGAGACTTTTAGGAAAGCGCGTGACGATCTCTATCAAAAGTATATAGAGTCACCTGATCTATGGAATGTTGACATGGAACGAGTATAAAAGAGGTCAAAGGTATTTACGAACGGGGTATTTAACTGTATAATTGTCCGTATACGTCATGAGATGGCTATATTCTTATGCGAAATAATTAAAGGAGATTAATACTAATTATGGCTGATTTCGATCGCACAAAGCCTCACGTTAACGTTGGAACTATGGGTCACGTTGACCACGGTAAAACAACACTAACTGCAGCTATCACCGCTGTACTTGCAAAGCGCCTTCCTAGCGACGTCAACAAGAAGGTTGACTACGCTATGATCGACAACGCGCCTGAAGAGCGTGCACGTGGTATCACCATTGCTACCTCTCACCAGGAATACGAGTCAGAGACTCGTCACTACGCTCACGTCGACATGCCAGGTCACGCCGACTACGTCAAGAACATGATTACTGGTGCTGCACAAATCGACGGAGCAATCCTCGTGGTTGCTGCAAACGATGGTCCTTTGCCACAAACTCGTGAACACGTTCTTCTTGCTCACCAAGTTGGTGTGCCAAAGATTCTTGTCTTCCTTAACAAGATGGACCTCGCTGATCCAGAACTCGTTGAATTGGTTGAAATGGACATTCGTGAATTGCTCGCTAAGAACGGTTACGACGAAGACGCTCCTATCATCAAGGGTTCAGCAACAAAGGCACTCGAAGGCGATGAAGCATCAGAAGACGCTATCATGGAACTCGTTGCTGCTATTGATGCATTCATCCCTGAACCAACTCGCGACCTCGACAAGCCATTCCTTATGCCTATCGAAGACGTTTTCTCTATTAAGGGACGTGGAACAGTTGCAACCGGACGTATTGAAACTGGTGTTATCAACATCAACGACCCAGTTGAAATCGTCGGTGTAAAGAACACTCAGACATCAGTTGTTACGGGTATCGAAGCATTCAAGAAGAACCTCGACCGTGGACAAGCTGGTGACAACGCCGGACTCCTCCTCCGTGGTATTGAACGCGAACAAATCGAACGTGGTCAAGTTATCGTAAAGCCAGGTTCAATTACTCCTCACACTGAATTCGACGCTGAAGTCTACATCCTCAAGAAAGAGGAAGGTGGTCGTCACACTCCATTCAGTAAGGGTTACAAGCCTCAGTTCTACTTCCGTACTACTGACGTAACTGGTGAAGTTGAACTTCCAGCTGACAAGGAACTTGTTATCCCTGGTGACACCGTTACTTTCAAGGTTAAATTGCTCGCGCCAATCGCTATGGAGCAAGGTCTTAACTTCGCAATCCGCGAAGGTGGTAAGACTGTTGGTGCTGGTGTGGTTACCAAGATCGTTAAATAATTAGATCTCTGATTATGCAAAGAACCTCCGAGAAATCGGAGGTTCTTTTGTTTTGTATCTCTAAAAGCGAAGACCCCGCTGACCCAGAGGCCAGCGGGTTGTGCAGGCCTTCGACAGGTAGAGCGGGGTAAAAATTGTTGCGGAGTTCGGCTTAGAAGCTGAAGATGATCTCGATTGCAGGCCAGGTCTCCACGGCGACGTTACCGACGATGAAGAGAATGGCAGCAAGTGAGATAAGTGCAACGATCTGGGTCCACGGCATGGGCTTGGTGGAGACAGTTGCTTTGTCGTATGACGAGGTCATTCGGGTACTCCAATGCAATCAACGAGTTGTAAACAAGTGTTTACAACATATATTATAACATAAGTTCTGTGAAAATGCGATACCCGCTGGTCCTCGGAGGACCAAACGGGTCGCATCGACGAGAATTGCAGCGGGCTGGGTGGTGCATCGCGGGTTACGCGACGCGCTTGAACATCATGACCGAAGCGTATCCTCCGGGGAGGCACGACAGACCGAAACCTGCGGCGATGACCGAGATGTCGAAGCGGAAGGTGTCGAGCTTGCTGACGACCTTCATGGGCGGGTACTTCATAGTGGGGAACGTGATCTCGATCTCGGCGTCGTCCGAAATGGGCTGACGAGCAGCTTCTTCGAGCAGACGTTCCGAGTACTCCATCAGCTCATCGAGAGAGGTGAAGTTGTTCAGGTGACTGAACTTGTCGAGCGAGTCTGACTCGGGGATTCTCGTAAGGAGAGTCTCCGAGTCGTCCTTAACGACTGAGGTTGTCATGAGTGTCCTTTGGTTGGTGCAAGCCACAGGGAGTGACCAGTGGTAAAATTATATCACATATCTCTGTAAAAGCAATGAATCATGGCTTGATCCAGCTTGCGTATCTCTGTTAGTATGCTATACTTCGTAAGTATTATTAATGATATCGAGAACTCGGCCAGACGTAATAACAGCGATTCGAGCAGAGGTTACGATATAACACACAAGGAGTTTCTCATGGCAGAAGCAGCAAAAGAAGCGGGTCTTCGTATCCGTATCCGCCTAAAGGCGTATGACCACAAGGTTATTGACCAATCAGCAAAGCAAATCATTGACACGGCTATCCGTACCGGTGCAAGCATTGCAGGACCAGTACCACTTCCGACTCGTCGTAGTACTTTCACAGTTGTGAAGTCACCACACGTTTACAAAAAGGGCGGTGAGGCGTTTGAAATGCGCGTTCACAAGCGTTTGATTGATATCACTAACGCAACCCCAAAGACAATCGACAGTCTTCAGAACCTCAGCCTTCCAGCTGGTGTTGACGCTGAAATTCGAATGTAATACCAACTTGGTATCAAAAAAGCCCCTGAAAATGGGGCTTTTTTGTTAAGTAACGATATTAGATATCGAGTTGTAAGGCGGTGATTGCATCTGTTAATGCAGAGATTTCAATCTGAAGCTTGAGGATCCACAACTGAGAAATAGTGATCACAGCAAGGAGGATAAGCCAGTACAGCGTTTGACGAGTAATCTTAAAGGTAACAAACGGCTGTGCGTCCTTTACGACCTTGAAAGATTGAACTGTAGCAGTCTTTTTCGCAGAAGCGCGAGTCGCTTTCTTCTTTGGACTGCTTTTAGCTGTTGTTTTGGTCGGAGCTTTCTTGCTTGGAGCCTTTTTTGTCGCCATAACTATCCTTTATTAAGTGCGTGTAATAGTGCTAGTATGAACAATCCGTTCGATAAACACAAGCTCTATTTAAGCCAAGTGAATGAAAGGGGTGCGTACTCTTGACGCGTGACCCCCGATGTGCTAGAGTGAGATAGTAACTTTATTACGAAATAACAAACAATTCTTGGTGAATTGGCAAGTCAGAGGGCGAGAGCCCAAAGAAACTACCTCCCACCAAGAATTTTAAGTGGGAGAATGAAGAGCGATGAAAGCACTTCTCGGTACCAAAATTGGTATGACCCAAATCATCAGCGAAGATGGCAAGGCAGTTCCTGTCACGCTTATTAAAGCTGGTCCTGTCACTGTGACTCAGGTGAAGTCTGTCGATATCGACGGCTACAACGCAGTGCAAGTAGGATTTGATTTAGGTAAGAACCTGAGCAAGGCCGTGGCTGGACATGTAAATGCAGCCAAAGTCACCCCGAAATATATTCGGGAATTCCGCGTCGAAACACTACCTGAAGACCTTACGGTTGGTAGTACAATCGATGTAAACGCGTTTGAACTAGGCGACATTGTCGATGCGACAGGTACTAGTAAAGGTAAAGGCTTCGCCGGAACCGTCAAACGTCACAACTTTGCGACAAGCAAGAGTACACACGGTGGAAATGGAAACGTGCGTAAAGTTGGATCAATCGGTTCGATGTACCCACAAAAAGTCTTTAAGGGCAAGCGTATGGCTGGCCGCATGGGACACGATCAAGTAACGGTGAAGAACCTTGTAGTGAGCTACATCGACATCGAGAACAACTTGATTGGCCTCCGCGGTGCCGTACCTGGTCCTAAAAAAGGACTGATCGTTATTGGAGGAAAAGCATAATGGCCGACGCAGTTAAAACAGAGACAAAGACAATCCTTCCAGAGGAAGTATTTGCTGTCGAAGTAAAAAACCACGAGCTATTAAAGCTTGCTTACGATTCGTATCTTGCAGCCGCTCGTCTTTCGAGCGCAACTACCAAGACCCGTGGCGAAGTCCGCGGTGGTGGTAAAAAGCCATGGAAGCAGAAGGGCACAGGACGTGCACGTTTCGGTTCAAGCCGTAACCCTATCTGGCGTGGTGGTGGTATCGTCTTCGGTCCACTCGGTAACGAGAACTACACAAAGAAGATCTCTACCAACTCTAAGCGTGTTGCGATTCGCCAGGCTCTCAGCCTTTCGAATGCTGCAAACAAGATTCAAGTCACTGATATCGCTACAACAGGTAAAACTGCTGAAGTGGTCAAGTTCCTTGATGACAACAAGCTTACTCGTAAGGTATTGATCGTTGTCGACAAGAAAACACCTGAATTGCTTCGTGCAACCAACAACATCCAGAATGTATTGTTAATCAGCACAAAGTACCTCAGCGTGTATCACATCTTGAACGCTGACAACATCTTGCTTTCAAAGGCATCAGTGCCAACGCTTGCAAGCTGGTTAGTTAAGAAGGAGGTAGCGTAATGATTGCTCCTATCCTTATTACACCCGTTACAACTGAAAAGGCGTACGGACAGAGCCAAAAGAACATTTACGTATTCAACGTTCCGTTGACTGCAAACAAGCAACAAATTGCGAAAGTTGTTGAAACTGAACATGGTGTCAAGGTCGTTGCGATCAAGACGCTTGTTCAATCTGGTAAGTCAGTTCGTTTCTCTCGAGGAAAGAACCGTTACCCAGGAACAACTAAGCGAACAGACAGCAAGAAAGCATATGTGACCCTTGCTGCTGGTGACTCAATCAATGTCTTTGAGCAAGTTGCTGAAGAGGAGACCAAGTAATGGCTATTAAACTTTATAACCCAACTACTCCTGGCCGCCGTGGTATGACAACTCAGGACATGAGTGAAGTAACGACTCGTAAACCACTCAAGAGCCTGCTTAAGAGCAAGAAGCAAAACGCCGGTCGTAATAACACTGGTCGCATTACTGTTCGTCACCGTGGTGGTGGAGTCAAGCGTCACCACCGTCTCATGAACCACAACCTTGCTGCTGGTACAGTCGCGACGATTGAAGAAATCGAATACGACCCTAACCGTAGCGCACGTATTGCACGTATTAAAGACCAAAATGGTCTCTATCACTACGTCCTTGCTGACACTTCAATGTCTAAGGGTAAGGTTATTAAGAGCGGTGCAGAAGCACCTGTTGAATCAAGCAACCGTATGCCACTGGCAAACATCCCTGTTGGTTCACAGATCTACGCTATCGAAATCAACCCAGGCAAGGGTGCACAAATGGTTCGTTCAGCCGGAACAAAAGCGCAACTTATGGCCAAGGAAGGTGACTACGCTCAAGTACGTCTCCCATCTGGTGAAGTTCGTCGCTTCCGTCTCGAAGCAACTGCTGCGCTCGGTGTTGTCGGTAACGTTCAGCACCAAAACGTCAAGATCGGTTCTGCTGGTCGTAACCGCCGCAAGGGTATCCGTCCAGGTGTCCGTGGTGTCGTAATGAACGCGGCAGATCACCCACATGGTGGTGGTGACGGTGGACGTCATGGTACAGGTAAAGCACCTCGTACTCCATGGGGTCAATTGACACTGGGATACCGTACTCGCCGACGTAAGGACGTGAGCGGATTAATCGTAAGGACGCGCCACGACGCGAAGAGGAAGAAATAATGAGTAGGTCACTTAAAAAAGGTCCTTTCGTTGACTTCAAGCTCGCTAAGAAAGTGGCGGCGCTCAGTCTCGAAGACCGTACAATTATTAAAACTTGGGCACGGGCAAGTACTATCACACCAGAAATGGTTGGTCGTACGATCGCTGTGCACAACGGTAAGGTTCACGTACCTGTGCTCGTTTCAGAGAACATGGTTGGTCACAAACTCGGTGAGTTTAGCCCAACTCGTAAGTTCCGTAAGCACGGTGGAAAGGCTAAGTAATGACTAATTTTTCTCCAGCCCCAGTGCCTATCGTTCGTGCATACGCAAAGAACGTTGATCAAACTCCCCGTAAGGTAAGTTTGGTTGCAAGTTTGGTTCGTGGACGTACCGTTGCTGATGCAATTGTCATCCTGAACCACACCCCAAAGCGCGCTGCACTCCCAGTCATCAAGGCTATCGAGTCAGCACGTGCAAATGCTATTAACAACCACGGATACGACGGTAATACTCTTGTACTTCAGACTTTGTCTGTCACGACTGGTACGCGTTTGAAGCGATTCAAGCCTGCGAGCCGTGGACGTGCGTTGCCATTCCAGAAGAAAACTGCCAACATCTTGGTCGAGGTCACTGGCGTATTGAAACCTAAGAAGCCAACAGCTGCTGCGAAAGTAGTCGATGCTGAAGCGACAGAGGAGAACAAATAATGGGACAAAAAGTAAATCCAATTAGCTTCCGTCTCCAAGTCCACAAGAACTGGGACTCACGATGGTTCGCACCAAAGAAAGATTTTGCTCGTCTTCTTATTGAAGATATCAAGATCCGTGACTTGGTTGAATCTCGTTTCGCTAGCCGTCCAACTATTGGCCGTGTCGAAATTGAACGTTCTGCAAACCTCATGACTATTACGATTCACACAGCTAAAGCTGGTGTCGTAATCGGACGTGGTGGTGCTGGCGTGACTGAACTCAAGGTTGCTATCGAAAAGATCGCTGGACTTTCTGTCCGTATCAATATCGAAGAAATCAAGCGTCCTGACATGTCTGCAAAGCTTGTTGCTGAGAATATCGCTCACCAACTTGAACGTCGTTCAAACTTCCGTCGTGCTATGAAAATGGCCGCTCAGAACACAATGGCTGCTGGTGCAAAGGGTGTTCGCATCCAGGTTGCCGGTCGTCTTAACAACGCCGAGATGGCTCGTCGCGAAAAAGTAATCGAAGGCTCAGTGCCACTTCACACAATCCGTGCTGATATCGATTTCCACACCGCACGCGCACAGACTCCTGCCGGTATTATCGGTGTGAAGGTCTGGATCTACAAAGGCGAAAGGATTGATAAGTAATGCTACTTCCTAAGAAAACTAAGTACCGAAAAGTCCGAAAGGGCAAAAACGAAGGTAACGCAACTCGCGGTAACTACGTCGCCTTTGGTGATTTCGGTCTCCAATCACAAGGTAATAACGACATTACCTCACGCCAAATCGAAGCATCTCGTCAAGCGATGACTCGTCACATCAAGCGTGGTGGTAAAATCTGGATCCGTATCTTCCCTCACACACCTCGTACGCGCAAGCCACAAGATGTAAAGATGGGTAGCGGAAAAGGTAACCCTGAGTTCTTTGTCGCCAAAGTAAAAGCGGGCACCGTCCTCTTTGAAATGAAGGGTGTTGACGAATCTGTGGCTCGTGAGGCAATGCGCCTTGCTGGACACAAACTTCCCGTAAAGACAAAGTTCATCATTAAGGAGCAAGCATAATGGCTGATTCAACTAAGACACCAGCCGCTAAGGCTCCAAAAGTAACTAAGAAGGCTGCAGAAGTGAAAACTATCGAGCAATTGAACGAAGAACTAGTAAAGCTTCACGGCGAACACCTAGAATCTCGTAAAAGTCACCGTTCAGGTGAGCTCGTGAACCCTCACGTCTTAACAGTTCAACGCAAGAGCATTGCTCGTGTGATGACTGCGATCAACGCCGCTCAGACTGTCGCTGTAAAGGAGGATAACTAATATGGCAAAACAACTCACTGGTATTGTCACCTCTGATAAGGCTGACAAGACTATCACTATTACCGTAACCAGTCGCGAGACTCACCCTATCTACGGAAAGCAGTACTCGGTTAGCCGTAAGTACATCGCTCACGATGAAAAGAATGAAGCTCACCCTGGTGACAAAGTAACTATCGTCGAAACTCGTCCAATCTCGAAGCGTAAATCATTTACACTCCTCAAGATTGAAGAGAAGGCACGTGGTTCAATTGAATTAAAGCAAGAAGAGGTTGAGGCATAATATGATTCAGCAAGAAAGCCGCCTCAAAGTCGCTGATAACAGTGGTGCGAAGGAAATCCTTTGTATTCGTGTTCTCGGCGGTACTGGACGCCGCTACGCTCACGTCGGTGACGTGATCGTTGCAACTGTAAAAGAGGCTAACCCAACAGGTACAGTCAAGAAAAAATCAGTTGTTAAGGCTGTCGTCGTCCGTACTCGTAACCAAATCCACCGTAAAGATGGAAGCACGATTGTCTTTGATGACAACGCTGCAGTTATCATTAACGATGACAAAACACCTAAAGGTACTCGTGTCTTCGGTCCTGTTCCTCGTGAACTCCGTGACATGGGATACGCAAAGATTATCAGCCTAGCGCCGGAGGTACTCTAATATGGCCCGTATTATTAAAGGCGATACAGTCAAGCTCATCAGTGGTGCTCAAAAAGGCACAACTGGTAAAGTTGTTGCTGTTACCGCTGCCGGTGTACTTATTGAAGGTATCGGTCAGAAACACCGTCACATTAAGCCAACTCAACTCAACCCACGTGGTGGAAGCAAAGACATTCATGTCGCTGTTCCTCTTCACAAGGTTGCGTTAGTGATTGATGAGAAGAGCGGTAAGACCAGCCGCGTAGGATATGTTAAAAATGTTGACGGTACAACCACTCGCGTGGCTCGTCAGTCAAACAGTAAGGAGATCAAATAATGGCAAACACTGCTACTATTGCCGCTCCTCGCCTGAAAGCCTTGTTTAGTACTCAGTACACCAAGGAACTACAAGCCGAACTCGGTCTAAAGAACGTTCATCAAGTTCCAAAACTCGAAAAGATTGTAGTCAGCGTCGGAATCGGTAAGAACAAAGATGACAAGCGTCACTACGAAGTTGTTCGTAATACACTTATTAAAATAACCGGACAGCAACCAGTTGACCGCATGGCAAAGAAATCTATTGCAGGTTTCAAGATCCGTGCTGGTATGAACCGTGTTGGTATTAGTGTTACGCTTCGTAACGCTCGTATGTACGAATTCCTCGACCGACTTGTGAATATCACACTTCCTCGTGTTCGTGACTTCCACGGTGTGAGCAAGAAAGCTTTTGACCAAGGTGGTCACTACAACCTCGGTATTACTGATCAGTCTGTTTTCGCAGAACTTACGTTCGAAGAAACACAGCACATTCACGGTCTCCAAGTTACCTTTGTTATCAAGAATGGCAATAAAGTAAACAGCCGTGCATTACTCGAAAAATTCGGTATGCCGTTTGAGAAAGAGGGAGGAGTTCGTTAATGGCTAAAACTTCATCAGTCGTACGCGACGAAAAACGAAAGAAAATGATTCTTAAGTTTGCTGCAAAGCGAGCTGAACTCAAAGAGATGGGCGACCTCGAAGGATTGGCTAAATTGCCACTCAACAGCTCACCAACTCGTTGGAAGAACCGCGATATGCTTCATGGACGCCCACGTGGTTACATGCGCCGTTTCGGTTTGAGCCGTATCAACTTCCGTGAAAAGGCTTCAGCTGGCCAAATCCCGGGCATTACAAAGAGCAGCTGGTAGGAAAGGAATTAGATTATGTCATTACAAACTACAGACCCAATCGCTGACCTCCTGACCCGCATCCGTAATGCTGTCATGGTTGGTAAGAACGAAATCACTGTTCCTTCAAGCAAATTGAAGGTAACGGTTGCACAACAACTAAAGAAGGCCGGTTATGTTACTGGCGTAAAAGTTGAAAGCGCAAAGCCACGAGATATCTTGGTTGTTACGATTAACAAACCAGGTGAAAACTCAACAATTAACGAAATTACCCGACTTTCAAAGCCTGGACGACGTGTCTACGTTGGCGCGAATGATATTCCTAAGGTCAAATCTGGCCGTGGTATCGTTCTCGTGAGTACCAGCAAGGGTGTCATTACTGGGACAGAAGCTTACAAGCAACGTCTCGGCGGTGAACTCCTATTGAAGGTGTACTAGAAATTTAATTAAGGAAAATAGATTATGAGTCGAATCGGAAAACTACCAATCCAGATCCCCTCAGGCGTGACAATCACGGTCGACACTGATGCTATTACCGTTGTTGGTCCAAAAGGCCAACTGGTAGTGCCTCACTTGTCTGACGTGACTGTTGCCCTTGAAGGTGGCGAAGCAATCGTTACCCGTAAGGATGACCTACGAATTGCAAAGGCACAACACGGCCTCCAACGTGCGCTCCTCAACAACGCAGTCGAAGGCGTTACGAAAGCTTTTGAAAAGAAGCTTGAAGTAAACGGTGTCGGTTTCCGCGTTGAAGGTGGCGGCAAAGAAATTAACATGGCCCTCGGTTTCTCTCACCCTGTGAAATACACAGCTCGTGATGGTGTAAACCTTGAGGTCAACAAAATGGAAATCACTGTATCAGGTATCGACAAGCAACTTGTTGGTCAAACTGCAGCCGAGATCCGTAGCTTGAAAAAGCCTGAACCTTACAAGGGTAAAGGAATTAAATATGCTGATGAAGTACTCCTTCGCAAGGCTGGAAAGGCTGGTAAGTAATCATGACTGACCTTACAAAAAAGCTCCTTAACCGCAAACTTCGCGCAGCTCGTGTTCGCGCTAAAGTGACCGGTACAACTGAACGCCCACGTTTGAGCGTGACTATCAGTAACAAGCACGTCAGTGCACAAGTTATCGACGATGTCACTAAAAAGACAATTGTCTCTGCGACAACTGTTGGTGCAAAGCAAACTGGTCCTTTGACTGAGCAAGCTGCTTACGTCGGGGCTGAAGTGGCGAAAAAAGCTAAGAAGAGCAAGATTACTACTGTTGTCTTTGACCGTAACGGCCGACAATATGCTAAGCGTCTTTCAGCATTAGCTGATGCTGCTCGCAAAGAAGGATTGGAGTTCTAATATGGCTGATCAACCTAACAACCAAGGACGAGGACAACAAGGTCCACGTCAACGACGTGACCAAGCTCCTGCAGAACCAAAGCAATTCGAAGAACTCGTTATCAACGTCGACCGTGTGTCACGTGTGGTAAAGGGTGGACGTCGTTTCCGATTCAAGGCACTTGTTGCTGTCGGTGACCACAAAACTAAGATTGGTATTGGTGTTGCTAAGGGCGCTGACGTACAAGTTGCGATTCAAAAAGCAACCGATGTCGCCAAGAAGAACATGATTACGATTCCTGTGAAGAATGAAACTATTCCTCACGAAAACGAAGTGAAGTTCTCTGGTGCTCAAGTGCTCTTGAAGCCAGCTGCTCCAGGTACCGGTATTATTGCCGGTGGTGTCGTCCGTTCGATTATCGGTTTGACTGGTATTCGTAACCTCCTTTCAAAGTCACTAAACTCGACTAACAAGGTGAACATCGCTTACGCAACTGTCGAAGCTTTGCGAACACTTGTTCCTCGCGACGAATGGCTTACTACCAAGAACAACAACAAAGCTTCAAATGCACCTGTTGCTGAAATAGCTGTTGAGGAGACAAAATAATGACTAAGTATAACGAACTCGAAACACTTCCTACCAAGAACCGCAAACGTGTTGGTCGCGGTATTGCAGCCGGACAGGGTAAAACCGCTGGTCGTGGTACTAAGGGTCAAGGCGCACGTACAGGTAAGAAACTTCGTCCAACTTTCTCTGGTGGTCAACGATCATTGGTTCGTGCCGTGCCTAAGGCTCGTGGATTCAAGAGTCTTCGTACACCAGCGCAAGTTGTGTACCTCGATCACTTGAACGCACTTGCTGGTAAGACAGTCGATAACTTTCTTCTTTTCGAAGAAGGCTACATCGGTACACCTTTCCACACAGTGAAGGTCATCACCCGTGGTGAACTAACTGAAAAGGTAACTCTCAAGGTTGCTGGCGCAAGTAAAAGCGTCGTTGAAGCAATCGTGAAGGCTGGTGGATCTTTTGAAAAGACTCCAGTCCCACTTCGCCAAAGCACTAAAGAAGCTGAAGCAACTGACAAGTAGTTTTACGACTTATCACAACTGACACGCCTTCGGGCGTGTTTTTTGTTGTCTTGACGCTTGACCCGTGCCGCGTTAGATGATAATTTACAAGGGTTAACGGAATGTTGTTGACACTATCCGACAATTCGCGAAGGAAGGGCTATGTTAGCGACGGGCTCTGGAGGTATGGGAAGTTTACAAGAGCGACTCATTACAGTCAGGGAATAACCGAAAAAGGACATACCCCGTTGCAAGGTGAAAAGGTTTGCCACCTCGGATCCCCAAAACAAAGAAAATCAAGTGGCGCCTACTACGAGAAGGGGCAGTTGCATAAGCGGGTGGCAGCGCAGGTGAAAATGGATACTTGTCTCCATGGCTTCACTCCTTGGTCGGCGGAAGGCTGACTCTACCCTGAAAAAGAGGGTTACGATACACCAGTTGGTGATCGTCCGCGGGGCGGGAGTTGTGTGGTTTCTTACCACCCGCCGGCATTGCCGGAACTCCCGCCCCCTTACTCCTTGTCACAACAACACTCAAAAGAGTGTTTTTTGTTTGCCTCGGTTTTTCTATCTGTAGTATAATAAGTCGTAATTAAGATTTAAATCAAAACCGAATAGGGCAGAATAGACTGATGAACTGGAAAACAATCTTTCGATCACTAAAAAACCGTGACATGTTGAAGCGGCTATTAGTCGTTCTCGGAATTATCGTTATTTACCGCTTGCTCTCGCACATCCCCGTGCCTTTAGCTGAGCCGACTGCACTTCGTGAAGTGATTAACAGTGTCGTGAGTGGAACTGACTTCGGTGGTTTCTTGAACCTCCTTACTGGTGGTGCATTGGCCAGCTTCTCAATCGTTCTCGTCGGTCTTACCCCGTTCATTACCGCATCGGTTATCTCGCAGCTCTTAACCAAGGCGATTCCTCGTCTCGAAGAACTACACAAAGATGGTGAATCTGGACGACGCAAGATTAACCAGTGGACACGTGTTGCAACGATTCCTCTCGCGATTATTCAATCGATTGCTTTTATCTACATCCTTCGTGAAACTGTCCTTGCCGGTAATACAACCGTCCTGGCTGACCCAACGATGCTTGAATGGATTGTGGCTGTTGGTGCGATGACAGCGGGCTCTGTGCTGCTCATGTGGCTTGGAGAGCTTATTACTGAACAAGGTGTCGGTAATGGTATCAGCCTCTTGATCTTCGCAGGTATTATTAGCCAGCTTCCAACTATGCTCACAACTATCGGTACTTCGCTTGTTGATACCTCAGGCGGAACACTCGATGTCTTTAACTGGTTTTCAATTCCAGTGAACCCTGTGGTGTTCATCGTAGCAGTTGCCATACTGATAGCCTCGCTGGCACTCTTATACCTACTGGTAAAGATTAATGAAGCGCAACGTATTATTACCGTCAACTACGCAAAGCGTGTCCAAGGTAACAGTAGCTATGGTGGCGTGAAGAGTATTCTTCCGGTCAAGTTGATTGCTGCCGGTGTTATCCCAGTGATCTTCGCCGTTGCATTCTTGTCACTTCCTGCATTCCTTGGACAGGTCCTCAAGGCAACAGGTAACGAAGCGTACGCTGAACTTGCTAATAACTTGATCCTTTGGTTCCAAGCGCCAACTCCCGGTGCCTTCACCGGATCAACACTTCAAGCATTTATTTACCCTGGTGCCTACTTTGCACTCGTGATCCTGTTCACTTACTTCTATACAGGCATTGTCTTTAACGCTCAAGAAATCTCTGAGAACCTTCAAAAGCAAGGTGGTTTCATTGAAGGTGTTCGTCCTGGCAAGAGTACTGAGAAGTATCTTACTATGACTGTGAACCGTTTGATTCTCTTCGGCTCACTCGTCCTTGGGTTCATTGCCGTGACACCATTCATCGCTGAATATTTGTTGTATCAGCTTGCTGGTATTAGCGGAACTAACCTGTCTATTGGTGGTACCGGACTTCTCATTGTCGTATCTGTTGGACTCGAATCACTTCGTCAGATCAACTCTCGCGCTCTCATGGTTACCTACGACGACTACAAGTAGTCTCAGTTCGCTCATAGATTGCTATTTTCTGTTAAATATGCTATAATGTATATATTCAATTGTTTGTCGCTTGCCGACAGGCAAGTGATGAACCAAGCAGAGGAGAAATAGTGACCAACGCCCAACTCACTTCGGTGGAACACCGCCCTGAAGTGCAGAAGATCGACGATCACCTCGCGCTTCGCGATGCCGAGAACCTGAAGGCTATCAACGCTTTCGGATCCGTCATCGTCGGAGAGTTCGAGAACAGCTGGAAGATTCACAACGCCAGCCACGCCATCAAGCGCACCTTCGTCGACTACGCCGCAGACCGCACCTGGGAATACCTGGTACGTGATGAGCTCGTTCTCGAGTACATCACGCGCACGCTCAAGCGTTTCGACAAGGACAGCCTGCAGCGGCTCATGCTGACCGTTGCGCTCGGCCTGCAGTCGCGTCAGCTCGTTTCCTCCCAGGCGGAGAGCGAGCCGATCACTGCCGGCATGGACTTGCTGGTCGGGCTCGACGAGTCCTAGCGATTTCTGTGGGGCGCGCATTGCGCCCCACAGAAACGCCTCCTCTGCTGCTTAACTGAGAGCTTAACCCCTTAAGCTTTGAGTTAAGTAATTGCTTATTTACTATAAATCTTGTATAATTATGTTCATCGATTATCCAGAGCCGTTTACCGGCCGGGTGAACGACGTACAGACAGGGGAATGGGAAGATGCGCAAGTATGTTGTTATGAGAATGATTGTACTGCAACTGATGGCGATTCGCCGGTTGGTGATGTCGCTGCAGCTATTTGCAGTCACCGAGCTCGAGCGATTGCTCTACGGTCGGTACAAGGCTTACGTCAAGCGCTACAGCAGCACGCTCAGCTACATCGAGTGGCTCATCAGCAGAGGCGAGTACGGGGCGACCTTCGACGACAAGAACGGGCATCCTCAGCAGAGACGATGGGCAATTGCGCTCACCGACAACATCAAGAAGATCACGTTCGTGTCGGAAGACTCCTTCTACTGGCTCACTGAGGGTCTCAAGGACCAGATCCTCGATCGAGTGGGGCTGAAGGAGGCGGCGTTGTACGTTGCGTGGCTGTCGGTTCCGGCAACCGCAGAGTACAAGTCGTACGACTCGCTGTACTTCATCGACCCGACCAAGAAAGCCGCCTAGTAGTAAGCAGTAACGCTCACTTTGTGACGCGAGTTTACCGATAAGGCCGGCTCACCCTGTCCTTATCCCCTGCATCTTAACTCCAAGTTAAGGCTTAAGGGATAAGCGAAACAATATATTGACGGAATGTGTAGATTTGCT
>Ga0247804_10000549_pt1 | contig 17294 bp, 12 predicted proteins | sample UWRJL029104C1_FD_181142 | JGI IMG/M metagenome (GOLD analysis project Ga0247804, IMG submission 181142) | Plant litter microbial communities from Arlington Agricultural Research Station in Wisconsin, United States - UWRJ-L029-104C-1 | ecosystem: Environmental > Terrestrial > Plant litter >...
AAGAGAAAGCAGTCCTGTTTTCTTAACCAATGGAGCTATCGTTTATCAATTGGGTGACAACCTTTTTAAGCTTGATTTAAAAACTGCCGAAACCAGGCAAATAACCAATTTTGTTAAGGGAAAAGCTGCAGGAAGAACAGCAGCAAAACCAGCTACCGAGCAAGATAGCTGGTTAAAAGCACAGCAAACCGAGTTATTTGATATCATCAAAAAAAGAAACGCCGAAACTCGTGACGGTATAGGCCGTGGAGGAAGAGGTCGTTTTGGTACACAATCTGCCGATACTAAATCGTTAAAACCACTTTATACAGATGATAGATTTTTGAATGGCGTAGTGATTAGTCCCGATGGCCGTTTTGTTACATATAAACTAACGGCACCAGCTACAAACAACCACAGTACAATCGTTCCAAATTATGTTACGGCATCGGGTTATACAGAAGATATTCCCGGAAGAACAAAGGTTGGCGAAGCTGAAAATATTTCACAAGGCTATATCTACGATATCCATAAAGATTCTGTTTATTCCATCCAAACTGCGACAATTACAGGCATAAAAGATATTCCTGATTTTTATAAAGAATACCCGAAAGAACTTGATACTTTAAAAAAGAAAAATGCTGACAGGCTTGTTAATTTCTTCGGTCCGCTGTGGAATGAGAACGGAAGTACAGGAATTATTGTAGCCACTTCTGCTGATAATAAAGACCGTTGGGTTTTAAAGTTAGATGCGGCCACAGGAAAATTCAGCATGGTCGACCGTCAGCATGATGAGGCCTGGATTGGTGGCCCCGGCATTAGCGGTTTCTTTCAGGGCAGTACTGGCTGGATTGATAATAGCCGCTTTTACTATCAAAGCGAGGCGACAGGCTATTCACATTTATATGTTGCAAATATTTCAACAGGCGATAAAAAACAACTGACTTCGGGCAAATGGGAAGTTCAATCCGTTCAACTTTCGAAAGATAAAAGCACTTTTTATTTCGAAGCAAATAAAGAACACCCCGGCATTACAAATTTTTTTAAAATTGGTGTAAATGGTGGGGATCCCGTTCAAATTACCACCATGAAAGGTTTGAATGACATTACACTTTCTCCCGACGAAAAGTATCTTGCCATCAATTATTCTTACATGAATAAACCAGGCGAACTATACATTCAACCCAATAAAGTTGGTGCAAAAGCTGTAAAAGTTACGGAGTCTACCACGAAAGAATTCAACTCATATAAATGGCGTGAACCAGATATGGTTTCTTTCAAAAATCGTTACGGGGTCGATGTATATGCAAGGGTTTATAAATCTGATAACCCGCATCCAAATCATCCTGCTGTGGTTTTTGTTCATGGTGCAGGTTATTTGCAGAACGTTCACTTTGGTTGGAGCACCTATTTCCGGGAGTTCATGTTTAACAATTTGTTGGCTGATAATGGATACACAGTAATTGATATCGACTATACCGGAAGTTCTGGTTATGGCCGCGACCACAGAACTGGAATTTACCGCCACATGGGTGGAAAAGACTTAACCGACCAGGTTGATGGTGTTAAATTCTTGATAGAGAAATACGGTGTAAACCCCAAAAATGTCGGTTTGTATGGTGGTTCTTACGGTGGCTTTATTACGCTGATGGCCATGTTTAACGAATCGGATGTTTTTGCCAGCGGCGCCGCTTTGCGTTCGGTTACAGATTGGGCACACTATAATCATGGATATACTTCAAACATATTAAATGAACCATTCAACGACCCAATTGCTTACAAACAAAGCTCGCCGATTTACTTCGCTGATAAATTAAAAGGGAATTTATTAATGGCACATGGAATGGTTGATGTGAATGTTCATTTCCAGGATATTGTTCGAATTACGCAACGTTTTATCGAGCTAGGTAAGAACAATTGGGAACTGGCTGTTTATCCTGTTGAAGACCACGGATTCATAGAGCCAAGCAGCTGGACTGACGAGTATAAAAGGATATTTAAATTGTATGAAAATACATTGAAAAAATAATCTTTATCCCCTCTTGATTTCTGTCAAGAAGGGTTTTTCCCCTTAAATATTATGTCGGCTTAAGCCAAACGGCAATGAAATAAGACCTAAAGGTTATGCATTGGGACTTATACCTGTTCAACTAAAGCACTAATTAGTAATTTTAGCCGTTGGTTTCAACCAACGGAATAATAAGCGGTTTGCGACTACCAGAACACCATGCATTTTATTTCTAAAAATTCAATAGCAAAACCTTATACATTAAGCAATAATTATAGTTTTCATCTATATCGATATCAATAAATACAATTAACTATTAGTAAAACCTGGTTGATTGAGAGCTGTTTTAGCCGTACCTTTGCGTTACAAAATTAAAGACAAAAAATTATGGCAATAGTAGGCAAAAAATTTCCGAGTGTTAGTATTGATGCAATGTCAGACATGGGTGATGACTTGAAAATCAACGTATTTGAAGAAGCTGTAAATAAAAATAGCAAGGTCTTATTATTCTGGTATCCAAAAGATTTTACTTTTGTTTGCCCTACAGAATTACACGCATTCCAAGCGGCGCTACCTGAGTTTGAACAAAGAAATACAATTGTAATCGGTGCATCTTGCGATACTAACGAAGTTCACTTCGCTTGGTTAAACACACCAAAAGATAACGGCGGAATTGAAGGTGTTACTTACCCAATTTTAGCTGATACGCACAGACAATTATCTGGAATTTTAGATATTTTAGATCAGGAAGTTAATTACGATGAAGAGGGAAATGAATCTTTCTCCGGTTCAAATGTTTCTTTCAGAGCAACTTATTTAATCGACGAAACCGGTAAAGTTTTCCACGAAAGTGTTAACGATATGCCACTAGGTAGAAACGTTAAAGAATATTTACGTTTAATTGATGCTTACACTCACGTTCAAAAACATGGCGAAGTTTGTCCTGCAAACTGGGAAGAAGGAAAAGAAGCAATGAACGCAAACAGAACCGGTGTTGCTGAATACTTAGCTGCCAACTAATTAAACAAAACATTATGTTTTTAGAATTAACAGAAGATAATCTTCAACAGTATTTGGCCGATAACCCTAAAGTTATGGTTCAGTACGCTGCATCCTGGTGCGGTAACTGCAGAATCATGAAACCGAAGTTTAAAAAACTGGCTGCTGAAAATGAAGATGTGGCTTTCTTAATTGTTGATGCCGAGAAACTTCCAAATTCACGCAAATTTGCAAACGTTGATAACCTACCTACTTTTGCGGCTTTTGAAGGTGGTAGTTTGGTAGACCAGGTGCAAACCAACAAAGCGGAAGGTTTAATTGAACTTTTTAACAAGATAAAATAATGAAGATTCCGGTTATAAGACAATTATTTCAAAACACTACTCCAGCGCAACTGGAAACAACTTTAGAAGTTTTAGAGGCTTTCTGTGAATTCAGAGGCGTTAGCGAACACGAAGTTGATGTTGCCGGCGAAATGATTACCAATATATGTGGTGCGCTTGAAGTGCATCAGATGGTAAGCGAAGGTGCTGCTGAAAAAGATGCACTAAACGCTTTCGGTCAGAAAGTAATGGGTTCGATTGATAGATAATTTTCTTTAATCTGGCTCTTTAAAATATAAACCCTTTGCAGATTTGCAAAGGGTTTTTGTTTTTAGAGACCGCGTCATTGCTTCGTGCCTCGCAATGACGATTAAGTAGGAATGTAGTATAAAAAGATATTTGAGGGCACATACCTTCGATCAAGGACAAAGACCTGGTAATAATTTAAACCTAGCAGGTTTTAAAAACCTACGAGGTTTCCGAAAAACCTTTTAAGCCAAATTCCTGCCTGCATTTACAATACCAAAAACGGTTCTAACCGCCAACTTCTCTAATGCTGCCTGGTCTTTTTCGTTCTGGTCGTGCTGTAGTTTTTCTAAAGCGAAATGTTGAATTAAAACCAATGGCAAAATAATTTTCTCACGTGTAGCAATAGATTTTTTATCTACAGGATAGTTGGCCATTAAAGTTTCTTGTCCTGACAGTTTTAAAAGCATCTCTTTGGTTAATTCGAACTCATCATGTAGTTGAGTCCAGAAGGCACCGAAAGTTATATCATTGGCTAAATGGGCTGTAATAACAAAGTCTGATTTGCTCATGCTCATCATACAGTTATCTACAATGGTTTTTAAGTAATCAGAATCTTCGTAAACCTTAACTACTTTATCCCAATTGCCAGCTTTTTCCTGATTGCTCAAAGCGGTTCCCATACCATAGAAACCGGGAACATTTTGTTTTAGCATGCTCCAGGCTGTAACGAAACTAATCGCTCTTAAATCTTCGAGTTTCATTTCACCACCACCATTCCTTTTTACCGGGCGACTGCTGATATTCGCCTGAGAAAGTAATTTCAATGGAGAAAGTTTTTCAAGATAACTTACAAATAACGGATGCTCACGTAAATCGACGAAAGCTTTATAGCCATCTTCAGCCATTGCATCGAGCAAGGTTTTGTTTTCAGGGTCTAAGAGTACATTGTGTTTTTCTTTTAATCCCGATGAAATACCGGCATTAATTAATTGTTCGATATTAAATTCTGCACTTTCGATAGAGCCATACTGCGAGCTTATAGTTTGACCTTGAACGGTTAACTGAATGTTTTTATTGGCGATTTCCTTACCCATTGAGGCATAAAAACGGTGCGTTTTACCTCCACCACGAGATGGTGGCCCTCCACGGCCATCAAAAAATGCCAATTGAATATTATGCTTTTTAGAAACCTCAGACAGTGTTGTTTTACCATTGAAAATAGACCAGTTGGCCATTAAATAGCCACCATCTTTAGTGCTGTCAGAATAACCAAGCATAATATCCTGCTTATTTCCACGAGTTGCCAGATGCGCTTTGTAAAAAGGATTGCTATACAGCGTATCCATAATTGCTGCAGCGCCTTTTAAATCATTAACGGTTTCAAAAAGCGGCACAAAATCGATGGTCAAATTATCCTTACTCCAACCGTTCCAAAGGAATAGCTCAATGAGTTGTAAAATATCGCTCGCCTGCTGGCAGTTACTGATGATGAACCTGTGGCAAGCTTTTTCACCGTTGCGTTTTTGTATTCCTTTTATTTCTTTGATTGTTTGGATGGTGTCTTCAATTAATGCATCCGGCTCAGTTACATAAACAGGAGTCGCCTCTTTAAAGGATATCAATTTTAGTTTCTCGACTTCTGATAATTTATCATACTCTTCAGGATATAATGAGGAAATCGGTTTATTCTGGCGACAATAAGCATGAACACTTCTCAACACTCGACTATCCTGGCGAATATCTAACGAAGCAAAATAGTTTCCGTATAGATCAATTTTACGAATCAAATCGTTTACCAAATCAACAAATAAACCATCGTGTTCTTTTAATAACGTTTCTTTAATTTGGTTAAGATTTTCTCTCAATTCATCAGAAATATCATGTAATTCGCAAGTTTGGTCGAATGCATTTTTGTAAAGTACATCATGCAAATGGGTGATGTTCTCTTCCACACCTCTAAAAGTAATGCGCCGCTTAATTACCCTGAAATCACGATAGTAACAACGGAAAAGAATTTGACGCAACATTTTTGAGACCTCTAAGGTGGTATCGGCATGAATGTTTGGATTGCCATCTCTATCGCCTCCCGGCCAGAAACCAAGTTCTAAAATTTTCTTGGTTTCAAGATTATATTCATCTAAATTCTGGTCGATTTCTTCCTGAATATTTGCTGCGGCGAAATAGAATGTATTCTCTAAAAACCAGGCAAGGTTCAAAGCCTCATCAACAGGTGTTGGCGATTTTTTATTGAAAAAAGGCGTTTTACCCAATTGCTGTAATAACGAATTCATGGAAGTAATGTCGTTATCGCGAATGGCTTTAGTTAGATCGGTAATGATGGCCAAAACGCTTCCAGGGTAAAATTGTGTTGGGTGTGCCGTTAATACCAAACGAAGAGAAAGTTCATCAATTAACTTCTCAATTTTAGCCAGCATCGGTCTGTTATCGGCATTCTTTTTAAGGATAAAAGCCAGCGTACTTTGCTCATCTGTAGTGTTTAACTTCGTAAAAGACGCATCTTCAACGGCGTCAAAAAGCACAACCTGGCGCTCTATGTATTGAATGAAGCGAAAGAGTAAATCTATAACATCCTTACGCTCCGTGTAGCTGGTAAATTTGGCGAAAAACTCCTCAATAATTTGAGCCGGCTTTTGTCCGCTCGCGATACCGTCTTCACAACTTTTAAAGAATAATGGTAATAATGTACCTGTATCCTTAATTTTGTAAAAAGGAAGTGTTAAAAACAGACTATTATAAAGTTCAAACTTGGAAATGACCTCATTATTAAAAATAGATTCTCGCTGGGTTGTCAAACGGAGTTTAGGCATAGCTTAAGCAATAGTTTTGTATATTGTAATACTACAAAAAATGCATAAGGTATTAAAATTCCAAGCCTTACAATTTGGATAATTGTAGAATAAATTTTAATTTTAGAATCTTATTTGGCTACTTAGTAGTTAAGTAAGAACATTTGCAATGTTTAAGGGCATTGCATTGATTGTTAATTTTTTGGGTTAAAACAGCCGATGTGATAAAATACATCGGCTGTTTTTATTTTATGCGGTTTTCAGGCTGATTCTTAGCCAATTTAATGTGCATCAGTTACAATATTTGCATTCTTCTTAAATTTCTGAAGATACAACAAAGGTATAGAGAACAACATTATTAATCCGGCAACCCAGTAAGCATCATTGTAAGTAAGTAACATCGTTTGTTTAATTACTGAACCCTCAATTGCTTTCATCGCCATTAATTTTGCATCGAGAAATGAAGAACCTTTGGCCATAAACCCTGAAGTTAGTGCATTTAATTTCTGTACAAAGGCAGGGTTATATTCGTTAATGTTAACGAGCAAACTGCTTCTGTGGAAACCTGAACGAAGATGGATTAACGTTGTTAATGCTGCAATACCAAAAGAACCTCCAAGCTGTCTGCTCATGTTGTTCAAACCTGAACCTTGACCAATCTCTGGGCCTGACAAATCTTGCATGGCTAGAGTTGTTAATGGCACGAACAATAAAGCCATACCAAATCCCCTGATAACTAAAGGCCAGAAGAAATCTCCAGTTCCTGAAGCTAAGGTAGAATTACTTAACATCCAACAGAATACGAAGAACAAAAACATTCCTCCTGTGGCCATAAACTGTGCAGGAACTCCCTTTTTAAGCATAATACCAATGAACGGCATCATTGCAATGGTACAAATACCACCTGCAATAAATAGCTTTCCTGTTTGTAAAGGCGTAAAACCTAAAAGGTTTTGAGCAAAAACAGGAAAAACGAATACAGAGCCATACAAGCCGAAACCTAAAACAAAAGAAGTAAACATCCCGATAGAAAAACTTCTTTTTTTCATAATCCGAAGGTTAACAATCGGATATTCGGTACTCGTTTCACGCCAGATAAACAGCAATAAACCAAAAACTGACGCTACCGCTAAGGCAGTAATATATGGCGTAGAAAACCAATCTTCGCTTTCGCCTTTTTCTAATACGGTTTGTAAACTACCTACTGCAATCGCGAGCAATGCAATTCCCCACCAATCAACCGGCTTTCCTTTTCCATCTTTTGGTGTTTCCCGAATAAAAGTGTAGGTACAGTAGGCGGCGAGTATCCCGACGGGAATATTTACATAAAAAATCCAGGGCCAATCTGCGATCTCCAAAATGTAACCACCAATTGTTGGTCCGACTGTTGGCCCCACAACGGCACCTAAACCGAATAAAGCTGTTGCAATACCAACATCTTCACGCGGCCAGGTTTCGATTAAGATTGCCTGTGCGGTAGAAATTAATCCGCCACCAGCTACGCCTTGTAATATCCTGAAGAGAATCAGTTCGTTTAGTGATGTTGCGTTACCGCACAAAAATGAAACGAGTGTAAAAACGATAATGGAGGTTAAGAAATAATTTTTACGCCCAAAACGACTGCCTAACCATCCCGACATTGGCAGGATGATTACATTCGCAACGGCGTAACCAGTAGATAACCAGGCGATATCCTCAAGGGTAGCGCCCAGGTTTCCCTGTATTTGAGGGATTGCTACGTTTACGATGGTTGTATCAATCAGCTCCAACAAAGAAGCTGTAATAACCGTAAAGGTAATAATCCACTTTTTTAAACCTACTTCGGCCATTTTGAATATTAGTTAGTAGAAACTGAAGCTTTAACACTCATTCCAGGGCGTAACTTAGCTAGCATTTCTTTTGATGGATGGATCTTAATTTTTACAGGAATACGTTGAACAACTTTAACGAAGTTACCTGTAGCGTTATCAGGAGGCAATAATGAACCTTTAGCTCCTGTAATTGGTGAGAAGTTATAAACCTCGCCTTGAATTTTTTCTTCAGGATATGCGTCTACTTCGATTTCAACTTTTGAGCCTGATTTGATTTTCTCTAACTGCGTTTCTTTAAAGTTTGCGGTTACATAAATGCTTCCATCATTAACAACCGAAAATAATGATTGACCAGCCTGAACCAATTGTCCTTTTTGAACATTTTTTTTAGAAACGATACCCGAAGCAGGAGCCTTAATATCAGTATATGATAATTGAAGTTTAGCAAAATCAATGTCGCTTTGACGCTGACTAATTACATTGCTGCTTACCGCTAATTGCGATTGAGTTGTGCCAACTTGTTTAACAGCAGCATTGTATTGGTCTTGTGCTGCATGATATGCCGCCAAAGCCGATTGTTTTGCCGCCTCGGCAGATTCTTTATTCGCTTTTGCCTGATCAAAAGCCTGTTGTGTTATCGAACCATCTTTTACCAGATTTTCGTAACGATTGTAATCTTTCTGGGCTAAATTTACTTTAACCGTTGCTGCCTGAACATTTGATTTTGCAGCATCAACGTTTGCTTTAGCTGTGCTTGTATTGGCTTGCGTAGCTGCAATTTGAGAGTTTGCAACGCCAACACCTGCACTCGCACCTTTCTGACCTGATTGAGCTTGTTCCAATTTAACTTTGTAATCATTATCATCAAGCTTAACCAAAATCTGGCCTTCAGTTACGTGTGTGTTTTCTTCAAAATTTATATCCTTAACATAACCGCCTACACGAGCAACAACAGGACTGATATCGCCATCAATCTGCGCATCGTCCGTATCAACGTGCTTGCTGTAATAACTCCATTCTGTGATACCAAAAATGATACCTATTACTAGTAAAACACCTAAAATAATGGGTACTACTATGTTCTTTTTTTTCTTTTCAGTTGTCATTGCTGTATTTATTGCGTTATTTTTCCTGTTGATTTTAGTAATGTATAGTAAGCTAAACCTGCGTCGGCTTTAGCGATTTCTAAGTTTATTTTTGCCTGATATAATAGCGTTTCTGCATCAATTCTATCCGTAACAGATGCTACGTTATTTTTATACTTTGATGCTAATAATTTGTCATTTTCAGTAGCCTGAGCAATAGAAGTTTCAAGAACCTGAATCTTATTCATTGCAACCTGATAAGTTTGAAAGTTTTTATTGATATCGGTTTTCACATTATCAGATAAAATATCCTTCTGAATGGTGATTTCGCTTTGCCGAACTTTTGCTTCGCTCACTTTGTTCCTGTTTGTCCAAAGACTTGCGATATTCCAGCTAACGTTTGCCCCCAAAGTGATCGGCATTAAATATTGATTTGCAGGCGGAATGAAATTACCGCTCGGATTGATATAGTATAAATTTGCACCTATACCTACCGTTGGTAAAGTATTCGCTTTAATGGTTTTGATGTTATAATCGGCAACCTTGTTTTGCACATCAAGTTGTTTTAGTTCCTGGCGGTTAGCCATTGCCTGCGACATATAATCACCTAAAGGACTTGCCGCTTTTAAACCTGCATTCGGATCAATTATTTTAACTTCAGTATCTTCAGGTAAACCTAATAAGATATCCAGGTTATAGTTGATAATTTTGCGGTTACTTTCTATATCCAATTGCGTAAGTGTAACATTTGCTTGTTGTAATTGGAAACGTAAAACATCATTCTTGGTAACAATTCCTTGCTCGAAGAAACGTTGTGCCTGTTTAATTTGAGCCGCAATAGATTCTAAATTCTGGTCAACTACTTTTCTGCTTTGTTCAACTTTATATAAGTTATAGTAAGTGCTGATTACCGCGTAAGTGATTTCTTCTTTGCTTTTATCAGCATCCAAACGTGCAACATCAGCCAATAATTTAGTTGATTCTTTTGCATATTTCAATTTTCCTCCGCCATAAACCAACTCCTGAACTGCAGCTGTACCTACAAAAGCATCAGCCCTTTTCGGCAATTGCAGTGAAGAGCCTCCGCCAGGTAATGTAAAGGTTGTGGTAGGAATCTCCGCATGATTATAAAGAAAGCTCGCATTAGCCGATGGCAACGCATTATCTTTAATAACCTCCAGCTGTGCAACTGCCTGGTCTATTTTATTTTGAGAAAGTTTTAAGTTTTTACTATTGGCTATGCCAAGTTCAATTGCCTGGTTTATATTTAATTCTTTTGTACTTTGTGCAAACAAGGCCGCCGGAACTAATGATGCCGCAAGCATTAATCTAATTGATTTGGGTATCATTTTTTTGTTGTTAAATAAACTGTTACAAGATTTTGTAAATGAGCGATCGCCCGCTCTTTAATAAGTTTGTTTTCTTTCGGGTTGCTTAAATCAATTACCTCGCCCTGAGAAATCTTATGCGGCGCAATTACAACGTTGGTTAGCGTACCCATAATGGTCGCAATCACCATTCTGATATCAACATTGTTAAAGCTGCCGTCCTCAATTCCATCGATTATAATTCTATCCAGAATCGACATATTATGGTTCATTGCATTTTTGATCTTATCATACATTTCCGGTCTTTGAGTAAGAGAAAGTTCTCTATGCATCATTTTGTGGAATGCAATATTGGTAAATATCCTGTTGGCGTAGCCTTCAATTACCTTATGCAATTTCTCTAATGATGAAATCTTATCTTCGTTAATGATTTTTAATTGAGATGCGAATCCGGCAATCCGGTTGTTCATAATTTCAATAAAAACCCCCTCTTTCGAACCGAAATAATAATTAATCATTGCCATATTTGCGCCTGACTCTTTCGAGATCTGGCGGGTCGATGTACCTTCATATCCTGTTTCGCAAAACAGTTTTTCGGCAGCATCCAAAATGGCTTGTCTTTTATCTATTTTTTCTACTTTCATTTCTTTTTGGTGATGCAAAATTAATCAAACGATTGATTAACTTCCAAATGTTTATGTACATCTTTTACATTTCCTTGATAAAACAGTAGTTTTATATGTAAATCTCTGTCTATATGAAATTATCCGGAACTTTCTTAATTTTGATCTTTATTATATTATGCTTTTCATTCAAAAAAATAAATAAAGAAAATCAGCAAAGCTGGATAAGAATTAATTTGCTCGGATATACACCTGCATCAATTAAAGTTGCGGTTTGGGGAAGCAAAACAAACGAAATTCCTGCTTATTTTGAAATCATTGAAAAGTTAACTGACCGGGTCGTATTCAAATCTTCAAATATTAAATCTTTTGCTGCTTACGGACCATTCAATAAAACGGCCCGACTAAACTTTTCAGATTTTAAACTAAACGGGAGCTTTTACATAAAAGCAAATGGTATTTTATCACCTTTGGTGTTAATTAATGATACTGTTTACAAAGGTGCTGCCGATTTTTCCCTCCGTTATATGCGCCAGCAAAGGAGCGGTTTTAATCCGTACTTAAAAGATAGTTGTCATACGCATGATGGCTATGTACTCTACGGCGCAAAGGCGGGAATAAAAGACAGCACACATTTCAATGCTTCGGGTGGCTGGCATGATGCGAGTGACTATCTTCAATATTCGACAACATCGGCAAACGCGACTTATCATTTACTTATGGCCTACCGGGATTTTCCTTCGGTTTTTGGAGATGAGAAACAAGCCAACGGACTGGACGGTAAAAATGGTAAGGCTGATATTTTAGATGAAGCAAGGTGGGGACTGGACTGGCTACTAAAAATGCATCCGAAGAAAAATATAATATTTAATCAACTGGCCGATGACCGCGATCACATCACCATGCGTATTCCCAAAGAGGATAATCAGTATGGAAAAGGTTTCGAGCGCCCGCTATATTTTATTACCGGCGAACCGCAGCAACGTGGAAAGTTTCTCAATGCCACCACAGGAACAAGTTCAACCGCAGCAAAATTTAGTAGTGCATTTAATTTAGGAGCAGCAATTTTTAAATATCAGGATGATAACTATTCTGCTTTACTGGCTGACAAAGCAAAAAGCGCCTATCGGTTTGCTTTAAAAAAGCCCGGCGTTACCCAAACCGCATCGGTTCGGTCGCCATATATTTATGCCGAAGATAACTGGGTTGATGATATGGAACTCGCTTCCGCAGCACTTAACTTCGGTAAGAAAAAATTAAATAAAACCGCTGTTTCTAATGCCATTGCGTATGCAGAAAATGAAAAAATTACACCATGGATGCAAAAAGACACCGCAGCGCATTATCAATATTATCCGTTTATAAATCTTGGCCACAATGAATTGGCAAAGCAAGTAACAGGAAATGACAAAGAGAAAATTACAGGTTATTATAAAGAAGGGATTAAAAAGGTTTGGAACAGGGCAAAGGAAAATGCTTTTTACCGTGGCATTCCGTTTATTTGGTGTAGCAACAATTTAACGGTTTCATTTACCATTCAATGTAGCTGGTATGCAAATTTAAGCGGCGATGAAACTTTCAAAGAGTTGGAACAGGCAAACTTCGATTGGCTTTTCGGCTGTAACCCCTGGGGAACAAGCATGGTTTATGGTTTGCCAAATTTGGGAGATACTCCGACAGACCCGCATTCTGCTTTTACACATTTAAAAAATTACCCTATTGATGGTGGCCTGGTTGATGGTCCCGTTTATACCAATATATATAAAGGCCTTATCGGAATTACCCTGGCAAATGCAGATGAATATGCAGATTTCCAAAGTGATTTGGCGGTTTATCATGATGATTACGGCGATTACAGTACCAATGAACCAACTATGGACGGAACAGCATCGTTAATATATCTGCTTGCGGCGAAGGAGGCTGAATCTTTGCCAAAAAAGTCTTTGCCTCCAACTCAGGGGGCGAGACCAAAATTTTAGGCGCAACAATTCGTGGTGATTCAACGAAGAAGAAAATAGCTTTAGTTTTTTCAGGGGATGAATTTGCTGATGGTGGGGAAATTATTAGAAACCAACTGAAAGACAACAACGTAAGAGCCTCATTCTTTCTGACAGGAAACTTCTATCGCAACCCTAAGTTTAAATCATTAATTGATGGTTTAAAAAACGATGGACATTACCTTGGCCCGCATTCAGATAAACATTTGCTATACTGTGATTGGAATAAAAGAGATAGTCTATTAGTTACAAAAAATCAATTCGAACAAGATTTAAACGCCAACTATGAAGAATTATCACGCTTTGGAATACGTAAAACGGATGCTCCTTATTTCCTGCCGCCATACGAATGGTACAACAAAACAATAGCGGATTGGACACAAGAAACTGGCTTAAATTTGATAAATTTCACTTCAGGAACCCGATCCAATGCAGATTACACTTATCCTGAATTAGGTAAAAGCTATAAAACTTCTGATGAGATTTTTAAATCAATAACAGACTACAACGAATCTAAACCTAATGGATTGAATGGGTTTATTCTTTTACTACACATCGGAACCGATCCCCGCCGAACGGATAAATTTTATATGCGGTTGCCAAAAATAATCGAATATTTAAAGAAGAACGGCTATGAATTAACTAAAATTGATACTTTATTAAATCATTAACCGTTTATCACAAAACAAAATTTAAAATAAATATTAACTTTGTCTCAAATATCAAAAAAATGAGTGTACAAGAAAACAGCAACAATAACTTCAACTGGCTTTATTATGCTTTAGGTTTATTTTTCGGAATGTTAACAGGAGCCGTAATTACGCAAAGCTACATTTTCGCCTTATTAGGCGGTGTTTTAGGTTTGTTAACCGCAGGCTTATTTTTAAACGCTATTGTTAAAGGCAGAAAATACTAGTTTTCTCGACTTAAACATCCCATTTTAGGTTTTAATTTAAATAAGTGCAAAACGATTTTGATAATTATTTCAGAATTATACTTCACTCATTAATAATGAAGACAAACTACATACAAATGAAAAATCTCTTCATTGTTGTTTTCGTTCTCCTATGCTTTGGCGTCAAAGCACAAGAGGCAACCAAAGCTGATTTCAAATTCGCGACTGCTGACCCAAGTCCTGCAGATATTGTATATTTTCCATTAAATGCCGCAAAGGTAAAGGAAGATGACGAGACTAAACCGATTATAAAAATTGTTTATTCCCGCCCGCAAAAAAAAGGTCGTGATATTTTTGGTGTACTTGAACAGTTCGGAAACGTTTGGCGTTTCGGAGCAAATGAAAGCACAGAGATTAGATTCTTTAAAAAAGTAACCATCAGTGGGAAAAAGATAAAGGCTGGAACTTACAGTTTATTTGCTATCCCGAATAAAGATACCTGGACGATAATTTTAAATTCACAAACCGATAGATGGGGTGCTTTTACTTACGACCAAAAAAAGGATATCGTTCGTGTAAATATTCCTGTTAAATCGCTGGCAAAACCAATTGAATATTTTTCTATTACTTTTACGCCGCTAACAACAGGTGCGACTTTGATTGCTGCCTGGGATAAAACACAGGTTGAATTACCAATCGCTTTTTAAAGCAAATAAAATATTATAGCAAAGGCTTCAGAATTCTGAAGCTTTTTTGTTTTTCCTAATTTTTTTGCGTGTAGTAATAAGGTATGTGAGGTCACAGACCTAGGGATTCTCATTGTGCTTTATAAACTGTCTTCAGTGAGGTATGAGTCACGCCATAACTAACCCAAAGTAGTAAGATTGCTTCGTACCTCGCAATGACTAGTTGTTATTCTTAACCCAATGCATTTCCCATGTAAGGGTCAGTAATTGTAATCTCGCCCGTTTCTATTTTTCCAGCGTAACGATGCTTAAAAACAGCATTTCCAGCTTGGATGACACTGAAATCGTACCAATGCGCACTTTTCGATAATCTTAGTAATACGTTGCTGGTCGATTTCGGCTTTAATACAACATTCTGAATTGCAGCTTTGTATTTATTATCTACTATTTGAATACTAACTGGTGTTGTTCCCTTATTTTCGATCGTAAAAACCAGATTGCCAGTCAGTTTTTTAGTAACCAGGCCTGTTTGTTCAGCTTTAGAGCTGATGCTGATATGCGGGTTCTTTTTACTACCTGCAAAATGCCTGTAAAATCCATTCGGTCCAGTAATTCTGAAATCATAAACCTCGTCATCAAAATCTTCAATATTGATTTTGTCTGTTAAAGTATCTCCTGGCTTTACTGCGTAAGCCCAAACTTTTCCTTGAACGCCTTTGAAACTGGCGATGGTATTCATAGTAAAAGGTGCACCAACAGTTTCGGTTTCATTTCCGAACAAAGTTTTTCCCGATTGGAAAGTAAGTTCTACCTCATTTCCTACCACGACAGCATGGGCATTTAGTTGATAAGGCAAAGCGCAAGCCGGTTTTGTACCCTGTTCTTGCTTTGGAGCATGTACTGACGTCTGGCTCGAAAATGTTTCGAACTTATTAATTTTTGCGACATCATTTTTGTTTAAAGCCGTCGGGCCAACCTGAGCAGGTTTGTTTCTTGCATTACCGACATTCGTTACTACAGTTTCCCGCTTTAAGGGCCCTGGAGATTTAATTTCCTCGCCGTTATAAGGATGAAATGCCGAAGTTAAATCACCGCAAATGTTTCGCCTCCAATCGCTGATGTTGTTGCTTTTGATATTCTTTCCTGTCTTTTTACTCAACCATTTCTCCATAAACATCAATGAAGACGTGTGGTCGAAAACCTGCGAATTTACGAAGCCGCCTTTGCTCCACGGCGAAGCGATAACCATCGGCACACGGTAACCCAAACCTATCGGACTGCCTTTTTTGGCCTCGAAATCTGTAGCATAATTTATTCCGGCAGAAACTTTCCCGCTCGAAGCATCATCGGGGTTTGGCACCACAAATGGCGGTTGATGGTCGAAATAACCATCGTTTTCATCGTAGGTTAAAACGAAAATGGTTTTTTTCCAAATTTCAGGGTTCTTGGTTAAAATATCCAAAGCCTCGCTAACATACCAGGTTCCATAGAGCGGCGAACTGGTATGGTCAGAAAATCGTTGCGGCGCCACAAGCCAAGAAACCGTAGGCAATTTTCCGCTGTCGACATCTTTTCTAAACTGATGAAAAATATCGCCTTTCGGGATGTTTATCGTTTCAGATTTTCCTTCATCATTGGTAAATGTAAATGGCGCTAATTCCAGGTAATCTTTTTCGCTGATGTTTGTCTGGAAAGCCCTATCAATTAAATTTTTCTCCCGTTGGGATAACTTATCGTATTTAGCCTGAACTTCAGCAGCAGTTAAAGCAGGCTTTACAGTGTTATCCCCATTTTTCCTGAAATAGGCAGACAATTTCACATTGTGCCGCTTTACATACTCAACAGGGTTATCGCCATAATTTCCTAACCAGTCATCTATTTCGCCCTCCGGAAGTTTTGATGTCCAAAGTTCATTCTGATAAATACGCCAATCGATGCCGTTATCTTCTAAAGTTTCCTGAAAGGTTGGCCAGTCTACGAAAACATTATTCTGCGATTCTGCCTGGTCATTATTAACAACAGCAACTTTATTAAGGCTTTTTTCTCCGCGGATGGTCCCAGTGAAAAAGAATAACCTATTTGGTGTTGTTCCCGTTAAAGATGAACAAAAATGTTGATCACAAACTGTAAATGCATCAGCCAAAGCGTAGTAAAACGAGACATCATTTCTATTGTAGTAAGATAACGTCATCGCCGATTTTACGGGAAACCACTTATCATATCTTCCACCGTTCCTGGCTGCAACCTGATCGTTCCATGAATGTGGTAGCCCACCCTGCCAGGTAATTTTGGTTTTGTTTATATCTACATGAAATGGTACATATGTATAACCCTGACCGTCTTTCTGCAACCAGACTTTATTGCCATCGGGTTGGATGTGTGGGTGTGGGTCATTAAATCCTCTAACACCTTTCATTGTGCCAAACATATGGTCGAATGAACGATTTTCCTGCATTAAGAACACAATGTGTTCAGCATCCTGAAACGTACTGCCAGGCGCTGCA
>Ga0247804_10000550_pt1 | contig 17290 bp, 14 predicted proteins | sample UWRJL029104C1_FD_181142 | JGI IMG/M metagenome (GOLD analysis project Ga0247804, IMG submission 181142) | Plant litter microbial communities from Arlington Agricultural Research Station in Wisconsin, United States - UWRJ-L029-104C-1 | ecosystem: Environmental > Terrestrial > Plant litter >...
CGCTTACATTATTTCACCTTCTCATGTAACCATTCTTTCAGCCAATTGATCTCTTTTTCCTGGGAACTGATTATGTTTTGGCAAAGTGTTATCAAACCGGCTTCCCGCCCATACTTTAAATATACTTTAGCCATGTCAACAGCACTTTGATGGTGTGGTATCATTTGGGCGGCAAAATCTTTATCTATGTCGTTGTAGATAGCCGTTTTGCTATTCATCATTGCCATCATTGAACCATTCAAGGCTTTTTGAAAACCTGCTGAATTTGATGATTTTGTTTTAGTATGTTTTGAAATAAACGCCTGCATAAATCCTATCTCTTCGTTTTGGTCGTCAATTACTTTTTTAGCAAATGCTTTCAGTTCATCATTTTTGCCTTTACCAATTTCAACCTGCGACATTTCAACAGCCCCTTTGTGATGTTCAAGCATCATAGCCGCAAAATCCACATCGTTGCCGGTTGGATTTATCCCATGCATTGCCTGCATCATCTTATCCATCGTTGTTGTAACCGGGTTCACCTGATTTTGGGTACTGGAATTAGTTTCAGTATGAGCCGCATGATCTGAACTACCAGTATTAGCGGCATTGTTGCTTGAATTGTTGTTACAGGCAAATAGAATAGCCATGCAACCTGCAATGGAAAGTGTCTTTTTCATGTTTATTACTTTTTGTATAATTGGTAGTTATAAAATTGACGCCAGTGCCAGGCCGCTCATACCTATCATTAACGCATCTTCAATAATGGTTATGGTACTCATTGGTAAATTGAAAACCGCACCCAGGCAGGCACACCGGATCTTCTTTTTGTTGAGTACACTTTGCAGCACACCTATTATGCTAATGGTCATTACAACAAAAGTAACAGCATTTGTTACCATAGGATTAAAGTTTACCAGGTATGCAATACCTAACCCAAGTTCAATGAAGGCATATAAATAGCCCCAGCCCGGCCACTTTTTTGCAATAATGTCGTACGATGAATAGCTTTCTGCAAAGCCTTTGAGGTTGAGTAATTTAAAGAAGGAGAACACCAGGAAGAAAGCCGCCATGAAATTTTGCATCCAGGCATGCCAATTGAAACTGCCATTAACTGCTCCTGTTAAAAAGGTAACTCCCGTGATGTAAGCCCCGATTAACAGCACAGGTTTATAGGTGTGGAACCATGAAGCTGTTGCTTCGGTTGGCATTGCATGCTCCATTCCATCACCTGCTTCTGTAATGGTGTAGTTTCCTGCTTTACTTAAAGCATTTTGCAGTGTTGTGACCGGAATATGTTTTTGCATAGTGATCGTGGCTTGCGGCGCTGAAAGCTGTATAGCGGCTTCTGTCACGTCGCCTAACATCAACAATTGGCTTTTCACTTTTGCTACACAATTAACACAGGTCATGCCGGCAATATTATAAGTATGTGTCATGATTTTAAATTTACAACACAAAATTACCTACACCTGGAAGCGGTGCTGTTATAGAACTATGGATAAAGTTTATACTATTCAGACTTTCCTACATCATCGAGGGATTTCCTGCTTCCCCTGCCTGTTTGCTTGAATTGTGAAGGGGTAAGGCCGGTTAGTTTTTTGAACTGTGCGGATAAATGGGCAGTGCTGCTGTAGCCTAAATGAAAAGCAATTTGAGAAAGTGACAGTTCATCGTAGATCAACAATTCTTTAACTTTTTCAATTTTCTGATTTATGATGTACTGTTCTATGGTAATACCTTCAAATTCGGAAAACAACTTGCTTAGGTAAGAATAATCGTGGTGCAGGTGTTGTGATAGTAGGTCGCTGTATTTCTTCCTGGGCTGCTCCTCTTTGTAATGAATGGTATCTATTACAAAAGTTTTTATTTGCTCTATCATTTTGCTTCTACGGTCGTCAATCAATTCAAAGCCTACATTTTTCAATGCAACAGATAATTTGGTATGTTGGTCTTTCGACAGCACCTTTTCTTCCATAAGAACTTCACCCAGTTCAATATTGACCGGGTGGAGGTTAAGTTTTTCCAGCTCCGTTTTTACAACCATCTTACAACGATGGCAAACCATATTCTTAATGTATAATTTCAAGTTTTGTGGCTTTATAGTATGTCAAAGCTATTGAATTAAAGTCACCTTAACCCAGGAGCAGGCACACCTATATATACAAGTATTTTTCCCCGCTATGTAATAGGAGCGTACCTCCTTATCCATATTTTACATGTCGTTTTAAAGGTTGGAAAGGGGCTTTTACGGATTGCTTTCCTGCAGTTTTTTACGATTAAAGCCTCGGACCGGGGCAATGGTTAAATAATAGATGGCCGAGGCAGCCGGGCTTACTCTTGGGTGAACAGTACTGGTTGCCTCATCCAAAATTTTACTCTTCTATTATGCTTAATTGCTGGTTTCCATTTTGGTGAGTTCGAAATAGCACTTTCTGCTATTTTATCAAATTCAGGATAAAATGGAGTACTTACAAATACATCTACAACTTTACCCTCTTCGTTAACTGCAAAAGATACTACGACAACAGCTTTATCAGCGTTAACAATCTTATATTGATCCGGGAAATAAATTTTCTTATAAATGTATTTCTCCCATGCAGCATTACCACCAGGAAACATTGCATCTTTATCCTTAGTTGTTGTATCGGTTTGTGCATTCCCTTCTTCGTCAAAATACGTTTTGCCTGTTAATTTTCCTTCATTAAATATTTCAACTGAGCTGATCGCTCCATTGTTATGAAAATACTTCCACTTGCCATTTTGTTTTGTTCCAGCAGAATATAGCCCTGCAACGGAAGGCGATCCGTTTTCAAACCAGGATACCTGGATCCCACTTCCGTCTTCATTCCAGGTAGATGAGTCTGAAATATAACCAGTTGGGTGCCATGACAAACTTGTACCAATCATATTGCCGGCACTGTAAACTGTAGAGTCGCTCATCATCCCATTGTTATGAAAACTCAACCACAACCCGTTTCTTTTGCCGTTGATATATGATCCTCCAGATTTTAAATGGCCATTTGAATGAAAAAAATTAAAATATCCATTGGCTATTTTGCAATCTGGATCATTATACCTGCCTGACATTTGAAGCGTTTTTTCATGAACGAAATAATCTTTTCTTACATAGCCAGAATCGGTTTTGGTAATGGTACAATAAAACCTGGCCTCGTTGGCATCACATGGCTTCCATTGAAAGTCAAAGAATTTTTCTACGGTTTGAGCATTGGTATTTGAAAAAGCCGTTAAAAATAAAAACAGTAATCTATACTTCATTTGCATTCGTGTTTGAAAAAGAACCTGGTAATTACCGCCAACGCATAAATATACAATCTTCTGCAACTGCCAAAATAAAAAACAGTCCCGCTGCGGGACTGTTCAGTTAAGTGTTGGTTGTACAGGGATGATTTATTCAAAAACCTTTACGTGTTCTTCGTATTTAACGGCGATGTCGCAGAGCCTTGTCGGCCTTACAAAGAAGGCGATGGCTACGCATTTGCCCTGCCAGCAACCGCGGTAGGGTATGCAATATTTGTTGGCCCAGGCCTGCATCATAGGTCCGTAGGTGTTCATGTAATTCTGGAAGTCGATCCAGTCCTGCGCGCAGGGATCGGTTTGCGGATCCTGAGGCCATGGAATGGGACGGGTGCCGATGTAGCGGTGCGGGGCGGCTACCTTGGCTTCCACGTACTGGCCCTCCATCAATGCATTGTGCAATTCTTCGGTGATCTGCAGGTCACCGGTGGGTTCGTCCTGTAAAGAAGCGGAAGGGCCGGCAGCGCGGCCACCCAGGATACCGTTCTCAGTAGCAGGATCATTGGGGGTAGTGGTGTCTGTTTTCTTACAGGAAGCGAAGGAGAGGCTGGCAACGAGCAGCAGTGCTGCGAATCGCAAAAATGTCTTTTTCATTTGGGAATTTTTTTAGATTAAAAAATAGCAAGCGGTTGGTCGCTTTAACAAATGAAAAGTAGGCTAAAAGATTATTGCATACAATCGTTCTTTAACGCAGTTTTTTAACGGGAAAAATACAATGTGAAAATGTGAAAATATGCAAATAAGCCAATGACAGGCAGCAGCGGTAAGCCAATTTTAGTAATTCATAATTTAGTAAACCTGCCTACCGGCAGCCAGGTTCGTAATTAATTTACATTTACCAATTCTTCAGTAGCTGCAAAATCCGTTCCGGAAAAGTCTTTTACGATGTTATACAATGTATCGCGTTCCACCGGGCGGCGTTTCACCTGTTTGATGAGCATCACCAGTTCCTGCGTGCTCATTTTGGGCGTTTGTTCTTCGCTGCCGGCCATGCTGTAGATCTTCGTGCTGTCGTCGATGGTGCCGTCGATGTCGTTCACGCCGAAGGATAAACTAAGTTGCGCGTTCTGCCTGCCCAGCATGGGCCAGTACGCTTTGAGGTGGGGGAAATTATCGAGGTAGATGCGTGCAATGGCGTACAGGCGCATGTCTTCCGTAATGGTGCTTTCCGGGATGTTGCTCATGTCGTTGTTGCTGTTGCGGAATTTCAGCGGGATGAAGGTGTTGAAGCCACCCGTTTTATCCTGGAGTTCGCGCAGCCTGCTCATGTGATCCACGCGGTCGGCATAGCTTTCAATGTGGCCGTACAGCATGGTGGCATTGCTGTGCATGCCCAGTTCATGTGCCACTTCGTGTATGCGCAGCCAGCCTTTAGCATCTACCTTATCGCCGGCGATGACCGACCTTATATTCTCTGCAAATATTTCTGCGCCGCCACCGGGGAGGCTGTCGAGGCCGGCCGCGTGCAACTGTTGCATGCCTTCTTCAACGCTGAGTTTGGCCTTGCGGAACATATAATCCAGCTCCACCGCGGTAAAAGCCTTTACGTGCAGTTCGGGCCGGTGCGCCTTGATCTTCTGCATCAACTCAATAAAATAGGCCATGTTCATTTTAGGATGAACGCCGCCTACGATGTGCACTTCGGTGATGGGCTTGCCGTCGTAGGTTTTTACGATGTCCAGCATCTGGTCGATGCTGAGTTCCCAGCCTTCTTCTTTTTTGGCGTACAGGCGGCTGTAGGAACAGAACTTGCAACTGAATACGCAAACATTCGTGGGTTCTATGTGAAAATTGCGGTTGAAATAAGTGGTGTCGCCATGCAGTCGCTCACGGATAAAATTGGCAAGGGCGCCAACAAAAGCGAGGCTGCCTTTTTCGAAAAGCAGAACGCCTTCTTCGTTGGTAATCCTTTGCTGATCCTTTACTTTTTGGGCGATGGCTTTAAGCCCGGGGTCGGTGGTTGCGCTGACCAGCGTATCAATGGAAGCACTCATCACGAAAATTTTTGTAAAGTTACGGCGGAATGGGTGTTGCAACACTATTTTTTTGGTGCTGGCGGCGGTACTTCACCCAACATCGTTGTGTCACTCACTTGTACTTTTTAAGCTATGTTCAGCGATTCAACAACCGGCTTCAGAAAGGGTAGGGTTTCAGAATAAATGTATATCTTCCTGCATCAATTAACCATTGCTTAAGCTTTAACAAAAATTACTGCGCATGAACCTGAAGTTTCGTATTACGATCCTTAGTTTTTTACAATTCTTCATCTGGGGCGCCTGGCTCATAACCATCGCCAACTACTGGTTTGGTACCAAGCAATGGGGGCCGGCCGAATTTGGAAAGGTATTTTCCACGCTCGGGCTTTCTTCCATGATCATGCCGGCACTTACGGGCATCATTGCCGATAAGTGGATCAACGCCGAAAGATTGTACGGCATCCTGCACATACTGGGCGCCCTGTGCCTGGCCTATGTTCCGCAGGTGACTGACCCGGATACTTTTTACTGGGTGATCTTTGCCACCATGCTGTGCTACATGCCCACCATCTCTTTGTCCAATTCCATCGGCTATACCATTTTAAAGAACAACGGCTTCGATGTGATCAAAGTATTCCCGCCGATAAGGGTTTGGGGAACGATCGGCTTTATCGTGGCCATGTGGATCACCAACCTTACGGGCAACAAAGCATCCGGCAACCAATTCTATATTGCGGCTGCGGCATCGTTGTTGCTGGGCCTGTATGCTTTTACCATGCCGAAGTGCCCGCCGCCAAAACTGATCTCAGCAAATTCTTCTTTCGTGGAAAAGCTGGGCCTCAACGCTTTTAAATTGTTCGCCAATACCAAGACAGCGCTGTTCTTTATTTTTTCGATGTTCCTGGGCGCAGCCCTGCAGTTGACGAATATGTACGGCGATGTATTCCTTTCCGATTTTGCCAATGTGCCTGCTTATGCCGATTCGTTCGTGGTAAAATATTCTACCATCATCATGTCTATTTCGCAGATATCGGAAACGCTTTTCATCCTGGCCATTCCGTTTTTCTTAAAAAGATATGGGATAAAAAATGTTATGCTCATCAGCATGTTTGCCTGGGTATTGCGTTTTGGCCTGTTTGCTTATGGCAATCCCACGGACGGTTTGTGGATGATCATTATGTCGTGCGTTGTATACGGCATGGCGTTTGACTTCTTCAATATCTCCGGTTCTTTGTTCGTGGAAACCACTACCAGCCCGGCCATCCGGTCGAGTGCACAGGGGTTGTTTATGATGATGACGAACGGCATCGGCGCCTTCCTTGGTGCTACCATCAGCGGCTTTGCTATTGAGAAATATTTTACGCTGGCCGGCGGTCAAAAGGACTGGCACAACATCTGGCTGTCGTTTGCCGTTTACGCGCTCGTTATCGCCATACTCTTCTGGATCTTTTTCCGGCACAAGCATGATCCCCATGCGATCACGAATGTGCACCCGGAGCCGTTGGTGAACGAATAAAGTAATAATTCAAAATTCAAAAGTCAAAACCAAAAAAGGTGTCTCCAACAAAAAAAGCCTCTTGATATTCAAGAGGCTTTTTTGGGTTTTGAATTTTTACTTTTGACTTATTTGTGTTGTTCAATCTTCTTCACAAAATTAGCTTTCGGCTGTGCGCCCACTAATTTATCCACTACCTGGCCGCCTTTAACGAACAGGATAGCGGGAATGCTGGTGATGCCGTACGTAGTAGAAACCTGCGGGTTGGTATCCACGTTTACCTTACCTACGTTTACCTTGCCTTCGTAATCTTTTGCCAGTTCTTCGATCACCGGGCCTATTGCGCGACAAGGGCCACACCATTCTGCCCAAAAGTCGATTACTGTTAATTTATCCGACTCTAAAACATCTGCTTTAAAGTTCGCGTCTGTGAATTCTTGTGCCATATTGATTGTTTTATTTGTGTAGAAGAGAACAAATTTAAATCCAAATTTTTGAATCCGTAGTTATGACATATCCACAGGAACACAACGAATGTGCAAATATGAAAATGTGCAGATGTGAAAATTTCAGTATTCAATGAAACCAGGTATTACAGGAATGATCATTGGAAAGTAATAAGATTAGCAGCCTCATAGTGCCTTCAATTTTCAAATTTTCATATTGTCACATTGTCACATTATGCAGTGATTACGTTCACCTCTATATCTTGCTGCCCGTTCAAAAAAACCGCCATATCGTCGTTCATGGTGAAGCCTTTTTCCAATGTATGGAGGCCGATCCTTAAATTGTTCCTTTCGTCGCTGATGTTGAATTTGAGCATGGTTTTGCCGGGATTATCCTTCACATTCTTCGTAATAAAATCCACGAAAGGCCCCGTGATTTGCTGCGGCTGTAGCTCCAGGATCACCTGCCTGGTAAGCGCTGATTTAACCGTGTCCAGCAGGTGCAGCTTTGCGAGTTTAAACTCGTACTGGTCGCTGTTGTAGCGCGTTCGGAAGCTGCCTTCCACGAGTACGATCATGCCTTTTTCGAGGTAGTTGGTGTATTTCACGTAATCCTCGCTCCACAGCATGAACTCGCTTTTGCCGCTGTAATCCTCGATGCTGAGGACGCCGAAATTCTTACCTGTTTTCGTTAACCGGTGCTGCGCGTCCACCACCAGCCCGGCCAGGCGGAAAGCCTTGCCGGGGTTGGGCATTGTTTGTACTGCCAGTTTAAATTCGTTGTAGTCCGCCAGCGGCGAAATATTGTAATGCTGCATTTCAAACCGGTAATTGTCGAGCGGGTGGCCGCTCATGTACATGCCCGTTACCTCCTTCTCATAATCCAGTTGCACCGCCAGCGGCCAGGGCTCGCAGGGGGATAATTTTGGAGGCGTGATCTCCGGCATCTGCAGGTCGCCAAAGAGGGTATTGGCCGAATTTTGCGACTGCGCCTGGAAAACGCTGCCGAATTTCATGATCTTTTCCAGTCCCTGCACATCGCCCGGCGGGGTATAAAAATACTGGGCGCGGGTAATGTCTTTAAAGCAATCGAAGGCGCCGGCATACACCAGGCTTTCCATTGATTTTTTATTGGCGGCGCGCTGGTTCACGCGTTTGGCCAGGTCGTAGATAGAAGTATAAGGACCATGTTTTTTTCTTTCTTCCACGATGTGTTCGATGGCATTTTCGCCCACGCCTTTCAGCCCGCTGAAACCAAAACGGATCTCGCCTTTTTTGTTCACGGCAAAACCGTGGTGCGATTCGTTGATGTCGGGGCCGAGCACCGTCAGGCCCATGCGCTTGCATTCTTCCATGAAGAAAGTGATCTTATCGATGCTGCCGGCGTGGTTGAGCACCGCGGCCATGTATTCGCTGGGGTAATGCGCTTTTAAATAGGCGGTTTGGTAAGCCACGAACGCGTAGCAGGTACTGTGCGATTTGTTGAACGCATACTGCGCAAAAGCTTCCCAGTCGCTCCATATTTTTTCCAGCTTGTCTTTCGGGTGTCCTTTGGCGGTAGCGCCTTCCAGGAACTGGGCTTTCATTTTGTTGAGGACGGCGATCTGTTTTTTACCCATCGCTTTGCGCAGCACATCCGCATCGCCTTTGCTGAAGCCGGCGAGTTTCTGCGACAGCAACATCACCTGCTCCTGGTAAACCGTAATGCCGTAGGTTTCCTTCAAATGTTCTTCCATATCCGGCAGGTCAAATTCCACCTGTTTCTTCCCGTGCTTGCGATCTACATAGTCAGGGATATAGGCCATCGGCCCGGGCCGGTACAGGGCGTTCATGGCAATGAGGTCATCGAATTTATCGGGCTTCAGTTCACGCAGGTATTTCTGCATGCCCACGCTTTCAAACTGGAAGGTGCCGTTGGTTTCGCCCTGCTGGTAAAGTTTATAGGTTTTTTCATCATCGAGCGGGATGTCGTCGATGGATATTTCCACGCCGTGGTTCAGTTTAATCAGGTTGAGGGCTGTTTTTAAAATGGACAGGGTCTTCAATCCCAGAAAATCCATTTTGATTACGCCCGCTTCCTCGATCGTGCCGCCTTCAATCTGTGTCAGCCACAGTTCCGATTCTTTGGAGGTGGCCACGGGAATAAGGTCCGTCAGGTCCTGCGGCGCAATGATGATGCCCGCGGCGTGGATGCCGGTATTGCGCACGGAGCCTTCCAGTATTTCCGCTTCGTGCAGGATGGTACTGCTGAGGTCGTTCCCGGCGTATATCTCCCTTAATTTTTTTACGTTTTCTATATCGTCGCCCTGCAGCGCTTCTTTTTCTTCCAGTGATTTTTCCGTGCCGCCTTTGGCTTCTTTATTCGTCATGGGCGCGTGCAGCAATCGTTTCAACACGATGCCGGGGCGCTCCGGCACCAGCTTGGATAAAGCCCTGCTTTCGGCGAGCGGCATGTCCATTACACGGGCCACATCGGCGATGCTCGATTTGGCGGCCATGGTGCCGTATGTGATGATCTGTGCTACCTGGTTCTTACCATATTTTTCCACTACATAATTGATCACTTTCTGGCGGCCGTCGTCATCAAAATCCGTATCGATATCGGGCATGCTCTTGCGATCAGGGTTGAGGAACCTTTCGAACAGCAAATTGTATTTGATGGGATCGATGTTGGTGATGCCGATGCAGTAGGCCACCACGGAACCCGCGGCCGATCCACGCCCGGGGCCTACGAATACCCCCATGTTGCGGCCGGCCTGTATAAAATCGCTCACAATGAGGAAGTAACCGGCAAAGCCCATTTGTTTTACCACGCCCAGTTCGAAGCGGATGCGTTCTTCGGTTTCGGGCGTGAGTATCTTGTAGCGTTCTTTGGCGCCGCTCCAGGTAATGTGTTCGAGGTATTCGTCCTGCGTTTTAAAATTGGAAGGCACCACGAAATGGGGCAGGAGGATGTCGCGCTTCAGGTCGAGCAACTCCACTTTGTCCACGATCTCGTTGGTGTTGTCGATCGCTTCGGGAATATGACTGAACACGTTCGTCATTTCTTCCGTGGTCTTAAAATAGAACTGGTCGTTCGGGAAAGCGAAACGTTTGTTCTTCGTCATCACATCATCATCGGAAAATTCGCGCAGGGCTGGGGTGGATTGCTTTTCACCGGTGTTGATGCAGAGTAAGATATCGTGGGCGTTGAAATCCTTCTGGTCCACGTAATGCGAGTCGTTGCTCGCGATCACTTTTACATCGTACTTTTTGGCAAACTTTAACAGGATGGCATTTACTTTCTCCTGTTCGGGGATGCCGTGTTTCTGCAGTTCTACGTAATAATCTTTCTGAAAGATATTGAGCCACCATTTGAATTCATTCTCGCCTTCGGCCTCGCCTTTTTTTAAGATGGTTTGCGGCACCAGTGCGCCGAGGCAACAGGTGGTGGCGATTAGCCCTTCGTGGTACTTGTGGATCAGTTCTTTGTCGATGCGCGGGTACTTGGAATACATGCCTTCTATGTAACCGAGCGAAGTCAGTTTTACCAGGTTCTTATAACCCTGTGCGTTCTTAGCGAGCAGTATCTGGTGGTGGCGTGGATCGCGTTCATCCTTGCTGAAGGTTTTGCGTGTGCGGTCGGTGGTAATGTAAAATTCGCAGCCGACGATGGGCTTCACTTTCAGCGTACCATCCTCGTTCTTGTGGTTGTAGGCTTCCTTTACAAATTCAAAGGCGCCGAACATGTTGCCGTGGTCGCTGATGGCGAGTGCGGGCATCTTATCGCTGATCGCTTTTTTATAGAGGTTCTTGATCGACGCGGCGCCATCCAGTAAAGAAAATTGGGTATGTACGTGTAAGTGGGAAAATTTCATAATGTGTGCGGCAAAACTGGTTACAAATATCGGTCATCTGCGGGGGAATAAGCAAGCGGGTTTTCCACAAGCCGTTAAATATTGTTTAGGGTATTGGTGTTGGGGGTTGTTGCGCGTTTGTAAACGGATGCCCGTAAATTTGGAACTTATCTTTATGAAGGAGCGTATGAAAAAAATATTTATTGTGATGTCCGTTTTGCTGTCCGCCACTGTTTCCCTGCTGGCGCAGAACGAAGCTGCCATGAAAATTGAAATCGAAAACGGCACATTGAAAGTTGCCGGAAGGTTTGTTACACCGCATTGGAAAACCCGCGTGGTGACCGGTTCACTTACGGGTACACCCCGGGTGGAACTCAAATCAAATAAACTGTATACGTTTGACCGGTATGGACTGGTTGTTTTTGAAAAACCGGTGAACGGGGAGGGTTCGGGCGACATTACCGAATTACAGGTGTTCTTTTCAACGCCCGGCGCCGGCGATACGGATGGCATCAAACCCGCTGACCCTTTTCCGGGTACGTTTACCATCGAAGGGCTTACTATTAATGCTGGTACTGACCTGGCTACTTTAAAAACAAAACTGGCGGGCTATGCAGCAGGCGAAGGCTATAAAGCCCATATGTATAAGTTCAGCAAAAATAATTTGTACCTGTACTTTCTTTTTGATGAAACGGATAAAAAACTCATACGGTTAAGTATCGGAAAGGATGATTAAAATGCGTGCCGGTGGGTATGTACAGGGTTAAAAGCTACAGTATTTTTAGAACTTAAAAAAAGTATATGAAGAAACTGTTCTTTATCCTGTTGCCTGTACTGGCGTTCAGCGTTGCGGTTGCTCAGAAATCCATGCCCGTGAACCTGAAGATAGAATCGGGTAAATTCTTTATGAACGAGGTGCAACTTAACAACTGGCAGGTGGCGCCGGTTGTTGAAATTTTGGGCAGCAATGCGCGTGTTCAAAAAAAATCGAACAATATTCATGTGTATGATTCTGCGGGGTTGTCTCTTTATGAAGAGATCATCGACGACAAGCCCAACGACCGGCTGGTTGAGATACACGTGTTCTTTGATCCTGCTAAAACAAAATGGGAAAAACCCTCGGCTCAAAAGTATGCCGGTAAGTTCACGATCGACGGTTTTAGCATAACCCCGAAACTGGGATATGCGCAGCTAAAGGCCCAGGAAAAAAATGTAACGTTCACCAAAAGCTACAAGCCGCATAGTTACTTTTTTAAGAAAGACGGCCTCACTTACTTTTTTGATTTTAACGATGCGGAGAACGGGCTGGTAAGGGTGAGTGTGGGGAAGGATAGTTAATTTGTTTTTTTGTTTGGAGTTTTATTTTTGTTTGGGGTTTGGTGTTTGGCGTTGTTCTATGACGAGCAACTTATGGGAATACGATTACCCTGGTAGCGGCCCGTTTGTTAAAAAGCATTAACAGGACTTGCATCTTTGAACATTGAAAGTTAACTTTGCGACCATTAGACAGATATTTAGTAATTGTTTGTAGGACAAGGTTCATAGCAAGTAACAGATAAACAGGGCATTTAAAGGCTTATAAGGCGATCAAAGAACACAAGATTAAGTTGTACTTACGTGTAAACCCCCGATTTTACGTATGAAGCACTTATTTTTTGTTGCCCTGGCAATCTTTCCAGGTGTTTCAAATACCGTTTCGGCACAGGCTTCCATCAATATGGAAAAGTTAAGTGAAGGAACCAATACCCACTCCACGAAATTTATTGAAGGCATAGAGATAAGGGGAGGCGCCAACGCGGCCTCTACGGCAGTGATTGCCCCTGCGAAGAAAAAAACTTCCAAAAAAGCCGCCGCCGTGGTAGCTGCTACCGAAGGCGTTATTGAATCCTGCTCGGCATTACAATTCAAATATGCGCAATTGATGGATGTAGATGTGGAATCGATCCGCAATGCCAGCCTCTTTGGTTTCCTTGAAGACTGGTGGGGTACGCGTTACCGTTATGGTGGCAAAACAAAGGAAGGCATCGACTGCAGCGCTTTTTCCGGTGCGCTGATGGCCGCGGTTTTTGGGTTCGCCCTGCCGCGTACCGCCCGCGAACAATACCAGGCCTGCGAAAAAATAGAAAAAGCTAATCTCCAACAGGGCGACCTGGTCTTCTTCAATACCCGTGGCGGCATCAGCCATGTGGGCGTTTACCTCGGCAACAGCCATTTCGCACATTCCAGCACCAGCGAAGGCGTAACGATCAGCAGCCTGGAAGAAAATTATTATAGTAAGAAGTTTGTGAGCGGGGGAAGAATGGCCGCCAATTAGAAATTACAAATTAGGAATTGCAAATCCATTAAAGAGTTCTTAGCAGAGCTCTTTTTTTATTCCTGAATATTCCGTTTCGTGTGGCACGAACCGGGGCATTCGTCATTCGTAATTACCTGATTTCTTCAAGTGGATCGCCCTTCTTCATCCCCAGTCTTTTTTGCAAACTCTTCCACATGGGAATGATGTCGGGTGAAATTTTAAAGAAGATGGCGCCCGATGCATAAATGGCCATGAACAAACTGCTGCGCAGTATGATGGCCATGAAACCCTTGTTGTCGTGGAAAAGGAACCAGGCGGCATAGTAGGCAACGATGCCCAACGCGATGGTATAAACGCTTTTGACATTGAAAGGCTGCATCCCGAATTTTTTCAGCAGGAACACATACCTGATCGTATTGTAAATGGTAAAGGAGATAAGGTTGGCAATGGCTGGGCCGGTTACGCCGTAATGTTTTGTCATGATGTAATTGAACGGGAGCGTAATGGCCAGCAGGATGATGCCGGTAATGAAATCGAACCGCCAGAGGGTAGACGTATTAATGATCTGTGCATTGATGCCGCTGCCCATGTCAACGATGCGCATGAGCCCGATGTAAAAAAAGATCCAGCGCGCATCGATGTATTGCGATTTGAGGTGGAAGGTAAAAATGCCATCCGTAAAATTGAGCCAGATCAGCGAGAACATACCCACGGCGAACAACAGCAGGTTGATGGAAGAACTGCGGTAGATGCGCGATATCCTCGGCAGGTCTTTGTCTTTCCAGGCTTTCGACAACGCGGATATAGAAGAGGAAATGATGCCGCGCTGGGGCGCCTGCACCAGGCTGGCAATGTTCTGGGCGAGCGTATAAATGCCCGCAAGTGCCAATCCATCCGGTAATAAGGCGGCGATGATGATGGAATCGAATACCTGTGAAATGCTCATTACCAGTCCGCCGCCGTACACCAGCGTGGCAAGGGTTACGATCTTGCGGGAAAATTTCCTGGTAACCTTGCTTATCCTGAATGTAATGCTGACCTTTTTTGTGAACAATAAATAAGCAAACAATACCAGGGCCACAAAAAGATAACTAAAAGAATACAGGATAATGAACGTGGTAAAGGAATTGAGCAGCCCCCAGGAAACCAATACGATGAGGAAGGTGGTGGTACACCGGAACAGTATTTCCCTTAAAAAATTGCTGAGCACCGACTTTTTCAACTGCCAGGTATATACTTCCAGCACGGAAAAAATACTGAGGCCAAGCCCGAACGGGAACAGCCAGGTATAATATTTTACCAACCCGGGCGAGTTGGTGCCGAACTTGGCGATCACCAGGTCTTTGAATACGAAGCCGCCGAGCGTGACCAATGCAAAGCCTATGAGGGAGATAAACAAAGCCCAGGTAAGCTGGTCGTTTTCCCTGCGGTTAAGGTTGTCGTTATAGTACGGGAAAAATTTAAAGATATAAGCCTGCATGCCGAGGTTGGCAAAGGAGAACATGACCGTGGCAATGGCGACGAAAATGCCCACCAACCCGTAATCCGACTGGCTGAAGCCGCTGCCTTCGCGCGTAAATAAATAGGTATTGAGGAAGCCAACGAAAAAGCCGACGTAAACCAACAGGGACGATATCAGGCTTTGCTTCCTTATCTGCGACATGCTGCTAAACTACTCTGATTTTTTTGTATTGATGTAGAAATTCGGATCAACTTTAAATTCGTTGTTGCCTTCGGGAGACAGCTTTATCGTTTGCCATTCTTCTGTTGGTTTTATCCACCGTTCTTCTTTAAAACTTATTTTCAGCGGCATGTTGAACCCTTTTACGCAGTTGGTATAACGATAAGAAAGGTCGTACCCGTTTATCCTGTATTCCAGTACCGGTACCTGGATGGTGGTAAGGTATTGTTCAAAAACTTTATCAAAATTGATCTTCGAAGTTTTATTGATGTAATCCTGCACCTGTTGCGTGGTCACTGTTTGGTGGTAAAAAGTTTTATTCAGTCCCCTTAATATTTGCCTGAATTTTTCGTCGTCGTTGATCACCTGCCGGATGGCGTGTATCATGTTGCCGGCTTTATAATACATATCACCGCTGCCTTCCTGGTTCACCCCGTAATGCCCGATGATGGGAATGTCGTTCCTGATGTTCCTGCGCGTACCGATCACGTAGGCATTGCCGGCTTCCTTGCCATAATAATAATCGGTGAAGAGGGTTTCGCTGTAATTGGTAAAGCCTTCGTGCACCCACATGTCCGCAATGTCTTTGGTGGTAATGTTGTTGGCAAACCACTCGTGGCCGCTTTCGTGTACGATGATGAAATCCCATTTCAGGCCCCAGTCGGTGCCGCTCAGGTCACGACCCGAATAACCCATCTTATAGCTGTTGCCATACGCGATGGCGCTCTGGTGTTCCATGCCCAGGTGCGGCGCATCCACCAGTTTGTAGCCGTCCTTATAAAAAGGGTAGGGGCCAAACCAGTGTTCAAAAGCTTTCATCATGCGGGTGGCATCGGTGAATTGTTTTTTGGCTTTCTCAAGGTTGTAATCCAGCACCCAGTAATCCATGTCCAGCTTGCCATTTTCGCCGTTGTATATTTCATTAAAGTGAACATATTTGCCGATGTACGGCACCAGGTTGTAATTGTTGATGGGATTGGTAACGGCCCAGTCCCAGGTAACCGTTCCATCCGCATTTTCTTTCTTACCGCGGAGCCGTCCATTGCTTACACACACAAGGTCGGCGGGCGTGGTAACGTGCATTTCGGCGCTGTCGGGTTCATCGCCCTGGTAATCTTTGCAGGGATACCAAACGCTGGCGCCAAGTCCCTGGCAGGCAACAGTGATCCAGGGACGTAATTCCTTGTCTTTTTTCCACACCAAACCGCCGTCCCATGGCGGCTGGCGGGCTACTTTAGGGCGGCCATGGTAATAAACAGTTACCTTTGAAAGCGCTTCCGGTCCACCGGCTTGTTTGTGTTTCGGTAACGTAAAAAAATAGGTATTGCCGTCTTTCGAAAAGTTTACGTTGAATTTTTCATATTTCCATTTTCCAAAGAATACATACCGGATGCTGTCTACAACCATCGGCTCCTGCAAATCAATCTGCATTGTATTTCCTTTCTTCAAAGCTTTAAAAGAGATCACGTTATATCCACTGATCGAGCTATCCAGAGGATTGAACTGCACATGCAGGTCGTATTTCAACGCATCCCACCAATCCCTGCCGGGGCCATTGCTGCCGCGTAGCGTATCGGCATAGGTAAAGACAGGCTTTTTATTTAACGGTTGCGCATAACCGCTGTTGAAGTTAAGACAGGCGATAAAAAAAAGCAAAGCTGGGACAAGCTGTTTGATCTGCGGCATATAATTGTGCTGTTATTAACCGCTAATTTAGTTTTCTTTGTGTTCAGTGCGGAACCACTCAACAAATAAATACCATTATTTTCTTTTCCTTGCGGGAACGGTTTTGCTGTTTGCCTGCGGGAACAATGCCGCGCACGATAAAAAAATATTCCGTTACAACGAAAGCAGCGGCCTTGCTTCCCTCGACCCGGCCTTTGCAAAGAACAAGCAGGTAATGTGGAACGTACACCAGTTGTACAATACCCTGGTGGAGATCGACAGCAACATGCAGGTAAAACCTTCGCTCGCCACCAACTGGGATGTGTCTGCCGACAACCTCGTCTTTACTTTTCATTTAAGGAAAGACGTACATTTTATCGACGATCCCTGTTTCCCAGGCGGTAAAGCCCGCCCGCTGATCGCCGCTGATGTAGTGTATAGTTACAACCGCATCATCGACAAGGCCACGGCCAGCCCGGGCGCCTGGATCTTCAACAACCGCGTGGACAGTACCGAACCCTTTAAAGCCATCGATGACAGCACTTTCCAACTGAAACTGTTACGGCCCTTTCATTCAGTGCTGGGCATCCTCAGCATG
>Ga0247804_10000552_pt1 | contig 17277 bp, 16 predicted proteins | sample UWRJL029104C1_FD_181142 | JGI IMG/M metagenome (GOLD analysis project Ga0247804, IMG submission 181142) | Plant litter microbial communities from Arlington Agricultural Research Station in Wisconsin, United States - UWRJ-L029-104C-1 | ecosystem: Environmental > Terrestrial > Plant litter >...
GGATTTGTTTTACGTTCTTCTAACCTTTCTAATTGTTCTTCAGGCGAAACATGCAAATAGAATTTTAAAATTTTAGTGCCATTTTGCTCTAATAATTTTTCGAAATTATTGATGGCATCAAAACGTTGTACAACTGTTTTTTCATCGATCCATTTATGTACACGTTGTATCAGAACATCTTCGTAATGCGAACGATTAAAAATTGTAATGTTTCCTTTTGCAGGCACAACCTGATGAATGCGCCAAAGAAAATCATGTGCAAATTCTTCTTCACTTGGTTTTTTAAACGCATGAACATTTATGCCAACAGGATTTAATTTGCCAAATACATTTTTAGTAACGCCATCTTTTCCGCTGGCGTCCATGCCTTGCAACACAACAATCAATGATCTTTTTTGTGATGCAATTAATAGGTTTTGCAATTCACAAATTTCGTCTGTAATAGTTTGTATTTTTATTTTGGTAGCTTCTTTATCTACACCTTTTGGCGCGCGTGTTGCTATTTTTGAAAGTTTTATTTCTATTGCCATTTTTTAGTTAAGATTTATATTTCTCTAAGATACTATTTATAATATTTATGAAGAATGGAATTTTTATAAATGTAAGGTCTGAGTTGTTCGTAATCAAAAAAGAGATGCGGTTCGCCTGCAGCAAATCCTAATAACTCATATGGTGCATAGGAAAACATAATGCCTGTTGGTAAGATGAAAAATTTATCGCTCATTTTTGTATCGTCGCTCAACATGCCATCTTTATAAGTATCTTTCAGTACTTTTTCATAGAGTTGAATAAAATCATTATTTTCGATATCTAAGATGTCTTTTAATTCAATTAGCTTACCAGTGCTTACATCATAGTTTCCATAGAAAGTAGTAAACATGCCATGTGCGCCGCCCATGTAGCTATAAGAAAAATCAGACACGACATACACAAAAGAATCTATATAAACAGGTGTAGTTTCTGATAATGTTTCATAATTATAAAAACTTTCTTCATCAACCGGTTTTTCTACATGAAAGTGATGTTTCCATGTTTTATAGCTTTCAATACTCGCTGAATCTGAAAATAAATATTTCAATTCAGATTGCAATTTGTCATAATGTTGATCATTCGAAATAATTTCAGCTAAGAAAGAATAATCTCTGTTTGTTGTAAAATCGTTGTTATATCCTGAGCTATCCTGCATATTTCTGCAATCGAAAATGATATTATCTATTTGGTCATAACATTTATAGCTTGGAAATTCTTTGCTTGGATAAATCTTGTATGATTTGTTTTTATAGATGCATTCGATGTACATATTTTCCTGCGCAGGATTGAATAGCTTTAATATACAAATATGGGTTTGTTTGTCCGTGTTAAAATCATAATCTGTAACATCGGCTGTCCATTCTTTTGTTTTAGGATTTTCTTCAAACCATGCATAAGAAAAGTCCGTAGCACCATCTATATAAATAACAGCAGATTTGTTATAACCATTGTATTCAGTTCCTGCAGCGTTACTCAAATGCAACTGTATCTTTTTATTGTCGATGATACCTGCGAATGAATAGATAAAAGGACTTTCAATATGTAACGTGTCGCCTTGTATGTAAATGGTATTTGAATCTATCATGTACATCAGACTGTCAGCATTTACTGCTATTTCTACAGCCTGAACAGGTTTAGGAGCAATAAAAGTTTCTTGCTTCTTTTTATGTTTGCAGGAAAATAAAGTGCATAAAAATACAACCAGGAAAAAATATCTTTTCACGTACAAATTCTTTAATGATGATTTTATTTAAACATTCCTTTCAAAGCACCAAGTAAACCTCGTGTTAAGCTAGTGGTTGCAGTTCTTGCTATTTGTCTTGTTACAGTGCTGTTTAATACTTTTTCAAAAGTTGATTTTTCTGCTTTGCCTGTTTTTGATGTTTGTTTTTCTATTTTTTGCTGTTGTTTTTCTGCCAGAGCTTGTGCTTCTGCTTGTTGCGCTTGTTCCATTTTTTTACCTAATATTTCAAAGGCACTTTCAGGATCAATTGTCTCTTTATATTTTCTGTAAAGATTAGACTTTTGAATTAAAGTTTGCATTTCGCTTTCATTCAAAATATCCATGCGCGATTGTGGTGGCGACATTAAACAATGAGTTAATGGCGTTGGAATTCCTTTTTCATTTAATGCAGTTACAAAAGCTTCGCCAATACCTAATTGCGTAATTAAATCTTCGACTTGATAATAAGAAGTTTCAGGATAATTTTGCGCTACTAATTTTATAGATTGCCTGTCTTTTGCTGTAAATGCACGCAAAGCATGCTGTACTTTTAAACCTAATTGTGCTAAGATACTTTCCGGAATATCGTTTGGATTTTGTGTGCAGAAAAATATACCGACACCTTTTGAGCGAATCAGTTTTATAATAGATTCTAATTGATCTTTTAATGCTTTTGTTGCACTATCAAAAATCAGATGTGCTTCATCTAAAAATATAATTAATTCAGGCTGATCTACATCACCACGTTCTGGAAATTTAGCATACACTTCTGCTAATAAACTCAACATAAAAGTGGAAAATAATTTTGGCTTGTCTTGAATATCTGTTAAACGAACAATGTTGATATAACCATAACCATTTTCATCTTTTCGCAACAGATCATTTACGTTAAAGGAAGTTTCACCAAAAAACAGATCAGCACCTTGTTGTTCTAATTCTACTACTTTACGCAGAATTGTTCCAACAGTTGATGGTGAAACTGCACCATATTCTTTTTCAAAAATATCTTTTCCTTCATTGGTTAAAAATTGCAATACTTTTTTAAAATCAGGAAGATCGACCAAGCCTAAATTCTGATCATCACAAAACTTAAAGACCATAGCTACAACGCCTTCCTGCGTATCGTTTAAGTCTAAAATTTTTGAGATTAAAACCGGTCCGAATTCAGTAACGGTTGCACGCAAGCGAACACCATCCTGTGTAGAAATTGACATCAATTCTACAGGATAGCCTTTTGGGTTCCATGTGTCACCAATGGCTGCAACTCTGTCTGTAACTTTTTGGTTAGAAACACCAGGTTCTGCAACACCTGAAAAATCACCTTTAATATCCATCATTAAAACAGAAACACCATTTTCTGATAATTTTTCAGAAAGTGTTTGTATTGTTTTTGTTTTTCCTGTTCCTGTTGCGCCTGCAATTAAACCATGTCTGTTTAATGTTTTTAAAGGAATTTTTACTTGTGCATTTGCTACTGATTTTAAATCAAGCATAGCGCCGCCAACTGTAATAGATGTGTCGCCGAAAGTATAGCCGTTTTGTATTGTTTGAATGAACTGTTCCTGATCTGCCATTTATATTTATTCTTTAATTGGTAAAAATAATGATTAAGAATGAAATAATTAAGTTATTATGTATTTAGTAAACCAGCATCTTTACTATGATTATTGGTAATATATCTCACTAAATATTTGCTGTCTTTTTTGTTGAAAAAGATATACCAGGAAGTTTTTTTATTGGATTTATATGTAACATAGAAATTGCCATGTTTTTGTAGGCTTTTAGGTGATTTTTTGTATTGATAGAGTTGAATGAATAGTTCAATAGCATCATAAATTTCGTCAACATAAGATTCAGCATTTTCAATAAAGCTAAAGTATTCTTCATTGTAAAGAATAAAAATTAACTCATCTAAATAATTGATTACATATTTTGAGTATGAAATACTTATTTTTTCCACCAACCTCTAATTCTTTTTTTTGACTCAACTCTTGCATCTTCTCCGGTAATTGCTTCTTTCCATTCTTTATCAAATTCATCGTCTGCTTTTTCTACGCCAATTTGTTCTAAAAATGGTTTAAGTTGGTTGCCAAATTTCTTTAGATTGATACGTATATAAGTATTTTCGCCTTTTGTATTTTTTTCAAATTGTATGCCTGAAATTTGTGCCATAAATTTTATTGTGTATATCAAAGTTATGAAAAAAAAATAATTTTTGTCTTGTAAAAAGATACGTTAGAAAGACTAATTTTTTTCTATTTTACATTCAAAATCTCAAAGGCTTTGTAAACGCTTTGGTGTAGTATTGTTGCATGATTTTCATTAGGAAATTCTTGAAAGCTTACTTTTAGATTTGTGTTTGTTTGTAATGTTTTTGCCAGTTTTTTTGCATCGTCTTCCATTACTTTTCCTTCATTTCCAACAGATACAACTACGTTTATTTTTTTCTTAGAAGATGATTTTAAAAAATCCGATGCTTGCGCAAGTAATGATTGTTTGTTCCACCATAAACTTGGACTTGTAATGATATAGTTATTGAACAGATCCGGTTTTTTTAATAATATTTCTGTTGCTAACAAAGCACCTAAAGATTGTCCGATGATCGTTTTGCTTAAATTGGTTTTGAAATTCTTTTCAATAAAAGGCTGAACTTCCTTTTCTAAAAAAGAAATAAATTTTGCTGAACTTCCTGTTGTTGGAAAAGTTTCTTTATCTTTTTTTATTTCGGTAGGAAAGGTGTAATCTCTCTTTCTATCAATATTTGCTATGCCAACTACAATTGATTTTGGGTAAAGATCATACATATTCATAAACTGAACAAGACCTGAAATATGTATAAAATCTTCATTTGCAGAACCATCTAATAAATACACAACCGGATAATTTATTGAAGAATCCTTATCATATCCAAAAGGCAAATAAATATTTAGTATTCGTTTTTCTGAAAGTTCTGTTGATTGAATTTCTTCAGTAATACCAAGCATAAAAGGTTTGCTGTTTGAACTCTGTGCTTTTAGAAATAAGGTATTGCCAAATAAAAATAATAGTATGACTGAAAATGTGATTTTCATTTTTGTAATTTTAAATATTAAGAATGAACTTTTTATAGCTGAAACGTTTCACCTAATTTTGGAATTTCTATGGATTTGAATTGCTGATTTAGTAAAGATAATTTCAAAGCCGATTGTCGTTTCGGCTCACCATGAACTAAAAATATTTTCTGTAATTTATTTTTATTTTGGTTTGAAATGAATTGTAATAATTCAGGTTCATCAGCATGTGCGCTGAAGCTGCTTAATACTTCAATGCCTGCATTAACTTTTTTTTCTTTACCATAAATTCTTACTGTTTCAGGCTTTTGTATAAGTTGTTGTCCAAGTGTTCCTTCTGCGCAATAGCCAACTATCAGAATCGTATTTTCTTTTTTTTCTATCTGATTGTCAATATGGTGTTTTATGCGACCTGCATTTGCCATACCTGAAGAAGCAATAATTATACATGGTTCTTCTGAAATATTCAATGCTTTCGATTCTTCAACTGTTCTGATATATTTCATGTTGTTCCATCCAAATGGATTGGTATCAGTTTCTAAAAATTTATACAAATCTTCATCAAAACATTCAGGATGCAAGATGAAAATTTCTGTTGCATTTATCGCCAAAGGACTATCTACATAAACAGGAATATTTCCAAGTTTGCCTTCTGTATATAATTTATCCAAGCGATGCAAGAGTTCCTGTGTTCTGCCAATACTAAATGCAGGTATCAGCACTTTTCCACGATTAACAACACAAGTGTTTTTTATAATCTGTAAAAAATGTTCATCGCTTTCAGGTGTCTCTTCATGAATTACACCACCATAAGTTGATTCGCATATTAAATAATCTAACAAAGGCATTGGAAATGGATCTTTTAAAATTGGTCGATTATATCTTCCAACATCACCGGAAAATCCAAACATTATTTCCTTATTATTTTCATGGATTCTAAGTGTTACAGCAGCGCTTCCTAAAATATGACCTGCATCTGTAAACATTACTTCTGTATCCTTATTTAACGAAAACCAATTGTTATATTCAACACAAATAAATTGATTAAGGCATTTTTTTACGTCTTCTTTAGTGTATAATGGCTTAATATTTTTTCGTTTTTTCTTTGCTTCATATTCAGCATCGCTTTCCTGTATATGAGCACTGTCTAATAGCATAATTGCAGAAAGATCGCGTGTTGCTGAAGTGCAAATAATTCTTCCTTTAAAACCATCTTTCATCAGCTTTGGAATTCTTCCTGCATGATCGATATGTGCATGTGATAAAACCAATACATCAATTTCTGATGGATTGAACAACCACTTTTCATTGAAATTTTCAAAGTCATCTTCATGACCTTGATACAAGCCACAATCTAATAATATCTTAAAATTATTTTCTAAAGTCAGTAAATGGCAGCTTCCTGTAACTGTTTGTGCGGCTCCGCAAATTTGTAATTCCATAGGTTCGAAAGTTACAGTTAATTTCATTTATTTCTTCAAAATAAACTTATAACTTATTACCAATAACTAATAACTTTTCTATATTTACATCATAAAAATAAAGTGATGTTACAAGATATATTCAACAACGTACAGGCAAAAATTCAACAACAAATCCAGGAAAAATTTGGATTAAGTGAAGATCAGACTACACAGAGTACAAGTGTTTTGTTAGATAATTTTAAGAAATTTTTTTCTGAAGACCTGATGGCTGGTGGTATGACTGGTTTACGTGAATTGATGAGCAATGGAATTGCTGATATTAAAACAAATCCGACTTTGCAAAATCTAAGAGAAAATTTGCTAAATGACTTAGTAAATAAAGTAGGTTTATCTGAAGAAACTGCACAAAAAGTCAGGGATTTTTCATTAACAGAAGTTTTTGAAGAATTTAAAAAAGAATTTACTGATGAAAATGGCAAGCCTGATTTAGCTAAGATAATGAGTAAAATGAACCTGGCAGATTTTCAAGGTAAAGCACAGGAAATGCTGAGTGGTTTCGGTATTGATTTAGGCAAATTTTTCGGAAAAAAATAGTACAAATTTTTCTGCTTGATTAATTTTCACACTTTTTAACTATCATTTTAGTAGTTAATATAATTATCATATAATTTAACTTAATTAAAACAAAATCAGTTGTTTGTGAGCAAATTTTGTTTTTAGAAGTATCATATTTCTTTACGTAAAAAAAATAGTAGATTTTAATTTCTTCATCTTTGGTTTAACAAAATCAAGATACAATATGAAGCAGTTATTATTTATTCCAATGTTATTGATCGCATTTGCAGCAAATGCTATTAATATTACCGATTCTAAAATTACAGATGTAACTGTATTTAGGAATTACGCAAAAGAAACACGCCATGCGAATACTTCTATTCCTGAAGGCAATAGCGAAATTATTATTTCAAACGTATCTACTTATTTAGATGAAAATTCTTTGCAGGTAGCTACTAAAGGAAATGTAAAAATCTTATCGGTTTCTTCACGATTAAATTATTTGACGGATAAAATAAAATCTGCTCAGCTAATGAAACTGTCAGATTCTATTGGCATTTTAAATGAAGATGTAAGCTGGTTAAGAGAACAGGTTACTTCTTATAACAATGAATTAGCATTGTTAGATGATAATACAAAGCTCGCAAATGACAAAACTACTTTTACTTCTTTACAAGTAAAAGATTTGGCTGATCTTTATCGTGTTCGTTCTATTGAATTACGAAAATTTATTTTTGATCTTACAAAAAAACAAAAATCATTAAATGAAAAGATGGTGCGCATCAACAGCCAGATCACTGAAATTAATGGCAATCAGCAAACTGCTATAAAAGAGATTGTATTAAAGGTAAATGCAAAACAAGCTGGACAAGTTTCCTTTAAATGCTCATACATTGTTACAAATGCTTATTGGATTCCGATTTATGATATTAGAGCGAAGAATGTAAATGAGCCTTTGCATTTGGATTGCAGAGCGAAAGTAGTACAAAATACAGGTTATGATTGGAAAGATGTGAAGCTGACCTTGTCTACTGCAAATCCATCTGCTAATCATGACAGACCGTTGTTGAGCCCTATTTTTATTGACTTTTTTCAACCTGATTACTATAATTATAAAATGAAGAAAAGTGAAAATGTAGGTTATGCTGCAGAAAGTCAGATGATGAATATGGCAACCGCAAAAGTAGATATTGCACGTGCTTATGATGATAAAGATTTTGTTGATGGACTGAAAGCAGTAGATAATAATGTAACTATTGCAGAAGGTGAAATGGCTGTAGAATATAATATTGAAACTTTGCAAGATGTGGAAAGCGACAACAAAGAACATTTAGTTGGTATTCAGGAAATACAAATTGCTGCTATTTATTCTTACCATACGGTTCCGAAATTAGATATGACTGCTTACTTGCTGGCACGCGTTACAGATTGGGCAAAATATAATTTGCTTGCAGGTGAAGCAAATATTTTCTTCGATGATAACTATGTTGGAAAATCTTACCTGAATCCGAATGTAAGCAGTGATACTTTATTGATTTCTTTAGGTCGTGATGAGAAAATTAATGTGAAAAGAATTAAGCTGAATGATTACTCTGCAAAGAAATTATTTAGTGGAAACATCAAGGAAACCAAGGCTTTTGAAACTACCATCAAGAATAATAAGAACACAGCAATAGAGATTGAATTATTAGACCAATATCCAATTTCTAAAAATTCTCAGATAGAAGTAAGCTTAGACGAATCGAATGGCGCAACAGTTACAGAAGAATATGGTAAGCTGGTTTGGAAAATAAAATTGCAGCCTAATGAATCGAAAAAGATAAAGCTGGTTTATACGATCAAGTATCCAAAAGATAAACAAGTGAAAGAAAATAATTAATTAGAAACAGTAATAACAGGTAGTATGCAGTAAGCAAAAGCTGCATACTGCTTAGTTAAAACTTTCAAACTATTTTCTTTGGCATCAAACTTGTAATTATACTAACAGATAGCCGTTTGTCATGTGATTTTTATTGTGGCGAGTTGTATGAAAGTACGACTCGTTTTTTATTTTAAACCTAATTGTAATATCACTTTTACACCATCTTTTTCCGTATCTTTTTTGATTGTATATTGAGATGGAATTCCTGAGTTTTTAGAAATGATAGCCAAGTGCAGTTGAATGATTTCAAGCGATAAACTTTTTGTTTTCATTTCCTGAACTTCATCTTTAGCAGCAGTTGTGTCTAAGCCTTTTCCATTGTCTTGTATAATGATCTGTAGTATTTTATCGTCTGGTTTTTGTATGTCTATATTTATTTTTCCAACATAATTTATTCCTTTAAAACCATGTTCTATACTGTTTTCAATAAATGGTTGAATAAGTAATGCAGGAATTTCAATATCATCAGTGTCTATCTGCTTATCAATGTTTATTTCATAAGTAAATTTATTTTCATAACGCATTTGCTGTAATGCAATGTAGTTTTCTATGGTGTTTATTTCTTCGGTTAGTGATATATAAACCTGTGTGGAATTTTCTAAGATCTGCCTTAATAATTTTGAAAATCTAGTAAGATAAAAAATAGCTTTTTCCTTTTCATTATTTAAAATATTTCCACGAATTCCTGCAATCGCATTAAATATGAAATGCGGATTCATCTGTGATCGCAACAAACGTTGTTCTAATTCTATTAATTCCTTTTCGGATTCTATTTTATCTTTTGCGATTTTTAGCTGACGTCTTTTGTTAATTTGAAATACGGTTAAAATTCCTATTAATAATATAGCCAACAACATCAATAATAATATTTTTTGAAGGCGAACGGTTTTAATAGTCGCAGTCTTTTTCGCGTTGATGTTATCAATCTCTAATTGTTTATTTTTGATTCGATAATCAGTTTCAATTTCATTTATTTTATTATTAAAACTATTGTTTTTTATTTTTATTAAAGAAGTATAAGCAGTATCATAAATAGCTGCCGCATTTTTATAATCATTAGCAGCAATATAGCATTTTGCCAATTTTTCGTGTGTTTGAATAATGTATGCCTCAGCAGAATCTCTTTTTGCCAAAGCAAGCGCCTTTTTATACGCATCAATGGCAGCATACATATTATTATCATGTTCGAAAATATTTCCTAATAATAAGTAATCATCTGCAGCTTCGTTATCAAATCTTTGATTAATAGCTGTTGCTAAATTTGCATAATATTTTGCAGAATCGTATTTGTTTACGGTTGCATATAAGCTTGCTACACCAATATAACCAATGCCTAAGCGCAATGTGTCTTTTTTTGCAATAAAGGCATTTACGGCTTTAAACATAAAGTAAAAAGCAGAATCATATTTTTTTTGAGATTCATACATTGCACCTAAATTGTTATAAATAGCAGGTTTGTATAAGTTGTCTGAATCTTTAACAGATAACCAAATTACTCGATTCATATTTATGGTATCGCCAAGGTTTTGATACAAAACAACCATTTGGCTATATGCTTCGTTTAATTTATGATTGTATTTACTTGCCAGATTTAAACCTAAATAACCATACTTTAATGCTGAATCATTTTGATGTGATTCTAAGTATAAAACAGTTAACCTGCTTAATGCAGCTATAGTTGGTTTATGTGCATAAGCTGTATCGGTGCAACCTATCAGAACACTTTTTTTTGCATAATAAAGTGCCGAATCAAATTGATTTATGCAGCGTCTATAACCGCTTTGAGTTAAATAATAAGCAGATTGTATCATTGGCGATTGCTGTTCAATAATTGGTTTGTACGCAATTAGCAAACTGTCTTCATCTTGCTTTAAATCAAAAGTATATTTGTCATAAACCTTCATAAATAATTTGCGAAGTGTATCATCTTTTTTATAAGCAACACTATCAATCGTACTATTATTTGTGTTATGAGTTGATGGTTTACACCTGTTATTTAAGAAAATAATAGCTAATAGAATTGTTGCGAATAATAATTGTAATTGTTTTTTCATCTTGTTAATTAAATAGTCGTAAACTTAGAAAATCTAAATTATATTACGTCTGTAAATATATAGGTGTAAGGTATTAATCTATATTTAGGTATTAATAATTTAAATGCGCTGTTTGGAAACCAGTTGCAGCACAGCTTCTTTTCTTCGGTTAGATACAGGAATTGCATTGCCGTTCCTAAAAATCAGGTTATCGTCTCTGTCAATTTTTATAACCTGTTCTGCATTTACAATATAACTTTGATGACAACGCACAAAACATTCGGTTGGCAGCAGATCTTCGTATTCTTTTAATGGTTTAGATGCAACGATAGTACGTCCGTCCAGCATATTGAAAAAAGTATAGCTGCCTTCGCTTTTACAATAAGTTATTTCCTTATAGATCAAAATATGAATGCCTTCATTTGTGCGAATAATAAACCTGTCTGTTTTAATGTTGTTAAAATTGGTAATGCTGTGTTGTATCTGCTCTTCTTCAGAATTGTCTTTTATTAATTTTACTTTGTCTAAAGCTGCAAAAAGCTCATCAATGTCTACAGGCTTTAATAAATAATCCATCGCGCCGGTTCTTATTGCTTTTATTGCAAAATTATCATAAGCAGTAATAAATATGATCTTAAATGAATAAGTCTTAAATTTTGATAATAACTCAAATGCATTTCCATCTTCAAGATGTACATCAAGTAAAATAACATCAGGCTTGGTTGCTTCTATCAAGGTTTGAGCTTTAACAATGCCTGAAGCTTCGCCGATGATGATGATATCTTTACGTAAACTTAAAAGACCGGTAATGTCTTTCAGTACGCTAATTTCGTCTTCTATAATTAGTACACGTAACATTTAAAGTAAAATATTTTTGAAAAATGAAAGAAAAATCATGGTATGTAATTTCCGAATATAAAATAAACTACAGCAAATATATAGTATTTAAGGGCAAATATAAATTAGTCAACACATCATTTAAAATACATTTTACTTTTGTTAGTATGTTGTAAGTTAAATCTATTAAAATAAATAATTACATAACATAAAAATAAATACATGAATAATACAGTTTCCTTTCATAAAACAATTGTTCCACAACAGGAAGAATTACCATCACTTGCCAAATTAGAAGAGTTATGGGATTTGGCAATCAAACACTATGAATCTGAAAGATATTTAGATTCTCTTTTAGCAACAATTGATTATATAAATATCAATGCTCGTAAAAAATTTGGCAATAATGAACAAACAGAATTTTGTTTTTCACATGGCTCAGTTTTAGTAAATCTTAAAATTGATAATGATAAGATCAGTATTACATCGCCATTCTTGAAATTGCCTGAAAATGCAAAAATTGCTCTTTTACGTAGAGTTGCAGAAATCAATTTTAATAAATTACAACTGGCAAAAATTGTTTTAAAAGGAGATGAGCTTAGTTTTCGGTTTGAATGTCCTTTAGCACTTTGTTATCCAAATAAAATTTATGATGTATTCCGAATTATATGCTTCAATGCAGATTATTATGATGACGAATTTGTAACTCAATTTGGTGCTGTTCGTATTCAGGAACCTGTAATTACTTTCTATACAAATGATTTAATAGATAAAAGCTTTGAACAGTTTACAGCATATATAAAAGAATGCCAGGAATACGTAGCTTATTTCGAAGGAAAAAGAATGACAGGCTTTGCTTGGGACATTTATTGTATGTTCTTTAGAAAATTAGAATATTTTTTAAAGCCAAAAGGAAATATAGGAAACACGATTGCTGATATGATTTCAGAATTAGATAGCTCTAACAAATCTATGGCAGACAGAAACAGCGCTGCCAAAAAAGTAGTATTACAATTACAAACAATCACAAAAGAAAACCTAAAGGAAGATTTATACTATACAGATGAATTTATTCCATGGAAGTATTATGGAAAATTAGAAAGAATACAAGAATACTTTGAAGACTCGCATGAAATAGCTACCAGCGAATTAAATAAAGGCGAATACATGGCTTGTGCATGTACCATTTTATTGTGCTATTACAGAATGTTATACAGTTATAGATTGACACCTGAAATACAACAATTTATAGAATACAATTTAGAACAAACATCGGAAAAACCATGGAAAGAAGCTGCTGAATTATTGTTTAATTCTTTAGACAATTTTATGGAAGGAAATTTACTGATAGCTATGACTAATAACGAATTTGATACCAACGATTTTATGAAAGCATTTACAGAAGGCGGCAATACACAAATGAATGATTATATGAAGCAAGCTATGGAAATGTCTAAAAAAATGATGGCGAAATTTATGACAAACTAATTTTCGTAATACACTTTTAAAACAAAAAATAAAAATGGAATTAAATCTAGAAAATACAGTATATAAAATAAATACAGCTAAAGGTTCAGGAAGTTGTTTTTATTTAAAAGAGCAAAACATGTTTGTAACAAATTATCATGTAGTTGCAGGCTTCAAACAGGTTTGTTTAGAAGATAGTAAGCATGAGGTCTTTTTAGGTAATGTCGTAATGGTAAATACTCATGAAGATATTGCATTTATAAAATCAGACAAATTGATGGAAGCCGAAGGTTTTATTATTAATGCTGAAGAACTTAAACGTGGTGAAAAAATCTCTGTTATTGGCTTTCCGTATGGAATGCCATTCAGCATTACAGAAGGCGTAATTTCAGCAGTAAATCAATTGTTAGATGGTAAACCACATACTCAAATTGATGCAGCAGTAAATCCTGGAAATAGTGGTGGACCTGTTATTAATGAAAAAGGAGAATTGATAGGTATTGTTGCTTCTAAATTTTCTGATGCAGATAATATGGGTTTTGCAATTCCGATAAATATTTTGGTAAATGAATTAGAAATTGCCAAAGAACTTAATTCCAATTTTGCACTAAAATGTAACAGCTGTGATTCATTAATTGAAAAAGCCGTAAAATATTGTCTTGGTTGTGGCGATACAATAGATGAAACTATTTTTGATGATTATGAACTTTCTGATTTAGGTAGATTTTGTGAAGGTGCAATTGCAAATATTGGTATAAATCCTGTTTTAATGCGTAAAGGACATGAGTATTGGAATGGTCATGTTGGAAGTGCTGAAGTACGCATTTTTGTTTATGATTATAATTACATATATTCAACTTCACCACTCAACAGGTTGCCTAAAAAAAATATAGAACCATTGCTGACATACTTGTTGAGTGATCCTGTAAATCCTTATCAATTAGGTGTTTCAGATAATGATATATACATATCGTATCGATTTGCTGTAATTGATATACATACTTCACACAAAGACACAATTTTGAAAAATTTAGCCAACATGCTACACAAAGCAGATGAATTGGATGATGCTTTCCAGAATGAATATGGTTGCGAAAAAACAGTATACGCAAAAGCTATTTAAAATAATTTAAACACAAACAATATGAAAACGAAATCAATTACAAAAATTACACTGATTGCCTTATTGGTCATCAGCATTTTTACAAGCTGTAATTCTACAGGAAAAGGAAAATCAGAAGATACGTTAGGCTCTACATCAGAAAATGGCAGCTATATAGATTTCTATAATGCTTTTATTGATTTACATAAAGAGATACAAGATAAAATGGAAGATATTAGTGAATGGTCTACTGAAAAGTTTCCAAACGATAAAACAGTATATCAGCCTGCTTTTAATTATTTAGGAATGGATTATGATAAAAATAAAAAAATATTGGAAGGTGGTTTAACTGTAAAAGTTGATCAGCAAGATGAAATTAATAAAAATATTAAAATATATTTAGCTGCTATACAAACAGTAACTACAAAATTAGAAGAATTTAAATTATATAAGACAGCAGAAGATTATAAAGCTGATAACTGGAAAAAAGGCGATGAACTTGTTGACTCAATTAAAATTGCCTGTGAGAATTTTTTTAAAGCGAAAGAAGCCGTAACACCAATGATGACTGCACTCGCAGATAAAGCAGAAGCAGAATTTATAGCTAAAGATCCTGATAAAGATTACATTTTCGCGCTTAAAAAATCTATGAAAAATTTAGATACTTTTTATGAAGCTTTAGTTTTGGCATCAGAAGGAAAAGATAAGACAAAAGTAGAACCTGCGTATAATGAATTAGAAAAATCATTGTCTGAATTGAAATTGCATGACGCCGAAAAATTGAAGAATGTAACCCGAAAAATCTATTACGGAAATTACGTAAAGCAGTTTGAAGAAGCACTTGCCGTTTGTCGTAAAGCAAACAATAACATAAAAGACGGTTCTGCAGATTATGAAAGCTTAGGTAATAATATTGATGGAAAATACAATACACTAATAGGTACTTACAACAACTTTATTAATTAATATATTTAGTTCAGCGAGAAGATTTGTCATCTTCTCGCTTTTTATTTATTAGGCATTTCCTGCAAATATTATGAGATTACAAGAGTTTAAAGAAGTACTGTTAGCAGAACATGAAAGAGATAAGATGCTTACGCAAAGATTTTACAGCGTTGTTATTTTATTGATTGTAGCATTACTGATTTTCTTAGCAATTAAATTTGGTCCGGCATTATATGCAGGAATAACTGCTGATGATGGTGTACAATTTGCTCCAACCTGGGTTTTATTCGTATTTCCATTAATTCCTTTGTCTTGGTTGGCATATCCAATTTATAAAATATACAGTATACGCAAACGCACAGTAAAGATTGATGATTTGATCTTGAAAATTGAAAATAATGCAATAGCAAGTGAAATAACAAATACCAAAGAATACAGAGTCATTATTCCTTTGTACTATATAAATTTTCAGTTGTATCCTGTAGAATATATCCATATAACCTTAAGCGCGCCAAACTATGCAAAATATAGTTTGCCAATTCCTAAGTACTTAATTCCTGATGTGAAAACAATTTTGAGTGGTGCAAATATGCAGGAAATAAATAAAGCATGGTACGAATTAGGAACAGGAAATACACAAGCTGTAAATGTTACCACAGATAAAATAAAATCTGTTGAGGAATTTAGAACCTTTGTAAATACGGAGCTTAACGATGATTTGCAGAATATTGAAACCAAAAGAAAAAGCAATAAAAAGAAATATATTATTGGTGTTTCCATTTCAGTTGCAATGATGTTTGCCTGGCTTGGATTTGAATATTTTCTTTCTAATAAAGCTTCTGTTGACACTTCTAATATGACAGGTGAAGAAGTAAAACAACACTCAAAAGATGTTGGTACTTATATAACTACAATTGTTAGTGTTCTTTTTGGAGCTTGTTATGTTGGTTATATGTTTTATACAGTTAGAAATAATAAACTTAAATCGAACAATAAAGAAGAAAGTTTTGATTTTGCGTTTAAGACAAGGATCTTAAATCGAATGATAAAGTTTATCAATCCAAATTTTCAATATGTTTGCATGGTCATATTGGTATTCCTGAGTTTTTGGAAAGCGGATTGTTCACAAACAAAAGTGGTTATTCTATTGATGGAAATGATCAGATCTTAGGCACACACAATGGTGTCGCATTTCAATATTGTGATGCAACTGTTCAGCATCAATCAAGTTGGAGCAATGAAAAAGAAGCACCTTCGGAAGTTTTTACAGGACAGTTTTTTATTGCACGTTTCAATAAAAAGTTTTTAAATCCAATTTATATCACACCAAAATTAGGTTTCGTTCAAAATTATAAAACAAATTCTATCAAAGAATACACAAATGATTTAGGCGACAAGATACAACTCGAAGATCCTGAATTTATGAAAATGTTTGATGTGTTCGGTAACGATCAGATAGAAGCACGTTACATACTTACACCTGCGATGATGCAGCGAATAAAAGATTTGTCGCTGCGAACAAAAGGTAAGTATTACATAGCATTCAACTATGATAAAATTACAATTGCTAATAACAACCGTGAAAATAAGTTTGAAGCGTCCATATTCACATCATTAACAAAAACAGATGCAATGGAAGGATTTTATAAAGATCTATGTGATCAGTTTGCAATCATAGATGAGTTGAATTGAACATCAATATTTGGAAACAATAATTAATTTAAAAATTATGCAAGATAGCACGTATAAAAAGTTTATGGAAAAACAAAATACATTTTGGCTTATTGTTATAGGCTTTGCATTAATTGGCTATGGTATTTATTTTTTCTTTCAGTTACAAGCAGCAGAACAAGGTTTAACACCACTAAGCATTCCTAGGTTTTTCCATTTTTTATATAACATAGGTGGAAAATTCTTAGCAAGCGGTGTCATTATTTTAGTAGGAATTATTGTTGAATTTTTTGGAATTATGGATGTTATATCCAATAAAAAATCATAAAGGTGAATAACAAAATTTTATTGTCACGTAAAATAACAGAAGGCGAATACGAAGATTTATTTGGCTTTCTAATGAAAGACTTAAAACTCTTTAGACGTAAATTTATATTCTTCATTCGTTCTGTATCATCAAACGAATCTCAACAATATGGTTTGCGATATTTTGAAAGACAATATCAGCCGGAACTAATA
>Ga0247804_10000553_pt1 | contig 17268 bp, 13 predicted proteins | sample UWRJL029104C1_FD_181142 | JGI IMG/M metagenome (GOLD analysis project Ga0247804, IMG submission 181142) | Plant litter microbial communities from Arlington Agricultural Research Station in Wisconsin, United States - UWRJ-L029-104C-1 | ecosystem: Environmental > Terrestrial > Plant litter >...
CATACGAACAATTTGTGTATGCGCTTGATAAAGCCAACCTTACCGAGGGTACGGAATTTACGGGCGATAAAGATGATGTTCGCGGCATTTGCGCGACCGGGCGAGTATACGAATTCACTGTTATTGATAATGGTAAATCGGTGAAGCATTTATGGACTTCAACATGTGGTGGCTCGAAAGGCTCACTTGATGCGAGTGTTGCGCAGCTCACTGAACTCTTCACGACGCAAATTCCAAATTCGACTGACCTGATTAAAAAAGTCAAACTCTAGAACCGAGGCCTTGCATGCCAGAACTCCCTGAAGTCGAAACCGTTCGCCGCGGCCTTGCGGCGCTCATTATTGGCAAGGTCGTAAAAGACGAAACGCACGATACGCCGAAAGGTTTTCCAAATGCCGAAGCCGACGTGAATGACTTTCTACTGGGCGCACTCATTACTGATGTTCGCCGCCGCGCCAAAGTATTGCTGATTGATCTTTCAACTGGCTATTCTTTAATGATCCATTTGAAGATGACTGGCCAGTTAGTGTTTGTTGGTGATGTTCGGTTTGGGGCGGGTCATCCGAACGATAGTTTGGTGAATGCATTGCCTGACAAATCAACCAGAGTGACTTTAGAGTTTGAAGGTGGGTCGAAACTTTTCTTTAATGATCAACGTAAATTTGGTTGGATGAAGCTCCTCCCGACACTCGAAATTCCCAACGTCGATTTTATGAAGAAGGTGGGCCCCGAACCGCTCGCTGCAGATTTTACCGCTAAGCAATTTGCGCAGCGATTTTCGCGCCGAGGCAAGACAAATATTAAAGCGGCGATTCTTGATCAATCCGTGATTGCCGGAGTGGGGAACATCTACGCCGACGAATCGTTGTGGGGCGCGAAGATTCATCCGAAGCGGCTGGTTGCATCGATTACGCCAGCAGAATTTAAGAAGCTGTATACAGAGCTTCGCGAAGTCATGAACCTAGCAATTGAAAAAGGCGGCTCATCGAATCATACTTATGTGAACGCAGAATGTGCTAAGGGGAGTTACATGGATTTTGCCCGCGTGTTTCGGCGTGAAGGCCTAGAATGCCCACGCTGCGGCACGACGATTGAAAAGCTGCGTGTTGCCGGGCGCGGCACGCACATCTGCCCGCACTGCCAAACACTTTAAGTTATACTAAATACCAGATGATTACCTTACTGACCGGTGACAATAGTTTTGAAATGAATGAAGCGCTCAAGCAATTGACGCAGAGCTTCGATGGGCGCGCCGAACGGATTGACGGTTCGACTCTAGAATTTAAAAACCTCCCCGATCTTTTAATGGGGGGGACCTTATTCGCCGACAAGCGTTTAGTCATTATTAAAGACCTGTCACAGAACTCCAGTGTTTGGGAAAAACTACCGGAATGGCTCCCGCGTATATCTGATGATATTCAATTGGTATTGGTAGATGCGAAACCTGACAAACGCAAAACAGCCTATAAAGAAGTAAAGAAATACGCCGACATCAAAGAATTTAATAATTGGGGTGATCGCGATTATCCAGCAGCCGAAGTCTGGCTCGGTAAGCGGGCGAGTGAGCTAGGCCTTACTTTGGATAAAAAAGTAGTGCGCCATATCGTGGAACGTGTTGGCCTGGATCAGTGGCAACTAGCAAGTGGACTAGAAAAGCTGCAATCACTTGAAGATATTACTCTCGAATCAATCAATGATACGATTGAGGCCAACCCGACCGAGAATGTCTTTATGCTTCTCGAAACAGCATTGGATGGCCATACTAACAAGGTCCACGATATGATTCGTACCCTCGAACTCACCGAAGACCCATATCAGTTATTTGCGCTGCTTTCATCGCAGGCATTTCAGCTAGCCGGCGTTGCGAGTGCGGCAGCAGGTGACAATGCTTCAAAAGACTTAGCCATTCATCCATTTGTGGCTTCAAAGCTTTCGCGCCATGCCAAGAAGTTTGGCCGTAGCGGCAGCGCGAAGCTCGTGCGCGCCTTTGCGCAGGCCGATGCCGACATGAAGCTCTCGCGCGGGGATCCGTGGCTCCTCATAGAACGAGCGCTGCTAAGTATATAAAATAACCTCCACCTGGGAGGTTATTTTAATTGCGTGAAAGAAATTATTTCTTAGCAGCAGGTTTTTTAGCCGGAGCTTTTTTCGCAGCAGGAGCAGCTTTAGCAGCTGGCTTCTTGGCAGCAGCTGGTTTAGCAGCAGCTACAGGTTTTGCAGCAGCAGCCTTAGGGGCAGCAGCTTTCTTAGTGCCAGCAGCAAGCTTCACGCCAGCGGCTTTAGCGATACGAGAGAAACCAGCTTTACGGCGAGCAGCAGTGTTCTTAGTAAGAATGTTCTTCTTTACCGCTGTGTCGATTTCGCTCTGTGCAGCCGAGAGGGTAGCAGCAGTTGGGTTAGCGATGAAAGCTTTGACCGCGTCTTTGATGTCGCGCTTGGTTGCAACGTTACGTTCGCGGCGTTTTACGGTTTGTTTGGCACGCTTGATAGCGGATTTGATAATTGGCATGAATTTCCTTGTCTCTTAATACTTAAACTAGTTTTTATCTATTCAAGGGGTGATTATAGAGGAAAACACTTAAAATGTAAAGGGGTAGGGCGTTGTTATACCACTTTTATTGACGGGTTGAAAACCCTTATGGTATAGTGAAACAAAACTCGTACGTAATTAAGCGGACTAAAGAAACAAACACCACCATGGATGATATAAAAGCCAAACAACAGATAGTCGAGAAGATCCAGGCTTCGACGAATATTCTTGTTACCGTTTCAAACGACCCTTCGGTTGATGCGCTTTCAGCGGCTCTGGGGCTGACGCTTTTACTTGATAAGATCGACAAACATCCAACGGCTATCTTTAGTGGTAATGTTCCGCCGGCGATCTCGTTTCTTGAACCAGAGAAGACCTTCGATAGCACCACCGACAGCCTTCGTGACTTCATCATTGCTTTGAATAAAGAAAAAGCCGACCACCTTCGCTACAAAGTCGAAGGCGATGCGGTCAAAATCTTTATTACCCCGTACAAAACGACGATTACGAGTGACGACCTTGAATTTAGCCAAGGCGACTTTAACGTTGAACTGATTATTGCGCTCGGTGTTGATAACCAAGATCACCTTGATGCTGCGCTCGAATCTCACGGCCAAATTCTGCACGACGCGGCCATTATTACGGTCACGGCTGGCGAGCAGGTGAGTACACTTGGTGGTATTGATTGGCACGACGCCCAGGCAAGTAGCCTGAGCGAAATGGTTGCTGGCTTAGCCGAAGCTTTAAAAACTGATAAAACTAAGTCACTGCTTGATGCTCCTGTCGCTACGGCGTTTCTTACGGGAATTGTTGCCGAAACTGATCGTTTTAGTAACCCAAAAACAACCGCGCGCGTTATGACAACAGCCGCACAGCTTATGGCTGCCGGGGCTGATCAGCAACTTATTGCCGCGAAACTTGAAAGCTCTCATGAAATTAGCCAACCCGCGACAGCAGCGGCTCCCGATGAGTCTGCCAAAGAGAACCTCTCGATTTCTCATGACAATAACGAAACACTTGAACAACTCGACAAGCGCGTTAAATCAACAAACGCAGAAGCGGAATCAGTTCCAACACCAGAAGTGACTTCGGCCTATGCCGTTGATGCCGACGATGCGACACCAGCCGCGCCTACTGTCGCTGAGCCTACTGCGCCCGTCATGCCTGCCCCACAAATTACTAACGCCTACGCGCCAGAAGTTGAAGCGGAAAGTGCCGAACCGGCCTTTGAACCATCGCTGGGTGGTTCACTCAGCGCAACTACTGAACAAGCAGCCGATGATGCGCGCAAAGAAGCTGAAAACGATCAAAACAAAACGATCTTATCTCATTCATATATTTCATCAACCCCTTCGTATAGTGCGCCAATGAACGGTGCAGCTTCAGGCGATCCTGGCAATAGTGGGGAAGGTGCCGAAATTCTTGGGCACGAACTTGCAGCCCCCGGCGCCGGCAGCGTCAATGAATTGCCAGAAATGCCAAATGGGGAAGCAACAAACTCTGCCTATGCATTAGATCCAGCGCCCACGCCAACGTTCGAGCCAACTCTCATGCCAGAACCGACACCTGCGCCAATGACACCGCCAGCACCGGCTGACCTTGGCCTGCCTATGCCACCAGCGCTACCAGACTTCTCGCAGCTCCCTTCGGCTCCGGCCGCTCCAGCAATGCCGCCATTACCATACGCTGCGCCGCCAATGCCGCCGCAGCCAGAACTGCTTGGTGATATTTTAGCCCCAGAACCTGTCGCAGAACCAAGTGCACCAACTTTTATGGCTCCAACGCCACCACCGGCGCCAACGGCAATGGCTCCTCCTGCAGCAAACAATCCTGCTCAATTTAAGATCCCTGGCCAAGAGTAGCCCTTAAATAGGGTATAATTGCTCGATATATGAATGAAGATCGAGTCCTCCTTATCGATAAACCGGCTGGTATTACCAGTTTTGGCGTTGTGGCACGCGTGCGTCGGCACCTTTCGCAGGAGTTTGGGCATAAAGCTAAAGTAGGGCACACTGGCACGCTCGACCCGTTTGCGACTGGCCTTATGATTATCGTTACTGGTAAAGAATGTCGTAACGCAGGAAGTTATTCAAAGCTCGACAAAGTCTACGAAGCGACAATTCATTTAGGACAGACCAGTAGTACGGGTGATCCCGAAGGCGAAGTAACTGAAGTTTCTGATCTGATTCCTACTGCCGAACAAGTCGCCGAAATGCTTGCCAAATTCGTTGGCGAAATCAAACAACGCCCGCCCATGTATAGCGCGATTAAGATTAACGGTGAACGTGCCTACAAGCTTGCTCGTAAAGGCGAGGTTGTCGAAATGCCCGAACGTACCGTGACAGTCTTTAGCTTAGATTTGATTGAATACACCTATCCAGATATCCGCATTCGCGTGCACGTGAGTAGTGGTACCTACATCCGTACCCTGGCTGAAGACATCGGTAAAGACTTAGGAACAGGTGCCTACTGCACAGAACTTAGGCGAACGAAAATCGCTGAGTGGGATGTTGGTGGGGCTGAGCCAGTTGCCAATTACGAGTATTAAATGGCGTTGTAGATTTCTTGGAGAACAGTCTTGCGATCGAGGATGCGACCCTTGTACTGAGGATCGGTTTGCGCGTGTAAGATCGCTTGTTTGATTGTCGCCAAGGCGGCAGGGGACATGCGAGCACGTGCAGCGCCATTGTTGATGGCGTCGCGGAGAATAACCAAGTACTCTTTATCTTCACTAACGAGCCGATCGGCACCACCATACTTGTCGCCGTTAATGGCGTTGATAGCCCATGTAAACAGACGGTCGGGACCAGTCGCCGGAGCGCGTCCTTGCTTAGCAGCAGCCATGTCACCAGCACCCGCAAACTTAGGTTTATTACTGTTGGCGCTGAGGGTTTCGCTGAAGGTCTGGCGAAGGTCTTGGTTCGCATCTGACGTGTCAATTTCAAGCCCAGCCATCAACTTAACAATTTCTGTCGTGTTAGGTCCGCTGGCAATCTTTGTAATTGCAGCAAGGCGCATATCTTCAGTAAGCGTAATGCCCGTTGCGCCCGCTCGGCCAAGGGCGAGCTCTGTGATAATGGCATCGTCGAAGTTGCCATGTGACAGAATTGTCATAGCGTTCTTGACGGCTTCATCGTGAGCTGATGATTGAGCACTAATAGCCGAAGCGAGGGCACGCTGTGCGCCGGCGATACCTTGAACACCACCAGCGTAGTTCTGGAGTAGTTGGCCTTGAACAGTTCGAGTATTTTCTTCGAGATCCTTGGTGAATTGTTCTTGGATTGCGCGCTTGGCAGAGTCGCTTCGCATAGCATTAAGTGCAATCAACTCTGTATCAAGCCGTGACTGGTTCAACATAGCACCAACCGCTGCGGTGGCAGGGAAGTGGCCAACGCGTCCGCGTTTGAACTCTTCGTATTCAGCATCATGGGTTGAGTGAACGGCTGCAATTTGGTCTTTTAAGACACGAGAGCGAAGTCGCTGCTCGGCGATTGCAGGTGCATGATTGCTTTCCCATTGCAAATTAGAAAGTTCTTTGGCATTTTCAACGCGAAGTTTGAGGTCTCGCGAATTGAAGTCGAGATTACGGACGCGGCCAGCAACGGTTTTGGACGTTTCGTAGCGGAGATTCGCACGCTCTGTGCCAACGGCTTTTTCATCTTGCGCATAGCGGAGGTCTTGCTGGATATTGCTGTAGGTTTGCGTGCCAGTCCAGCGTGCGTCAGAAGCTTCCTTATAGGCAGCGAGGCGTTCTTGCTGTGCGCGCTTCATCTGATCGCCAGTTAGGGCAAAGCGGCGGAAGACTTGGCGTCGGCGGACAGGATCGCGGCGCGCCATATTACGAGCAGCCATGTATTCAGATTGTTCCTTGGCCCAGTTGCGAGTGCGGTCCACAAGCCCCTTGCGTGGATCATTCACGAAGCCGGCAATGCGGCCAATGATGCCACCACTGAATTTAATAAGGAGAGGCGTCAGGACAAGTGGCGCAACCTGTACAAACATCGCAAGGAGGATAACGTTAATTGCATTTGGCCCTTCGGCTGTCTGGATAATCAAGAAAGCAGCAAATTGTGATCCACCGAATACGAGCGCAAATATCGGGAAGAATACCAACATGGTGATAAAGATGCTGCGCCATTTTTCGAAAAGATTTTCAGTGTTAGGAAGAAGGTAGGCCACAAACGCGAGTGGGGAAACAATGATAAGAATAACTATTAATGCTTGGCGAGCGGCTAGGATGATTAACGCAACCAAGACGGCTAGGATGAGACCCAATAGCATAGGAAGAAGGAGGATGAGTGCTGCGCCAAGGCTGCCTCCGGAGCTCAGAATAACACCTCCAATTGTTACTGCGGCCGCAGCTGTGACTGCAGTGTCCGCCAAGATAAAGCCAGTGACGCTTTCCCAGCTACCGATGCTCTTGGTATTCGGCGTGTCGAGGCTAGTCCGTAGATCAACAAGGATTTGTTGAAGGCCCACTCCGGCTACATTCGAGAGATCAACTGCGATAGCACAGATGAAGTACGAAATGTTTACAAGCAGTGCAGCCACAATAAGGCGAGGCATCAGTTTTTTAAGGCCGTAGTTTGTAATGCCAGCACCGGTAATTTGTGAATAAATAATGACAAGAAAGGCGATAACAAACGCGATATTCGCAATGCCTCGAATAAGATTCCAGGCTTGATATAGTGGGGAGTCGGTTTTAGTTGAGATGGGTTCAACCAGCATAAAGCCTTTTAAGAGCTCAAAGATTCTATCCATACCATCTGCAAGGAAGTTACTTACCGGACAGACAATCCATCCAATACCGCCCGTTACATTACAGGTGCTGGCACCTGCTGGCGGCCCTGTTCCTGTTGGCCCTAAAGGGCTTTGAGCTAGTGGAACGACGGTAATTGACTTGCTGGTGCTGGTTTGTGAGCCTACTTTTCCTGTGTCATCAACGTTAAACGTAGTGTAGGTTGCTGTGACGGCAGTCGTGACGTCTATGCCACTAGGGAAGTAAATGACGTGTAAGAGTCCTGTGCCCGCGCTACTTGCGGGGCCTTCCCAGGTATAGTATTGGATCCCACTGGTGAGCACAGGAGCCGTTTTGCCATCGGCAATAATTGGGCCGCTACCGCTACCAGCATAACTATGGCCATCAAAATCGAGCGTTGTGCCATTCCATGCCGCTTGAGTCGATGAAGGGCTCAGTGCTTTAGGGGCGACATCAATTTTTTCAGGACCTTTGGTTGGTTTGCTGCTATAGCTACCAGTATCGTTAATCGTGAAAACTTCATAATTAGCCGAGTCGGCCGTCGTTGTATTGGCGCCCGAATCAAAGTAGATAACGCTGCCTTCGCCAGTTCCGGTAGATGCATCCATCTTTTCGTAAAGGTAATAGTCCGCGCCTTTTGTCAGGCCGGGAGGCATAGTGCCATCAGCAGTTTTCTTGTTGTAAGTATTGCCACTGTAAGAAAGATTATTCCCGCTCCAGGTCGCAATACCAGCTGCAAAAGCGCTGGAAGCAACGAAGACTACCAAGAATAACACCGCAACAAAAGCCGCGATGGCATTAATAAGTAATCTTCGCATCGAGTTCCCTCGGTGCGAAAGGCGTTTGAGCACTTCCCACATAACCCTATAATTGTATCACTTTAGGGCTCTATTGTCAATGCCTATGCTTATAATTTATCCCTTTAATACTATTTCGATGGTCCGGGTTGCGAAACCTGGGCTATAGAGAGAGTAGTAAAAGTGAATTGCAGAAAAGGTGATGGGGTGAGTGGGGCAGCTGGTGAACCAGCCACCCCACTCGATCAGACCCTAGCCGTGGAGCTTGAGCCCGTACCAGATCGGATCTGCCAGGTGGAATGCCGCGAACAGCACGACGATTGCCCAGAATACCCATACGAGTGCATCACGCCAGACGTTACTGTTGCCAGTGGTTGCTGCGTGAATGCGCTGAAGGGTGTCGGTGTGCTTCGTTGTTGCCATTTCGAGCTTGTGGCCCTTTGCGGCTACCAGAATTCCGGCCTTGTCCAACTCCTTGGTGGCAAGCTCTTGCGCTTCATTAGCCGCCTTGAGCTCGTCTGCCACTTTTCCGCCTCGCTCGATGACCGCGTCGAGGATAGCCCGGGGGCCATCTTCTCCGCTGCCGTCATCAGCCACCTTCTCGTTGATCACGGCCTCCAGCTCGATTTTGCGGGCTTCAAGCGCGCTCTGCTCGTTCTGGAGGAGGGTCAGCGCCAACTTCTTGACCTTGAGCTGTCCGAGCATCTCGATACGAACTGCGTCAGCGTTGAGGTCGATGACCGGCGCTTCTGCGGTTTCGCTCGTTTCAGGCTCGACAGCCTCGGTCTCAACCTCGGCGGCTTCCTCCTTGGGCTCAACGGTGGTTCGAATTGCGGCGGGGATCTGGGCTTCATACTGCTGGATATCCAGCAGCTGGGCTGCGCGCATCTGCTCGTTTGCCTTAAGGCCCGCAACGGTCGTTGCCAGCTCTACGACAGCCGAGTGCTCATCGAACACCTTCTGTGCAGCCTTCGTCTCTTCAACGGCCGTGGCGTTCGCGCCAGACAGTCTTGCGAGTTCGGGCTGCATGTCGTCGATGGTCCGCCGGTAAGCGGCTTGGTCGGCGGCGGCGTTGTCGAACTCCTCCTGAGCCTCTTCCATGCGCTTCTGCCTTGTGGGCAGGAACCGCCTGTCGTACGCGAGCACCGGGTTGGGCGCCTTGTACTGGATCAGGAAGTAGCCGGCCAGGCAGTGGAGCAGGATCGAAATGATCAGCATCCAGCCTCCTCCAATGCGGGGAAGGTTCCAGAGCATCTCTGCGTAGCTGCCGTGGCCCGTTTCGTCGATACCCGAGACCCGGAAGTCGATCACCATGAGAGGGGTGAGCGTATAGATCACCGAGCCGACGATGACGAGCAACCGAGCTCCCAGAGTGACGATAGCAGCCGCGTCGGGCCCCTCACGCTTCATCTTTACGAGCTGCATGACCAGCACAACGGATGCGTAGGCCATGATCGCGAGGTTGAAGACGGTGAACGTCCACTTCATGATGTAGTTCACGTAGAAGTAGTCGTGCATGTCCTCGGGGAGGCTGGCGAAGAAGAGCACGCCGAAAGCGAGGCCGCCGAGCACCACCAGGCCGACCACAGAGAGAATATCTCTCTTGTGGTGCGAGTCCTGGGTGGGCTGGAGTACATCGGGTTCGGTGGTGTCAGCTTCCGCCGGGGCGTGGGTCTGCGCAGCGCTACCCTCAGGGGGTGGCGGGGGAGAGCCCATTGGAGCGGGTGTTGCGGTAGGGATGGTCACAAGGACCACCTCCTTTCAGGGTTGTTGGATCAAATGGTAGGGTGATGCTTCATCACCTTTTCTGCGTACTTAAAAACGTCTCATCGCACTTGTGATGCGAGAGTTGTTCGTTTTCAAGGTGCGTCCAAGGTGTAAGCCAAGAACAGGGGTCATTTTACCATATCATCACCCTTTTGTCAATACTACGGGAGTATACCATGGTAGAGCTTATGTTTCACCCTATCACTAAGGGGTTGAAACCTAAACACTTCTTTGCTACAATACATATTCGATGATTACAGCAGAAAACAAAGCAGCGGCCTTCGGCCTTACGCAGACCCACAAAGAAGACGTTGGGAGCCCTCAAGCTCAAGCGTCAGTTTTGACGACTCGTATTAAAGAAGTGACCCTACACCTTCAGACAAACAAGCACGACCACATGGCTCGTCGCGGTTTGATCCAAATGGTAGCGCGTCGTAAAAAGCTTCTAAAATATCTTGAAGCCAGTGATTTTGAAGCCTACAAGGCGACAATCACAAAACTTGGTCTCCGCAAATAAACTTTGCAAACAACAAGAGAGCTCCGCATTATGCGGGGTTCTTTTTTTGTGTAGTTAAGAACAATTTAAGGGGTGAGCGTGCTATAATAAAGGTATTCACTCGCCGCGAAGTAAGTGCTGGATAGAGTAGTTTGTATCAACAAATTTCTGTACCCGTTACTTATTCGCTCAAAGAATTAACAGAGTGATAGAAAAGAGGCTCATATGGCAACAATTAACCCTTACGGCAAGGACATTATTAGTGTTACGACCGAATTTGAAGGACGACCTTTAACCCTTGAAGTAAACCGAGTAGGTTTCCGCAGCACCGGTTCGGTGATGGTGACGTACGGCGATACGGTCATTCTTGGTACGGCTCAAGTTGGGTCACGCCCAGTAGTATTGGATTACTTCCCACTTTCAATCGACTATGAAGAAAAGTTTTATGCAGCTGGCAAAATTAGCGGCAGCCGGTTCATTAAACGTGAGGGCCGCCCAAGCGACGAAGCTATTCTGATTGGCCGTATTATCGACCGCCCAATCCGCCCATTGTTCCCGAAAGGTTACCGCCAAGAAGTGCAGGTTGTCGCGAGCGTCCTTTCAATGGATCCAAGTTTCCGCCCAGATATGATTGGGATGATTGCCGCTAGCGCCGCTTTGATGCTGACGGGTACACCTTTTGATGGTCCAGTTTCTGGACTTCGTATTGGCCGTGTAAATGGTGAATTTAAGGCTTTCTTAAGTGCTGAAGAGCGTGAAGCCAGTGACCTCGACCTTGTCGTTGCTGGTATTGAAAGCGGTATTACCATGGTCGAAGCTGGTGCCAACGAAGTGCCAGAAGAAGTTGTCGCGGATGCTTTGGCATGGGCTTTTGAACACTATCAGCCTGCCATTAAACTCCAAAAAGAACTTGCTGCGAAGATCGCGCCAGTTGCACAGGAATATACTCTTATCCTCCCAGACGAAGCTATTCAAAAGACAGTTGATGCCTGGGTGCACGGCAAACTTGGTGAAGCTGTCCGTAAGCCATACGCCGAACGCAATGAACTGATTAATCAGCTTCGTTGGGCCTTCCATAGTGAAATGGCTGAACAAGCAGGAGATGAATACCCACGTGACAAGTACGACGAAGCCTTTACGGTTGCCGTTCACAAAGATGTTCGTAATGGTATCGTTGAGCACAACGTTCGCCCAGACGGCCGTAAGTTCGACGAAATTCGTCAGCTTTCGAGCGAAGTAGGAATTCTCCCACGGACTCACGGTTCAGCTCTCTTTACTCGCGGGATGACTCAAGGCCTTAACATCGTGACGCTTGCGCCACTCAGCTATTCACAAATGGTAGACACCATGGAAATTAACGACGGTGAACGCCGCTACATGCACCACTACAACGCCCCTGGTTATACAGTTGGTGAAGTGCAGCGCCTTGGTGGCCCAGGCCGACGCGAAATTGGGCATGGTTACCTTGCAGAGCGCGCCGTATTGCCGGTGCTTCCAAAAGAAGAAGACTTCCCATACGCTATTCGTAGCGTCACCGAGATTATGAGCCAGAACGGCTCAACGTCTATGGCGGCTACGTGTAGCAGCATTCTCGCCCTGATGGACGCCGGTGTGCCGATTACGGCCCCTGTCAGTGGTATCGCAATGGGATTGATCATGGACGGCGACAAGGCACACATTCTTTCAGACATCGCTGATGCCGAAGACTTCGCTGGTGATATGGACTTTAAATCTGCTGGTACTGCTGCTGGTATTACTGCGCTCCAGATGGATATGAAGGTTCACGGTTTGCCTGTAGAGATCCTGCGTGAAGCACTTTTGACCGCTAAAACTGGTCGCGCGCACATCCTCAAGCACATGCTTGAAACCATGGCTGAGCCACGCAAAACTTTGAGCCAGCACGCTCCGCGTATCGAAAAGATTAAGATTAACCCTGAGAAAATAGGTGCCGTCATCGGTAAGGGTGGAGAAGTGATCAACAAGATTACCTCTGAAACTGGTGCTATGATCGACATTAAAGAAGACGGTTTGATTACTGTCGCAGCTAACGATACTGCGTCGATCGAAAAAGCTCTGCAATGGATTCGTGGCCTGACTGAAGAGCCAGAAGTTGGTCGCATTTACGAAGGTAAAGTAGTGAGCATTAAAGAATTTGGTGCTTTCATCAACATCATGCCGGGAACAGATGGCATGGTCCATATTTCAGAACTTTCAAACGAACGTGTTGAAAAAGTTGAAGATGTCTTGAGCGAAGGGCAGGTGGTTAAGGCAAGGTTGATTGGTATCGACGAACGCGGTCGCCTGAGCCTAAGCCTAAAAGACGTCGCTTAACTAGAATTACCGCATCCCAGTCTGTATACTGATGAGTAATAGACATTAGGAGGCAATATGAACCCAGATCCAAGCCCAGTGCCAGAAGCAACTCCGACGCCTGTCGATCCTGCTGCGCCGGCAAACCCAGTACCATTTTCACCAACACCAGCGCCAGCGCCGAACGAGCCAGTGATGGCTCAGCCACAAGCTGCACCTGAATCGTACGCACCATTTGGTGGCACGCCGCCTATAGCGCCGGCCCAGGCTGGCCCTATAGGCTCAGCTCCGAACAATACTGTTGTTGCACCATCAAGCCCAGCTCCTTCGAAGCGCAAGCTTGTCGTAATAATCTCTTCTATTGTTGGGGGTATTATTTTGCTCGCTATTGTCGCAGCAGTTGTAAATACTCTCTTTGGTGGAGTGAGCCGTGCAGATTACCAAGCAGCTAACGAGCAGGTAAGCGCCGTACGCGAAGCGTATTCAGAAAGCTCGTCTGCTATTACTTCGACCACCGCTAGCTATACAGCCACCGAGGAATCAACTCAGGCAAAGATTGATACTGCAAAGACCGCACTCGCTGCATTTAAAACTGAGCATGCTAAACTCTCTGGCCTAAAGGCTATCAAGAACGACCCAGAAATGAAAGAGAAGTTTGCTGCCTATGAGACAAAGGCAAAACTGTATTTCGCATTTTGCGATGACTACCTCCCTTCATTTGAAAAGATGCTAGTTATACTGCCAAAGGACGGTGAAACGACCGCAGCGACATCGTCTGCTACTTACAAGCAAAAAATTGCTGAGTATGAAGGCTTGGGGAATCTTACAGACCCCGACCTTAAGGCTTACGTTGCCTCTATTTTGGCGATGCTCAAAGAGATCCTCCCATTTGTTAGTGAATACGAAAGCGCAAGTACCTCATCTGCAAAACTTGCAGCGGCAAATAAAATTACTGCAGCCGCAAAAGCCGGGAACACGGCAGGCACGACGCTTACAACAAACTTGAACGCGCGCTTTAAGGATGCGTCTCCAAGTGATGCACTGACTGGCCTTGTTGATCTGACGATCAATAAAATTAGAAGCTAAAAGATCAATGAGCTCCGTGGACAAGCAGGCTCAACTTGACCAAATTGCGGCAGATATTCATTCGAAGAATATCTGCCCAGATTTAGCCGAGTCGGCAACGCAATTAGTGATGGGGGATGGCAATCTTGATGCCGAGATTGTTTTTATTGGTGAAGCGCCAGGAAAGAAGGAAGACTTGGAAGGGCTGCCATTCATAGGGGCCTCGGGGCGATTCCTCAATGAAATGTTGGCGGCTGCTGGCATGGAGCGCAAAGACGTCTATATTACGAACATCGTAAAGTATCGTCCACCGAATAATCGCGATCCTTCACCGGATGAGAAAGCGGCTTTTTTACCGTATCTCATCAAACAACTCGAAATTATTAATCCTAAGGTGGTTATTACTTTGGGGCGACATAGTATGGAGTATTTTTTACCCAAAATGAAAATAGGGGAGATCCATGGCCAGCCGCAGCAGATTCAGTTCGGTGATCATGCAATTGTCCTTATGCCGCTATTCCACCCGGCTGCGGCGCTCTACAATGGCTCGCTGAGGCAGACTTTAATTGATGACTTCCTGACTGTTCCAAAAGTGATTGCACAGATGAGCGACTTGCCAAACTAGCCCACATTTGCTATAATGAGAGTACTTGAAACGGAGAGGGCAACCCGCGTAACAGCCAACTGGCCACTCTTCCACTCGAATTAGACACTAACTTTTAATAAGAAATATTTAAGAAATTATTTTTCATAAAGGAGAAATAAAACATATGGGTCAACAAAGACTCTCAACCCCTCAAGGGGACGACGCATCAAAGCAACCACGAAACAACAACCATGGTCCACGTGGAAACGGTGGCAACAACGCACCACGCCCAAAACAGACCAATACGGTGCTTGCCAATACGCAAACTCGCCGAGGCGAAGTATTCCGTGCGCAGCGTCGTACGAGTGACGACGTCAATTTGCGCGCTTCACAACACATTATTAACGTACCTGTAAACAAATCTGTTTTTAACGGTCTTGGCGGCAAGCAATTTAGCCTTGTTGAACAAAAAAAGCAGCCTCGCACTAACGGTCCAAAACTCCGTGTCATCCCACTTGGTGGGCTTGGCGAAATGGGTATTGGTAAAAATATGATGGCGATCGAATACGATAATGACATTATTGTGATCGACATGGGCTTCCTGTTTCCGGGCGCTGATTACCCTGGTATCAACTACATCGTGCCAGACATTAGCTATCTGCTTGCAAACAAAGAAAAGATTCGTGGTGTTATTTTCACCCACGGACACCTTGACCATATTGGTGCCGCTCGACATCTGCTTGCACAGCTTGAAGCACCTGTCTTCGCCAGCAAATTTACCCTTGCTATGGTTCAGCGCACAATGGAAGAATCAACTGATGGTTTCGTTCCTGAATACAATGAAATTGATCCTGAAAAACATGAAACCGTAAAGCTGGGTGATAGTTTTGAAATCGAACTTGTTCGTGTCTGTCACTCGATTCCAGATGCTTCTGCAGTAGTTATTCGTACTCCTGTTGGCAACCTGCTTGATACTGGTGACTGGCGTTTTGAAGAAAACCCTGTCGATGGCATCAAATTCGACCTCGAACGTTTGACGGAAATCGCAACCAAAGAAGGTTTCCTTTTGATGATGAACGAAAGCACCAACTGTGAAGATGAAGGAACGCACCAACACGGTGAGTTTGATATTAAAGAGAGCATGGGCCAGATTATGGACAAAAACCCAGAGAATCGTATTATTATCTCTACATTCTCATCTCAACTGCACCGCCTTCAGATCATTATGGAAGAAGCTGCCGCTCACGGCCGTAAGGTGGCGATCGCTGGTTATAGTATGATCCAAAACGTCGAAGTCGCACTGCGCACCGGAACGATTAAAGTTCCAAAAGACACGATTGTGAAAATGGAAGACGTTATTAAACTTCCTGATAGCAAAGTTATTATCCTCTGTACTGGTTCACAAGGTGAATTTAATGCCGTGCTTAACCGTATGGCTTCTGGTTCACACCGTTTCTTAAAGGTGAAAAACTCAGACGTTATTGTCTTTAGCTCAAGTAGCATCCCAGGTAACGAAAAATACATTGTTCGTACCATTGATGGCCTGATGCGCGAAGGTAGCGACGTGGTCCAAGACCGCAAGACTCACTTGTATGGCATCGGCCGTATTCACCTTTCTGGTCACGGCTACTACGACGACCACGTGAAGCTGATTAATGCGATTAACCCTAAGTACTACATGCCAATTCACGGTGAGTTCCACATGTTGGTCCACAACGCCGAACTTGCTGAAAAGGAATGTGGCTTGAAGCGCGAAAACATCTTTGTTTGTGACTCTGGTGACGTGCTTGAGTTCACCCCAGATGGCGCCGGCAAGCGTGCTGGACGTGTCCCTGTAGGTGGTATTATGTACGACGATTCAGGCGCAATTGTTTCTGAAGTTGTTCTCAAAGACCGTATCCACATGGCCTCAGAAGGTATGTTCGTCGTTGTCCTGACGGTATCAAAGGGCAATGGGCGTCTACTCACCAGTCCAGACATCATCTCTCGTGGGTTCATTTACCTGCGTGATAGTGAAGAGCTCATGGGCATCATTCGCCAATACTTGAAGCAAAAAGTTGCTCGCTCGTTTGGCGGACGCCACGTTGATCTGGATGTACTGAAGAAGGAAATTAAGGACGAGATTACTCACGTTCTCTATGACCAGACTCGCCGCACGCCAATCGTGATCCCTGTGATCAACGAAATTGGCAGCGGTGGCGGTAAGCCGCAACACGACGGGCCGCGCCAGCAACAAGCTGGTGGCGAACGTCAGCGCCAACCATTTAATCGCCCTGAAGCAAAAAGCTTCCCGGCACCAGCGGTACCAGATACCGATACGATTGAGCCAAAGGCTCCGACTGAAGCTCGTAGCTATTAGATAAATAAAGTCGCTAAAAAGAAAGGGCCCGCTCCTGCGGAGCCCTTCTTTTATTGAAGGCGTGCTCGACGCGGGGCGGGCTAGGGGAGTTCCACCGACTGAATGTAAATCGGAGTGTGGAGGGTATTGAGTTGCACGGGTCCTTCGTCGCTGTTAAAGAACAGGTCGAGAGAATGGTGCTTCTCGGGCTTGTCTGCGTTGTTACGCAACACGACGATCAGTCGTGCGCCGAGGTAATCCTCAACGGTCACGGCCAGCAAGGTCTGCTGGACCTTTTCGCGGGACATGGTGCGGTTAAGGGCTGACATTGCGTGGAGCAACTTTCCTTGGGGTGCTTCGCTTTCAGAGCGCGCGACATGTCTGTTGATGGCTGCGATCTCCATGGTTGCCTCACCAGGGAGATAAGGCTCCAGCGACTTGACGTAGTTGTCGCCCAGTTGTTCGATGGCGATCACACGGAAGTGCGACACCACCGGTAGCGGTGTGATGAGCACAGTTGTTCCACTGCCACTGAAAGTAACAAGTGCTTGGTCTTTGTTGGGATGTGGAAGGGTCATTGCCCTCACCAACCTTTCTTACGTAGGGGGTTTGGACAATTA